>Ga0335072_10000105_pt1 | contig 169361 bp, 140 predicted proteins | sample Lox_Sample_21_FD_206725 | JGI IMG/M metagenome (GOLD analysis project Ga0335072, IMG submission 206725) | Soil microbial communities from Loxahatchee National Wildlife Refuge, Florida, United States - Lox_Sample_2.1 | ecosystem: Environmental > Terrestrial > Soil > Wetlands | place: USA... | reverse complement strand
TCGGAGCCAAAGCTTGATGGACCTGTAATACTAACCATGAGTCTTGGTTCAACACATATGGTGAGACCGGAGTTTCCCTATCTGTCAGAGACGAATGCCACATTTTCTTAGAAATTGACTCGACGGTCGGCAATTTGGTCCTGCGTTCTGTGTCTGGCCTTCCTCTGTATTGCCGTCTCTTTGAGGTAAGCCACCTATGCTCACTTAGGCTTGCTATTGTCCCAAGAAGGGGAACTCACCAGAGGAAACAAACGATTGCAAGAAAGACGGCCGTACTGCAAATTACTGCAAAGATATTTGGCCCAGACGAGGAAGTTGATGTATCGGAAGGAGGATTGTTTGTGGCATTGTCCCGGCGCGAAGCCTCTGATGACTTGGCCGAAGCGCCAGCTCCGGGCTGGAACGCGACTTGTTTTCCATAGAGCAAGTAGATCGGAGCAGGTGCCATGAGCGGTCACTGATTCTCTCCGCAGACAAATTTGCAGAGCAGGAAGGTTACGTTGAATGTGAAGTCGATGTTGTGAGACTTGCGAATATAACGACAAGCAAACCCTACGACATTCATCATGTTGGCCACCCAGGTCTACTTGTGGGGGCATCACATGAAAAAGAAGGCCGAAGATGCAAGACCCCGGGTGTAAAGGAAATAAGTGATTCGACAGTAACGGGAGAGTGATGCTCGCTAGCGAGGGTCAAAGCGGAAGTCTTGTGATGTTGTTCTCGGGCGAAGGACATTTTTCAGCTGCACAAGGTTTTGGGATAAAACGGAAGTTTTACAGAGCCCCGCAGTACTGCCCGATGCGTCGGAGCAAGACACGGATTACGGGTAATGTAAGCGTGGATACAACATGAGATTGTGTGTTCATCACGCCACTTTACCAGGTGTGCCAAACCTTACACTAGAAACACCCACACAGCACAAACGTTTCAGAACTGAAACATCAGGTGCTGGTAACGTGGCCGGTAAAGTCTTCCTCTGAATGCGGCGCTCTCCGCGCCCAGCGTGGCATGACAACCACCATGCCTCGTCTTGTTGCTCTTTACAAGGTTACAACATCTCAGGCCTCCGAACGTAAAGTGATCTCATATCGTCATTTGTCCTTCAGTTTATATTTCTGGCCTTTGCCACCTCAAATCTTTGATCTCTTGTCCCCATCTTTTGTTTGACAAACAATCAAGTACTTTCAATATCTAGCTTTACAAGTCCCCGATACACTTATCCGTTACCATCATGACGGCCTACGACTATCTAGCGCCGTTTGAGGACCAGGTTGAAAGGCAGGAGCATCTTTCTCGAGAATCACCACTTCCGCACTCAGACACAGAAGTTCGGGCAACGAAATCCTCTACCAGCATCGATATACCAGGCTTTGATGTTGGCCCGGCATTTTTCACCCCACCCCAACCGTTCACCATTCTACCTCTGACTTCCGAGCCGCAATCCTCATACGAAAAGGCGCCTGAGCTCTTGCACCGCTCTTCCACCCACTCTTCCTCTCCCGACGTCTCTCTGGCCACTTCGCCTTGTAAGAGCTGTGGCCTCATACCGGCAGATAAAGGTCTACTTCCAGAGCATGACTGTTGCCACATATGCCCAGACATTGCCCGAGAGCGAGAGTGCCCTGATATTCACGTCCCCTCCGAAATAGAAGAGTCTCGAGCACAGAGCAGGAGGCCCTCAGGTCATCACCACAGACGTCACTCGCTTCTGAACGAGTGCACGCCCCCTATATTGCGTGACGATCTTGACGCACCTGAAGAGCACTCCAATTGCCACTCGCATGTTGACAGCTCGCTCGAAGAGGAATGCCATATCCTCGAGCAGGAGTCCAATATGCTCGAACGAGAGTCGAATCCACTCGAATACGAGGCTAGCCCACTGGAGCAAGCAGCAGATGCGCCTGAAAAGCTCGATAGTGCCGTGTCTCCCTGCAGCACCGACACTACAGAGCAACAATCTGAAGTGAAAGCCAGGCAAGAGGAATGGGAGAGGCATTGTCGCCTCCAACAAGCTCAGAAGCAGCTGCTAAAGGACAATGCCGGACCGTTGCCACCGCATAGGTTGCACATATACGGTAATCAGAGTAGTATGTGCAACGCCGAGCCCGGCAATGTTCTTGACTCTGGTCTTCCTATGGTGTCGTTTTATGGGAAATGCCTTTGAGTCAGTGAGTTGTTCTAGGAAAGGGAATGCGCACCCCGATGATGGGACTCTCGTACGATATTCTGTCGTTGGAGTGTGACCGGTCTAGGTTTCCGAGCTTACGCTCTTGGATGTTCGAGCTGCGAAAAGTCATTCTCAATGATTTGTCATGGATTTTAATGCCAAATTTTGTCAAGCAAGACGTAGGATAGGCGGGTTGTTTAGAACCGCTAGAATTGAGCGTTCTTTCTTCAATATCTTGATATATGTCCCAACTCGACCATAATAGCCATTATTTTGAGGATTCTCATGTATGCTCGCGAATCCAACTGTCTGACGGTGGTTGAGAGACATCCGTTTCGTTAATCTGCACGACAGCTTTTATATTGTGGGGAGTTCAAGAAATCAGTGAACGACATAAGCAGTACCAAGCCTGCCAGGCATAGCCGGGGGGGATAGCAGGGTAGCCATCTCTATAGGAACTGAGGCTTTCCCTCCCATAATCCCTACGCTTTGCCACACACCGCACCACTACCGTGGCTCTACCGACGCAGAGATATATGATTCCGACTCTTCTAACGCCCTGAGCGGCGCTCTAGGCACCGAGACCTTAGACGCAAGGTCTATAATCCTGACGACTACCGCGAAGCCCCTGACGCCGATCCAGCCAGTCGTGGGTATACGTAAGCTGTAGACATTTCCTCAAGGTCAATCTAACGACACATTATGGAAGCATTTTTACTAGATTCTTGGAAAGAGTACCTCCGCTCTCGTAATATACATTGGATACTCTTGCAATACCTGCTACTACCACAGAATGTGAGAGAACATTCAGTAGTGAAAAGAAGCTGGTTACTCCGGAGCGCAACCGCTTGGCCCACGAGGTCATTGAATGTCCAAAAGTGTGGTGCGACAAAGTATTAGGGTCGATAGCGAGGTAGTTGGCATTTCAAGAAGGCCGGCAGCTAGAGACGTGTGAAGTAGGCATTTGTATTCTACACAGTCATTTCCGAGACCAATTCTTATTCATTTCCACTTCCCAAGACCCCTTTCCTCCTTCTGACCAAACAGGCAACAGGATTTGGCCTGCCGGGCCCATGGGTCTAGCAGGCGGGCCGGGCTAAATGCAAAAGCCAAGTCTGGTACCGCTTATGTCGTTCTCTGCGAGAAATTCACGGAGCTGCTCCTCGAAGTATAAGCTTCCGGAAGAGTGAAGCTCGCCCAGGGTGACGGGAATGTCTCTATTGTTGAGTCACCTATGGCTGTCGAAAATTTCGATGAGTCCCTGGAGCTGTTGAATTTTAGGGTTTGGGATTCCTTTGTTGTACCATGGTACTCATAACTCTGACTATGCTTAATGTGAAGGCACTCTTTGACTCAGATTTGAGAACCTTGAACAACAGCCTACCTTGCACCTAAGTCTCGTTCACTCCGCCTCTACTGCGATCGTTGTACAAGCCCAGATCTTCTTCGAAACAACAAAGCAACCAAAACATCTCACAAAACTTTCGTGAGTCATGGCAAATCCAAGACGTAAGACGCTCGAAGGAGTATTCGGGAATCTGGGAATAGCGAACTCACAAAGTACCACATCTCGATCCACACCCCCGACAAGCCCAAGGAAGCCTCAAAATCAAGTATTCAGCTCCATTCGAAGCTCTCTCAAGTCTAACACAGGCTGGCCATTCTGGGGCTCTGTACGGCAACACAGTAATGGCGTGTCCCAGCGTCGCGACTTCACTATGAAGATCGATTCGAACTACCTCATATATGAGGAGCATCAAGACAACAACTCTGCGTTCCGCAATGCACAAGTCATCATGGAGGAAATACATGACTTGATCCGGCCGGAGAATGAGAAGGCGATACAAGCATATGAACGAACGATGGAGGATGAGATGGCTCTCGCCATTTTCGGCTCGAACTATATCGAGCGCGTCGGAGCTAGGCTTGTTGATACCATCAACATCTGCAAACGAGTCTTCGCCGGAGAGCTGGTCGACGCTTCGGCTCTGCCTCCTAGAGATTCCGAATACGAGTCCTTGCTGGCACATCTTCGCGAGAACCTGCAGGTCGTTGATCCCGGTGTAACGCATGTCGCTCGCACGAGACGAGAGATCATTCAGCATGCACAGGCATTACAGCACATTACCCAGGCTGTAATCACCAGGAACGAGCCTTTCTCCGAAGACCTCATTAAGCGGACGCACAAGATATTGTGCAACGGCATCTCAATAAGCAGCGACAATCCGACTCAGCGGGAGTACTACTCTGGCAGATATCGAACTATCGTCGTGCACGCCGGCTCCACCAATTTCACGCCTCCGCGATTCGTCGCAAAGCAAATGACAGAGCTCGTAACCGAACTGAACGATGACATTCGGAAATGCGAAGAATCGAATGCTTTGGACCCTTTTCAACTGGCGGCAAAGTATTCCATGAAATTCGTGCAGATCCACCCTTTCCAGGACGGCAATGGGAGGATGTGCCGCCTAATCCTCAATGCACTCCTATTGAAATATGCTGGGATCGTAGTGAGCATTGGCGAGCAAGATAAAGATCGGAGCGAGTACATCGAGATTTGTAAGAGGGAGAGTGAGGAGATGATCGGTGGAGGAGAATTTGCGACTCTAGTACTTGAGAGGTCAGTGACCAAGCTCGAGACACTTCGAGCAAGTATCAGAGGAGCCTTGGGCCTTTAGGGCATTGATTATGGTAGCGAAGAAACTTTGTGACCTAGATCATGAGCATATTAGCGAAGCCATTCCTGCCAAAGCTTACCACCTGTAAGGATACTTTCAGAGCGCTCTTTGTAACAGTTTCCCATCTCAGATGCCTGAAAATTCTTAAGTAGTGAATGTTCTGTCACTGCTTGATTATCCGACGAGGCAATAGTTGTCGCCAAACGGGCAGCAAAAATATTTGGCTCGAATGGAGCGGAATCGCCCGGTGACGCCGCCGCATGCCCGATGGTTGAACCAACTAATTTTCACAACCCCGGCGGATATATCCACATCGTAAATTACTAGCCCTACGTATGTATATCACCTGATCGTTGTCGACAACAAAATACCAAACATCACACCACTCTCGGATGATATAGCACTAACAGAGTGCGCTTTGTCGCGGGACGATGGAGCAGCAAATGGGGCACCTGGATACGTCATATAGGTTCTCGCGAACAAATGGATCCGCGGAGAAGATGTGAGCAGAACGCTCCGATCCAATGAACAGGTGTACGCATTTTAGACCTTCATGGATCATCAGCGTGCACGGAGCTTCAGTGAAAGGTATTTACTTCGAACATTCGCCTGGACTTTGTGCCTTTTCAAGCGTCCTGCCAACAAACTTCACTGCGACAGGAGCATTTCTTCACAATCTTCTACGCATCTAGATCTCAAACAGAGCTCGAGACAATGGCATACTACTACTATGGCTACGACTATCCCCTTCAGATAGCCGATCACCTTCACCAACGAAATCACCAACACCGAACCTTGCTTCAATACTTAACCAACCAGAAACCTCGTCCGGAGGACTATCCCAACCAACCCGATGTTGACGTCCGTGATGCCTTTACTGAATACATCGTCGATATCGAGGTCCCAGGGATCAAGAATCCACATGATATCAAAGTGACATGGACTAGTAGTCGAAGCCTTTTGGTCAGCGGGAATGTCGTGCGGCCAGAATCAGGACGTCCTGCCGCGGAGAAAGAGGCGAACTTGACTGGAACGAAAGATGCCCACGACAATGGGAAGGGGCCTCACGTACATGAGCCGGAGCTTTTGGTTGGAGAGAGAAGGCTTGGACCGTTTCGACGTCATTTTAACTTTCCAGAGGAGGTGGATATGGAGAAGTTGGTTGCGAAGCTGGAGGCAGGGCTCTTAAATATTCGGGTACCGAAGAAGGGATTGACTGCTGCAAAGAGTGGAAATGTTGATGTGCAATGATGTGGATAGATAGAGCGGAACATCAAAGATAGTGGAGGTTGCTAGTATTCGACTGAATGGAGATCATGTCACAAAACTGGGCAGATTTGGTGATATCGTAGCCTCAAGCTGCAACACAAGAGACAAGCCAGACTGAAAGCGAGTTAGATGTTCTAGGTCGGACAGCGGGCCAACGAGATTCCTTTTGCAACGAGCATTGGACCGGATGCTGACAGATCATTCACATACATCCACGGATAACGTATTTGCCCGAAAATGTAATGCTTGATGGGTTTGGGGGCCGCAACCGGACATGATCCAGCACCAATGTTTGATCCTCGGCTGTCTCCTACTCGATCGTATAGTTGTCCGTAATGCTCGTCCCGCTTGGCAACGTCGTTCCGGACTGCCAGAACTATCATATGCAATTCCCATATCCTCCATCACAACCGCCTGCCACTGCTGCTCCATGCCGATAGTGTTTGCACCTTACGCGCCGTACTCCTCGAGCGCGACTGACTTGCATACTTGAACGCCGATTGTATCATGGTCCTTGATCCATGTATTGCCCCAGCTGTAGTTGTAGCCCTACTGGTCTGGGTACATGTGGATGGCGCCATAGTTGAGGATTGAGATGACCAGGTTTTTAGCAAGGTCCACACCTTCGGTGCAGCTGTATGTATAGCTGTTATCTCTACCACTACATAGCCATCCTCGTTGCGAGTCTGATTATGTGCATAATGTCGAGGCTTTGATATAGGCACTAGTGGTTGAGGCCAAGTGGTAGATTAGGCTGCTGTCACACCCGCGACAACCTAATTGCACAATTCCTAGGAGGATATTGCCAACGAAGACTTGTAGCAATTAACTACGAACTTGGTGTAAGCTTGATAGGCGGTTCGGGCAGCGGTATTGGTACAGAAGGTTGTGGCGCTGCAACCGAAGACGTTGCAGTAGGCGTTGATGCCACCAAGGTAACTCCAGTTCAGCATCACCAAGACGAGCTGCAATTGGTGTTGTTAGCGGAAGTTATCCCAAATCGAGGAGGCAACGGAGCGAAAGCAGGGATGAAGGACGTTTTACCTGAACATTATACTTCTTTGCAGGTGCAGCAACGGCATCGAGGCGAGGAATGCCATTTGAACTGTAGTTGATGCTGGAGCTGTTACTCCTGGTAGATGCATTGAGGGGCTGGAAATAGACACCATTGGTCGTTGGGGTGTTGACATTGCCGAAATGGGAGTAGCACAAATCGGACGTGGACGTGCCTGTTGTATCAATGGTGCTACATTGAGTGAGCAGGGCACCCATATCAAGACATTGCGTTCGGTAAGATCAATTGTTGCCCCAAATCGAACGATCGCCGGTCATGTTCCTGGGGTTTTGATGAAGGGATGCAGCTCAGACAAATTCCGGGAGTGTATTTGAAAAGATCCACAACCTTCAGTTTGAGGGGCGAAGACAACGTTCCGAAAGCTTCATGACGAAGTTTCAGGGTCAAAGGACATTACCAAACTGCTTGCCGATCTACATTGGCCGCGGCTGTACACCTTCACAACATAGTAATCGACCTTTTGATGCTGACGGCAGTTGGGAGAAGGGTCACCGAGATTCAAAGCCTCGACGCAAGTCTTGGCATAGAGCTTGGCGGTGCGGCCTTGGCACTTGGCATACACAGGGGTTGTCCCTTTGCACCTAGTGGTCTTGTTTCCTCTTCCTCTCTTCTTTAGATTTGTTGTCCCAGTTTAATGACACCTCTATTGATTCGCTCTAGACTGGCCTCCTAACATAAGCACATATAGGCGCTGGGGGCAGAAGAGAGACTCCCCTTGTCCAGCGTTCAGTCTCTGCATGTTCTCGACCCAAGTCATCATTACGCATGCGCCTAGCACGCTACACACATGCAAGACGCATGCCCCCCTCATTCCGTGGAGAATTCCAATGCCCGCCTACTGTTCGGCTCTGCTGACACCGCCTCAGCCCTCGCGTCAAGCGAGCACAGTTTTGTTACGGGCAGTGTGAAGAATGGATTCGATTCAGCTATTGTAACGAAGATACCAAGGATCAAGAAGAAGAAAGGGCTCGGTTGTCGACAGACGACTAAATGTGGTGCCAAAGCGCCAAGCGCACACCCTGTTCCAGGCAGGCCGTTCCGATTTCCTCTCTCCCTTTCTGCTTTAAAGGGGACCTGTTTTGGCTTCTCGACCTCTATGCTTAAGATGGACCTCTTTCGATCTGTCTTGCAGGATGAAGTTGTGTCAGGCTCGCCTAGACTAAACGGGCTAGCAGGCACCAGCCAACACCCTCAATTGGCAGGAAGGGGAGATTACCATGAAAATTACACCTTACGGCACCCCTGCGAGCGCAAGGCGGTGAGAATTAGCGTCCGGAAAACAAGTTTTGCACCGCACCTCCGCAGTGGTGGTTTAGCTTGGTGTTGGCAGCTGAGGTTGTACCACCTTCACCACCTATTTGCTTCAACAACAGTCATTGCAAAACTTTGCATACCTTCTTCCTGCGTATACAACAAAGCAGGACATAGGACTGCAGACGAAACGAAAATTTAGTCTACAGCTCGACGAATTGAATAGTAGGTTGGTTTTTTGTTCTCCTTGCAGTTGCTGTATCGTTATTACTTCTGACCTTCTGTGAAGAACAAGTCTCTCTCACACTAGGACCATATTTTCCCGAATCCAGCGTTAGTAATAGGGCAATGGACATACACGCGCCTCTATTTCATATCGAAGAGAAACTGGGAGCAGTCGTCAGCGACCCCAACAAGCCCCAGATCCAGTTTCGGCTGTTCTTTCCTTCTGACCCTGATCCGCAAATCACAAGTATCCGCGTTGCTGGAAGCTTCCAGAGCATGATCGGAGGTCAGGATTGGGACTTTGGGACAGGCCCTCAACTGACAGCAGCTCCCCCGACGGAAGATGGCGTCTTTTGGACCCTGCTACTCGAAAGAGACCTCCCAGTTGGATTCTATGAGTACAAATATCAAGTGACATTCAAGGATCCCAACGTGGCTCCTCGAATCGTGACAGACCCATACGCTAGATACAGCGGCCAGGCCAACCAAAATTCTGGATTCGTAATAGGAGGGCAAAACATTCAACTTGACTGGCTGAAGGACCGCAAACCAATCCGTGATCTAGTCGTCTATGAGCTCCACATTGGAGATTTCACGGCCAACTTGGACCCGCAAAGAGCTAGAGCGCCCCTTGACGTGGTCATAGACAAGCTTGACTACCTCAAGGACCTTGGCTTCAATGCAATATTGTTTGAGCCATGGACGGCTTGGCCAGACAAGAACTACAACTGGGGTTATACCCCTTTCCAATATTTCGCCGTGGAATATGCCTATGCCAACGACACCAACCATCCCGAAGAGAAGATCTCCTGGTTGAAGAAGCTAATCTCGGAATGTCATAAGCGGAACATCCATGTCATTATGGATGGCGTTTATGACCATGCTGACCCAAGTTTTCCATACATGAATTTCTATCAAGATCCTGCATCATGTCCGTACACGGCAGAGCCGTTTGGCGGGGCGCATTTTGGACAGGATCTAGATTTCAATAACTACTGCACTCAGGCCTTCATCCGCGATGTGTGCCTCTACTGGATCTCGGAATTCAAAATCGATGGCATCAGGTTCGACGACACAGTCGACTACCATGTTGAAGACAGTCCCCGAGGTATCCCGGAGCTGTTGCAAGACATTCAAAGTTATGTTATGTCGGAGAAGCAGGAGAACTTCTCGACAACAATCGAGAACTTGCAAATAGATGCCGCTGCGCTGACAAACCAGTGGGCAACGGCCAGCTTCTGGGATAACGGATTGATGGACCAGTGCAACTCCCAACTCCAGAGCGGACCGATATCCGGGATGTACCTGAGCGCTCTGAATGACACTCGATTTCTCGATGCCGAGGACAAGCGGGCAACGCTTTACCTGACGAATCATGACCACGCATCAGTAGCCTACCAAGCGGGGCTGAACCCACAAGTTGCGGGGAATGCTCCGTGGGCCCGCACTCAGCCCCATGCGATCGCGTTGCTCACCAGCCCCAGCACACCATTGATCCCCATGGGCCAAGAATTCGGGGTCGTGGTCGAGCTTCCAGAGGTCGACAGCGCTAGCAACCCCCGCGTTCAAACACGTCCACTTGCTTGGAATGTTGCAGGATCTGAATCTGGCAGAGCGCTGACTGCGCTCTACAAGAACCTGCTCGAGATCCGCACCAACCACCCAGGCCTCCGCTCGCGCAACTTCTACCCGCCGAATTGGCAAGGCTGGATGACTGAGCTCGACCCAGGTTCGGGTTGCGGCGTTGACGTCGCAAACAATGTCATTCTGTACCAGCGCTGGGGAACCGGTAGCGACGGCGTGCAGGAGTATCTGTACGTCATCCTGAACTTCTCTGGAGTGACGAGGAATGTGATGGTCCTATTCAGGGAGGGAGGCAAGTGGGAAAATCTCATTACTGGTGGGTCTCCAGATAACACCACTTCAGTATCTGTCGGCAACGCCGAGGATAAGTACGAGGTGACAGTGTCTTCTAACTGGGGGGCGGTTTTCTTCAAAAAGGTGCCATAGTGGCTTTGACTATGCTGGTGTTGGATATACTTTGCTTAGCTGGTAAACAAAAGTTTGAGCGGTGGAAGATACAGAAGAGTAGGGAGAGACATAAGGGCGGAATATCTAGCACGCGGACTCAGTCAAAGCCTTCAACAAAATACCAGGAGAAGTGACGGATTCGTCGATGTCCATCGTAGTGAGATATTTCACCAGGCGACTTTGCCTTTCCTCCACGCATTATCGACATGACAATTCAGTGGATCAGGGCAAGCAACGCTCGCTCTGATAAGAATTAACTGGGTACACTATTAGACCTTCATCCCTATGGTAAAAAGGAAAGCCACTGGTTCATTCCCCTGAAGAAATCGGGTTAACGCTTCACGGTACCCTTATCCTTGTCGAATCGTCAACTAGAGTTCCTTGCGGGCATGAGCGGCCAATGGGCGGTTTTCATGTAGTCCCACAAATCTTCAGTTGATGTGATTGAGGATGATGAAACTCTTAACTGGGAAAAGGACAGAAATCTGCCGCAACCTCACTTTTGTTAGAGGGACCGCAGGTCAACCAGCTCTTGGCTAATTACAATACTAAGCAGGCCGATGGCCGCCTACAGCACGATCTAACAATGACAACAGGTAATAACCGAAACGTAAGCAACAACTTTGTTTGGCAAGTCACGCGGTCTCCCATCTTGGGTTTTGCGGACTACATGAGCGCAGGACAGATGAAACTTCGCTTGAGTGTCAAAGCACTGAGTAAGAGGGATGGAGAATTTGCAGCCAGGAAAACCTAAGCCTAAAGCCTCGAGGTGTAAAGTGCGGATAAATGACGACGGTCTTGGCGAGGCATTTTCTCCCAAGTAAGCTGCGGGGAGAGAGGCTCACTGAGGTACAATATATCCCTCTTGAGGAACGCACCATACAGCGTGATAGACCGGCAGATATGGCGACTGGGACATCCTCATCTTCGTCGGCAACGAAACCGACTATAGGCATTGTCTCCATCGGCGACATGGGCCTAGCAATTGCGAAGCTCCTCCAAGCGCACGAATATCAGGTTGTAACCACTTCGGCGGGCAGAAGGCAAGCATCCCCTGTCGGAACTGCAGGCTGTGGCTGATACTTACAAAAAGTCGTGATACATTAGATCGAATCAAAGCCGCCCAAATCACCGACGTCGTTACAGCTGAAGACCTGGTGGTGCAGGCAGATATCATTCTCAGCATTGTCCCTCCTCGCGATGCTATTGCTAATGCTCGACGCATCATCGACGCATGCAAATCGACTTCTGTCACAAAACGAGCACAGCGAGCGCCATTTCTGACATACATTGACCTCAATGCCATATCTCCAAGATCAGCAAAAACCATTGCTTCACTCATGACCTCTGAAGCATCCCCCACCGCTCGCCGCAGACGAACTTCCTCCTTCTCCTTCAAATTAGAACCGGATATTCAACCAATTCCGGTAAAGTTCCTTGATGGTGGCATAATTGGAGGTCCTCCAAGCCGCCTAGCTGACAAGACTTGGAAATGTCCCTCAATCGTCGTTTCTGGACCTCGAGCACACTCACTCGATGAAGAACTATCTGCAATTCTCAACCTTAAGCACATCGGCGACTCTATCGGCCCCGCTTCGGCCCTTAAGGCATGTTTTGCATGTCTGACTAAAGGGTTTACGGCCCTTTCGATCCTTTCATTTACGACCGCTTCGGCCTGTGGCGTCCTCCCAGAACTACAACAGCATCTTGCTGAATTCAACCCGGCCGGAGGCGCTGCTGCAGAGAGGGGAATAGTGGCCATGCCTCCAATGGCGTACCGGTGGGTACATGAAATGAAAGAGATTGGGGAGACATTTGCAGAAGTTGGTGGGTTTGGAGAGGGTTTGGGTGGTAGATTGGCGTTCGATGGTATTAGTGAGGTCTACAAGTTTGTAGCTGACGACACGGAGCTTGGACTAGAGAAGACAGGGAGCCGGAAACGGGGGAAGACGGTGGAGGATGTCACGGAATCTCTGAGGGAAGGAATGCGGAAGAGAAGAAGGTCGGGGGCTGGAGAAGAGGATTTAAGCTTAGCGTGGAGGAGCTCGTGGTCGTGAGTGTGGTGAAGCGCCTATTGGATTTTATTTCCTTCCTTTTGTGGATGAACATTGTTGCCGCGCGTTTGCCTTGGATTCTATCTTACATGCAGAAATGGTGGCAGGGGCTGGTTTCGCGGATTGTTTCGGCAGGACTTTCGCGTCCCTAGACATGTGAGACATATTCCTGTATTCATTGGCTCTAGGGTGTTAAAGGAAGGTACGTGGAAGTGCGGAGAGGAACGGAGCTTAAGCACTCTAAGAAAAGAACGTGCGAGGCTGAGTAACTAGTATCGTGCGCTTGGTTCACTGTGCCACCACAGCTGCGAAACACTGATACCGCGCACATGTGTGGAAGTTCTTCCGGTCGCCAAGCAGTGACACCAAAACAATCCAGCGATAAGAAAAAGAGATGCCCCGTTGTGGAGTAACTTTGCGTGGCATGAGCTTGCCAGGAACAAGGGCGGGACGGCTGGCCGCCAAAGAGAGATCTGACACCCGAGGGCAAGCTCGATAGAGATGATGCACTAGGCAGTTTATAGGCGTAGGGCGTTTGGATTCTGCACTGTGGGCATAGTCGTAAAAGGCTTGGATAATTAGGCCGGACGGGGGGGGGTTGGCTGCAGTGGATCTTTTGCATTCGTCACCGTTGACATCTAAATCTTGCTGACTCGCCGCTAGCCTCAATGCTGTAAACCTCTTCAACCAGACATTTCTGTTGATCAACACACTCGTTCCCTTGCAACCTTCTCCACATCACCACTCACGCCGTTCCCATCCTATTAGCAGCCGAGACAGACACACGCTCGCTTTATCCTTCGTTTCACAGACTTGCTGAACCACTTCACGGATAACTCGCGGCTCCGGAAACAATGCCCTCACCAATATCGGCAGCGTGAAATCAGACCTCTTTTCAGCCTTCTGCTGCTCTCGTGGCTTCTCCGGATCTATCGGTCTCTTTGCAAGATCTCCTTACGTTTGTTGCCATTCCACAAGGCAGGAGCGAGTCACGACCGCCGCCAGAATGGTTCGCTCTCGAGGTAAGGACCCTCTAAACCAGGCCATGATGCTCTCTCCCCTAACTTGAGGGTCTCTCTGTTAGTCCTATCGTTCATGACTACCTTCTCTGGATCACCAAAAGACACCCCCAGATCCTCACCATCTCCGCAGCCGCTTGTGCGTAATAAACCTGATGCCTTTCCATCCTCGTCAAGAGATTTCTCCTCTTCAAGAGAGCACGTTCCGAGTCCAGACTCACCTACTAGCTCGGCTCACACTCCTCCAATCGTCACCAGTGGCACCACATCTTCCAGACCTGGATCTATGATCTTTCAGCAACCAGCGATAGAAACTACCCGAGATACCGAACCTGAATTGATACCAATTTTTCAGTATCTAAGCAGCCATGCCAACAAGCTCTATCAAGAAGGGTATTTCTTGAAACTCAATGATCTGGACACGAGTAGGTCTTTCAGAGAGGAAGTAAACTGCTGAGGCTGACCAAGATCAGGTGGTAGACCGACTGTCGACCGGAATTGGACGGAATGCTTTGCCCAGCTCGTGGGGACAGTGCTGTCGCTCTGGGACGCGGCTGCGTTGGATAAAGCGGGCCAGGATGGTGAAGTCGCTCCAACGTTTATCAACCTGGCGGACGCATCGATCAAAATGGTGAATATTCTACTACCGACGCGAAGATCAACACTGACCAACGCCAGATCGAGACTCTCCCTACGCGGAATCAAGACGTGCAGCCTCTACAAAATGTTCTGTCCATTTCCACTGCCGGCAAGAACCGGTACCTCCTTCATTTCAATTCACTCCATTCACTCACTCAATGGACTGCTGGTATCCGACTGGCCATGTTCGAACAAGCTTCTCTCCAAGAACTTTACACGGGCTCTTTGATAGCCGGCAAGGGAAAGAAGCTCAACAATATCAGAGCCATAATGGAAAGAACCAAATTCAAGACAGAAGATTGGGCTCGTGTAAGGTTTGGAGCAGGCACACCCTGGAGACGCTGTTGGTGCGTTATTGAACCGCCTGACGAGAAAGATTTTCAGAGGCTGCAGAAGACAATAAAGAAGAGGTCTGCTTACGAGCGGGCGCCCGTGTTGAAGGGAGAAATCAAGTTCTTCGATGACAAGAAGACCAAAAAGGCGATGCCAATTGCAACCATTACCGATGCATACTCGGCTTACGCTGTTTATCCACAAGCGAAGTCGCTAATTGATCAGTCGACTTTGGTCAAAGTTGAGGGACGCATCACTATTCACTCGCAGCCAGAGTCCAAGACTGAAGGCTTCGTTTTCGTGATGCCGGAGGTCCATCCTGCCGTAACCGGCTTTGAAATGATGCTGCGTTGGCTATTTCCTGTTTACGATACATTCAACCTTTATGGTAGACCCCGAAGTCTGATTGCGGACACATTGGACAAGCGGGGTTTAATGTTTGCCATGCCCACACAGAAGAGATACGGCTATTTGGAGATTATTGACGTGGGCGGATTAATACACACTGATGGCAGCAAGGACTGGAGCGAGCGGGAGTGGCGCAAGCGGATGAAAGAACTTACATCTCGACAAATGGAAAAGAGGAGGGCCGCACTGAGCAGAGAAGGGAGCCAGCATGGCGGAAGAAGGGGCCCTCGGACCAGCCTGCCTTCACGCCCTGGCGACTTTCGATATGATGATGACGCCTCAGTTCGATCAACGCTATCGACTAACCGCCAAAACAACCAATCTACTGAGCCTGATTTCGATACACAAAAAGCTGGCACCGCCCCTTCCGCTAGGCCCTTTCCCCAGCATGCCCACAATTCCCATACAAGAGCAGCCTCGGAATCCCTAGCTGTTCCACCTCCAAGTCGCGGCAAGCGACAGAAGGATTCATACGTGCCTTCAAGACTCTCAACAGATAATGAAGCAGCGGAAGAGTTCCAGCAATCTAACCAACGTTTGCCGTATCGCAACGGACAGCCGAGCATAGAAGCGCAGCATGGACGAGACAGTTCAGACAGTGACTGGAGACCGACTTCTAGGGATACGGAAGACGATATAAAATATGATTTACCTCCCCCAGCGCCCATGGGACCCGTGACAGCTCCTCCAGCATTCGCACATCAGGAAGGCGACAGACCACAAACGAGGCCACATGCGCCTCCCGAGATGAGGCGTGCCAATAGTCGAATGTCTACTGGTACGCTTTCACAGATGGTAGACGCAACTGGGATGAGACCAGCCAATGGCGAGGCGGCGGCCGCAGGTGCTGTAGCGGCCTGGAACGCGAGAAATGGAGGCCGAGGAGAGGGCGGGGGCGTCTCAGGGGTAAATGAGGCCCCGCAAAGACGTGAGATGAGTGCTGACCGAGACGTTTTGCCTGAAGAGGTCGTAGGAGGCAGGCCCTTTGAAGAAGGCAAAACATCGAATAATCAGACCAAGCTCAACTTCCTGCAGCCGCCACCTAGTCAATCTCGATCGTCAAGTGCAAAATCAATTACACGTAAGGCACTCCCATCGCAAACAGCCGATGACAATCGTGTGGAGTCGGTCTTCAAACAACCTAGAACAGGATCGTCAGTTATCGCTGCAAGAGTTGGACTAGTGGATAACAAGCAAGTACCAACAGACCAAGAGCGGCATTTATTGGGTCAGCATGATAATCACGACCGCGTTGGAAATGACCAGAATGGCACTTATTTGCCTTACCATGCCAGCTATCAACAGTCTACCAACCTCCAGGATGCAAACGACGCAGAGATTAGACCACGCACTGGAGTTCTCAAGTCTGTTGGCGATCCAACGCCTCCAATGCCAACTAGAGAAGCCCCGACAATCGATTTTGGCCCTACTGCTAGCCTTATGCCTTCAGCTGGTGGCTCGCTGAATAGATCGGATCCTTCCCTTGCCAGTCAGCAACGCAATCAACCTGACCATGGTCGAGATCACCCTACACAGACAAACGGTCGAAAGTCCTCATATCACGGGAAGTCGAGCCCTGCCGAAGGTTCTGATGGCCGTCCAAATCTCCATTCTCGAAGTGCAAGTTACGAAAAACGAACTATGGCATGGCAACCTGGTGCTGTAATTGGCACGGGGCGGCAGAGTCCAAGCCCTGCAATCACACCGGAAGAATTCGTCCAACGGCGTGCATCCGCAAACCGTGCGCCGTCCGGCTATGTTCCTCAACGGAGTCGTTCGTCCGGATACTTTGGGGCGGATCGGCCTATATCAGGGGAATGGTCGAAAAAGAAGGACACCTTATCGAGGCCGCAATCTAGGGGATCATCCCCTACAATGAATCAGCAAAATGACTACAGCTCCCGCCTTTCGGCGCACGAACAAGAGCACATTGCAAGGATGACTGGGTCACCACTGATTAGTATGGCCCGGAGAAGTGAGAACCAGGCCGGGCTGGTTGGGGCTATACATGCGCGTGAACAGGAGAGGAAAAATATGCGCGACGGTGTCTCTGGTCAGATGGTACAGCATGCCATAGCCCAACGACACCAACAAGCACAGGCACAGGCACAAGCGCAAGCCCAGGCACAGATGCAAGCTCAGCAAGCTGCCCAAGTGGCATACGGATATCCGCAGCAGCATCAAGGTTATCAGGATGGTCGTGGTACGCCAGGCCCCGCAGCTACCTGGACCCCACAAAACCAGCCCGGCCAGAACGCGCAATGGCCCACCCAATATGCCCAAGGACAATCCGGCGACAATTTTCCACAGCAGAATTCACCTCAATACTACAATCCTTCATACATGGGCTATTATGGCCAGCAAAATGGATATCAGGGATGAACTTGAGGCATATCTTGTATTCATTCGTCAAAGATTGACTCTAGCCTTGCGGCGTCTATTTTGATCATGCCCTCTCAGGGCTCTCTTTGTCTACCTTTCTGACAGGCGATTGAGAACTGACGGCGTATAATTCAATCTACTCCACAAGCCATATCCATGCACTGCGGCAAGGTTAAGCCTTCATGTATTTGCATTCTGTTTTCTGCTAACCTTGCCTCATCTTTGTTTAGTCTTCGCATGATGGATGCGGTTTGGGATGCCAGTGGCACCTTCTCCAAATTCAATGATCTCAGGCACTTCTTCCGCTGCAAATTGCAGTTAAACAGATGGCCCATAGCGAAATCCAAAATTCCTTCATGGCTATTGTGAAAAAGGCTACATACTTTGCACTGGTTTCCTCTACGGAAAAGGACAAAGTTGGCATATCTACGAACTTCAGTCGTAACTAAGGGGCGAGGTCCGATTATTCTCCGTTACGCAAATATTAGTTGCCTTCCCATCCTAGTGACAATGTTTTCACAGCGTGCAAAGAGCTTCCAGGTCATAGTCCTGTACACAATCCAGTGACGATTGATCCTGCAATCTCATCGATCGACTTCCGTCGACTGGACGTCCTTTTGTGCATCTTTCGACCGCGTCTGGCGATATGCTCACCTCCCGTCCCATCATCGTAATCAGGCTCCCACTCTTCTTGTCGGCGTTTAGTCCTAGTGTCATGGAGCACTTGGGGAACCCGTCGGTTGCCATAGATCAATTGCTGCCATGATTGTCCAACCGCCACGCCCCTCGACATTTGCTGAACCGCAACTCCTAGAGTGCGCCCACATTCCTTTACAACTACTGCTGGAGATCTGTAAACTACGTTACCCTGAAGCAGCATTCCTGAATGTTGTCGTAAAATGAATTTTTCACGAATAACGTGGCCCCAAAGTTGCAGGCACGATGTTCCAACTTAAAGGAGTAAGCCGCAACTCCTTCTCTTGCGCAGCTATCATTTTTCGAATTGTATCTCAGAATCACGTTGTAAACGCCTTAAGCCATGACTAGAGGTGATCGTGGGAAGCTTTTTGCATAGGTCGGACTCATCTTTGACAATTGAGCAATTGCCCATGCCCATGCTCTGCCGTAGCCGCCTTGGGCCTTTGGGCCAGCATGCGATCCTTTCGCCGGCCACGCTTATGCATCATAGGGGCTTGGCGTAGGCAAGCTTAAATGCTTTGCCTAGATTTTCAAAGTACCCCCCGACTATGACACCAAGAAGGTGCAGTAGAATAAAGGACGCTAATATGGTGCTAAGATGCAATATCCGACGGTCGGCGAAGGGATAAGTCATCTGGCCCCAAGGCATGCCGACTTTGAACTTGTGGTCCAGCAGAAATGTTACATTTGTGCAAGATATTGGACCCAAACTACTCGATTATGTCTCATGTTCGGGATTACATGCTATTCAAGGCAGTGGATATGATGGATCTGTTGTTCTCTCCGTGCCATCTCCAAATACGGAAGGTGTGCAAGCCTACCACATCTGTTCGGCGTAGCGATTGTGGAGCTTCCAGAGAAGCATGACCCAACTAAGTTCGAGCCACCTCTGACTATAACGTCACAGATGGACTTTTGCAGGAAGCCTCCTTAAAAGTTCCCCAGCGTCGCACGTCGAGCCAGACGTCTTTGAATCTTGCTACACACTTGGCTCAGATCTTGTCCTCATGACAATGTGAAATGTCAGACACCACGAAATACGGAATACGAATGCGGAATACGGAATACGAAAGCCATAGCTCCCTCCTGTTTGATGGACTTGCGACCACCAGATCTACCTAATGGGTACTGGCGGTTGCAATCGTGGCAGCAGAACCGATGGAGAGGCTCTCTGTATCTGACTATCAGTCATCGGTGGGGTATTTCGCAACCCACTAAACTGACAAAGGCAAATCCTGAAGGGCTGACCTCGCAGAGAAGGAGCTTCCTGGTTTGTATCAAGACGCTATTACTGTGGCGAAACGGTTCAGGCATCGGATACATCCCAAGACGATGATGGAGATTTCCAGATCGATCTAGTGCAATGCAAGAGGTTTACTCTGGATCCCTATGTAACATTGCGGCGTCTACCGGTGTCGCTGAGAACATGCTTTCTAGAAGTGACCCTGACCCTGTTGGGTTGAATGCGTCTTTGTCTTCAAAGAAATCTCTGATCTGGACAAAGACTACTTGATTGTTGGTCACAATCTCTGGCAGGACGAGTTCAACAACACCCTTCTTACCCAACGAGGATGGGTGATGAGTGGAGCTTACCTACGAAAGGGGTCGTGTTGCACGCAGTCCCAGATTCACCTTCAGATGTCTATGAGTGCGTTGGAACTTCCATTGTCAGAGAGGACTAGGCAAACTCACTTTAGCCTTAGTGGCTGCCCAGCTACTAGAAGATATTCAGAGTGGACGCGCTCAGGGCAGGTCTTTCTCAAGAGACCATCTCGTCCGATCCCCAAATGGAACGAGACATTCAAATCATACAAGTCGTCTAAGTTCGGAAATCTGAGCAGCATTTTCGACAAGATCTGTACTCTCTTCAGGTTGCCATACGTAATGACTCTCAACGCTGCGACTGGACAGCAAGTGCTCCTTCCTCCAGGATAGCTTTAAGGGTCGGTTAACGTTTCACTTGCATCCTCATGGCTTTGCAATCAAAGGCCGGCTCTTGTGACGACGAATCTGATCCGGCTGAGCATCCCAGCGTGGTATACCAAGCAAATAATCACCAATCTAGCCGATAAAGCCACCAAAATCTTTCATGCATGAGCAATGCCGTAGCCAACTCGATCCTTTTGCGGTAAATCGACAGTTTCCAGGGTCAGCAACGCTCGAACTAATGCGGTGATACATAGGCCATGAGAGGTCTAGAATCCGGCTTCCACCTGTACTGACAGCGATGGAAGGATTTGATCGGCACAGGGCGGCTTTTGCACCCCTACGGAGGCACCACGTGGGTTTGAGGCCTTCGCCACAGCTTGCACCAGCTGGTGATCCCCCACTCTTCTATTACGGTATCCAATTGAGAATTGGCTTTTCGTCGGCTATGGCTGCGTTTTCAATGCAAAAGGACCAACGGCTTCTGCCGGGGTTGAGACATCTCGGTGATTCCGAGAGTACAAATCAGAATGCTGATACCACAGGCTCCACTTTGAATGCATTCTATCTGTCCATTAGTTCGGGCAGTGCTCCCATATTTCTTGCGCATTATAGCTTAGCCAACCAAAACCTAAACGCGCTTTCATCGGAGCGGCATATGTCCTCATACAGCTTGTATATCCCGACGCATCCTCGGCGCATCCATCGCTTGCACATGCTACGGCCCATGGTGATGCTTTTGAAGCTAAAGAGAACGAACTGGGGCGCCAGGGATGGAGTATTCGGGACGTGGATTACATTGCTGGGGATAGTTTGGTGTAATACCTGTCAGCCATAATTGTAGGACAGGAGCGTGTGCGTCGCTAAGTATGCTGTTACCACACCGGGTTCGCGCGTGTAAGTTCAAGGTCACAGAAGTCGACACTTTTCGTGAAGAGTCTGTCGCGGTTATTTCGCCATCTATTACTCAGTCAGTGTATCCTGTACTTTCGGAACTTAGTCCAGGAAGTAAACTGTATCGCCTCTAGTGCGACCTTAGTAAAGTAAGAGAGTTGCCTAGTGCGACCTTAGGCGACCTTAGTAAAGCAAGAGGACTGCCCGTTTACGACTCGAGCAGCACACAAGCAGCAGCTAGCCAGACAGCTCAAAAGGAGGGCCAATGAATGACATGCATGTCAGAAAGGAATGGTACCTATCAAGAGGTGCCAGATGCTGATGGTGGGATGTCAGCACCTTGTGCAACATTCCAGAAAGCGGAGCACAGCAAGGAGAAGGTGTTCTGAAACGACACTGTCCACCCCCCGTTGTGGCAAAAAGCGATTGCGAGGGATGTTCTTATCCGGCCTCTCACTCGAAGAATCGCAAGCCGAAGAGGACGTTCTATCGTCAATCTCGACCTCTCTTAAGCAAAGTGCGAGGCTGCATCGACTTCACCACGAGAGCCGCCAAAATGAAATGATTAGTAGTGTAATATGTAACGCGAACTTGGATCTCCGGTGGTGGGGTTGTCTGATAGGAGGTCTGTGGTGGTCGCCGACCGGCAATCTAAGCATTATCCCTGCAACAACCCGATTCTTTAGAGTTTTTCTGCATGCTAACAGTTGCTGGGAAAATCCCGCATTCCATAGACCCGGCTATGATCCCTATCGCTCATTGTGCATTCTCCATGCCAGTCTTGCGGCGCGGTAGCCGAAAACGTGTACGCGTCAGATTAGGACTTTGCGATCGTGGTTCCGAGTTTAGAGCGGTCGATGCCCGAGACTTCCGCAGGACCGATTTGCCCTTCGCAGTCAAGGCGGTCAAGGTACCGGCCAGGGTGGCAGAGGTGTCCTCACTCGTGCGAAAGGTCATGCTTTTTGTCCCCTCCTAGGTCTCCGTCGGGTGATGATAAGTGAGATGCGTTGGCGTGTATGTGGAACATGAGCTTGCTTGCCGCGCTTTTTGCCACTCCGAAATACCAGCGAGTCTGCGGTGTGAATTATCGTCATCCTTATGCGAGAATTAGAAATTTTCCAGAGAAGTGTAACCAGCGAAATTCACACATCAATCTTCTGAAAAGGCTCACCACGGATATATCTTCGTAGATCTGCTAGCCGAAAGGGCGACTATGCCTCGGTATATATTGGCATTGGGGGGTCTTGCCCGCGCGATGCGCGATCCGAGTCCTGATCACTAATCAGTAATTGGCAAAGCGCGACACTCTAACATCGAGACTAGCAACGTTTCGCGCTCATGTCCGTATCGGCATCAACGGCATCACTCCGTCGATTCCGGATCTTGAGGTTACCCTGACTGAAAAAGTAACAAGGTATTGATTCGATGGTATCACTCCCCCACCCATCAATATTCGACAGGGCGCAGGCGGCCGCTTTCACTTCATTGGGCGTTTGTCATATGAATGCATTTCATCTGCTCCCCCTAGCCCTTGGCAACCCCGAACTTTCGCCACGGTGCAGTGGTTGTCAAGTCGGCCGACAGAGAGGGAAGGAAACACCCAGGCTTGTCGTCTCGTTGCTAGTCTTTAGGAAGGTTGTTCCGTTCCTCATGCTGTGCAAGTGGTCTTCTGTGGGTGCCCTCCCTATGAAGACTAGAAACGCTTCGGGTCCGTGGGGAAAGAGTTGCCGCGTACGGTGAGTAAAGTTTGGTAAGTAGGTTGGTTGGCCCGACTCCAAGCATTCAATGACTAATGCCCTTGCCTCAGCCTGGAAATTGGTCAGGAGAGCTATCTGACGAATTTGGCTTTGTCAAACCCCATCATTCGCAAGCTCGTCCCCCTGCGCGGTCGCTCTCCTACGTGGCTTGGGAAGCTAGCGGCTAACCCGTAGAGAATTGAAAGCCGTCCGGCGGGAAAGTAATAGGTCTCTTGAAGCCGAATTAGAAACGGGAAGGGGTTTCTGACTAAGCGATCTCAAGCTAGGCGCATTGACCCAGTTAGGTAATGTTTGGCATTCTAAGCACATGGTCGTTGATTGGTACCCACTGGCCAGCTTTCTCCGGCTTGCAGGGCCAACAGTCTCGAGCCACACTCCTCCTGAGTAATGCGCCGCAATGCGTGGGGCATCCATGCAAGGAATCGGAGATAATGGGATCGGCAAGCTGCCAAGTGACCCAAAAGAGCCCTTGAACATGCGCTATATAAACCTTCGTTATTCAAGGTAAACATCTGCCAAGGAATCTAGGAATCTAAGAACCATTGCAGCCCGGGCGACATCCTGCAGTCTCTCCTAGGACTCTTTGAATTTGCAGTGCTGGAGCCTGGAAGACGCATTCAAAGCGGCGACAGCATACGCAGAACCACTTTCTCCCCCACTTGCGCATGGAACACACAGCCATGTCATATTCGGCGTCAGGTTCACCGACCGACTTGGGTGCGCATTGGATCGATACCAGTCTGGTCTCAGACCCTACCTTACTAAATCTCGTGGTGTCGAACAACTGGACACCTTTCCTTGGCTACGATCTCCCGGGATCGAGCAGCAGTCTTGTCCAAAACGCATTTGCCATTGCCACAAATCAGGCAGCAACGAATAATTTCGAGGTTGCTAATGGGTTCGAGAGCGAGTACACCCTTAATCATACGCAACGGAAGTCTTACATCGTCAAAAGCGACGCGACATCTCGGTCCTGCTCAACGCTAGAACAGCCTTCCCAAGTAACGGAGGGGCCAGCCATAGACGGGGTAGCGAAAGCGAAAAAGGAGGTAAGCGAGCGTTAGTCTTGGATCCATCACTCCGTCTGCGATGGATCTGACCCTTACAATTTAGAAACGTCGCGCGCAAAACCGAAAAGCCCAGCAAGCCTTCAGGCAACGCAAGGATTCAGCGATTGCCAGACTCGAAAGAGAGATGCAGAAATTGAGGTCCATCAATGCGGAACTTAGTGAGACAAACAGGGCTCGTTTAGAAGAAATATCGGAACTGAAAGTGCGGCTCGGAGCGCTTAGGCTCTCTCCTATAAGCCCTACCATTGACGGCCAGGAGGGTGATGAGGACAGGGAGGCCGAGCTATCGCCGTCGTCCTGGGCGGCGCCACGTACCGAGGAGCTAATGAGTGGCAACGTACCATCCTGGATCAAATGGCGAGGGAGGCTTTACATTGACAACGAAGCCCTAGCAACTTCCAGCAGAGATAACGGCGGGTCATCCTTTGCTAGACACTCCGGATTGCCGCCTCCGAGTGAAGCTGATGAAGATTGATTGTGGCTCCCGACACCCTGGTTATCACCCGTCATTCCCAGCACCACTTTTCGCCGCGATAGGTATGGTTGGTCGATATCGTCCCATCTTGCCGCAATGTTCATGGGATCGAAATTTAGTACCGCATACCTTCTTCTCGCCAATGCAGATCTATATCCATTGTGGCCCAACCGAGTGAATGGCCCAACCGAGAAGCAAAGCTGATTGGCCCCCGCAGATCTGGAGATATTCGATGAAAGGCTTCGTGTAGTATTGCGTCAGGCACGATATAGCTTGTCACCATGGCCTTCAAGTCTAAGTTTGGATGCTTACTGGATGCAGCGGGGCCATCTATATTGGGAGACTCGTAGTAGCGGCATGTCACAGAATTGCCCAATTCCTGCCCTTGAACCCATCCCAAACTGGCTCATGTTTGGTGTTTTTGTAGCTAGGCTTATCTTAGCGACGTTACCAGACTCCGTCTCTAGAGATGGGCAATTTATCAAGCAGGAATCAAAGCTGGTCTGCTTGATTTCGGCCCTCCAAAGGAACTCTTATTGAGCAACATTCATCATCTTAGCTAGCTGTATGTCTTCTTGCAAAGTCGATATCAGCACATTTATCTCTCATGACCCCAACACAAACTACTCTTCCCCTCTCCTCAGACGCCGGAAGTAAATCTGGGATACCATTGTTCAGGGCAGATGTAGAAGCCGTCAACATGGCCGCATTCACAAGTCTCTTAAAGGCACTTCGCCGGAGGTGATCCAAGAGAAGAACTTGGAGAAGTGCGGGAAAAAGGGGTTTACGCTTTATGAGCGGTGCTTGTGACATGCCCCTCACAGTCAGCACCGTAAGAGCTTCGCGCGTTGCCTGCATGAATGTTTACAATCTACGACTTGGCAGCACGTGCCGGAGGTCACGTGGCTAAAGATGCTGGAGGATCGTATGCCAAGAGGTGCGAGCACCCGGAGCAGGGATGGCTCGCGGCGCTCTCGGTCCGGGTACACCAAGCAGCCTAAGCATGCCAAGAACCCGCCAGTATATAGGCAGACTCATGGAGCAGGCTCGGGAGCTCTCCATGGTCAACTCTCTAGTAGTTACTACGATACAGATTGTATCCCCTACATCCAGTTACACTTGCTGTACACCCTGACTAAGCGAGCCTAGCAAGGGCCGGAACAATGAATCATGCATCCGTAACTATTGTGGCCGTCACGTTCGGACCAGTCAAAAGCCTCCCAAGGATGACTGACAGAAATGTACTGAGGAAGAAATTGGAAGCGATGACACCCTTGATCTGATGCAGTATTTCGAGTCCTAAATTCTCTCCCTTACTTAATACCCAGTAGCTGATTAGCCCGACAAATATTGTAAGGTGGGACTACGGCCCCAAAATGCCTTTAGCAAGACCATGACCTCTTTATTTTCTCGCCGTCAGACTGTCCCAAATGCTTCACATCCGAAATGCTAAGGTATAACAGGCCATTTCCATGATTTCGTACTTTCTTAGAACTCGGGGAACCGCAAGATCACAATGGGCGTCACAAGAATGGGCAAGGAGGTTTAAGGCTGTCACCAAATACAGCAGCTTGTATCGCCGCCGGCTGACTTGCCTTCGGCTACGAAATGCAACGCTCAGACTAAGGCGGGTTGAAGAGCCAACCCAGTGCGCGGGACGGAAACTGGGGGCATCTTCGAATATCGAACAGCGTCATAGAAGGCAATGGTACAACGGATGGACGTACGATAAGCCTGAACCCATGTATATATGTGGGCACCGGCGAGAATCGCTGACTCTGTGAATTGGAAATTGCAAGGGTTGGTACATCGGGTTCTCGGACAAAAGGTTGATTTAGGCCGCCCACTCCAGCAAACCACGTGACCAGATCTAGCGTATCCTCCATTTTTGCTCGTTGCAAGAACGTGCATTGGCAATGCTGGACATACATAACCCTTGATACAATGAACACAATTTCGGAGCTTCTCCAGCTTTATCAGCACCTGGAATAACATCATGTTCTGCGCTCTACCATAATCACCAAGGTCCTTTGGTCCCTTTTTTTTTTTTCGAATTTCAACCTTCATCTCAACCACTTTGATTATTGTGTGCCCCATTCACCCTTGCTCTGAGCTGTCAACCTCCTCGTTCTTCCATTAGGCGCAAAATCCGTGAGCTGCGCTTTCCATTCCGCAGCTCGTCCCAGTTCCCCCGAGCACCTCAAAACATGGCCTTCGTTCCCAATACCTATCATAGTAGGTGTCTAGCTCCACACACACCATGTGGTCTACCAGGAATTTTCTTTCTCATGTTTATCCTGCAGGCCCCGTCCGGATTGCAGTCATTGGTGGCACTGGCCTCGAATCTATTGAGGACTTTCACCCCGTAGCGAGACTCAACGTGACTACCCCTTGGGGCTCACCGGCCTCTCCCATTACCATATCCGAGCATCCGTCGCCAACCACCGGCAAGCCGATACCTGTTGCATTCCTCGCTCGTCATGGCTTGCACCATGAATATGCTCCACACGAAGTACCTGCTCGCGCTAACATCGCGGCCCTCCGCTCCATTGGTGTGCGGACGATTATCGCCTTCTCCGCTGTCGGTAGTCTGCAGGAAGAGATCAAACCAAGGGACTTCGTCGTTCCCGATCAAATTATTGACCGCACCAAAGGCATCCGTCCATTTACGTTCTTCGAGGATGGCATTGTCAATCATATCCCGTTTGCCGATCCTTTCGACAAGGAAATCGGAAAAGTGGTAAGAATGTGTGGACATAGTCTTGAGGGGGAGGGAGTTGTCCTACATGACCGTGGAACATTGATCTGTATGGGTACGTAATGGATATGGCTCTCCATCAATCGCCACTCCCCATTGGTCCCCAATTCGCCACTAACCTTCTCTCATACGGATACAGAAGGCCCACAATTTTCCACTCGTGCCGAATCAAACCTTTACCGCTCATGGGGTGGCAGCTGCATCAACATGTCCGTGCTACCGGAGGCCAAGCTCGCGCGTGAAGCTGAGATTGCCTATCAGATGATATGTATGAGCACCGACTACGACTGCTGGCACTCGGAGAACGAGTCTGTCAGTGTTGCTATGGTCATGGGTAACATGAAAGCCAACGCTCTGAATGCGAGAAGATTTGTGGGTGCTGTGCTCGCTGAGCTGAGTAAGGAGGAGCGTGCGGACCTGGTAGCGGCGGGACATCTAGTGGAGAGCGTCAGGTTTTCTTCAGTCACACATGAGGGTAAGAGAGAAGAGGACGCTCTGAAGAGGATGGATTTCTTGTTTCCGGGTTATTTCGGATAAACCCATGTTAGACAGTAGTGGATGCCTCTTTGCGCTTGTGAAATTTCTCAAGATAACATAGATTTGGGCCTCGAAGGCCTCCAGGTCGCTTCACAGAAAGTGAGAGCTTCCTCATTTTGAATGAGATTCAACAACTCATACAGGTTTCTTTATTGGCCAGTCTAACTTAGATGACAGTTGCCATCCCATATTTCCAGAACAAGTTCCTTCTAATATGTGCCTATCAGAGGGTCTCTCTGCCCGCCTTTTGGAGCCAATGACAAGCCGCCTATACTTAACCTCCAACAGTCTGTCCGTGAAAACATGGACGGTAAGAAAGTGTCCGCAGCCATCCTATTTGGCTCTTGTACAGATGTAGGTGCAATCTGTATCATGTCTTGGTTTGATGGAACGTCGGACGTAGGTAACTTTTCCCATCCGTTATGGCGGCCTCGATCTCAACACCCGCATCTACGCAGAAATACATCGCACTTCCAGCATCCACCCCTGTCTTAAGCCACTGTTCAAGATTCTACTCCAAATCCGACTCCTGAGAACTTGGAATAGAAATGGCAATTCCACCAGCGAAGCTCATCTCCCGCCGCTGGCACATTATCCCAGGTCTGGTCTATTCGCCATCTCACCGCCTTTTCTCATACCGCCCGCTCCCACTTCATTCAAATCCCAGACTAACAGATTAAAGCAGGCAAGTTGAAAGTGACTGAGCTCTTCTTCTCCGTTCCTCTCGTCTATGAAGAGCCGAGTCGGGGACATATCCGCCTCTTCGCTCGTGCCGTCGAACCGCTCACCACTTCCTCTACGTCCTCTTCCGCACTGGAAAGCCAAACAGACACTCCTAGCAAACGGCCATGGATGGTATATCTGTCAGGGGGACCGGGGTTTGGCGCTCATCAACCACAGGAGTACCCGTTTACGGACTTGATCCTTTCCAAAGGCTATCAGGTACGTGCTGGTGAGAATGCTCAATTTTGAGCTTGCCGCTACACTTTCAGTTCTCTATGTCAAAAGGAAGGCTTCAACATCACGTCTCAATGTGGTCAAAAGACAGTACATTTCTATTCCTGACATACTCTTTTAGATGCTCTACTTCGATCACCGTGGAATGGGCCTCTCCACACCAATAACAGCCGCAACTGTCGCCCACCGCGCCGGGCCGAACGCGACTGATCAGGCGAATTTCCTCAAGCAATTTCGCGCAGATAGCGCCGTCAAGGACCTTGAAGCCATCCGGCAATGCCTTACCGCCGATTTCCCTGCACACCTGAAGAAGTGGTCGGTCATGGGCCAGTCATATGGCGGATTCGTCGCTATCAGCTATCTTAGTAAGTATCCTAATGGACTAAGAGAGGTCTTCACTATGGGTGGGCTGCCACCAATCATGACAAATGGACCAGAGGAGGTGTATCGACGGTTGGTTGGAAAGTTGCTACAGCGGAATGTAGCGTATTTCAAGAAGTTCCCCGAAGACCAGGCGAAGGTCAGAATGATTCTGGATTATCTCCTAAAGCAAGAGTCCACAACGGGGCGCGTGGCACTGCCGGATGGGGGCCTGCTGACCGCTGAGAGATTTATGCAAATTGGGATTTTGTTCGGGGCTCACGGTGGGCTAGATGCGGTTCACAATATTGTGCTCACCGCGGCGAACGATCTGGAGCTCTTCCACTTCTTGACCAGGCCGACGCTGTCAAAAATCGCGGCGCAGGGCTTCTTTGACAGCCATCCCATCTACGCGGTGCTCCACGAGCCGATCTACTGCCAAGGAGGGGTTGCGCCGAACTGGGCAGCCGAGAGTGTGGTGAAGAGTTGTGCGCATTTCGACGTCCGATCCAAGTCCGGGAGCGTGTTCTTCACTGGTGAGATGGTGTTTAAGCACAACTTCGAGGAGTACCCGGATCTCGTTGCACTTGCTCCCGCTGCAAACTTGCTTGCGGTGACCAGTGACTGGTCCCCGCTGTACAACATCGAGCAGTTGATGAGGAATGAGGTTCCGGTATATTCTTCGACATATATTGACGACATGTATGTGGACTTTCAATTTGCGGAACAGACGGCAGGACTCGTGAAGGGATGTAAGACCTTCGTGACGAATATGTTATATCACGACGCGTCGCGCAGCAAGTGTGAGGAACTTATGAAGGCGTTGTTTGCACTAAAGGAGGATTCCATAGATTGAGCAGTTCAATTTCGCAAGAAAGGCGAATCGTCCGCATAATAGATTCTTTGCATAACCACAAATTCATAATGCCACTCCATTGTTTGCTATGTCCTACCGACGCCGTCCACCACCACCCTCAGCACTGCGGTCCGCGATGCTGACAACTTCGCCGATACCAGCCGCTTCTTGCTCATCTTCAAGAGTACGTATCTCTTCTCGACAGTCCCACCACCTCTCCTCTGCCTCGTCAAAGGCCTTTTTGCGTAATTCTTTGATCGATTGCTCCGAGGTAGCGTCAGCGGCCCCGTATTTCATTTTGTCCAGAACCAGAGTCTGCCATTCAGTCGATGTCCTGGCATAGAAGTCACGTAAGTTTTCGAATGGCCTTGGGAATGGCCGTGGGTCTTCCTTGGCGCTGGTGCTCGTTTCTGTCTCAATAGTAGTGTCAGAGGATTGTGCTCCACTTGATATTTCGGTGAGATCGGTTTGCGCTTCTGAGGCTTCTGCTGGCGCAGCCGTTGACCCGTCAAGTGACATAGCATCGTCAGAATCAGACTCTCCGTCAGACTGATCATCGTCTTCTTCTTCTTCATCTTCTTCATCACTCTCATCCATCTTCATGTTCCAGTTCTCTGGCTCTCGATAGAAGATCTCCCGCACCCCATCGAGCTTGCCTAGGTCGATGCTGAACATGTCGTTGAAGGTGAACTCTTGATCTCCTCTCTCGAAAGTCCCACCGAAGATGAATAAGGTGTCATCTTGCACAGCTAGCTGGGCATTGAACCGTTGATGCGGCATTTCGAATCGGATTGGGAGATCTTTCTTTTCGCTAACAAACTCGGCCGCTGGAGGCTGGTCCACGTCCATTTCAGTATCAAAAGCACCAGCCACCGTGCCCTTCGTTTCCAGTGCAGCAAGATTCCTTAGAAGCTCCTCCTCGTCAGCTTTGCCCCTGTCCCTTGCTCTGATATTCTGCTGCTTCTTAGCAGGAGCCTTAGCTCTTCGGAGGGTGAGCGGAAAGAAACGGTTTCGGTCGATATTCCAGGCGAATAGCGCATCGAAAAACTCGCTTTCAATTCCTTCCTCGCTTTCTTCAACGTCATGCACTCCTCCAAACATGATACCCCTTCCTTTGTGATATGCTAATGTTGCGCCTGCGCGCGTTGGGTTTGGAGGATTGGCAGGTTTCTTCCGACGTTCCCATCTCACGGCGGGTGGGGCATTTGCTGCAACCTCAGGTCCGGGAGAGGTGATGCGAATGAACCAGGTGTCTTGGTGGATTACTGGCTTGAGCAGGTTACGCTGCGGACCGCTCTTTCCTTGTTTTCCAGCACTGGTTGCTGCTTTGACACGAGAGTATCCTCCATATATCACCGCACCAAATTCGTGCGGGAGGAACGAGAATGATGATCGAGCGTCTGGCTTTTGCGTGGCAGGCGGCAGCTTGGCCTCGTGCCACACAAAATTCTGGCAATCATAGACCCAGAGGTCTTGCAAGTACTTGGTCTGCTGTGAAGTGTCCTGAAAGCCTCCAAACAGCAAAATATAGTTCTTGAAATAAGTCATCCGGTGCCCGCTTCGTGCAGGTGGGCCTCTACCCTTACTCTCCAATCTGTTCCATTCCCGTGTGGAAGGGTCTAGATGCCAGAAGTCATTGTAATGATAGAAACTTCCTTGTTTGGGCGACGAAAATTCACCACCAAACAGATATATGCCGCCAGAATTACCACCACGACACCAAGCATGTCCGCTTCTGGGCAGGGGACTGTTTGGACTTGTGATCTGGCGCCACTCACCTCGGTCAATCAAGTACACGAAAAGGTCGTTGAAGAATGTGGCCAGGCTCCCGTCAAAATACTCTCCACCGAAGATTAGGATTTCGTTTCGGTTAGACGGAGATGCGATCACAGTTGAAGATGAGCGTGGTGATGGTGGCTCACACACCTGTTCTGTCACTTTCAGAAACTTGGCCTGCTCTTGAGCATAAGATGCCAACACTGCATCGATGTCGACGTCATCAGCATCGCTGTCAACATCGCGAGCCGCGGTTTTGGCTTTGACCTTCTTCTCGCCTTTGGCCGCTTTCTTGGACTGTTTGGCTTGAACTCGAGCTTTCTGCTCGGCAGACTTGGACTTTTTGTCCTTCTTTCCCATCTTCAGGCACTAATAGGTCGTACAAGTACAATCACGACGCTACCGCGAAGTACAGAATCAAATCATGCATACGACGTAACTTGAAAGCACTCGCACGCTCAAAAACTACGAGAATGAACAAGGCAGAGTTTTGGAACTAGTCACGTGTCGACGCGTCTCCGATAGATTTCAACCGCGTTTTTGGCCAAGCCCTCAAACTCCAGCTTCGAGTCCCCTCTCTAGTTCGCACATGGCAGCTACGAGACTGTTGATTATAGGTCCCACACTTTGTTCAAATAGTGGCACCATCGCTCATAATACAACAGCAATGGGTTCTCCATATGACGAAACATAATCTGAAGGATCACTTGGCTTGGCTGCTGCGAAACGGTCCTCCTACCTCTCCTCCCCTCGACTACGCCCTCATTACCGTCAACGAGTCCGTGCATGCCGGACTTCCCACAACAATAGATAGAGGTCCTTCAAGGCCCTCCACCGAGAATTTACACTCTTCTCGGGTGAATGATGGAATACCGGATCCCGCAGAACCAGCAATGGCACGACTACAACTTGCTCCTCAATCCGTGAACAAGTCTCGATTGTTGTCAAAGGCGGAGTCTGCACCCCAACATGTTCATCACTTTCTACCAACTCCAGCTCCGTCCAGGTCCCCTTTGGACCAGCCTACTGTCCCACGATCTCAGGAACCTTCTGCGAAGCAAACCCCAGCGGCCAAGAGTGCCCAAAAGACCTTACAGACGCCTCAAACAGCCTATGAGGACAGCCTATTCGATGACGCCTCCGAGGTATTTGACATAGACGAGCTCGAATTAACGGGGGATCATGATACGTCCTTTGAAGATTTTGGAGAACCTAAACGGCTTTGGCGGGAGGACTCGGCCACTCGCAGGGAACCATTACCAATCAAGAGAGGCAAAAAGAGGAAAAGTGATGAGTACAGGTCGGATCTTGGTCCGCCACAGTTGAGGGAAGAAGTACCTCCACGCCTATTCCCTTCAAACACCTTGCCAGAAGCCTCACCTACTGCCGATCGCGATTTTCCTCGAAATGGTGCCTCAATTGGCCCAAGGTTTACCCGCCGAGGGTCTATCGATAGCTTCGGACACCACTCTCAGACTGTTCTATATGACGAAGAGTTGAGCATCACGGAGACCACAATAAGGAGGGAGACACGGACATCCCGGTCCTCGGCTCAAATACCCCTGTTGCAGTCATCGCAGAGTCCCGCTAAGACCAGACGTCACCAAGATCATGAGAAACTCTTGAAGAACCCGTCCGTTGCCCAGGATGACACCTCGGCGTCGAGACGATCAGGCAAAATAATTGTGCCAGATTCTGAGGATGAAGAAGCGGAGGCTAAAGTCAAGAAAAAGAACAAACACCTTCCTTTGCAAAATATGGACTATGAATGGGATGGCGACGATGGTGAATCCGTTGTCTCGCCATCACCCGTCAAGACCAAGCATATTCCAAGTCAAAGTCCGGTCAAGCATGAACCATCACGGAGCCTGTCTCCAAGTAAGGCCAGAGGTACAACTCGGTTTGCATCGCAAGCGACACTTGATATTCGAGGCGATGTTAAGTCTGCCACCATTGCACCGCCTTTGCCAAAGCACTCTGCTACCAACTCACCGGTGAAAGCGACGCTTACAAATAGTGGTACACCATCCTCGATTGCAAGTCTCACGGAGCACGAAAAGGAATTCGTACAGCTTTTCGTCACAGCTGCTGAGGCAAAAGTGAACGACTTCATTGCATCGCTGGAGAAGTCCAAGAGGGATAACAACCAACGAATGGTAGAAGAGATGATGGAGGGAAATGACTTGCCTGTTGAGCTATGGGAGAAGGACAAGCTGTTGAAGACGAGAATCAAAGCAATGCAAGAGCTCGTGAAGCAAAGGCTATCTTATCAAACAAAAGTGGAGCGAAAGGAAGTGATCAAGCAGCGACTTTTTGAGCTCATGGATGGTGGCCATGAATTGGACACCATGGATCCCCAGAACGAGGTGTCGATGCTTCACAAAGAGGTCAAAGCCCTCAATTCAGAGCTAAACGCGACATCCCTGACGATAATGGACTTCTTGCAGCAAGCTGGTCTCCCTAACAAGAGGTCATTCGACTTGAAGATTGAGCGCGATCGTGTTTCAGACCCACAAACAGACCCCAGAACGCAGCCTTCAAACGTACTGATAGCCTCGACACAGCATAATCCCACGAATGTGTCAAAGAACGGGTCTCCTCCAAGGCTTTCCACTAGTGACCCTTCGCCCGTAAAGCCCTCGCAGGGATCTCCTCACCCTCGTTTTGCTGAGCCTCCGGCTAGCAGGATCAGTGTGGTCCGTGGAACTCAAACCAAAACCTTGCAGCGTATACCAATCTCCCCCATGATCACGAGTGTGCTTCATGACGGACCAACAACATCAACACAAAGGGCTCCTCGGGGCGATTCTACCGTTTTTAACCCTACGAACGCTGCCACGTATTTCTCAACTTCGAGAGACGGTCCTTTGAAAGAGCAACTTCATGACCCAACCTCACCACCTCCTTTGGAAGAAGAGCATTTTAGCAGACGTATGGAGAGCCCGTTGCGAGCCTTTTCGGCTGTTGAAGACTATGACAATCTTCTCGACGACGATGAGGAGATGTTGGACGTTGCTGAAGCAGCCGAACAGGATTGGTCCGAGGCGAAAACAAGGAAACGTGGCCTTGGTCATGACCGGCGGCCTCTTGTTGAGACAACGGGCAACTCACAACATACCTATACTACAAACACGGGCTCACAATCTGGGAAATCTCTTTCGGCCCTAAAACAGCACCCTTGGTCGAAAGACGTCATAGCGGCGATGAGGAAACGATTCCACCTTCATGGCTTCCGAACCAACCAGCTAGAGGCCATAAACGCCACGCTATCAGGTAAGGATGCTTTTGTACTGATGCCGACCGGTGGCGGAAAGTCGCTATGCTACCAACTACCTTCCATCGTACAAAGTGGTAGTACGCGTGGCGTTACTGTGGTCATCTCTCCTCTACTCAGCCTCATGCAAGATCAAGTCGAACACCTTCAGAAGCTCAAGATCCAGGCGTTTCTCATCAATAGTGAAGTTACTGCAGAGCACCGAAGTTTTGTTTTCTCAGCTCTCCGTGATCCTAAGGTTGAGCACTTTATCCAGCTGTTATATGTGACACCTGAAATGCTTAGCAAAAGTCAAGCTCTCGAAAAAACCTTCCAGCACCTTTACGAGCAGGGAAAATTTGCAAGGATAGTCATTGACGAAGCCCATTGCGTGAGTCAGTGGGGTCATGACTTCAGGCCTGACTACAAAGCACTCGGGGATGTCAGAAAACAGTACCCCGGCGTTCCAGTAATGGCACTCACAGCAACCGCCACCGAGAATGTTAAAGTCGATGTGATTCACAATCTCGGAATGAACGGCTGTGATGTGTTTGCCCAGAGCTTCAACAGGCCAAACCTGACATACGAGGTGCGAACCAAGACTAGAGGAATTCTGGCGAGCATTGCAGACACTATCAAGACCTTGTACAGGGGAAAGTCGGGCATCATCTATTGCCTCTCTCGAGCCCAGTGTGAGAAGATTGCAGAGAAGCTTCAGAAGGAGTACGGAATCAAGGCTAAGCATTACCATGCCGGAATGGAGGCCCAAGACAAACTTGATGTACAGAAGAAGTGGCAAGCTAGTGAATACGATGTCATCGTTGCCACCATTGCGTTTGGGATGGGCATCGACAAACCAGATGTCCGCTTCGTCATCCACCACACAATCCCCAAAAGTCTCGAAGGCTACTACCAAGAGACTGGTCGTGCTGGCCGAGATGGCAAGAGATCTGGTTGCTATCTGTATTATGGATATGGTGACACGGCCTCTTTGAAACGCATGATCAACGACGGCGAAGGAAGCTGGGAGCAGAAAGAGCGACAAAAGCAGATGCTGCGGAGTGTTGTCCAGTTCTGCGAGAACAGGAGTGATTGCAGGAGAGTCCAAGTCCTCGCGTACTTTAACGAGCATTTCAAGCGCGAAGATTGCGACAATGGGTGCGATAATTGCAAATCTGAGAGCACTTTTGAGACGCAAGATCTCACAGAACATGCCAAAGCAGCTGTGAGATTAGTCAGATGTTTGTCGCAGGACAAGGTGACTCTTCTCCACTGCGCGGACGTGTACCGAGGCAGCAAGTCCAAAAAGATCATTGATGCGAAACACGACGAACTCGAAGAATTTGGTCTCGGATCCGATCTCGAACGAGGCGTCGTTGAACGCCTCTTTTACCGACTCATTAGTGAAGACGCCCTTGCGGAGTTCAATTCGGTTAACAAGGCAGGATTTGCATCACAGTATATCAAGTTGGGGAACAAATATCGCGATTTCGAGAATGGGCACAGACCGTTGAAGATGCAAATTCTCACTTCGCCCAGTGGCAAGGCTAAGGCGAAAGCTCCCGATAAGGCTGTGCTGAAGAAAAATGGAACGGGGGTCCAAGCTGCTCGAGAGGACTATCCCACGTCCACCAACGTGTCTTCTCCTGTCGAAGCGATGTCAAAGCGCCGGCCAACTCGCAGACCTCCCACTGTTTTTGAGGACTCCGATGAAGAAGACGAAGACATCTCTTCCTTTGCTCCCGTTCGCGAACACGGCGTTCCCATACAAAGCAGTAAACGCCCACTTGGTCCTCCCATTACAACCGACAAGAAGCTGGAGCGACTGAATCCTACCCACCGCCACATTGTGGAGGATTTCGTGGACAATGCTAAAAAGCAATGTCGCAACATAATGATGCAAATGAGCCTGAAGCAGCAACCGTTTTCCGACACCGTGCTCAGGGAAATGGCAATTAATTTTCCTCAAAGCAATGAAGAGCTTTTGAGCATTGAGGGGGTTGACCCAGAAAGGGTCAGATTGCATGGTCCCCGCTTTCTGAAGCTCATACAAGAGGCCAACAAGAATTATGAAGCAATGATGAGGGCTCAGGAAGATCGTCCTGTAGATCCCAACCACAAGAATGTAGTGGAAATCAGCGACGATGAGGACGAAGAAGAAGACGCCAATGTCCAACTATCACAAGAATTCAGTGATCTCGACTTTGACGACACGGAAACAAGCCAATATTTTACGGCGGATCATTTGGACTCTGAAGTGGAGAACTTCAACGCACGAAGTATGTTCGGAGTCGACTTCCTGACTGCGGTATCTATCGGTGAATTATGCTGACATTTTCAAAGTCTCCGAGATACCGACTCTTCCTTCGACATCTACAAACGATAGTAAGCTTAAGAAACCAGGCACTCGGTGGAGTCGATCTGAATCTGGTACCTGGACAGGCGGTCGGGCTAGGAGTCGAGGCCGTGGCGGGGGTAGAGGTAGTAGCTTTACTGTCCGTGGCAAGAGAGCGAAATCAACTGGTCCGGCCGGGAAAAAGAGAAGAGGGTCTAGCACTCGAACAAGCAATGGCAGCTCAAACTCGGGGTCGAACTTCGGTTCGAAGAGAACCGGTGGCTCGTCAAGGAGTGGCGCGGGAGGGGCCATTGGACTCATGCCGACATAATCAGATTTCGATAAGCAGGATGAGTTTGTGTTGTGTTGACATTTGACGCCTCTTTGTTCTCTGAGTGGACAGGCTGCGGTTTCGTCATAATGTTGACGATAAGGGAACTTGTACTGCGAACATTTGTTTAATGACACGAATGACCTAGAGAACGGCTGGGAGAATTAGAATAATGCGGGTAACCAGAAGAAGAGAATGGAAATTGCTGAACTTGACCTCGACCTTGTGGCTCCTGTTTTGTTTGAAAAAGAACGCAAGCTCTTGCATTCTTCGAAGCATGGGTTAGCGCTTGCCTCCTTTTCGCCCTCAGACAACAAGCAGAACTTCACGTTCTAGCATCCCAAACCAAGAGCTATTGACGGACAAAATTCGTGATGCCAAACGTCCGCCGACATGGCAGTCATTCGAAGTCCTCCGCAGCCTCATTTGCTCTAGATGCCGCGCAAAGCATGCTGGGAACCACAACTCAGGCCGACGATATCGGGCAATTCTCGGTTCACTCTTTTCGCCTCCCTCGATCAGAGTCTCGCACAGCGATAACGCGGCGAAGATCTAGCTCCTTAAGCTCGTCAATTCTCTCTGCGGCTCGCCACAAGTCTCGCCTTCATCGCAGCAAAGCTCCCGTAATCAATGGACAAGACAAATGCATTCGCTCTTAAATCCGTCAAGACAAGACACTGTTCGCTCGAGTCTCACTTCCTATCGTAATAACTCTCGAACGAGACTGCGCAACGCCTGCCCGTACCAGTACGGAACCAAAGGGATGGCAATTGAAGCTGTAGGACCACATGGCCACAAATCTCTGGTAACATTATGAAGCCGTAGGGACTTTTCCAGTATGAGCTCCAACTCTCCTCGCGTTCATCTTGGACAGTTGCGCAGACTGGGCTACAGAGCGACTTCTCCGGCATATAGCGATGCCTTTCCTTCTGCAGTACAACATCCATATATGGCCTTCGCCGTTCTCCCTTTCTATCAAGGACGAACACACCTGTGTCGTTGATAGTCAAGGGATTGCAGAGATCTCCGACTGGTTCTTCAATCCCTTAGCACTTGACCATCCCGCCGATCGCCGCAATGGTTGGAATTCAAATTTTTGAGTACGGACCACAGGCTATGCTAGGTTATGGAAGGGAAATTTAGTGGCCGATCGTCCCTGCCAAATTTCGGGGTTACGGGTGATCTGTAGGGGCAAGCTTAGAAACCTGTACTCAAAAATACACTGTCGTAGCGCCAAATCTGTCTTCCACACTCTAAGCGGCCGTGAACCCCTTGAACCGTAGGATGATCCAGTAGTGCCTACCCAACCTGCGAAAGGCACCCCATATCTTTGTTGTCATGCTTTGCCAAACCTGCCAAGAAACTCACCGATAAGACCCCGCTGGACCAGCGTTCTCAATAGTCGGTTCCAGTTAGTCGGTTATAGCAGTTAGTCGGAATAGTTAGGGCCTATTTTTTCATCGGTCGGAACGGTCGGAGGGTCGTGGTTAGACGGTTATAACTAGTAGGGATCGAGATTTTGGTGTATAATGGCCCATTGGTCGAAGATAGGGAAAGACCCGCCTCGGAAATTACTCGGAAATCGAGTTTTTGCTCTTGCTTTTGCTTCATCTTGTTCTGCTCGCACACGCGTCACTAGCACAGTCAGTATATACCATGAACAGCTTACCGGTATCCTCCGAAGGGTGATCACTGCCTGGCCGTCCTACTATGCCACCTTCTTCCGATCTTGTTCGCCTAGAGCACTCCTTTGCGTCCAAAAACCAGCGTTTCAAGTGCCGTAAGAAGACTGCGGTGCAGAGAGCCTCACCCTCGTGGATATGGCAACATGGGACTGAAGCGCGTACGGCCGGCGACGCTAAAGCGTGGTGGTTGTGTACTATTTACTAATGTACTACTACTTTCAGATCGCTCGGGGCGCTCTCGGACCCTTTCTCCTCCCCTGCCCCCTTTTCGGCCGAGACAGGCGGTTGGTTTAGTCGGTATACTGGTTAGTCGGTCGCGAGGGCTCGAGATAGCAGTCGGAACGGTTGTTGGCCTCGATAACTGACTTAACCGACTATTGAGAACGCTGCGCTGGACGAGAGAAGGTGAGGGCCTCTCTCCAGCGTTTAGCCTCCGTGCGGATGTAGAGCTGAAGGTATCATTACGCACGCGCCTGGCACGTCAGACGCATGGGCACAATCAATAGAGAAGTCTATTGCCAGTCTAGCCCTTTACCTCTGCTGGTAATTGTTCTTCCTGGTGTTGCGCACGGCGGACAGGTATGCATATAGTTGGTTGTGGAAGCACTGCTTATTCTGTAGGAACTGCCTAGAGAGAAAGGAGATCTATATATTCCTGCTTTACTGGCGACGCCCTGTCTCACTTCACTGGCGACGCCCTATCGCTTCACTGGCAACGCCCCCGCTAGGCTGACACCAGAATGCGGTCAATTTGCAACACGCGGTGTCCTGGCTTAGTTCAATCAAAGAAATGGTCAAGATTGACGTTCTTTGCCACTCCCACTATTCCCCTGCTTCCATGTGTAGCCGTCACACCCGTGATATTCTGGTTCACCTGTAGTTCTTCTCCATCAGTGTTAATGAAACCCACCATCAACTTGCTACTCTCATCCATCTTGATATCACTGATGACCTGTCCAGTGCGGTTATAATGAATCTTGGATACTGCTTCCTCACAGACATTTCGATAGCTTTCGAGTAAGGTGCGTTCTCGCCTAAGGTCGGCGAGCAGCTCCGATCTATTTTCGTGGCTGTAGCCGCTCTGCTCGTTGTCATGTATGATCGACAGCTGCTGCATCTGCGTGTCCACGTCGGCGATTTGTTTTCCTACAGCCGATCCTTCTGATTTGATCTCGTTTTCTTTCGCTAGGAGCACCTTTTTCAATTCTTCCGTTCTTTGGACAGAGTGGCAGGTGTTGAGACTGTGTAAAAGAGTCGTCGGTCAGGTTTGCCTCTTACCTTAAATTGGACTGGAAGACATACAAAATGGCGCTGTTAAGTGCCACACTGACAGTAGCTTTACTGGCACCTAAGCGTCTAAGAAAAGCTTCTGTCGATTTTTCTCCAAAATATCCAGCTCTGACCCGGTCCCACCAAAAGGTTTTTGTCTCTGTCGAATGTCTCATCCAGTGACCTAATGTTGCTCGAAATCTGGCACATTCCTTTGAGCAATTTTCAACAGCGACTTTGATATTGACATTTTGATCCAGCGACTCCTGTATTTCGGCGGGGAGATCCTTGTTTTGGAGAGCTCTACCCAAAGAGCCCAAGACGCTCTCGACGGCTTTAAGATCTTCCTTAATGCCAGTGATTATCTCAGGAGCATCCCTGATGGATTCAATGAAAGCGGTAAGCTGTTGAACGCTCTGCAATGCGAAAGCGGTAATTCCAACAACGCCGGCGGTGACGCTCAGTGGATCTGCCATACTTCAAAGTTTCGAGAAAAAAGAACGCAGAGACGTTGGTGTACACCAAGCTAGAGTCAGATTCAACGGTAGCCATGAAATCAGTCGAGGCGCGGTGCGCAATAGGGACCACCCCGCAACTAGCGCAAAAACTCGTATTTTGCAACTCAGATCTCGACACATCAACCTCCGTGAGGTGCACGCCCGTAAGATGCACGCTTATGAGGTACACGCCTATAAGGTACGCGCCTGAGGTACACGCTCATGGGGTACACGCCCATGAGGTGCACGCCCGTGAGGTACATGCTCGTGAGATGCACGCCCGTGACATACACGCCCATGAGAGGTATGCCCGTGAGGTGCACGCCTATAGATGCATGCCCATGAAGTATATCCTCATGATATGCACGCCTATGACATAGACGCCCATAAGATAGATACCTATGAGATGCACACCCATGAGACACACGCCTATGAGATGAATGCCTATGAGGTGCATGCCCATGAAGTGTGTCCTCATGAGATGCACGCTCATAAGGTCCCACGCCCCGTGAGGTACACGCCCATGAGACTCTTACAAACGGTGGTGGACTGGTCGATTTGCCGAGATCTGAGTTGCAAAGAACGAGTTTTTGCGCTAGTTGCGGGTTCCCTCTTGCGCGCCGCACGCGCCGCAGTCACCATTAGCTTAATGCCTAGGGCTTCAATGCAGAAGCAGGAAGCTGTGGGAGATTGCGCGCACCCTCTGATCCTAAATTTCTCAAAGTAGCTTGGTGTTATGGACGCGAATTGGTCGAAGAACTTGCCCGCAGAGTTTCAGCAATCAATCAGCAATGTGTCGGCGACAAAAGGCGGAAAAGTGTTCGCGGGCGTCCACATTCACGGCACTGATTGTAAGTCACGTCATCAGAACCAAAAGTTTATCCTAATGCTCGATATCCATGCGCAACTTCAAGCAGAGCCGTGTACAAGACACTACGTTATCACACTAACATCTTCATTCGCCACACAGATTCGGTCTCGCAAGATGAGTCCAACTATCGTTGCCTACGCGACCTTCGTGTTACCGACCCCCGTCACGATCGAACGCGAATCTTGAAAAGTAAGGATGAGCTGCTGGAGGGCTCGTGCTCCTGGGTGCTAGATGATCCTGCCTTCTGCAGGTGGTGGGAGGATGACAATACTCGAATATTTTGGATCCACGGCGACCCGGGGAAAGGTAAAACAATGATGACCATGGCGTTGATTGACGAGATTTCCGAGCGGTTGCAATCAGCCCCTTATAATTCGTGGACACTGGCGTATTTCTTCTGCCAGACGGAAGAAAGATTAAATAACGCGGTCGCGGTCGTGCGTAGCTTGATCTATCTTCTGGTCGAGCAGCAAAGAGCATTGGCACAACATGTACGGAGACATTACGAAATTGTAGGTGCTACTTTGTTCGAGGGCGGTAACGCTTTGTATGCGCTGTGGGCAATATTATTGGACATATTGAAGGATTCGAGCTTACCACGGATCTACTTATTGATCGACGCTTTCGATGAATGTACGGTGCAACAAATCGAGCTGTTAGAGCTAATTACGGGTAAAGACATGGCATCTTTGCCTAAGGTTAAATGGCTAGTGACCAGCCGCAACGAGTCCGCCATCCAAGAGCGTCTAGAGCACGGCGACCGTCGAGTACACACTAGCCTCGAGATGAATTCACAACACGTCTCGAACGCAGTGTTGAGATTTATCGATGTTAAAGTCCAGCAACTAGTCCAGACCAAGAAGTATGACCTTCGACGACAATCATTCGTGGGCGAGTACCTACGAAACAGGGCGGAGGGAACTTTTCTGTGGGTGGCGTTGGTCTGTCAAGAACTCCAGAGGGTACCCTCTCGCAAGACCGAGTCAGTCCTTCAAAGCTTTCCGGCCGGACTAAAGTCTTTGTACGCCCGGATGGTGGCGCAGATATCGAGTCTATCTGATCCAGAAGACATAAGTCTATGTTTTAGTATCCTTCGTGCGATCACAATTACAGTACGACCATTGCACCTGAGCGAGCTAGCACTGGTTGCCGGCCTACCAGATGAGATGCATGGTGATCTAGCATCGGCGGAGGAATTGGTGTCACAGTGCGGCTCGTTTCTCACGCTTCGAGATATGGTGGTCTCCTTTATTCACCAGTCAGCCAGGGATTTCGTGAGCCAAAGCTCGAGCATATTCTCCTCTGGCCAACCACGCGAACACGGCGCCATCTGGCATCGCTGTCGGGAGCTCATGTCGCGCACGTTGAGGAAGGACATCTGCGATTTGAGAGCGCCAGGCATCGTCATCGGGGAGATAGAGCCAGGACGGGTGGCGCGGTGTCTTTCAGCACCCGCGCAGTACGCATGTTGCTACTGGGTTAATCACCTCTTGCATTCTAGGGGGTGTGGCGCAGGATCAGTGATTCCTCGTGATAAAGAAGAAATGCAGGCGTTTTTTAATCGAGCTTTCCTCCACTGGGTCGAGGCGCTTAGTCTAATAGACAAGATCTCCGAGGGTATCGCTATGGTCACGGAACTCGAATCGGTAATCCAGGTCAGTTCTCGTCCGTCTCGTTTCATGCACATTCACTACGGTAAAGACAGGGAAATGCTGATGTATCGGTGTCTAGCCTGAATATGACACATGGCTAGCAGCATTTTTATACGACGCTCGACGGTTCATGCTCAGTTATAGGTCGATACTCGAAATGGCGCCTCTTCAGATCTATGTCGCGGCGCTATTATTCAGTCCAAGGGAAAGCGTTATCAGAAAGATATTCGTCGACGAGGTTCCGCATTGGATCAGGATTTTAGGAGCAAGTGAAGAGAGGTGGAGCGCATGTCTACAGACGCTCGAGGGCCACACCAGCGGCATCAGCACGGTCGTGTTCTCGCCGAACGGGCAGCTGGTTGCGTCGGGGTCCGACGACCGCACGGTACGGCTGTGGGACGTCAGGACAGGCGCGGCGCACAGCACGCTCGAGGGCCACACCGATTACATCAGCGCGGTCGTGTTCTCGCCGGACGGGCAGCTGGTCGCGTCAGGGTCCGACGACCGCACGGTGCGGCTGTGGGACGTCAGGACGGGCGCGGCGCGCGGCACGCTCAAGGACTACACCGGCTACACCAACGGAGTCGTGTTCTCGCCGGACGGGCAGCTGGTCGCGTCGGGGTCCGACGATGGTACGGTGCGGCTGTGGGACGCCAGGACCGGCGCGGCGCGCGGCACCCTCGAGGGCCACACAAATTCCGTCAGCGCGGTCGTGTTCTCACCAGACGGGCAGCTGGTCGCGTCGGGATCCAACGACCGCACGGTGCGACTGTGGGACGCCAGGACCGGCGCGGTGCGCGGCATGCTCGAGGGCCACTCCAACCGCATCAGGGAAGTCATGTTCTCGCCAGATGGGCAGCTGGTCGCGTCGGGGTCCAACGACGGCACGGTGTGGCTGTGGGACGCCAGGACGGGTGCGGCACACGCCACGCTCAGGGGCCACACCGGTGACATCAACACGGCCACATTCTCGCCGGACGGGCAGCTGGTCGCGTCAGGATCTGACGACGGCACGGTGCGGCTGTGGGACGCCAGGACCGGCGCGGCGCGCGGCACGCTCGAGGGCCACACCGATTACATCAGCGCGGTCGTGTTCTCGCCGGACGGGCAGCTGGTCGCGTCGAGGTCCGACGACGGCATGGTGCGGCTGTGGGACGTCAGGACGGGCGCGGCGCACGGCATGCTCGAGGGCCACACCGGCTATATCGGCGCGGTCGCGTTCTCGCCGAACGGGCAGCTGGTCGCGTCGGGGTCCAACGACCGCACGGTGCGGCTGTGGGACGCCAGGACCGGCGCAGCGCGTGGCACGCTCGAGGGCCACACCCGCTACATCAACGCGGTCGTGTTCTCGCCGGACGGGCAGCTGGTCGCGTCGAGGTCCGACGACGGCACGGTGCGGCTGTGGGACGCTAGGACCGGCGCGGCGTGCGGCATGCTCGAGGGCCACACCAGCTACATCAACGCGGTCGTGTTCTCGCCGGACGGGCAGCTGGTCGCGTCAAGGTCCGACGACCGCACGGTGCGGCTGTGGGACGCTAGGACGGGCGCGGCGCGCGACACGCTCGAGGGCCACACCAGCTACATCAGCGCGGTCGTGTTCTCGCCAGACGGGCAGCTGGTCGCGTCGGGTTCCGGCGACCGCACGGTGCGGCTGTGGGACACCAGGACGGGCGCGCCGCGCGGCACGCTCGAGGGCCACACCGGCGGGGTCAGGGCGGTCGTGTTCTCGCCAGACGGGCAGCTGGTCGCGTCGGGGTCCAACGACCGCACGGTGCGGCTGTGGGACACTAGGACTGGCGCGGCGCGCGGCACGCTCGAGGGCCACACTAGCTTGGTCAGCAAGGTCGTATTCTCGACGGACGGGCAGCTGGTCGCGTCAGGGTCCGAGGACGGCATGGTGCGGCTGTGGGATATAAAGAAGGGAGGGACTATCCGCATTACTGAATATGGATTGAAAGATGAGCTATTATTCAGTCGTGAAAGCTTGATTGATCCTAGATTCTCTCCTTCGAACATGTTCTCTTCTGAGCCTGGCCCAACCCTTCAACTTCACGTTACGGAGCAATGGGTATCATCGGCAACCAGCAATATACTTTGGCTTCCTTTTAACCATCGGCCTGGCGCCTATGCAGTCCGAGGTACTACTATCGTGTTGGGAAGTCAATCTGGTAAAATGACATTTCTCTTATTCGATGCTGATACTGGTCTGTCTATTTAACGCTGGTGTCGATATAGAATGAAGTATTTAGAAACTGCCCACCCTACCCGTCACCTATTTGATTCTCAGGATATAGAGTATATCGTGTTGACGACATCACCAATATCTGAAGGCCTCACCCCGCCTTTTTCGTCTCTCATAAGGCAGTCAGTAGCTATAGAAACCGGCCTGCCAAACTACAATTTTTGGCGTTTTATCTGCGCATCGTGGCCAGCAGTCTCGATGAGAGCATCCGCAGAAAAACGTGCAAGGAAGGCAGCCGGGAATAACCACACAGTGAAGAAGGGGATGGTGTTGAAGGGGTTGTAAGTATGGTAATCTACTTGTGGAGGTGAGGGCGAAGATTAAAAGAGAGAGGATGGCAATTCAGAGTCGAGAAATGATCTGGAAATGAAATCAGAAGTATGAAGATGAAAGATCCTTAAGTGAACTCAGGAAACGAAAGGAAGATTGTATGAGAAGATGTGTCGCTGATTAACATGATATGGTAGGGAGAAGGGAAGCAGGAAGTGGAAGGGCACTCATTTGCAATCGAAGAGGTCGATATGGAAATACTGCAGAAGCAGCCGTCTTTGAAAGATCCAGCGCTCAAGTCGTGGAAGCCATTTTGGGCTCGCGATATTTTGGGCCTGCAAAAGCGGAAGGGGGGATAGATGAGAGGGAGGGCAATAATTTCGTTGCATTTGCCTGCACGAGCCAAGAAACTGCGGCTCACGGCCATGCGGTCCACGGGGTGCAAGAGTTGTCAAAAACGGCGTCAAAGGGTGCCCTAGAGTGGCAGCATTGGTCTCGGGAAATGAGCGTTGTATGGTAGTAACATCGCTTAAGAGGGTAGTCCTTGACTGGATTTGAGATCCCGCCGTCCGCTAATTTCAGGGCCCTGTATTGTCTAGTGAGATGCATATAGAATTGCATTACGAAATCAATCATGGAATGCGTTACACAAAGCATTGCGCTTTGCTCTTTAGGATAGAGAAACTTTTTGAGGGGGGATTTTGATGAAGTCAAGTCCACTCACTCCCTCCACCATGATCATTTAGTTCACAGCGCAGGAGGGAGATCTGTTTTCCAGCTATCAACATTTCTCAAACAAATTTCAATTTTTTGGAAAAGGGCGACATTTTGCCGGTCAATGAGTTGTCCTGCCAAAATCTAGCTCCGTGGGTATGTTTAGGATGCCCGTGTTGATGTCTGGCGGAAAGATCTTGTCCCATTCGTTCTGTAAAGACGGAGGTTAGCTCAGGCGGGTGGGGCAGAAGGAAAGGAATGGCATAGGGATTGATGGAGAGCTTTACCCAGTCAATGTCCATGAGCAGGTCGTTGGGGCTTGCATTTGGCGCGACCGGCATGCTACCGGCCTTGCCATTGCTGTCGGCGTTGACGTTTGTGATTGTTGGGATTGAGGCTATTTCTCTAGTCAGTGCTGGCGGTTGGTATTGCGGAGCTTGGGTTTGGTTTTGTTGTTGCTGTTGTTGTGGCATAGTCTGTGCCTGAGGCATCTGACCGGCCCAGTCGTTCTGGCCCTGCGTGATGAACGGCGGCCAGGAGTCCGACGTGCTGGCCGCACTAGGGCTGGAGTAGGTTGGCGGGGAGGTGGTGCTGACCTGGCTACGTGAGTGGATGCCAGGCACGTCGTACCAGTTGTCTTTGCTGTGGTGCCCTCCCAGGAAGGTGGTTTGCGGCGTGTCAAAGGTCCAGGTGTGGAACGCGGGGTCGGCGGTTTGGGATGGCGATGAGCTGTTGGCAGGGGAGTCTGTCGAGGGGTGGCGAGCGGAAGGATCAGGGGGTTCGGTAATGTAATTGACGTGGGCGCCGGAATAGGGTGAGAGGGTGTCTCGTTGTGCTTTTTCATGTTCTTGGTCGAATTTGTCCAGGGCGGAAAGTTTGTCCGGAGGCTGTTCAGAGGAGGGTCCATTCAGGGGGAGGTCCGGGTCGGTGGCTTCGTTCACACGACGAGGTGGCTTATGATAGAGTCGTTTCATCATGCTGACAGGCGCGCGGATTTTGCGGATGTCGCGGTACACGGATATTTTGTCCCTAAGTTCGGTCAAAGTGACCCGTCCTCTTTGGGCGCGAGAGAGTGTCCGATCGGTCTCGAAAACGTAGTCGAGGCAGTTCCAGATCCGGTCAGCTTCCTTGCGCATCGGGTAAGCGAATATCTCTACGAGCAGCAAGAATGCTGTGTGGTACTGCTGATAGGCTCCGGCGTACCATCGCCAAGGTTTGAACTCCGGCATAGTTTCAAGTTTGACAGCATTCTCGGTGATCTGGGTTCCGGAGGTGAGAATGATCTGGCGGAGGCGATCCGGTATGCGATTACTGACGCTATTGTGGTATCGGTGTAAGACGCCAATATGCATGCGTAAAATCAATATTTCCATGACTACCCGGGCATAGTTTTTGATAGGAACGGTCGGGTCGAAGATAGGGTGGTATTTCGCCTCCATCGCTTTGCGGAACGACTCGATTTTACCTAGAACATGAGTCAAGGATATCTGCTTCTTCTCCAGTCGCTGTCTGTCAACGAAGACTACGCGATGCATCTCGTTGCACTCGAAGCGCATTCGGGAAATCGTCATGTCCGTCCAAGCTGTGTCGGAGTCTTGAGGATTCGCTGACAGTAAATCGGCATCGTTGATATTATATGGGAATTTGGTATCATAATCGTCGCGTCGAATCGAGGGCCTTGGACCCTGAGCTTCAGTTGTCCGGATGTCAAGGAAACATAGTTGATACCAGACAGCGCGGCGGACATGGGCCTCCACCGGGGAGGCACCAAAGATGTCCTTGGGGTCTCGATGAAGGCCCATGCACTCTCCCAGACGGATCGCCATAGCGACCAGGACAGAGTGTGCTCGCGACATTTCGCTGCGGCACATGGGAATGAGGTAGATGACCAAGGCCTGAATAACCTCAATTTTCGAGCTCCGAAGGAAGTGGGCCTTGCACAGTGCTACCTCTGTGCCAGTCTGGAAATTTGCAAGCACGGCACGCTTTGGTCGCGAAAACGCAGAAGCAACGTCGGCATCCTCCATGCTTGCCACGGCTGAGAACATAATGCTGAACACCAACGCTTGGACAGAAGCAGCAGGCTCTATACCATGAAGCACGTTGGTCCAGAAGTTGTCGTATTGGACCTGAAAGCTGGGCCAGTGCACGACACGACTGATGTAATGGACGGACTTCAGGTATTGTTCCAGTAGAGAGTCTGCGGCGACTTTCGACGGCAAGAAGTCCATAAGGCTCTTCTTACTCCCTACATCTCCAAAGATGAAGCCTGCACCCGGGGCGATGTAAGTCGGACCTGGCTCAAGGAAATCTTGGAGACTTCCAGGTGATGTTGGAAGCGGAAAAGCTTTTTCTTCAGGACTTCGATGGTCCATTGAAGGATCAGTCAGTATGAATGTGAGCTATTACACGTTAGCCCATGTAAGATTGATTTCAGAGAAGCTGAGAAAATACCTCCTCGGTCATCTTGGGGCGGAAAAAGCCACCAATCCTCTCAGTCAACCTTCACTGGGGTAAGTAGTCTGGATTAGGCTACGAGCGTACCGGCATACCTCAATTTGCCCATCCTGATGCCAAGATCAACAATGTCATCATTAGTATCGTCTTCGAAAGCAGCATCCAAGACAGCCAAGGGTGTGGGCTCCAGATTTTTCTCGTCCTCCGGTCCGGCGTCTTCGTTGTCAGTACTGCTTTCATTTTCGCCGGGAAGGTCCACGGAAGATTTTCTGGGCGATTGCTTTTTTCGTACGGGCAGCTCCTTTCTCTTTGCGACGTCTTGTTCCAATACGCGTTCGAGAGAGCCCATCTTCTCTTTGATCTCTGTCAACTTCATCTGAGACGCCGAGTCCAGCGTCGGCGCCAGGAAGTTGCAGTCCCGTGCGAACTTGGAGCAATTGGTGCATGGGTGCTGTCATTGTTAATTGGGCAACAAGCCAGACGTTCAATCACAGCTTCTAGGCGTACCAGCTTGTCACATTTCAGTTTTCTTCGACGGCATTCAAGACATGAGGTTATCATGCGATTTCGTCTCCTGATGCGCGCTTGCTTCGTTGCTGCGGATACCACTGCAGATTTGGGCTTGGATTGGTTGAGTAGGTCCCAGCCCTCCTCCGAGAAATTCATATCGGCTTGAGACATTCTGCCCACAGGGTTCCGATTCTTACGGACGTTAGAAGTTGCCGCTAAGGACTTCCGGATGGGAGGTGGAGTCAGTGACGAACGTTGACAATATAAAGGGGCAATGTCTACCTTAGCCCACGGTGTAGCGTCTCACTTCTTGATCTTGCTGTCTGCACACCACGACGACGAACACGACGAAGAGGTTGGGCTCAGTCGTGACGAGGATCAGTCATAACTGACGATCCCTGCAGTATTCGGAGCAATGCACAGCCCGCTTCTTGGCATTTCAGCCCTAGCAACGCTCTTGGATTAGTCACTGAGTTTAGGGCTGTCAGCATATTTTAGCTATCGTCGGGAAGTCGATAACGAAAGCACACGATGGCATGACCTGCGGGCGGAGACAATCGAAGCTGTTGTACGAGGCCAAAATAGATGAGGCCCAAAATGCCGTACGACTAATCGACGATGCTACACCCTTACGGACTCTTTCACTGTAAAGAACAGTCCGAACGTCTCCGCTCTCCATCGAGAATGCCTGTCATTGTATTTTGGCAACCACAGTATAAGCCCGCACCACTTTTCCCGTCGCAAACCACCTGAACATCATTTTTGCCAGGTAGAACCTCTCGAATGAACTAATACCAAGTTCGCTTAGGTCTTTCTCCCTTTTAGCTAGGAATTGTGCTAGCTGCTTGAAGCAATCTCCGGTAATGTCATCCATGACTATCTTATCGGCCAAGTAACCGCTGGCCTCAAGTTGCTGCCTGTACTCCCTTTCATTCATGAAGTTGGATATCGGAGCGGATGTGAATAAAGAGATCATCCATAGCACGAGCCAATCGAACTTCGATATATCCGGAGCCAATAAAAGATCGAATGCCATGATGGAAGCCCTTAATTCCCTGTTGGAATAACGAAAAATCTCTTCACGGCTAGGGAAGAAATGGTAAAGACAATCAAGAGCTATTACCCATCTCTCCGTCTGCGTGCCGTCATCTGCTTCGGGAGCACCTCCATTTGCGGCATTTCCAACTGGCTCTAGTGCTGCGTGAGGGTGTTGAGTATGGTGAATGACTGGATGTCGACTGTGCCTTCGGTATCTTGGCAATGGCAGTGGACTCGGTGGAGGGGAGACCATGCACTGGACTGGGCGCAGTAATTCACTTTTCAGGTTCGCGCTCCAGGTTGCCGGTCGCGCCGCGTCTTCACATAACAAGACCACACTGGAATTTTCCTGAGCTTGCGGTCGAGCCGATTGCATTCTTTTCATGGCCAGGCCGTGTTGTTTCTGATCCAGCGTAAGGCCGACATACTTATCAGCAATAGGACGGCCTGGAAAATCTGCAGTGCCGGAAGACTTCCCAGGGGCCGTTAGATAGAGCGAGCTGTCACCACAACCAAACCCAAGGTCTAGTATTAACCGAGGCGGCCTAGTGATAGATCTGCTCAATCCAGCTTTCTCCAACATTAGCTTCAATAAGTTCTCACAGGCCACGTCAAATTCATCTGTACCCTGCAGATCATGTCAGTCCGATAGATGCTGTAAGAGCCAAGAGGGGATGGACCTGCTCACGTTCCAATATCCCACGTTCATCCACATGCTCTTACAGTCAATGGGTAGATTAAGCATTCCGTGCTCGAAATTATAGAGCGCTCCATCATCTTCGGAGGACAACACAAACGCAGCTATGGTACTCAGATAACGAGAGCCCAAGCCGAGCAGAAAGCCGCACAGGAGAATGAAAAACGTTCGCCTCGAGACTACGTTCCATGCCAAGAGTAGAATGATCCATGGCAAGTGTGTACATGCAGTCCTTCTCAGGGCCATAGAGTGGAAATGCCCCGAGTCTTGCGAATGTGTGAAAGTGTTTACCAATTGAAGATATTCAGAGTGGGAGAATATCGAAGGCGGCACCGATCCACCACGAAAGTCTTATAATCTTAATCGGCTGCCAGGCATCGATCCTTATTATGCGTGCTGTCGTCACATGCGGCTGAAAGCAAAGTTAGCGGCTCTGATATGACGTCTCCTGACGTGGCAGTAGGCAACCGCAAGCCAACGGCTCGCCGACATCGTTTCGACCTTTCATTACTGCTCAACTAATGCCTCCAGATTTCGCACAATGTCCTTGATTCACGCTTCTAAACGCGTACGCTTCAAATGCTACCCCCGTAATAGCTTAGAGCAGAATTTTACCGTGCGGAGTGCTGGCTGTTAGAAAAATGTTTGGAGAGAGGTTGCAAACCCCGCAGCGACAAACCCCGCCAAGGAGCTCTTCCCTGTGCCGCGTACGATCCTACTCACAAGATCCAACAGTACATCTCCTCTGAAACAGCCCACTCTGCTGGGTCCTCCAAAGGTTCGAAAAAAGGTCGGCTGAATCCGTGGTTCGTCGAATTGCAAACCCACTCGTTCGTCATCATGCCTCAAGCTACAGAAACCGCCATAGTCTACCTCAAGCCCGACTCAAATTTCGAAGACGCTTCCTCACCTGCCGCAGCGCAACTGCGGAAGTGTCTGGACATTGTGGCAGCTCAGAAAGGCTGCCAGCGACAATACTATGGCCGTCAGCTCGAGGATCCATCCCTCTTTATTTGGTCGATAGGTCCGCAGTCCCCATCCACCGAATGTGAGCCCATTATTTGTGCCACTTGAGACTGATGACTGTGTCAGATTGGGACGACGTGTCTGATCACCACAACTTCATGAAGTCGGACTCGTACAAAGATTTCTTCGCCGAGGTTGCTGCCGTCTTCGACCTCGATCGTGGTGCACCAGCCCTGACACATGCAAACTATGCCTCCCATCCTCCCAACGGCCCGCGTGAAGCACCTGTTACAGAGTTTGCGTGCTTTGCATTGCCTGTCTCTGCGAGCAATGAACAGAAGTCGGCATTGGAAGATGCGGTCCTCAATCTCGCAACAACGTGTTCCAGGGTGGGCAGCTGCATATCGTTTGCAACAGGCTGGGTTGTTGAGGATCTGGATCACGATAAGGGAACAGATGGAAAGGCCATTGGCTTCAGTGCATTATTTGGCTGGCCAAGCAAAGAGGATCATATGAAATCACGAGAAAGTCCGGAATTTCTTGAAGCAGTTGGACCGGTCAGAGGGATGGCGCTGCCGCCGACCACAGGATATAAAGGAACGAGTATGTTTCATGCCAAGTTGGTGCGAGCGTGAGCAACATTACCATCTTGAACAGCATTAGCTCGCATCCTATCCAACGCGACATTGCTTGTTTCGAACGTAAGCTCGTCCGTCCTCGGCCAAGTGCTACCACCCGCTACCACCCAAGATACCCTAAGCTTAAAATTTCGCCGAAGGCAGCATTTGAGCCATTCCCTCCTTCAGTCTTGCTTGAGATACCGATTGTTGTGACAACTCCCCACTCCTACCGAATGCGTCACTGCTGTGTTAAATTTGCCGTCGTCTAGGAGTGGTCTCATTTGCCACTCTATCAGTCTTCACTCCATGCTTTTCTTTTCGTCGTTGGCAGTCCACTACTTCATCCCCATCAGTATTACGTTCTGTGCAGCTATCAGTCTTATACTCAAAAGAGCATGGCTTTCAGGGCTGGGGCTTTCCACTAGCTCGTGCTCAGGGAACCTCGTGCGCGGGTTGGTGCGTAATCTCCCAATGCGCTAGAAGGTGGCCGTCGACCGTTCATCAGCCCCGATCTGAAACATGGTTCGCTAAGGTTGCTATGTCGACATTATCATACGCAAGAACCTTAGTCCGAGGAAACCTACGTGAGAATGTCTGGTCGAACTAATCATATATTCCCCGAGAATGATTCTTGGCGCCACGTTCGAAGCACAATTTCAGTGTGCGTGTTTGTGGCGCTTTTAGCAACAACTCACAACGAACGCCCCGCCAGGCTACTTCGTTCGACAAAAGCATGTTACAATTGATTTCCATGTTTTGCTGCCCGGGCCGCATCACTCTTCTGCTTTATCCTAGTTAGGATCACGACGTGGATTCGCAGGCCTCGACAGGCCAAGAGCCATCTAAACGCCTTTCTCTCCCGGCATGCTTATCTTAGCAACGTCTTGCTACCTGGGTCATGCTGAGCGTGGCGGATTAGCTGAAAGATATCTCATTCTGTTTGGCCGGCCGTGGCGATTCCTCAGTCGGATCTGGGGATGAAGTGCCGCTGTCAGATTTAATAGGGCTCTTTTTAACGACGAAAGGCACACTTCCATTGGCTAATCTGTGGGCTGTCAACGTTCCCAGTGTTCATCAAAAACCTAGGGCTACCAGGTTTAGTCAAAGATTTCCTTCACGAGGTTTGTTTACACTGCTCTATTGGCACATCTGTTTCACATGACAGTAGCGATGAACATCTGGATATAGCGTCCTTAACAGCATACTATTTAGATATGCGTCTCTAGTACCCAAAGCCCCTTCTTCTGAGGCAAATATCTTCTTCTCCTCTCCTCCACGCACACACCCTGAACCACACAAAGTGTCTATCCCCGAATCATGGCCTCTCCATCATCCCTTTTCTTTTCTCTGGCAGCAGCCACTTTACTTACACGATGTCACGCATTTTGGCGAGAGGCTTGCAGTGTAGTGCAGACAGGAAGAATAGACCCTATACTTTCTCCAGACCAAGTCTCAGGACATGTACACAAGTTTGCCGGCGGAAGCAGTAAGTTGCCTGATCCTAGACCGGAAATGTGGCGGGTCAAATCATTCATGGTGAGCTGGGCAGCACTAACAGCTGTTAGATGTGAATTGGTACTCTGACAACACAACTCTGCCAGCATCGAATTGTTCCTCGTGTGAAGTCCAGGACGATAAGTCAGCGTACTGGACGCCTCAATTATACTACGCCCACAGCAACGGTACTTTTGAGGAAGTGCCAAACTACGGGATGACAGTCTACTTTCTAGGTAAGCAGAGGCTCTCGAAAACTGATCTGGGATGACACTAACGGTCAAGCAGCATCAACACCAGCTGACGATACAACTCCTGTCACAGCCTTCCCACCAGGCTTCAAAATGATCTCTGGCGATGCAACGCTCCGGTCCTATGACAACAGTACCTTGACATATAACGACGGACAACCGATAGCAAACCGAGTCAGCTTCCACTGCATTGACTCGTCCGAACCCAACTTAGCAGAGCAACCATACATGTTCCAGACGAACTGCGACCAAGGCATGCGAGCCCAGATCTTGTTTCAGTCCTGCTGGGATGGGGTCAATACATACCTACCAGGGTCTGCACACGTCGCCTATCAAACGCAAATCGGCAATGGTGGCTGCCCTCCCACTCATCCAGTCGTCCTGCCGCTCCTATTCTACGAGGTTTTATACTGGACCATCGACATCGACCAATCTGGAGGCGGCGAGTTTGTCTTCGCTCAGGGTGATACCACCGGCTACGGATTCCATGGTGATTCCCTGAACGGTTGGAAGCAAGACGTTCTCGAAAATGCTGTTGAGAACTGCCTTTCCATGGCCAGCAACCCTGATGGTACTGTTTCTACATGTCCTGCTCTGGCTGCGTCAGACGATGTCAACTTCCCGCGGACCTGCCCGGAGCAGGCTTCATTTGTCCCGGAGCCCGTCAGTGGACTACTGGACCACCTCCCTGGCTGCAATCCGGTGACTTCCGGCCCGGCACCGCAACCCCGGGTCATTTGCGAGGTTAACAGCACGGACCCAGCCTCCACTTTGTCCAGTGTAGCCAGCTCCGCCACTTACACCACCACAGTCTATTTTCCCGACAGTACTGTGACTTCTACAACCACTGTCTTCACCACAACCACCTCTTCAAACCTCACCTCCCCAAGCTTCACCACGCCAAGCTTCTCCTTGAACGAACCCTTCCAATCATTCACCACGCCCAGCTTCTTGAGCTCAACGACCCTGAGTATCCCCTTTTCCCAAACAGTACAGTCGCTGCTAACTCGCCAGGTGCCTTCTTCCCAAACAATACAGCTACAGCTAGCTCGAATATGACCGCCGCAACCACATTTTCCGGTCCTGAAATCACTACCTTCGTTACCACAGTCGCAGCCGACGTCGCACTCCCAGGCGCCTTCTTCGTCAACTCCACATCCACCGCTCCCACCAACACCACTGCTAGCCTGACCTCTTCCTTCAACTTCTCTTCCGGCCCTGAAACCACAATCGTCGTTACTGTCATGAATCCCTTCACGTAGAACATGACCCTCACACTCCCCGGCCCTCCTTTTGCTAACGCCACAGGATCCAATACCGCCATCCCTACTAACGGCCCAACAGCCCCTTTTCCCTTCCTCAACTATACGTCGACCTATCCCTGCTTCCCCGGCAACACGACAAACACACCGAACTCCAACTCTACAGGATCCAACACCCCCATCCCTACTAACAGCCCAACAGCCCCCTTTCCATTCCTCAACTATACGTCGACTTATCCCTGCTTCCCCGGTAACACGACAAACACACCGAACTCTAACTACACAGGATCCAACTTCACGACATTCGTCACCACAACGTCTTCCACTGTGCCGACCGCCACGATATTTGAGCTCCTTCTACCGAACGCAACAGCGACGGGCTATATGACGACGTTTGTCACGGCGACTGTGCCTTTCATCACGGTGGCTGGAGGATCGTGAAGGAGCTACTCAAAGTTCCTGTGGAGCAAAGATGCAATGCTACGAACGAGATCATATCGACCTTTGATGGATTGGGCCCGAAAATGTGAAGAGACGAAGAAAGAAAGGAAGGATAGAGCTGAAGGATATGAAGAAGGTTCGTCAGCGAAATGCTTCCCGCATTGTCGCGTCCTACTGACAATTAGTTGCATAGCACAATGGATCGATGGACTTCACGACACACATCGACTCTCTAACCATGAGGCTGACGACCAGAGGGACGGTGTGGTCGGGCATGAAAACAGAAGGAAAAGGGTCTGATATCGGCGTTCAAGGAAGCAAAAAGGACAGTCAATAGATCTGGACTATCAATGGACGCAGGCTGTTTGAAGATTTTGGGGATACTAGGGCGCAAGGAAGGATATACCCCTGCCTACGTGGGCAAGCACAGCGGAAAATGTCATGAGGTATGGAGTTCAGTGTCTGGTTGAAGCCTCGGAATTTAGCATGAGAGATCTTATTCTCTCAATCTTACGGAATGCGTTGTTCAATGGTCGTGCTACTTCTCATCCCGTAACAAAAATCAATGCCATGTCAAGACACCAGCCCATGGTTCCTCAAACGTTGGCATTTAGAATTTGTGATTGCTTTTCATCTTCGTCGGGTTGGGCATCTAGTCGTACTGTATCAGGACCCAAAGCTCCCAATACAGCAATATGTAGTTCGTTGGATGAAAAATCGAGCGTGGGCCTTCATACTCGGCACACTTTCGACCGAGGCCGATTGCCGTCTCCGCACGAATTGCTCAATATGGGCGAGCATGGGGGTTTCGGGTGTGGAGTAAAACTCCACTGCGGAGACGAAAAGTCATAACCCATGGAGATTAAGGGAAGCCTTTGCGTGATTGAAAGCAAGAAACTCTTTACAAGTTGGCATAACACTATTATGATCGCAACCAACTAGATCCCCCATCACTAAAGCAACACTGCGCACTAAAATCTTTACAAAACAACAATTGCATATAGTCGTTTAGAAACCATGGCCCCAGCACTCGGCGTATTCGACGACAGCTCAGCTGAGAACCGCACCATCGGCGCACTGGGCAAGACGACGAGTGGCAAGCGGCTAAGGATCCGCACCTACCCAAAGTTCGACTCTCTGGAGGAAGAGAGATTGTACCGCAAGCAGCATCTTGCAGCTGCGTTCCGCATCTTTGCCGACCGCGGCTTCGACGAGGGTGTGGCTGGACATATCTCGGTGCGGGACCCGATCTTGACAGATCACTTTTGTATGCCCAGAGCTCCCTTTTCTGCAGTGTAGAAAGAAAGAAAGAAAAAGGCATCAAGCTGACCGGGAAATGTGCCATGGGGCGATAGGGCTAAACCCACTCTCTCAACACTTCTCGCAGATCTGTGTCTCGGATCTCATCCTCGTGAATGAAGACGGCGATGTAGTGGTCGGCGACGAACCTATTAATGCAGCTGCCTTCGCCATCCACTCCGAGATCCACAAGGCCCGCCCGGACGTGCATGCCGCGTGTCATGCACACAGCGTCTATGGCAAAGCGTTCTCAGTCTTCGGCCGCGAGCTCGACATGATGACCCAGGACGCAACGCGCTTCTACAAGTCCCACGCCGTGTACGACAACTACGGTGGAGTCGTGTTGGACAGGGAGGAAGGGAAGCGGATCGCCAAGGCGCTCGGTAATGGCAAGGCGGTTATTTTGCAGAACCATGGCTTGTTGACCGTGGGCGGAAGCGTGGATGAGGCGGCGTTCTGGTTTATTAGCTTGGATAAGACATGCCACGCGCAGTTGCTGGCGGATGCGGCGAGTGCGGGCAGTGGGCACAAAAAGATCCTTATCACTGATGAAGAGGCGGCGTTTTCGTATCAGCAGACGGGCGTGCCGGAAAAGGGTTGGTTGGCCTTTCAAGGCTACTATGATGAGCAGCTGGCCAAGACAAATGGGTCGTTTCTGAAGTGAATGCCGGAAGTGTACCGTGGTGGGAGCGTGAACAGGCTGCAGTATAGCTTCTGATGAGCCGGTTGATGCAAAGTATTGCATTAGATTCAAAAAGGGTTTATCTCCGTTGTTGCTTTGTTTTAGTAAGCAGCGAAAAGCGAGACGGACATTTCCTTCCAGCCGATTGGTTGTGTTGGTAGATCCGCCATGAGGCTCGGGCTTTTGCAGATGCCAGCGTTGCATGCGCCATATAACTGCTGTGTTCCCTCGGTACATGTTCCATGTGGCTTGGTTGTTCTAGCGATTTATTGGCAGCGCGCATAGGTGTAAGTGATAGAGCCAGTTCGGACTGCCAGCTTCCTTATCTTTTCTTCCTTCCTAATTTGGAATCCTGTTGACAGATCTGGGAGTAAAGGTGGCGATGGGCGCCGCCCTTAAGAGACGAGAATCCCACAGACTAGTCCTGCATCATCGACGCTGCATTGGTCTCATTTTGAACTGTGGAGGCGCGCTGCTGTCTAGGCTCGGCGAAATACGTCATGTAGACCCCCAAATACCGCGTTTGGCATCCTCGGCACACCTTGGCAGTGTACCGTTCGTCCAGAGAAGGCAGTTGGGGAGGGACAATTGTTCTAACTGACAAATTCCTCTGATAGCTTCCTCCTAACCCCGCATCTCCAGTGTGCGCACTTGAGATACAGTATGCGCCATGCTGCGTATAAAGATGGAGGTAGTTGCTCGTGAAGCTTTGGCTGCACCACCGAAGTTGAAACCAAACTTTGTCCACAATTAGATCCAGTTTTCAAAAGTTTCGGTCAATCACCATGCCTACTGGAAGCTGTTTCTGCGGGAATGTCAAGATCGAGTACTCTGGAGAGCCTGCCATGACGGTATGTACACGCGGTGCTGCTCAAAGAGATCATCTGATAGCTGTTTGTATCATCTTCTGACTCCTTTACTCCAGGCATTGTGCCACTGCACCGATTGCCGCAAGATCTCAGGCGGCAACTATTCGAACAACATCGTCGTTCCGAGCGAGAACTTCAAGGTCCTGTCAGGTACACCCAAGCAGATCAGCAAGATTGCCGACAGCGGCAAGGAAATCACCAGTAAGTTCATTGGAGGGGCACCGCAAGTGTCGAGGCTGATCGCTCGTCCTTTTTCAGGCCACTTCTGCCCAGACTGTGGGACCACGCTCTTCCGACATGGGGACTCGTTCGGCGGCATCAACGGCATGAGGGTTATTAAGGCGGGCATCCTGGATGATGTCAACATCATCAACAACACAAAGCCGGGCGCTGAACTATTCGCTCCTGGGAGAATACAATGGGTTGCGCCTTTGGATGGCGCACAGCTAGATGCTATGCCATCTGCATAAGGTGCAGAGAAGGCCGTTGGTGGTAGGGAATACTTCACCCTTGTATGGTGAACTTTGAAGCGATGTGTATGTAAGCTGGCCAATACACTCAAAGGGCAAACGTTTTGATCGCAATTCACCAAAAAGGTGTTACACAGACGAGGAATGGTGATGGGACGCCAGTCAACGCTTCGATGACCTAGTACAACTTCCCTGATCTGTGTAATGATGAACCGTCGTCCTTGAAGCTATATTGCCCTGGTGGAAGTGAAGATCATAGTCCAGGCCTTTTGGGTGTAGGATACTAACGTAAGTGAATCGCGGTGGAACTGCCATATATCAGACACGAAATTATTTCGATGAGTATTTCACAATTCCTAGTCGCGTTCACTCAACAAGCAGGAGTGGAGAAGTATATTCTATAGGTGCACTCGTTAAGTGAAGGCGAGGTCAGACAATGTTTGTGCGCAGGCGTTACTAGATCCTTTAAATCCCAGTCCGGTCTATCATGGTACTAAATACGAAGTGCAAGCTAATGCTGAAGACTATAGGCTAGGTTTTCACACGCTGGCATTTAGTTGGTGTCATCTCTTCATCCTCATTGCTTACCCTGATATGCTTCCAGCAAGTTGACGGTATATTCCACGGGAATAGAAACAGGATGATGCCATCCAGTCGAAGCAAACAGCGTGAGACGAAACACATGGCGCATCTTTCACGAGACCGAGGATCCCTGAGGAGCCGATGAGGGTCTCATGCCAGCGCAAGGCGGCATTGTCAAAGCTGTTGTTTGAGGTAGCATCCGGCGACATGACTGTGTCAGACTTTTCCACTGTTCAGTTAATCGCAGACCCAGCTTGCGATTAGAATCTGGCCGAAAATCGAGATGGATGGGCTTGTCTTCTGTCTACCTGAGAAGAAGTGGATGTCTGTATATGTACACTGGGCCCATCTTGCCGCCTGCGGCCACCTCGGCCCCTGATACCTGCCCAGCTGAAGCGTCCCTGTATGTGAGGCACAGCCACACCACGGGAGAAGGCTGCACTACATCTATTTTGTCTGACAGATTGCTGATGTTGTGTCACACTCTTGTTCGGCCGAATTTTCTGACGACGCCTTTCAACTCGATTTTAAGGCAAACTTGCGGATGAGGAAACAGCTGCGTTATCGAGGGAATACCGCTTTTTGCGCAGGGTAAGATGCCTGCCCCCTTTGATTTTTGTCGTGAGGAGGTTGCGCTTCGGTTGCTACTCGCCGGTTCTTGCAGGTTCAGCTACACCGGGGTAGCTAAAAGGTCCAGCCAGGCAGGGCCCAGGTGGCGAGGAAAGTCGAACGTACATATAGAGATGTCCTTTTCCTCCTTGGGTGGATAGATAAGCAGTGCTTCCACAACCAATTTCATGCATACCTGTCTGCTGTGCGCAACAATTTTAAGTACTTTGGACTCTGGGGGTAATGTCGTACTCTATCTGATATCTGAGGAACCGTTCAGTATGTTCGGATGTCACACCTACTTGAAAAGGGTCATGACGGGAGCCGGCAGATGCCAAAGAAGACCCTTGTTGGAGCAATGCTGGACCGGCGATAGAGATATAAAATCGGTAGTTCTGGGCGTGCATCATGTTCGCAGGGAAGGGGTCTTGATCAGCGTGGTTTGCCATGTAGATCCGGAAAGGAATCGAAGGTTTATTCGGCGAGCTGGACAAGTTAGCAGGACGATCGGGTAGCCGAAGAGGTACTTCTTGAGGGGTTTGGTCAGGCCATGGGGCTTGAAAGGGGAGGTGCTGTGGTAGTAGATGCTTGAAGAAGAGTTTCTTGAGAGGGAGTTGTGATATTCAAGGAGTGATGTGCAATGGAGAGAGGTAGGGTCGGGCATGCTCAATACTATCTCAGCCCCGTGTACACGTCATAGTTGGAAAGCAATTAAGTTTTAGGAAGTCGGCATTTGTTGGAGCGAGCTTGAGGCTCGTTGGGCACAATGCGGAACACCGCTCAAGAGCCATGGAATGCATTTCACCATGTGCCCTCACAGTCAGCCAGGCTGTATTATCGCGGAAAAAAGAAGATGGATCCGCTAGGGTAGACGGCTGTTCATCAAAGGCCTGTCCAGACGCTTTTCTATCCAGCTGATCAATCTTTCTTCACTTGGTGTAGTGCAGAACCCGGCCTAGCATTGTCTGTCATAAAGCTGAATGTGAGTCAAGACAGGGGCAGCAGCAGTTGCTGAATTAGGTCAGTGCACAGCCAATGCTGCCAAAGCTGAACTAGGACGCGAATGCGGATTTCAGGGGAAAATTTTGGCCGAAGCATCCCTCAACCGCAACTGTGCCTCTGCAAGCTCCTTCTGGCCTAAGGCATCGTCATCTACGGGCCGTGTGGAATTGTATTCTGTGGCTTCAAGTATAATGGCCATTTACCGAGCTTTGGCAGACGTCTCAAGCCTTGAGAAGCATTTCAAGACCAAACTGCCCGAAGTATTCGCCCAAAGAGTCGCATGCCATCAGGCGCTGTGTGGGGAAATTCTCGGAGGAACGCTGGTCAGCACGTGTTGAGGTTCAAGTACATTTCTTTTTTCTCTAGCGTTCGCTCACTCGGCGCTGGCTTGCAGAAGCTGTGTCACGAATCCCCAGTCTACAGTAGTGAACGAGAGAGCACCGATTAGAAGAGTGCCTGTATAAACCTCCGAAGCAAAACAGCATCAGGTATACGTAGTAATCGCACAGCTAAGTACAGTGGTGCAGCTGCTCTAATCGCACCCGTTCATGTACTCGGTGAGAGCTATAGGAATGCCATCCGCCATCCGCCAGCCGCCGACTGATCGGACCTGGAAATGCGCTAATCAAACCTTTTAGCCTTTGTAGGCTACACGCCATCACCCCCCAAAGACCCGTTGGGCGTTACTGTGGTAGGGGGCTCGTGCACTTGCTTAACGCATCCGCATTGGGGCAATCCTCATTTCTTTTCCGTCCCGAGACGCGTCAAATTTTCCAGAGCAGGGCGCTCCACTGTCCCAGCCTGGTGGGCCTGCTTCGCCCCCTTTGTTCTACAGCGGCAACCCTTCTGACCTTTTGCACCGCGTCACAATTCGAACAATGCGCTGTCGACCTTGTTCATATTCCAGTTAAAGTGCAAAAATCTGAGGTATGCAGCAAAGCACTCAACTACGATCGAAGTAACTTTCGGCGGATGACGGCCTTGGGCATGGAGATTGGTATTTTTGCTTGGCGGTGGGCGCGCGTGGCATGATCTGCCCCATCCCCCTCCTTTCTTAGCCTGCTTGACTAGCCCTAGCTGCTGCCGACCGCATGGAAGTGAACCGCCGCGTTGGGTCGATGACTCGCTACCATAGTATGTCAAAGCAGCTTTTCCCTGTCCATACCTGTCACTGCCCCAGCCGACCGGTTCGCTACTCCACTCGGATCTCTCTCCATTTTCTTTGCATTCCAAGTACGTTTGCTTTCTGCAACCTTGCGACAATGGCCAATGAATAATGTTCTTTGACCTCTCTTTCTCCCCAATTCTTGACGCTTGTCGACCGAACTTTGGAAAAACTCGCTCACTGTGACCAAGTGCGGTGAAAAAAAAATAGGAAATAAGGGAATCGTGACGCTCCTCTGCCCGCCCTTTTTTGGCCCTCCTGCAGTGAAACTCGTTGTCTCCATCTTCCTTTTGAATCCACGACCACACGTCCTATCTCCGAACTTGTGGCAGATATCCCGCATTTGCTGCCCGACTCTGCTACCCTTCTGTCCTACGAGTCAAGTTTCCCTTGGCTTGGCGCAGACACGGTGCAATGGCCACACCCGCTGGACCCGCCTCACCTGCTTCCCCCACAGATGTCGCTGCGTCCCCGATAGCGCCGGATTCTCAGCCATCGGATGACGAACCAGACCTACAATCGCTGACCGACAGTGTGACCGACTATCCTGTGGAATGGGGCAGAACCTATCACAAGTACAAGGAAGACTCGTATCTGTTTCCCAACGACTCGGAGGAGTTGGATCGCATGAATATGCGTCACGACTGTGTGAAAAGGATTCACGGTGGTAAACTGTTCTTAGCTCCTGTCAAAAGTCCAGAAAGAATCTTGGACATAGGGACCGGCACTGGCATTTGGCCCATCGAGGTTGCTGAGCTCTTTCCCAAGGCCAGAATCATCGGCACCGATCTCTCAGCGACTCAACCTTCACACGTGCCGCCCAACGTCTTCTTTGAGATAGCAGATTGCACCGACGATGATTGGGGCCGGAAGGCGTCCTCCTTCGACTTGATCCACACAGGCTTTCTGCTCGGGTCGCTGCCATCTTTTTATGATCTGATCGCCAAGTCCAAACGCTACCTTAAACGCGGCACTGGCTGGATCGAGTGTCATGACGTGGACATCTTTCCACATTGTGATGACGGAACAATGCCGGACGACTGGCCCATGGTACAGTATAGCAGATATTTGTTGGAAGGTAGCCAACGCGTCGTTCCACCAAGACCAATAGACACAGCCACAAGCCTTGCCGCGTGGATGCGACAAGCGGGATATGTGGATGTCAAAGAACGCATTGACAAAATGCCGATGAATCCCTGGCCCAAAGATCCAGCTCTGAAGCAGCTGGGTAGGAATTTCAATCTGCATATCATGGCGGGCATTGCTGGGTGGGCATACAAAATTTTCGGCGATCGTGGACTGGGATGGACCAGGGAAAGGATTGAAATTTTTCTCATCGACGTCCGAAAGTCAGTCAAAGATCGATACGTTCATGCGTACAGCAACATCCACGTCGTGTACGGCCGAAGACCGAGTGAAGAAGAGGAGATGCAAAATGATCGCATGCCCGCACCGCGGGGTGGAGGTGGCGAGGGAGTTCGAGCTAGACCTCCGGGAATGCCCTGAACCCGAACAGCCATGGCTGAGATAGAGGACGGAGCTGGAAATTATCTCACTTTTATCTGAGCGGGACGCTGTTCGGAGGGTTTACCGGTGTGGAACGAAACCAATTCTAACTTCTACCGCCATGTCTTCAAAGGGAATGACTCACGGTGGCGGGGTCAAAATGGGGCAGCATTGGTGATTCCTGGAAGTGGGCGTTTTTAGCCTTTACGGATTGCGATATGCGTCAATATTTTGGACGAGGGGGTCCTTCTGGTAAAAAAGATTACGACTTACGACTACAGGGCTTCTAGACTTCACAAAGGCTTCATGTACCGGGGGAGGGCCAAAAGTAGATAGAAGTGGGCATTTGATCCTGCATAGATATGTCCTCCATTCCACCGATTTCACTGGGTCAGAATCGCTCTTCTTATGACTGTGTTGAGTGGATGCGAAGGCAGAAAGGAATACGATTAGCACTAGAATGTAGCTGTCACGTGACTTGATTTGCCGACGAAAAATTTAAGCCCACTTCATCCTGGCCTGCCTACGATGCATCGCACGATAGATTTGAATTTCCTACGAGCTTTATGCTGGGACAAATATCTGTAATAGGAAAAGGCCTGCTCGATATCATTCATCAATGGGCCTATCTGTGCAACATTATGCAATCTGACTTCCGAGGAGAAAGATATTCTCTAAAACAGCCTCTTGAAGTCTGGATCGTTCTTCATTTGAATGCTACGCTGTCGTCAGGGCCGCCGCGGAGGTCAGTTCTTTTCCACAAAACGCGACTACGACTTCAGCATCAGGGTGGCCAGGGTATGCGACCTGCCGTGGCCGAGTTGGTCGGTCTAAGACGATAAGGAAAGCCAGCCCCCCGGTCCCACATTGGGACAGCGTTATCTCTTCAGTCCAGATAAGGTGTCTCTCTTGCGCCAACCACAGACCACACTCCCAATCATCGCACTCGCGTCTTTTGTAGCCTTGTGGCCTCTAGGTACGGCACTTCTATCGTTCCGCCACGTCTCCTTCGAGCCTTCCCGTGGATCTACTCCATTGCTGCTCAATCAAGCTATTTCGCCAAGTGCCAAGGTTTCTCAAATGCTTCACCTTTCACGATAAATGGACGCCAGGTCAGAAACTTTGCTGATTGGGTCTCTGCCTGCTCGACTTCCCATCCTCCCGTGATCGGCCTTTGATGTTTCTTGCGTCTTAGGACAATTCTGTCATGCGTGTTTGAGGGGTCATCTTGTGATTGTCAGAGCAGCGCAAGATCTTCCGAAAACACCGCCGTTTGGCTTCTCCAGCCTTTTTGTCAAGGCGTCGGAGTGCACCAGACCTCATCATCTACAGCTTCCAAGAGTTTGGGTGGTCTTGATAGCTTCAACGTTGGGCTCGGATTTTACCTCGACTAGTGCGAACTGGAGCTCAAACCGCTTAAGTCAACTTTAAGGAGAGTTTCAGAGTTCGCCTCAACGTCCAACAGTTTTCTCTTATCGGCCAATCAGATAACATATCAGACCCCAGTGACTCGCTCTCTCCCTCCTATCTACATTCCCTGTCAGAATCTCGATCGTCACTAGGGATCTCCCGCGGATATACTACTTTGGCTCCAACGTGTATAGCATTGACCCAGCTCCTTGGAGAATCGGAGAAGCTCAATCGTCACTTCCAACCTGCTAAGAGATATTGAGTAAGAGATACAGCTAGGGGTTGTATATCTATCAGTACCCTACTCTTATTCGCCTTATTCCTATTACTTTGCTTGTCACAACTTGATTTTTGGCATCGCAAAGACATCTTGACGACTGCCTTGCAGTTTCGTCAGCTAATATCAACAATTGACAGGATGTATAACCTAGCTCTTCTCTTCAAGGCCCCAGAGGTCAACCCCATCAACCACAAAGCTCGATCGATACCTGGCCTCAATGTAATCAACATCTATGGCAGGGTCTTCTTTTTCTCGTGGTTTGGCTTCATGATCGCGTTCTGGTCATGGTACGCTTTCCCGCCGCTGGTATGTACAAGACACCACACTAAGGCCGTTCAACCACTAACAAACCCCTCAGTTGACGGTCACGATTGCCAAAGATCTGAAGCTCACGAAAGCCCAAATCGCCAACTCAAACATCATCGCACTTGTTGCAACTCTCCTCGTTCGTCTTGTCGCTGGCCCAGCATGCGACCGGTTCGGCCCCCGCAAGACCTTCGCTGGTTGTCTTCTAGTGGGCGCTATTCCAACCTTCCTCTCTGGCACCGCATATAACGCCAGCGAACTCATGGCTTTGCGCTTCTTCATCGGCATCCTTGGCGGCAGCTTCGTCCCTTGCCAAGTCTGGTCCACTGGTTTCTTTGACAAGAACGTTGTCGGCTCTGCCAACGCCTTCACTGCTGGGTTCGGCAACGCCGGTGGCGGCATCACATATTTTCTGATGCCTACAATTTTTGATTCGCTTGTCTCGAACCAGCACCTCACCCCCCACGTCGCGTGGCGGGTCGCGTTCGTTGTCCCCGGCATCTGTATCACAACTGTCGCCTTGGGTTTACTGTTTCTCTGCCCCGATACCCCCACCGGGAAGTGGAGCGACCGCCATCTCGCCGCACAACAGAACCTGGCCGCTCACGGCGTCACTGGTGTTGCTGTCGACGCCCCCGGTAGCGTTTTGGATAAGAACTTCGGCAATAGCGACACTGTTACTCCTCCTCCCGAGAACACCAAAGAGCAGTACGTGGCCAAGAGCGAGCGCAAGGCATCTTATGATCACGAAGCCCAGCTATCCGAGCAAGCAATGCTTGACACTGCCCGCGGCGAAATCATTGCTAAGCCAACGTTCAAGGAAGCCATGCCTGTCGTCTTCAGCCTGCAGACTCTCGTTACGGCCACATGCTACTTCTGCTCTTTCGGTTCCGAGCTTTCCATCAACTCCATCCTCGGCGCTTATTACCTCGCCAATTTCAAGCATACGCTCAACCAACACACCTCAGGCGACTGGGCTGCAATGTTCGGTTTACTCAACATCGTCTTCCGGCCCATTGGTGGCTTAGTGGCTGATGCTCTCTACCGCCGCACGGGCTCTATTTGGGCCAAGAAAATATGGCTACATTCCCTCGGATTAATCGCTGGCGCCTTCCTCATTGCGACCGGAGTGACAAATTCGCACAACAGAAACACAATGTTCGGTCTGATTGCTGGCTCTGCTTTTTTCATCGAGGCTGGCAATGGTGCAATCTTCGCCCTCGTCCCGCACGTGCATCCGCATGCTAATGGCATCGTGTCTGGGGTTACTGGTGCCGCCGGCAACCTTGGCGGCATCATCTTCGCCATCATCTTCCGGTTCGACGTCACAGGGAAGGCCGCTGATTACGGAAAGAGCTTGTGGATCATTGGTGTTATCATAATGGCGATGAATGTTGCCGTGTGCTGGATCAAGCCAGTGCCAAAGAACCAGATCGGCGGACAATAACTTTCCCAATGTAGTCGCTTGAAACGAGGTCATTGACGTTGACAGGTGAACTAATTGTAGTTATTGCATGAGCGCCGGAATGGATAGAAACTCCACAGAAGCACCTGACTGACCGTATATATTACTCTTCCAAAAGCAATGGTTTACATAATCCCTGAGAGTTTGCTCGTACGTAGAGTATCGTCAAATGGGCGTACCTCTAGGGCTTCCTTCGCCAGTGGTGACTTAACTGTTTTTTTTGCACGCGCCAATTGTGGGGGCTGTTGCCAAGACTCTGGGGCTACCATTCGCAGACGGGAAAGCTTTCAAAGCTCACTCAGAGCTCCAAGCCCCCTGCCACATTTACCTTGACCAAAGGAAGACAATTGTACAAACGGATTTTGAGATGATTTAATGACTCGGACGGTCCGCGCTTCTCGACGCGTACTAACATTCACATCCCTTTCACCAACAGAACCTATCTGGATTTCCGAATCTCTGCTAGCCGAGTCCTTTCACCGCTTCACCTGCACCCAGATTCGATATGGCAGCAATGTCCCGGGGCCCATGGAGGCCAGGCGAAGGGCGAACAAGAGGAGAAACACCAACATGGCACAAATCGGACCCGGCCCACCAATTGACGTCAATGTCCTCTTCGGGGCTGGACCGCACCATGCCTGGTGGCAGTCTGCGAATCCTGCCCCTCCCAAGCCGACCATAGATACTAGTAAGGGACGATGGTTCAATTCCTGTGACATTGCTAATTGGTATACGTAGTGCCACATTTTCTCCCGTCGTGGCTCGCGCATCCTGCCCCACCTCCTCCACTGCCAAACGACCTGCCAATAATCCAACGCCTTATCTTCAAGAAAAAAGCCGAGCATACACGCGGCAGCTTGCCCGAACTCTTTCAAGCCCAATTGCGATCAACCAGGAATCTAGATGAGGTGAGAATCGTTATCAAGACGCTCGGACTCAATCTTGTACATGAGCCATCCTTCAGCGAATTGGCTTTCGACCACATTCTGACCACCAACTACAAACTGGCCAGCGAATTTCTTCTCGACCCTTTGTTAAATCCGCCAACCGCCAACAACTACAGCAGAGTCATCGTGTACCTAAAAGAGAACGTGGCAAGAAAGGGTCAACGGAAGACTCTTCTTCAAGCTGTTTTCCAGGGTTTCTCTGTTGGGCTTGTCCGGCGTGAGCAGGCTCAACTAATATTTCGCTATCTTCCAGACATCCTAATCGATTCCAAAGATGGCCCAACCCAAGCTCGTCACACACCGAGGATCAACAAATACTACAGCATCATTCTCAAGTGCTTGACAGATTGCAACGTCTTCAGCACAAGGGATCTTGGAGTGGATATTTTGAATGCCTGGATCGGCTATATCCAAGACGTTTCCTATGATCATTATACGGCGAAACTCATCTTATCACTTACAAAGTCGGTCGCTATCTGCCAGGCGACTGAGAGATTTAGGACAGACTCTAGACTATTTCACAACTTCCTGTCTCATACTGAGATTACCGCGACATCCAGCTTGACCGAGAGATGGCTGAAAAATTTGTGCGAACAGCCTGCTCGGCGCGAACGCGATCTGAAGCACCTTTCTCAAATCCTAACTCAGCGGCCTCCAGGCGTTCTTAGGTCGGTCGTTGTTGGAATACCTAATAGATTGGCCGTCTCCATTCGTAACGGCAAGCTGAGCCCCGAAGTTTTCTTGATGTGGGAACAAGTTCTTCGTTCATTTGAAACGGATACAGTTGCTCTAGTCTTGGGGAATACGTCTGTGTGGACCAAGATGACAGCTGCAACTGGCGCTGGATTAACAGCAAATGTTCAACTCGTACTTCGACTGTGGACAGCGCTGACCCTTTGCGATGGCGCTGAAGAGCCTTTGCGAATTCTCAAGCAAATGGATTTTCCCTCCCAGCTACGAGGTCACTTCAAAGAAAGCGACCCAGGCCTGCTGTGGACCAAGATACTCCTGACTCTGCAATCTTTGCCGAAGCTTGGGTTTAGAGACAGACTCTTCGATTTCATCCGCCAAAATTACCAGCCACAGTCAGTTGAGGATGTGGTTCGCACTGCGAAGCAACAGGCCGCTGTTGATGTATTCAAGTCGCAGGGTTTTGCCGTTTTTCAGAACGACAAAGCATATTTGAAAGCACTCCGCCGTCTAAACGATCCACTTACAGAGCTAGCAGAGTCAATCAACACAGATATTGATGGCTTTGCGCGTATAGTATTGCCATTAATAGCCAGGGACAAGCTCAGTCTGCGAATCGTGACACGCATTTTGAAGCACAACCAGGCGTTCCGTTTTGCGCTTATGAACACCTGGTCTCTGCCGTCAGGCTCGGAAACGAAGCCCGCAAAAATAAATGGTTCAGTGGCCAGCGTCAGTCGGCTCACCCACCTTGCTACAATTCTAGCGAGGAGCGGCGACCAAATTTTCCGTGAAGCAGTCTTGAGATTCATGCATGATCTAGCAATCGCATTCGCCCTTTCACCCGCGCTCTCGAACCGCCAAGCACTGCGCAAAGTCTTCTGGTGCTACAGCTTCCTACATAGATACGGGGCGCCAATTCACTCTCCGATCACGAAAGCGTTGTGGTATGCAGGCGTGACGCGGTGCGAAGGAAAGGGTACCCCGCGGAGAGTTCTTGCCTGGCTCTTTAGGAAAGTTAGGGACGTCGAGGGACGTGCGGTGGTGGAAGCGCTGATCAGGAATCGGGATCTTAGAACAAAGAGGGCACGGGAGGTCTGGGTTTGGGGCAGGAGGCTTGGTAAAGGTATTCATAGAGATGAAGAAAATGTTACCATAGAAGGAAAATCAGTTGTTGGAGGCGAGCGGAAGCCGGTCGCCGATAGGAAGACGCTTGTTACGGATGAGCAGCCTCCCTTTGCAGAGGAAGAAGCTCCTTGAAATGAAGATGGGACCTTTGAAGATAAGGATGACAACGACATGGATGACAACGGGCTAGCACAGGAGGTCCGGCGAGTGAGAAAAAGTCGGAAACTTCATGGTTTTGAGTCCGAAACAGGCTGGGTGTGTCACTTGCACGAATCAGCATCGAGGAAATCGTGTGTACAGCGACCCTCAAGTAGGGTACGCGTTATCCTCTGTCGTCGAAGAGAACACTTGCAACACCACTCATGAGGACGGCACTTGCGAAGACCCTTGACCTGTTGAGGCCGTTTGCAACCACCAAGCCACGCGTGATGGACGGCTTTGCAAAGCAAGGATAGAACTAGCTCGAGCGTGCAACGCCACCTCGCCACATTGTTATGTTACGCCTTCCGGTTTAGCGGCCCCGTGACCGCCCTAAGGGCAAGGGGCAAGGGCAAGGACACGGGCGAAGTCAAAGTCCAGTCACGGATCAGTGACTCCTACTCCCAACCAAACTTCTGCCAACTGGTGATATTTCTCATAGTCTAACTGAAGGAGCTGTCTTCTACAAATAGCCTACCTTTCCAACTAGACAGGTATATAAGCTTCTCATTTACGCCCTTGTCAATAGACTGCTAATAATTCTCAGGCGGAACTTCTCCAACGAAGCCTAATATGAGCCTCAGCCATCTCCCTCCCGAACTCTTAGGGCTAATTCTGACGAACATAATCCCTGGCAAATGGAATCACTATAATAGCAGGCTTGAAGTTCTTAGTCTAAGAACCGTTTGTCGTAAGTATTCAAAGCGCACCTTTTGAAAGATTCCGCTGAATGGGCTTTAGGTGATTTTAACCAGGAGATTCTGGCGTTGCTATCGAAGCGGGACAAGATGGGCCTGGGGTTACTACATTGGGCGGCGTTTTGTGGACACGAGAGAGTAGTACAGCGGCTGCTGGAGAAGGGGGCGGATATCGCCGAGGAGAATAGATTTGGACAGACAGCGTTGTTCCTGGCAGCTATGGAGGGGCGCAAGGCGGTTATGAAGCTGCTGCTCGAAGAAGGGGCCGACGTGGAATCCAAGGATGCCTATGGTGACACGCCGCTATTGCAGGCTGCGAAAAACAACCACGAGGCGGTTGTGAAACTGCTGCTCGAGAATGGGGCCGACGTGAAGTCCAAGAACGGCCTTTGCCATACGCCGCTATTTTGGGCCGCGTGGCAGGGCAACGAGGCGGCTGCGAAGCTGCTGCTCGAGAAGGGAGCCGATGTGGAATCCAAGGATTGCGGTGGCGAAACGCCGCTATTGTGGGCCGCGTGGCAGGGCAACGAGGCGGTTGTGAAGCTGCTGCTCGAGAAGGGAGCCGACGTGGAGTCCACAAACGGGACGGCCAGGCCGCTATTGGCGGCCGCGCGGCAAGGTAACGAAGCGGTTGTGAAGCTGCTGCTCGAGAAGGGAGCCGACGTGGAGTCCAAGGACAGATCTGGTGGCATGACGCCACTATCGTGGGCCACGAGGAACGGGCACAAGGCGGTTGTGACGCTGCTGCGGAGAGAAAGGCGCCGACGTGGAATCTAAGAATGGCTTTGGCTAGACGCCGCCATTATTGGCCGGGTGGAACGGACATGAGGCGGTTGTGAAGCTGCTGTTCAAGAAAATTACTCCTTCATAGGCAGGAGAGTGCTCTCCCTCTCTCTGAAGAATGTCAGAAAACAGCCAGCACGTAGAGGCTCGAAACTGTAAAAGGCTTTTGGCGCAAGACCATAAAACGAGTTTAAAGCGACAAGGCTCACGTGTTAAGGCGCGGTGGGAAGGACGCCGAAAACAGCCCCTAGAGGCGCCGTTTTCTGCCGTCTTTCCACAGGCACATAGACACAAGGGGTTAAGATTCTAGTGGATAAGTATAAGTAGTAGTAGTAGTAAGACATACCATTTGGTTGGGAAGACGCCACCGATGACATGTATCCATGCATGCAATCCATGCATGTAGTTATGAACCCCAGGCCAAATCGCTGTCAACGCCTTTGTCTTACACGCCAGTCTTGTGTTGTAACTTTGAGCACCGCTTTCGAGCAAGCAGAGTCATGGTCAGAGTAAGGAACGTCGGTATCGCGCCTTTCCTTCCAACAATGCTTGCTGCGTAGTCATCGCTATTTCTGCCACTTGAGACTGCACTAACTATCAACGTCCATCTTCTCTACTACGACTAACGAGTCTGAATCTGACCCCGTACTAGTCCCCAGTTCGTGTACCGTCACATACCGCCCGATTTCCTCCTTGGTGATGATCTTCTGGTTCAGGTAGGCTGTCGTGCCTCGTGGGAACTTGTAATTCCGCTCCTTCTTGACCCGCTCGTTTGGCTTGATGTAGTTTCTCAGCAACTGCGTGGGCTTCTCCTTCTCGATCACACAAACGTCCACACTGCTTCCCGAGCCAAGATCGTTGAATATGCCCGCCTTTATCGCCTCAGCGCAGACCTGGACTGCTTCATCGCGCGTGCAGTTTTTCTTCCATTGGGTCTCGAAGATGGCCATGGCGGCGAGGGAGCCCGAGCCCATGGTCACGTAAGGGAGCTTGTCGGTGGAGCCGTGGGCGTGAACGGTGAAGAGGCCGACACCCGTGGGGTCGACGCCGGCGACGACGAGATAGGCGCCGATATGGCCTTGGTAGCGGAAGAGGTGTTGTTTCAGCATGGTCATGACGGTGACGACGCGTGGGGGCCGGCCGGTGGACAGGGAGTGAAGTTCGAGGTTCGAGGAGATGAGGGCGGTGGTGAATTCGGTGTCGGCGGCTGTGCCGGCGCCGGCGCAGAAGATAGACGGGGAGATGTAGTGGAGCTTTTCGCAGTTCTAGTGAAGGAGTGGGAGTTCAGTTTCTCGTTAGGCGGCGGGAGAGGATGGAACTAGGTGAGGGAACGAATTGCGTGCTGGTAGCTTGGATGATGCATACCTTGTCAGCTACTATGGGACCACTGGTTGCTCTTGTATCTGCTGCTATCTATGGTATGTACAATCAGTAATGGTACTGCTTCAGATCAATGATGCAGCCTACTTACGACGACGCCATTGTCGAATATACACCCAACAATTGTTGTTCCTGTGCTTGTGGCTTTTGGTAATGGTACACCTCGCGCGTGTAGAACTGCATTGCGATTGTAGTTTGAGAAGTCGAAGCCCGCCATGGCGACTATTCGAGTGTGAAGACCGGGTCGACGAGGCAAAAAGGCTGAGATGAGAGGGCTGTCTCGGGAGACTGCTTGCTTGTTAGGTTTGTCTGATGAGGTACAAGCACAGTCTGCGAGGTTTAGGACTCGAGGATATTGTGAGAGGTTCTTTTCGTAGGTAAAAAAGGAACTGCCGCAGGACCAGTTCTACTTGAAGCTCTTGATGAGCTTTGACTTTATTAGGCAACGGACAGCTTCCGTCACTTTTCCTTTACGCGCTCCAAAATGCTTGGCATCAAAAGTCGCGAAAGTCGGCGGATCTGGAGCGGCAGCTGGCTACATCAAAGAGCTAGGCAGAAAGCAGCTCACACCAAGGTTCTCGTCGCTCATCTCCATCTTCTGTGATGAGTCAGTCATTCCCCTAATGGTTGACTTTCAAGATTCGTGAACGGAACCCTCTCCCATTTTTGTGGAGGCCAATAGCCCTCCCTCGACACTCATTTACAAGAAGCATATCCGATGTACACAGCCAACGCCCACGTATAGAGACCCGGAGGTCGCTTTCTGCAGAACTTCCGAGACTAAGGATGGCGTTCAGCTTCTCAAACGCTGCGCAAGGAGGAGGCTTTGTTGGTCAGCCTGCATCCCCGTCACAACCTTCGGCCCAAGACGGACCCGAGCTCAAGGAAATACAGACAGATGTGAGCGTAAACATTTCTACATGTCGGTGCCCTCGTTGCTAATAGTTTGATAGCGAATCGGTTTCCAAGCGATAGCCCGCAACGTCAAGCTCAAGCTGTTACCCTCACCATGGCCTACCGATGCTCTGCCTCCTCCAAGCGCTTCCTTACTTAGCGTTGCATCTTCGAAAGGCATTCTTGCTGCTGGTGGACCTGATGGCGTGATTGTTGTCAAAACCGACTCCGCCAGACAAGCGACCTATGCAAAAGCAGCCGAGGGAGACGACATTAGGACGATTGAACCAGAAGTCAAGCTTTCGCTGCCACAGCCATCGCATGTCGTCTTTTCAATAGATGAGACTGTTCTGGTGGTCTCGCCGCAAGAACGTGGGGGTTTGATGGCATATCAAGCCGACGGGCTATTCAAGGGTCAGACTCAGCCAGCGCTCCAGATTGACACAAACAACACCGGACTCCGAGCACTCATCCCAAATCCGTCCCCAGAATCAGCGGAGCTTTTTGCCGCCGTAACGACGAATGGGGAACTTTTAATGGCTGACCTCAAGTCTGGAGGACTCCGCGAGGGCACTAATGGAGTAGTACTCAAGACTGGGGTCACCTGTGTGTCTTGGAGTAACAGAGGCAAGCAGCTTGTGGCCGGCCTGGCAGATGGGAGTGCAGTGCAAATTACGCCTGATGGCAGCCTCAAAGCGGATATCCCCAAACCACCTGCGCTACCGGAAAACATGCACGTGTCCGCCATGTCCTGGCTTGAGAATGATACCTTCTTCATGATATACACACCAAACGAATCAAGCAGTGACGGTATGGCGCCACCCTCAGACTATTACATAGTCTCCCGTCAGAAAGGAACTACCAATTTTGCATTTCAGAAGCTGCCAGAAGTCGTGCCTGCTTTTGGCGTGGACCGCCTACCATCTTTTCAGTTTATTTCCAGGCTACGAAACTTCGAGCCTCATCTACAGGACCTTCTTGTCATTGCTTCGACGACTTCTGGAGAAATTGGAACTGTCACACGAGCCGATGCACCTCTGTCGACGGAGGAACCCGTCACCGGTGACTTCACCCTCACATCTATGACTGATGATTCGAGACGCGCATTGTTGCCTATATCTACGACTGAGGGAGATACCTGGCCTATTGGGCTAGCGTTAGATCTGTCCAGCAAGGAGTCCATCACCATGCCCATCCCAGGAGACGACCAGATTTTCGAATCTGCCACCCCGGCACCATGTCTACTGGTTCTGAACCATGAAGGTATTCTGATGTCGTGGTGGATTGTTTATAGCGATTCAATACGCGAGAAAACGGCCTATACAGGTCTCGTAGCTGCTGGCGGCTCTTCGCAAACACCACAATCTCAAAGGCAAACGCCAGATCGAGCGACTACGCATAACACGGTTCCTGCACAGCCAACTCTTCCACAATCTACAGGATTCGGTGAGCCTGGATTTGGCAAGCCTGCCTTTGGTTCGCCAACTACACCCTCAACAGGATTTGGTCAGCCCGGACTTGGCAAGCCAAGTTTTGGATCGGCAACGCCCTTTGCCAAACCGACTAATTCCCCTTTCGGTGCACCAGCCTCAACTCCTTCGTTCGGAAGTGGTTTCTCCGCTTTTGGGACGCCGTCAAATCTCGGCAACACGAGGCCATCTTGGACCAGCACAGGATTCGATTCAGCAAAACCCCAGTCCGGAGGATCTGGTTTTGGTCAACCTTCATTTGGAGCTGCAACGCCGATTGGCGGAACTGCTTCGCCTGCTTTTGGTACCTCGAGCGGTCTTGGAGCACGGCCTTCGCCTTTCGGGCAGCCAACAGTATCCTCCGTGCCCCCAAACAACACCACGCCTGTTTTTGGGCAGCCGGCAGGTCTTGGCCAACGTCCGGGAACACCATTTGGAGGCGGATCGGCCACGAGCCCCTTTGCCACTCTCGCAAGTAACGAGAATAAGCCGAAAGGTTTTGGTCAGTTTTCTAGCTCGGGCGGTTTCTCTGACCTAAAACCGAGCCCGTCTATCAGCAAGAGTCCATTTGCCAAGCCTGATGGAGATCTCGACTTTCCAAAGGCCCCAGGGCCTTCTGTGTTGGGAGATAAACCGGCCAATAGTTTCGGCTCCAGTGATGTAATACCAAGTCAAGGAGGAAGTTTATTCGGAGGTGACACAGGTTTTAAGCTTGGCTCAACCTTCAAAGGCGACGGTACCGCAAAAGATGATCTACCTAGGCCTAGTGACGAAGGCACTTTTGGCTTTGGGAGGGGCCTGGGTGATCTTTTAGGGGAAGGTAACAAAGGCCTGTCGCCGACTCACGACAGAGAAGCCGAAATGGATGAGAGTGATACACCTGGTGCTCAAAAATCAGAGCCAGAAATCCGTCAACCTGCGATCACGTCTTCACAGGCTCCGGAAGGTTCTTTGTCGCTAGTGACGCCACCATCAACTGTCATGCAATCGAAGGCCACACCAGCACCACCACTATCCAATCTCTTTGGCACTTCGATGAAACCGACAACCACGCCAGCAGCACCACCAACCTATAAGCCTCCACCAACTGCAGAGAGCGCTACTAAAACTCCTCCCTCAACAGCGACACTGTTCGGTACATCCACTCAACCAAATACGACCCCTGCCTCAGTGCAAAATAGTAGGCCTGGCTGGGCTTTGGGACATATGCCCTCCACTACACCCAAAGAGCCACCGAGGCTAAAGCCCCTGCCATTTGAAACTAAAACAGAGAGCCCCAAAGGGACACCGAAAATCAAGGCTGAATCACCTAGCGATAACGACACGCAGGATTTATCGGCTATCCCAGAAGCTCCTCTACCACCAGATCCGACAAGTAAGACAAGCTATCCGGCGGCCGACACATCTGTATCCTCGATTAACTCCAAAACTCCATCTGACGATGCCCCTCCACCACCCAGCTTCTTACCGGCTAAACCGACCTCTAATCACGATGCTGACGAGGCCGAGTCACCCGAAGACGGAGACTTCTCTTCCGAATACGAAGGTTCCGAAGAAGATGCTTCTGAGGATCTTAGTGCCGTAGAAGATCCTTCCGAACACACCGAACAGATTCATACATCCCCCGAGAGTTCTTCGGGAAGGGGCGGTGACAATACCCAGGATCTCAATAGTCCTACGGGTGGGCTATTCACCAAGGTCACGACACTCGACTCTTCACAAAGGCCTTCAAGGCCTCTCTTTGGCGAGATAGGCGGTCCAGTATTCCTACCGCCCAAACCACAAGAGAGCCCAAGATCTCCAAGCCCTATCAGGCGTTTGCCGCCAAATGATATCCTTAGATCTGAAGCTACTCGGTCAGTCAGTGCACCTTCACGGCCGTCAGTGATCGACGTACGGAAGGCGGAGTTAACAAAGAGTACCCTGGCAAATCAGAAGCATGTAATGGGCAACTTCCGACAGAAGGAAGAGGAACGTCTTGCAGCTGCGGCTGAAGCTAGGGCCAAAGCAGAAGCTGAAGAAGCGCTACAGCTGGAAGATGACGAGGATGAGAGGCTACGAGCTGAGCTTGCTCGACCTATCTCACCCTGTGAGCAACTCGGTCCTTTTCTACACCATAAACAGGCCAACTTTGACGATGGGACGAAGTCAGGAATACCTGGACAGATTGAACGCCTTTACCAAGACATCAACGCGATGGTCGACACGCTTGGCATCAATGCACGCTCGCTCTCTGCATTCATGCTATATCAGCAGAGTCAGGAGCCAAATAAAGACTGGCCTGCTGTCCTAAGTTCATCAACCCCCCTCGACTCTCTCAACGATGACTGGGTTTTGGGTGATATACTGAGGTTGCATGAAGGGGACCAAGTCCTTCAAAGTCTTCTAGAGGCGAATAAAATAGCAAATGTGGCCGCGAAACTTCAGCAGTGCCAGGATTTGTTAGTCAAAGACCTTTTTCAACTCAAGAACAAGCTCATCTCTATACGCAAGGTCATTCACGCCAAGTCGGACAGCGAGACAGCCTTCAGTGCGCCTCTTTCGGCTGAGCAAGCATCACTGCAACATGACCTGCGGAAAGCCTCGACGTCCGTTCAGACAAAGCTTGTGCAGGTAGAACAGAATCTCACTATGCTTCGTGCAAAGCTGGCAGAGATTTCTCCGGCATCTTCTGCGAACCTCAATGGTGCAAGCAAAGTGCCCATGGCAAGAATCTCTTCGCAGAAGAAACCTACAGTCGAAGCTGTGACCAAGACTATTGCAAAAATGACCTCAATGGCCGAGAAAAAGAGTGCCGACATTGATGTCCTAGAAGCTCAACTCCGAAAGATGGGTCTAAGTAGTGGGAGTGTGAACGGCAGCCGCCAAAACTCAGTCGAGCCCACCGGAACTCCTCAGAAAGCAGGGGAAAAGTTGCGGTCATCGACACTCGTTAAGACACCTGCAAGTGCTGCTGGCAGCGTGTACCATACACCAAGCTCGAAATTTGGTAATAGCACGAGGGCGACGCCTGACACGGGTCGCAGGAGTATGAGAGCAAGCTTAGCTGACATAAGTTCCTCTATTTCCGTTGAGGATAAGGAGAGGTGGAGAGAGAAGGCGCGCAGGAAGAAGGAAGTAGAGAAACTGTTGAAGGAGGCACTCGCAGAAAGGAGGATGAAAAAGTCGCAAGCTGTATGAGCATCTTGATTCTTTGGAAACGAGGGACCGGATTGCAGAAAAGCGACTGGCGTTTGTTCTGAGGTGAAGCACAACAGGGCTATGATACACCGAGAATGATCGAAGTTTTTCGAAGTCGAATTTTGCTGATTTTGAGGCAGAGCTGATGAGAGCTAGCGAGGGAAATTGGGATCAACTTGTGAGCTGCGGCTTCAATCGTTACCGGAAGACAGGCTGAACACCTATGTGACTTACTCAGAAACCATGGGCGGATTCCGCTTGTATCAACGTTGTCACCAATATAAGCTCTAACGAAGCCAGATCAACAGTGTAGAAGATAGGAAAGCAGATGTGCTTCATTGAACTATGCTACTTCATTCTCATTGGCGGACATGCCAAGCCTGGCCAAGGAAAATGCCTAGCGCTGCAACTTAGATAAGTTGTGGAAATAGCCTGGGCTTTTCTCCGCGAAATCCATACACCGCAGCTTGCTCCTTCCATCATCAACGCAGGTTCTGCAATCAACCGCGAACGCGCCTTCTTCTCCTTTCATCTTCACTTTTGACACTCCTCCCTTCGACAAGGGACCACCCGCCAAACAAGGTTTCATGACACCGAAGCACCTTGCTTCACACAAGCTAAGTTGAGATACGCCTCACATTAACTGCCTGGGACACGTTACCGGGCGTTGCTTTACTCAACCTTACCTCTCGCATCTCCATCTCATCATCTGCACAGCACTGCATATCGAGCTTCACGGCTTCCTCTATCTGCCATCATCCAGACCCAAATCGAGTCCTTTCATCACAGCACGATCCCCCTCTTCTCTCGAGCCTTTCGTCACAGCATATACTCCGTACACAGATCGAGCCTCCAACACCCTGCAACCCTCCCGTCCCGCACGATACTGGCGTCTTTACAACCCCTCTGATATTCACTCATCCGATCGCCTGCACCAACACGTTTTCTTTCGAAACTCTTGGTGTACATAAAGCTCCTACAATAAAAACTACTTTCACCAAAGTTCCTTTCGTCGTTCGAACTTCTCTGCTCTAAGCTTCATCAAGTACAGCAACAGCACCACTCACAATGTCTGCATCTCCAACCTCCACCACCGCCATGCCCTCCACCAAGCGACCTCTTGAAGATCCGTCGTCGCCCTCGGCACCTACCGATCAACCTGACGCAAAACGCCCAGCGTTAGACAAGGTTCTGAAAGAAGACGGAGAGGACTCAAAGACCGTCGATGGCACGGCTGAGGGTATCAAGCCTGGTGATATCAAGGGCGAAAACGTCAAGCTTGATGCCGCACCAACAACAAACGGCTCGACAGAGGCCCCAGTCGATACTGTTTTGCCGGACGCAACAAACGGCACTTCGCAAGCTCTACCTCAGGAAACCCAGCCAATACAGTCTACCTCCTCCCATAATGAACGGGCGGCTTCGCACCCGCCGTCCAATATGCCACCCCAAGACGAGACTAACTGGATTCACGTTCGAGCAGTCATTTCCAGCGCTGAAGCTGCGACTTGTATTGGTAAGGGTGGCGAGAACGTGTCGCAGATCCGCCGACTCTCTGGTGCAAAGTGCACGGTCAGTGACTACTCGAGAGGCGCTGTGGAACGGATATTGACGGTCAGTGGACAACAAGACGCAATTGCGAAGGTATGTATTGATCAAGGTTTTGCAAGGTCATATCTGACCCATTTTTAGGCGTTTGGTCTAATCATTCGAACACTAAACAACGAACCACTCGAAGCCCCCTCCACTGCACAGTCCAAAACATATCCGCTACGCCTGCTCATCCCTCACATACTTATTGGTTCCATTATTGGCAAATCGGGGGTGCGTATTCGCGAAATTCAAGAAGCCTCTGGTGCTCGGCTCAATGCCTCTGATTCCTGTTTGCCTTTGTCTACCGAGCGATCGTTGGTCGTCCTCGGTGTCGCAGATGCTGTGCACATTGCCACGTACTACGTTGCGGTGACACTTGTGGAACAACTGACGGAACGCTTCGGTGGCCCCGCTGCTTCAGCTTACGCAACACGAAGTGGAGGTCCCGCAGGCGTTGTCCCTGGCGGCATGCAAGTCGTGCCTTACGTGCCTCAACCAGCGGGCGGACAATATGGCCACCCAGACACCTACAAGCGTCACAACACACTGCCACCACAACGAACACCTGCTCCTCAGTATGGTGGACCGCACATACCAGCTCAACCACATCAACCATATCCTCATCAAAGTGGTCCTCTTCATTACGGAAATTCACCTCGCCAAGCCAGCTACTCTGGTGCTGGTCCTCATCAGCCAGGTCCTTACGGTCAAGTGCCTCAACAACCTGGACCACATGGTCAACCAGCTCAGCCAATGGGCGGCGCCTTACCTGGTCAACCACTGACACAGCAAATCTTCATACCAAATGATATGGTAGGAGCTATCATTGGCAAGGGTGGTGCGAAGATCAACGAGATCCGACACCTCAGCGGCAGTGTCATCAAAATCAACGAACCGCAAGATAACAGCAACGAAAGACTTGTCACGATCACGGGGACACAGGAGTGCAACCAAATGGCGCTGTATATGCTCTATTCGAGACTCGGTGCGTTTCCCTCTTCGTGACCTTTTCAATATGAATACTATTGCTTACCATTATCATTACAGAAAGCGAAAAGCATCGCATTTGAGAAATCATTCGACCGCCATGCTCGATACCGTTCGAGTGTCACGGACTCGGATTGGAATGTAGAAGAAGAAATGCCAAACAGGGCGGACGGTAATGCCGCAAAATTTGGCGAGATCAGCATATCTGGAAGTTTCGGAAGCCCTTCAAGGTTTAGATATCGCCGTTGAGCGTTTTTCTGTCCTTTCACTTTGCGAAGCACGGACTGCACCTAGTGGCACTATCAGAGCAACGCGGGGGTTGCCTTCTCGGGATTTATAGCAGCGATCAAAAAGTGCGGGCACCATTCTGTCAATAACATCTACTACAAATTCATCAATTGTTCCAGGTCAAATATGTTCTCTGCGCAAATTGCTGACTCGAAGATAGAGCTCAACACACGTGAATCTCGCAGTGACGCAACGTCTTTCATCCAAGATAGGGTGGTAGGCGATGGAACTACCAGATAATTGATATTGCCGAAAGAATGTCTAAGGTTGTCCTCAATAACGCTGCCATGCAGATCACTTGTGGCATGGATCGGGCACGTTTTGTCATTTCGTTCTCCAGTGATGCATTTTACATTTCCAAATGGCGTGAATATGGGTTGCTGTTCTCGGTATTCGCAGCAGGAAAGCGAAGCAGTCACTTCGCCTTCGAAATTGAAGAAGCTTGTTATTTCGTCAATCCACTTCTACCGTAAGTTCATCATCCGATTTGTCTCTTTGGTTTGCGGTGCGGGATTGCTGCCAGTACGCGCGACCTGAATCAGCTTTGCGTGTACTATATGAGAGTGACATGCCTACGCTGTTCAATCATTGCAATTATCCAGGAAGCTCGCCTGTTTATGCTTACCGATCTTACGAGCTCGTGTTCACGCACATGCACATTCGAAATCCCAACCAAAAGTTTCCCTTGTTCATTAATTGGTAGCTTTGTAGCACCTCGGGCGGCCTTCTGTCACAGTTCAACGGCTCCTCCTACGCCTTGCCACTCCTAGTCCGTAGTCAAAGATTGGTCTTGGACATGCTGGGTCTCCTCGGGGAAGATGAAGACAGGAACGTCGAAGCCCGTCGCTACTCTTTCAACTACGAAAGTTATGACCTAGAGGCAGTTACACCAAGACATTCTAACCATCTCGCCGCCGGAATAGCGTCACTCAGATGCAACAAAAGGCTCCAAACTTCTATATCAGTCCCTCACTCCCGTCCTCTGCCGATAGTAACTCAATTTCCTCCTCAGTAAGCTTTAATCTCTCCGTACACCTCGTCGGCAGTTACGATTGCAGTGGACCCGATCTTCCGTTCCGAGAGACAGAATAAATCCTCTTCTGCGTCCAAAGCGGACCTCTGGACTACCATCTTCTCATTCTTTCGCGATGCTTTTCAATGGGCACTTGCAATAGCTATAATTTCCAAGAGTGCTAAAGCGCTTACTGCGAGCCTGTCTGAAGAACGACCCAATGGCGCTATTTATCCGCTGCAGTGAGTATATTGTAAGACTTGCTTGTTCGCTGAGTGCTGAGCCTTTTACACTTGCCGCCATGTTACCTTGTCCGCTTACTAAGACTCGAGATCTTGGAGGTGGGCTATGGCATTCTCTCATCGACCCACCACTGCATACACTGTCTAGGTGCAACATCAAGCGTTCAATAAATGGCGAACAACGACCAAGCATGGCGGTGTGAGTTAGCTGATCGTGTTGTGTGGCCAAGGGAGAGATTGGGTGTTGTTGGAGGATGGAGACATGAAACAGTCGGAGAAGGGTTGGAAACACCTAGCTTGGGAAGTGGTGTGCCGGTGAGAGAAGATTTTTACGTATTGTGGGACAGTGGACGTAGAGGCGGGAAACCGGAGCTGGTACTGGATTTGTATATTGGCATGAGGTGCTGGTGCTTGTCTCAAGAAGAGAAGAGAGACTGCGGAAGGCTGTGGCATGAGTGAACCTTGCAGGAGTTGTTAAGAAGGTTGATGTGGGAAATTGATGCGCTTTGGAAGGAGTGGTTAGAAGTAGGAAGGGGAAGGCCTGCGTGATGGGGGCTGTGGTGGGTGGCAGGAAAGCCATCGAGGCAGATGATGAGTCTATGATGGTGGGAAGCCTGAGGAAGCGGATGCGAATATTATGAACATGCGTGCTGCTGGAGATGTAGGAAAAGACTCATCCCTGTTCACGGGTCAGGCACGCATAGCCGACGGTGTAGTAGGGTGGGACAGCCTTCGCATTCGTTGCACTGGAAGGCGTTCACAAAGTGTAGTACCACGTGTCTAGAGAGTTAGTTGAGGTGAAGAAGGCAACAGGCACCAGCTTGCAGGGCTGGATTTCTACTTTCCCTACTCGTGCTACAATCCAAGCGAAGCGTGCAGTTAGGCAAGCGTGCAAGCGATCAAGACAGACCTGCGACTTACCATGCCTGAGGGTGTAAGGCTACAGTACTTTGGCAGTGAAGGACTCCAAACAGAGTGCTGGCTAGGGCTAGGTCGAGGATGCGGACAGCAAACGTGGTAATCCTTGCCCCTCGCCAACCTGAGAGCAACATTAGGCACCCACTCTTATGAGAGAGCTTGGAGACGTCCTGAACTCAGAGCAACCCCTGAGCTGATACTCGTGGTAATCACTATACACAGATAATTCTATTGTGATCTGTAGCGCGCGAAATAAAAGTACTGCAAATTAACGGGAGGCAATAGGACCAGATATCGTACATTTCAGAGAAGCCGAGATTTTCGTTCCACATGGCAGATAATACTCTTTACATCCAGTGGCGCAAAACCCAAAGATTGACAACTTATAACATTGTTGAAATGCTCAGCCAAAATATGTCCTTACAAGCCGGACTCCGGGGCTCCGATAAAAACCCAACTCTCGCCTTCTGTTGAGGGCTCTTTCCCGCAAAAGTTAACTCCAGTATCCACGGAAGTTGAATTTCCAAGACGATCCGTATCTTGTAGCTGCTTAGAACGAAGAACGGGCATTTGCGGAGGCATGTCTTCCAGTGACAAAAACTGCATTCTCCAGACAGGGCTGGTGGAAGCATCCACACCGTTTTCTGTCTCAACGTATGTGGCCTCAACTCGTGGCTGAAAGCTGGTCTTGGGCGAATTCGAAGCAATCAATTTCGCAACTACATAATGGTGTCCACTGATCGCCAGTTGAAGCGGTGTTTCTCCTGCCAAATTTCGAGCACAGATGTCTGCACCGGCGTCTATCAGACACTGTATAGCAAGAAGTTGGCCTAATCTGGCAGCTATATGCAGCGCTGTGTTGCCTTCGTTCTTGGTAGGAAGTCGAACATTGGCCCCGCCTGCGATTAGGCGCTTCAGTACGTCATCTCGCCCTCGAGCAGCGGCAAGGTGGAGAGGCGTTTGTCCCGAAATACAGCCACAACAACGCCAACAATGGCAGTCGTGATGCTGGGCATTCGATTCGACCAATGCCAGCGGTACCCCAGCGTCATCATTGGTGCAGAAAGGACGCGGAGCCTCCGTAGCGTATTCGGCAAATGCATCGGGATCAGCACCTTGCTCAAGAAGCAGTGTGATCATGTCAGGACTGGAATTTGAGGCTGCAATATGTAGCGGTGTTCGGGTTGAGTGATTGCAACGGTGGATCCCGGCGCCCATTTCTAGATACGTTCTTGCAACCGCAACCAGATCCTGGGTCACAGCCATTTGAAGACCCGTAACAAGAACATGGCTGCAGAGTAGCCTGCAATGCATGCGCGGATGCCCATCTCCCGGTAGCGAGGATAACAATGCTTGGTGGAGAAGAGAGTGAAGCAATTGGCTCCTCGCTTCGGGCTGGCTGTAATGCTCCTTCCAAAAAGCTACCGCATAACTGCCAAATGGGCAAGGTGTCCGCCCTCCAAATGGACAAGGATGCTTCCGTGTAGCTTTTCCAGCTCCCTTCGCCGCTTCACCGCAACGCAAGTGTTGTATGCAGATTGCCGCAAAGGTCTCGTCGGCATTGGACAGTCTGAAATGCCGCCGAAATCCCACGGAGGAGATGAATTTCCGCATTCCTGGATGGCAGAAACTTACAATGCTGCTCCTTTCGACTTTGAGCAAGCCATCACACAATCGCATGCAATCGGCATTGGTGCTGGGTTGGGATTTCTCCCGTCGAGATAGTGGTATCTGGGTCCTACTTGCCACCTCGAGCTCGGAGACCTTCAGAGGCCGACGTGCAGCTGCAACAAGTTGGAGGATTTGCAACAGAGCAGCTCTGGAATCCGGCGCAAGTCGTTGAAAGGAACGAAAGAAGGCATCGGAAACCTCCGAGGGTGTCCTTCCATGACGCGTAGCGTGGCTCCGAGGCCGCGAACCCTGGGTACTTTTGGGGTTGGGCTGTAGTGGCGAGTTCCAGTGGCGCTTTTGTCTGGAGAGCTCGCAACGGTAAATTATCGCCGCCTCCAATGCATGCCCCGACCTTTGTCTCAATGAACGAGCATGGTCTGAGTGCTCAACATCTCTAAAAGATGAGCATATATATTTGGTTCCATAAGTGGCTAATCATCTTACCTTGACTCGCAACGCTGTTCAGGTGTCGCTGTTATCTTGGAGGCCACCATTCTGTCGTGTCCATTTCAAACCCATAAGATTTCTGCAGAAGAGACAAGGTGTATGACAAAGATTTAAAGACGAAAATGTGAAATCAGAAGGACCGAGAAACTATTGTATACGGGGCCAGGAGGTCCTGTTATGTGCAGACCTACAGCCAGCTATGGGTGCCTTCCTTATATACACATAGTGGAGTGGGTGTACGCTCCGTCAATCATGCCGCATTTGACCTTAGATCGCAAAGGGTTGTGTGGACCCTCGGAATCAGGTCAGGCATGGCGGATAGCAACAGACCACGCAATTAGCCGTAATGGCTCTTGATGCGCATCAGCCCAAGACAATGGAATGCCTCGTCAGGCAGTGAGGATGACAGACGGGCGGCACCGTAGAAATGTTCAAAACAAGACTAAAGTCTTCGGGAGGGTATCGCCTCATATGATTGGCCTGTCTGGGATCCTTGCAATTTGCGTGACCCAGCTGTTGCGGTGTCTGAAACGGGGAATAAAATCGTTGAAATGAGGTCCCGCCACGTTCATGCGATCGAGGCGGACCGGATCATACTCCGTGAGGAAGTAGTGTGCGCAAAATGAAAGAGGATGCACAGGTTTGGCTACATGCCTTTCTAGGCGAAGAGACGCTATGCGTATGCGCATGCGGCTGGGCATGGTGATCACTCCACGAACAGGGGGAAATGTGTCTTGGATTACATCCTTTCTGCCTCAGACTATCAATAATCTAGGCTCTAAAGATTCAGGTCACTGAGAATGAAGACATCATATGCGCCGCCTGCCAGAGTCACAAAGCGCTCGCCGGCGAGTCGAAGGTCTTTTGAGAAGTGCAGCTATTGTCGGGGAAAGAAATGCAAGGTCCGTTCATCCTGTAGATTGTACCAATTGGCTTGGAGGCGCCACGAGCCGTCCCCCAAGTTGCAATTTTCTTCCAACGCAGAGCTGACTTGGGCTGCTTGCGTGTAGTGTCTTCCCCAGAACCGAAATTGGGCTGCAGGAGAAAAGTGTGTAGCGTGTGAAAGAGGTGGTCAACCTTGTGGCCCGAACGAGCGGTACGACGAGCGTCCAGTTGACGTTTCCGGTGTCAGTCCGCAATCTCCACTAGCAGTAAATACGCCTGGCAGAGCTTCTTCTGTCTTCTCCCAGCACGTTGGACAAGAGAACTTCAACCAACGATTGCTTCATCAACCCAATCAGCTTTCTCTAGAATATGCCCACCTCCCGGCAGCCATCAATGAAGCTTCTGGGTCTGCGACACAAGCAGCCGCCGTAGGCGTTGATGCCATCGATTCGGTGCCTAATGTTGAGAACGTCCTCGCACAATTCATGGATGATGAGGAAATGAACCTAGGTAGCTTTGATAGCAGCTGCAACGGGCACCATGAGGCTTTTATTCGGGCGCGGACGGACGAGCTTTCGCCAAGAAGGTGAGTCTGCGTTCACATTCTGAAGGGAAACATGAATATTATGTATGCACTCGCCTTCAACCGCATTCATTTGCTGAGGGTGGACGTTTGACAACGCTTCTCTATCTGCTCCTCAAGCGCATTTATTTTCAGAGGGTGGACGTTAGATTTATGCTTCTTTGGAACTACACACCTTTTTATCATGGGTGCTGGATTACTTTTTTCTCGATCTCGTCCGCGGCTGTGATTTCTGTTTTGGCTGCCTTCTGACCGCCTTCGTAGTCTTAACAGCCTCAAGCGACTTGGCTCGCTTCACGTTCTCTATGAATATCTCCATGACTGGCGAAAAGCGTTCCCCTGCGGTTTCAAAACCCTCGATAAGGACGATATCTGCCAGCAGCTTGGCCAATCCATTGAGCTTGCCACTTGGGCCGTCGAGACTGCCTTCAGAGATACATTGACCAGACTTGTCGAATCAATGCAGGAATGCGGATCTAGCAGGAAGGAGCTTGTTCTACGTCGGGCTCTCAAGGCAATCGAACGCTTTGAAGGAATTGCGAAGCACCCCGGACTCGTGAATGAATCGAACAAAATACATTCGACAATCCTGCAGCAGTTGATCTCTATCGCACAGGCCGAGGATGACATCGCAGAAATCGCCATTCTTCGGGCAGAGCTGCACAAACTGGACAGCCTTCAGGAAGGTTGCGGCGATGCTGGCAAGGACAAATTGCTCGCCGAATCCTTGAAAAGCTCAGCGCGCTTGGCCTGTGAGATGCTTCAGGAACTCAATATGCCGGCAGCCGTCAGAACCACTCTTAAGCTCACCCGGCGGACGACACTTCCAACCGCTCACAGAGCTATGCACGCAGGCTTTCAGGGAGCAGCGAGAGTCTTATCCAAGGAAAATGATTCAGAGCCAGTGCTTCCAGAAATTTTGGGCCGCTCCATTCTCCATATCGCAGTCGAGACGGGCAGTCTCAAGATCCTTCCTTTCCTTTTAGAACAGACTCCTGGGTTCCTTAACAGTCGCGACACACTCATGAGGACTCCGCTGCTAATTGCTGCGTCAAAAGGTGACCTTTCTGCTTTTGACAAACTTGTAGCTGCTGGCGCGGATATAAGAGCCCGAGATATGGCCTCTAGGAGCGTTTTGAACCACGCATGTGCTGCAGGCAACTTTACCATGGTTGAAACATTGCTCAGGGAGGGGGCCGAGGCTAACGACAATACATTAGGCGCCTCCTCACCACTTTGCGAGGCCGCTTCACGAGGGCATTACGATATTTGTCTGCTGCTGCTAGAGCACGGCGATTGTGCAGATGATTTAGCTATGGCAGCCGAACTTGCTGAGAAGAATGGTCACCACCCTGTCGCAACACTATTACAACAAAATGCTCTCTTACACTCGTCAGGCGGACTCACACTTATGCGAGAGGGAATGTCATCTGGCTCCACGCCGTTGTACAATTTCTCGAACCAATTTTTCGATGCTCCGGGGCAAGACTGGGACACAAGCACTAACCTTGATGTATTGAGCGAGTCCAGCCATGCTTCAACAAGTGAGAGAATGTCTGAGTCGTTTGATTCTGGCTTTGGTCCGTCGGCGTCAAATAGTTTTGGAGGCAAGAGTTAATACCGTCTTCAGAGTAGCTGTTACGATTTAAAGGTTTGAGTACTAAGCTTCACTACCTTCTGATAGGGAGCTTCCTTAAGTTCCACCGTGTTCTAGAGCTCCATTGCATGGCCTAGACCGAATAGCCGCGCGTTGAAGTTGATCACCACGTCCGCAGAATAGACTCTCTGTTAGTCCTTCGCTCATCTATGTCGATAGGGACCTGGGGAGACTTGGCTATTCCTTTATGACAGCCGTGTCCTTTGAAGCCGGCTCCAAATCCAGAGGTGTTAACTTTCGTTTGCCCCAACGCTACTATCACTGCCTTCATAACCCTATATTGACTCCCCTGCGCATTGGAGTTTAACTCGTTTCATACCAAGTGCTTAATTGCAGAAACTAAGAAAGGGTCGGCATTGGAGACCCTGAGCATTGAAGGCCCTCGTATTACAAACTTGAGTGCAAAGGAAGTCACGTAGCTTCCATATGCGGATCGCCTCGGCTCGAGCGCTTCCTGTATAAGAGTATAAGAGGTGGCGTCTAGTGACTCACAATTACCAACGGCGTCCTGCCGAACGCCCTGTGCAGGCACATGACCCGAGCCTCGATGTGGCAGGTACACGCTTTATGCGTCTGTAGAAGAGGCGTGGCTGTCTTACTCCGCCCATTTCGAGCTTTCGGAGGAAGAGCTCCGGTACCCTACCTGACGCATTGGACCAACATCAGCAATCACACAATGGGATAGCAATCAATCAATCCACTCAAAAGGCTTCACGACCATGCTATCAAGTCACGAGCAAGAATAAGGCGTATCATATCGACCCCAGCGAGGTAGAGGTTGGGGAGGAAGCAGATGGGTTCTGTGAGCTGAGAGTGACTGTAAAGTACGCGTGTGTAATTCTGAGTTACGTACACCTTACAAGGGACAAATTAGACTTACGGCTTGGAAGAATGCTTGGTCAACGTGACCAACAACCAACAAAGGGATGCAGCGCGTTAGCGACGACAGTGTGCGGCATATTGGATGCTGTAGTAGACGTTACGTGATGCCTTTGACAGCTCTGCAGTGGCACAACTGAATCAGACAGATTCGATCTCATTGGCTAACTACCTACAAGTGGCAAGCCTGTCAATGTAATCCCCGAGCTCTGGTGAAATTCTTTTGCGAGCATTCTCATCGCGTCTGCCCCTTCAGATGATCCACAACGCGAGGATTGGCGGGATCCTGTTTGGCAGTTCAAAGCCATGCATGTACGGGATTAAAATGTCTGGAATGCGATTGCAACGTTGGTACAATGTTGCACTCGGGCGACACTGGAAACTTTAACTGGGAGTCTTCCAAGCTCGATCCAGGCCTTCTTTTTCGCAAACACCTGTTGTCCTTTTGTTCTTGAAGTCTTTGGCCATCAATGCTTACCTCAGCTAGGCCCAAGAGCAGCCCATACCTTTCTTTCCGTTTTCGGGCTGGGAATTCTCGGCCCTTTTCGCAGCCTAATGTGAAGGGGTCGGGTCATGGAGGACAACATCAACAACAACGACCAGCCCTGGGGGAGGAAGGGGACTTTGCCGTACACGCTAGCGTGTATGGTAAAGTCCAGGCCGGGCCTAATGTCAAACCTAACGACCAAGAGAGAAGGAAAGGTAGAAAGATGCTTCTTGCTTGTTCTAGCTGGACAGTCTCGCTACCTATGTAGGGTGTGTCCTATGTGTGTCGGTCTGTCTAGGCTAGGGGGTGGTACCCACCCCACCGCACTAAGCAGCATAATACGCTCTGAATCATCACAGAATGATTCCGTAGTTGGAGTTACATACTGTTGATGATCCTAAATCCTCACGTGCTCTGCTATGCCTGCGGCCATCCTGGAGGCGTCTCTGGTTAGCCACCTACAGTAGTACTGTATTTGCTAGTGAAGTATTAGATTCAAGGTCAGCCAAAGAAATCATTCAAGCTCCATCACCGGTGATCCATTTCTCGCCATTAGATAATCTTGTAGTCTCTCCGCCTACATACCCCTAGCTCCACCAACCTCGCAATATCAACATGCTTGATTCCCACTACGTCAACAGCCGCTTTCATTCTATACGTCGCGCCATCTCCCGTTTCCTCGAGGATCATGGGCGCGGGAATCCCATCAAACACAACGACCTTGTTCCCTTTCTTGAGGTCAGGTCGTCGCTGGAGCGAAACACCGAAAAAGCCCAACCTACTGATAAATATAGCCGTATACTGCCTTCTGACAGTCATGTTCAACTCAGGCATCACCTCGAAGCCTCCTGAGGATCTACCAAAAGACGCCACGCTAGCGGGGAAGCCATCCCTGACCTTCTCGTTGGCTTCTCTCAAATCCTTCAGCACCTTCTGGTGTCCGTTCCGTTCGTCTCCACCACAGGTGCATTTCTCGGATATCTCGCGAAGGTAAGAGTCATTCGCCGTAAAAATGGCACTAACCGCGCTTTCAAACTCCGCCATGAGTTGCGTGCCGGGGGGACCTCGCTTGGCAATGCCCTGGGCCACTATCTTGCAGTATAGGTCAGCCAACCTACAAACCAAGTTCTTCAGGATATCGAGCTCGATTTGGCTCTTTGCTTGGCGCAAGATTTCCTTGATGTGCGAGTACTGTGGGCAGTAGTGACCGCTACTACGAGGAGTCTCTGCCTCGTTGCCTTGAGAAGCCTTTACGTCGCTTAACTCTTGAGGGCTAGCCAAATCGTGATGGTTGTGTTCCGAAAGCCGGACACTCATTATTTGCGTCTTCAGATTCGAGAGGTCAAAGAAAGCTCCCCCAATAACGCATTCCCCTTCAGGCGATTTCATGGATGCTTCGACGAGTTTCGTCATCCGTTCAATTAGGTCCAGCGGAGCACACGGTTGCTGTGCCTCGCATATCAGGCTCTTGGGGGATGGCATGCGCAGTGTGAGCAACAGCTTCATAGCCTCTATGCAAGCTTGAGGATATCCCGGAATGATTGGCAGAATAGGAAATTGATTGCTCATTAGGTCGGCTCCCGCTTTCCTGAGATGTTCCCTTAAACTAGAAAATGGGACAAGGCAATAGCTGGGCAGAGAAGGTCGTGCTACATCCGGTAAAGCTTCCAATGGGCTGAACTTTTGGAGAAGTCCCTCAAGCTTCCAAAACTTCCCCAGGAGTACGATATCAGAAGCATCGTCGAAGCACTCAGCCACGTCCAATGTGTCAACCTCAACGCCAGAGACACCCAAGACACTATTGTAGATTGACAGGTGTCCCACATTCTTAGCCCATGACGCCGGGGCGGTCGCGTATGGTGTCAAGTGCGAAACCCCATGCTCCGAAAATGGGTTTGTGAAATCCAGAGTCCAAGACGGCATATCTCGGGAGCGCGCCAGTTCGTAGAGATCATAAATATGCCCATGCTCGTTGTGAATCAGCAGGTAGCTCGCCAGCTTCACGAAGATCTCGTTCACCGTAGCTGCGTAGTTAGGGACAAAAACCTGCCTTGAAATAGGATCCAACATCTCCCGCAACGCGAAAATCCGATCTCTCGGATCGGTGCTCTGTCGGTGCAGCATTCTGATCATCAACCCGTATGGCTGCTGCGCCTCCTTCAGTGACTCGCGGAACCTTAATAGCATCTTCATATTCCACCTGCGCTCGTGCATCTTAATCCATTCTCGCTCGATATCGACCCGCGACACCGTTAGATTCCCTCCCACCGGCACCGCTTCCGAGATGAGGTGAGTGTACAACTTCTCCAGCCTGTCACTCATATTTGCTGTCGAGGTCCAGAGTCGTCCGCAATACCATCGCGGCTCACGCTTGGCGAGCTGGTATTCTTGGACCACCCACAAACGCGACCACCAGGGCCGTTTGAAGAAGGCATCTGCGGCACGGAGGAAGTGGCCTGAGTCGAAACCACAGCGCTGGATCCGCTCTTGAACGATGCTGCGGTCTACAGCCTTTTCTATCCGTGTATCTTCATTGACGGCGTCTCGCGTGGGAGACTGACTTTCCGTTTGCTCGCCATCGTCAAGATTAAGATACTGCATCACCATGGCGCTGTCGTCCCTCTCTTCGCCGAGAAAGATCACCACTTCCTCGGCACTACGGTAGATCTCCCCCATCAAGGACACCTGGTAAGACTTCTCAACATCGTCGACTTGGTTGATGCAGATCGCATCCACCCACAGCACTTTATTGCTTTCGATTGATCTCAGGCAATGGAGAGCTTGGGAGAGATTCGCTGAGACGTTGAAGGTTCTGCCGTTCATACAGACGGTTACGTCTGCATCTCGGGGACCCCAGACATACGAGAGTGCTTTGTATGGCTGGCTGCTCAAGCTGTCGACGGCGAAGAGGTTGATTCTGATCGGGTCCCCGTCTCGGCCTGGGAGAAGCTCGATCAAACGCGTCTGTGATTCTGGGTCGTGGAGCGGGACAGACAAGTATATAGGGTCTGACGCTCGATCATTTTCGTCTTGATGAATCTTGGGGACAGTTGGCTGTTCTTTTGAATCCGTGGCCAGCACATCGCTGCCGACAGCCAAACCCATGAAGCATTGCACAGCATGCAGAACATCGGCACCTGTATGTATCTCCTCCAAGCGCAGCTTGCGGTCATTGTCCTCGACGGACATGGCTTTAAACAACGGATTATGGAGAACTGTCTTGAATTAGTGTCCCCCTTTTCACACACGTCAAACCGATCTTGGAATTAACGGAAATGGACTTTGCATACCTTCAGGACCAAATCGATCCCGTAGATCGCTGAGGTGGCTGTCCAGTCGCCGCACCCAATCCTGAAGATTCGCCTCCGATAATACGATATCCATGGTGGATAAATGGGCTTTCGGGAACGAATCTCCGCTACCACTTGATCCTCAAGTCTCCCCTCAGTAATTCATGCTTTAGGTGGCTGAGACAGCATTTCGACGATTCTGTTGAAGGCTCGAGAGGCACCGACCATTCCCCGCGATTGCAATGTGTGACTTTAGGCAAACATGTGCGCCAAGGCCGCTAGACGGGAGCGAGATTAAGGTGGGGTATTATGACAGAAAGTGCAAATTCAACTTTTCTAATCACAAATCCCCAATTGCCAACTATCCCTGCGTCTACATCACACTTCGCATGACTCTTATGCCTATATCTTGGTCTATGTGTGCCTGCGCCTTTATTTATGCACGCTTATGTCTTCATTTACGCCTCATATGCCTATTATCTCGGTCTAAGCCTGGCACCTAGGTCCCGGTCTGTCACCTTGATGTACGCCTTGCATCTCGAGGTATATGCATTTAGGTATTAAGCTGAGGGTCCTAGACGCACGCCTAAATGCCAGAGGCACACCTAGATGCCAGGCACATACCCAGGTGCCAGACACACACCCAGATGCCAGATACATACCTAGGTGCCCCACACACACCTATGTGCCACACACACGCCTAGATGCCAGACACGCCTAGATGCCAGACACACGCCTAGATGCCAGACACACCTAGATGCCAGGTACACGCCTAGATGCCACACACACGCCCAGGTGCCACACACACATCTAGGTACCAGACACACGCCTAGATGCCAGACACACCTAGGTGCCAGGCACATGCCTAGATGCCACACACACGCCCAGGTGCCACACACACATCTAGGTGCCACACACACGCCTAGATGCCAGACACACCTAGATGCCAGGTACACGCCTAGATGCCACACACACGCCCAGGTGCCACACACACATCTAGGTGCCAGACACACGTCTAGATGCCAAACGCACGCCCAGGTGCCAGACGCACGCCCAGATACCAGACGCACGCCTAAATTCCAGGCGCACACCTAAGTGTCAGGCGTATACCTAGGTGGCAGGCGTGGGCCAAGGTGGCAGGCATGGGCCTAGGTGGCAAGCGTGGGCCTAGGTGGCAGGCATGGGCCTAGATGATAGATAAGTAGGCGCACGTAAACGAAGGCGCAGGCGTATGTGGAACAGACACATGATGAAGGGTGTAGGCGTATACAAAGTAGACCAAGATATAAGCGTAAGAGCTATGCAAAAAGTGATTCAGAGGCAGGTGTAGTTGGCAATTAGTAATTTGTGAATTGGAAAAGTTGAATTTGCACTTTCTGTCATAATACCCCACCTTAGAAATGCTGCGATTTCGGCGTAGGAGCAACTTCGAGCCCATGCCCTCGTAAGTAGGCGATGAACGTCTCGGTTGAGGCCATCGACCTCGCTGTTGCTATTATCAGTATCTCATCCGCCCCCGTGTTCGCTGATATCGAGCCTACACCGCAGGGCCCGTCTTTGGGCAATACTACTTGCAACCGCGGCCCAGATAGCGAGCTATGACTCAAACCTCTCCAACATTGCCTCGTCCTACCACATTTTAACAGAAGGATCCATCGATAAGCTGAACGGAAACATCTTCGGCTTGACCCAAGCTACACATTTCCCGTGGTCGGATCTCTTGGCACCTGGGTTCTTCGACCCATTGCAGTCTCCCCTCTACGAATCTCAGACGCCGGAGGCAGTCCAATGCACATTGCTCCTCCTAGCAGTGGTCTGTGTCCACGAACTCACACACATCATATACTGCACAGATTCATTCCGCAAAACATACTGAACCTCAACCCAGGCCAGCAAATTGACCCAGAACCCCTCTTCCTCAGCCACGGGCTCGGTAGTGGAGGTCAGAGAAGCGCTGGAACGCTACCTGTTTGGTGGGACTCTCCACTTCTTCGGAACCCCGTATGACGGTTCTCTCGAGGTCTGCGGCGCTTTGAGCCTCGCTTGGGGACCGTGGGTCTCACCGGGCCCGGCAATGACCGAGAACAGTTTGCAGCAGGACGCTGCAGAGCCACTAATTTGGGCTGCCTCAGCTCGATCGATTGGTCGCATGTTCGACCTTGACACCTCGACGATAACGATATCACAACCAGTAAGTATTGAACTAACTCTCGCGAGAGCTGTGAGCGTCACCGTTGAAGCATGCGCTGGAGATCTGTACGAGACGCGATTACTTACCGTGAGGGAAGGTGTTTCTATATGGCAGGACAGGAAAGGCCCTCACTCAGGACGGTCAGCAAGTGCTCGGTCTCGACAGTAAGCTTGATTCCGAGGTTCTTCAATATGCGCCCTGCCTCTTGACAAGTGAATTAAGGCCTGTGGTACTTCTATGGCTCTCATTTCGTTTTGATTGGCTCCGCAATCTCGTCTTGCATGCGTTCTTCAGGCACCTTCAACACTGTAGACCATACACAAGCTCCCACCGCCACTTGGACCCTGTCCTTCCGCTCCACCACTGACATAAACCATTGTGTCTTGCAACAAGCCCGCCACCAGCCCGCCCACTGCTGCTCGCGCATGCCTGGTACTTTGGATATCGCTGTCGGTGTTCATAGTGTGTCGGCTACCTCTAATCATTCCACTTGGATCGGCCTCAGCCTTCACAAAGACCTGTACTACCGCTCCTCCTCGTTTCTCGATTTCTTTCAGCATTTCTATAATTGCCACTGCGTCGATAGCGTCTATCATGGAACTGGCCATTGCGTCGAGTTTGGGCGTTCTCAAGTCATTTAGTATCGCGGCTCTCTGCATGAGTGGCATAGATGCCAAGATCAGTATGTGGCAGTCTTCAAGCTCGGCGCCGGAGCTGCAGCTAGCTTTGTGGCTGTAAAATTCGTTGGTCTCTCTGTCCATGAGCCGTGTCATGTCTTCCTCTTTCATCTCATCTAAACCGAGAGCGATGCCGATTGCAGATGCATAGCGTGACTTAGCCATGCTCTCGTAGGTGTCCTCTGTGATAGGTTTCAGGTCCTGCGCTTTGATTGCTGCAATTTTAGCGGATGTAAGGAGCGGACACTTGATCAATACTAGCTTGACGTCTTTTTCGTCGTCAATTTCATGTTGAGCTTTAAGCTCGCCGACCATACATCTTATGGTCTGAGCCACTTCCATTGCTTGATGGGCCGTGCCGATTTCTGCTGGCTGCAGAGCTCTTGTGTGGCCAACTGATGCGACAAGGCCAGTAGGATTTGGGTTTTGAAGGATGAATGTCACGTGTGGTGTTAGGACACCCTCTGTGCCGCCAGAGAAGACAGTTATAGCGGAAGGGGGGATGAGGGACTGCCAGACATGGGCGCTGAGAGTGCGGGAGAAGTCATTGACACAGCCATTTCCTATAATAGAGAGTCAGCGGAGCGCGGACTGGCTGGAGGAAACCAAGAATCATGTAAGGTTGGTCACGAGTAGTGTGAGGATGACCATTGAAGGGTGCCATCAGCTAGCCGCGTGATATGCGAGTAAAGTGAGTGCATGCCTGAGTACATTCTCGGAGGAGACTCTGACACGCTGGGGAGAAGAAAATTAGAACAGCAATATTCCATACCTTCAGTCTTCCCGATAACACCTAGAATCTGAGACGAGTCATATCCAGCATTCTGCAGCATCTGGAGAGGACTTGTGTCAGAAGGAGACAAAGTAGGAAATTTGAGGACATTGACTGCTGGCATGGTACTGGGCACAATCAAGCGAATAATGAGGAAGTTGATTGCTCTAATCCCATTTATCGTCTAATGCAGCCAGCATGAGCATATGTATTTGTAAATGTCAGGGAAGTTGTCCAGAAAACGAAATAGACAAATGGACGACTATATGACTGCCACTTCTGAAGTAGTAGTCGTGGCCACGGTTTTTGGCCGCGAACTTGCCAGAAATGCCATTATCCTGGTCTACCGTTCAAACCTGGCAAGCTGAAAGCACTGGTGAGGAGGGCAAATCCCGAACACTTCGACAGCCTTATCTTAGCGGCGTGCTCGGACTGGGGCACTCCCAGATTCGTGGGTTGGGACAGGCTGCAAGGATAAAGCCAAGCAATTTTAGACCCCTGCGTAGTTATGATGCAAGTCCCAAGCATGACTCCCTCCAACCCCGTTGAAATACTCGATTCACGACTGATCATGGCTTTTCGCTTCCCCGTGTTGCTCTAGAAGACCGACGGGCGTATAGTCCTCCGATCGAACAACTCCCTCTTGGGATCTTTCCTGCGATTGCAAAGATGTATCGCGCTCTAGCCCAGTTGTTTCGCATCCATCATTCCCATACAAATACACGCTCTTTACGGACGTTAGCAGACCGGTTGTCTTTACGACGGCGGCAGTTTCTTGTCATATGAACACACAAGGGCAGAAAGAGCAGGAACACATTAGATACATCTGTCGCCATGGCATCTATATTCACATATGACCCCAACCCGCCTCGTGTCTCCTCGCCATGGAGTACACCTGGCACCTCGACTCCTCTGGAAACCTCTGGACTGCCTCGGCATATTTCTCGACAGAGAACGGAGAGACTCTCATCGTCACCAATCCTACTCGCCGAGGCAGGCGTGTCACGCCTCGAACCGGAGCCACAAGAAGGCCCAACGGAATACAAGCTGCACCTCCTCCTACGACCTCGAAGAAACTTCATATCTAGCTCAACCGGTAGCCATGTATCCGGATCCCAGCATTCTAAGGCCTATATTGCAGCGTCAGGCTCCCGTGTCGGCAGCAACATTATCTCGATAAGGCCCGCTCCGGCTCCTTCTAGTCAGGCACGGCAGGCTAGGCTACAGCACCTCACTACTCAGCTGCTTTGGCGTCTACAGCAATCATCTCCATTTCATTCATCATCGACCGCAAATCTTGTCCTGCCAGTCCTACCTGAAGCTACTCCAAGGCTTAATGCTCCCGCAGATGCTGCAAAGCTACTTCCGGGCCTCGAGGAAAGCCAAGGCGCGTTGTATGAGATCGGTGTCTCGGATGATGGCACATTTGTGGGGTTGATTGAAGAGGAAATGGAAGAGAGTCTGACGAATTTAAAAGCAATGGCAGCCAGCCTGGGCTGTGTGGTCGAAGTTTTGAGGAAGGTGATTGTGGGAGATTGTGAATGGACAGAGGCCCTTAGCGGGGAAGAGCAGGCGGATTGGAAAACTCACAAGGATAAACTATGGGTTGCGGAAGCTCTTGTACATCCAAACCTGGACTCTTCTGCCGAGATCACGCGAGTGGCTTCCTCCCTGAGGTTAGACGAGCATGGACCATCTACAAGTGACGCTGATACGAGGACCGAAATAGCACAATCCAAGACTGAACAGCTGAGGGTTTCTTTGACAGGTTCTTCAACTTCTGGAAAATCATCGCTGCTTGGCACTCTATCGACGTCTACGCTCGACAATGGCCGTGGGAAAAGCCGACTGTCACTTCTTAGACACCGTCACGAAATAGCTTCTGGGGTCACAAGTTCTGTTGCTCAAGAGCTTATCGGCTATCGTTTCGCTCCAGGAACGGAGGAATCCGGCCAGGTATCAAAGGAATCCGAGGATGTAATCAACTATGCTACCGGCAATGTTTCATCTTGGAATGACATGCATGGGTATGCAGATCGGTTGGTGTTCCTCTCGGACTCTCCTGGCCTGGCCAAATTTTCCAAATCAGCGATCAGAACTCTCACTTCTTGGCAACCACACTGGACGATAGTTTGCGTCGCTGCAAACGAAGACGAAGAGAGTGTTGCAACCTCAAGCTCAAATGCCTTTATGGCAAGCGCATTTCCACCACCTACTTCAGACCCGAGTCCAGACATGACGCTTTCTCATTTAGACCTTTGTATGAGACTTGATCTTCCTTTCGTCGTCGCCATTACGAAAATGGACCTGGCGACCAAGTCTTGCTTACGGCAAACCCTTGCTAAACTATTGTCGGCATTGAAAGCCAAAGGTAAAAAGCCAGTCATGCTTAGTGCGGCAACAGGCCCAGTCTCATCTGCCCCCGATGGTCAACTCGGGCCACAAAATCAGGACAGCGAGGAGTCTAACATCGATCTGCAGCACATCAGTGCCGCTGATGAAGAAGATGTGCTCCGCGCTATTGCCTTGGTCAAGCAGGATCCCGACGGCATTATACCAATTGTACTTGTGAGTGCCGTGACTGGAGCTGGGATCGGAAAGGTGCATGCTCTTCTAAGGTCACTGCCAAAGGAGAGGAATAACTCGCTCTCTCTACCAAGTCACGGACACCTTAGAGAAAGCGCCGCTCCATTGCAGGTGTTCCATGTTGACGAAGTATTTGCGATGCCGCCTTCGAAAGTGTACTCACCCTCAATCAGAGAGCACGCAGACAAAGGTGTCGTTCTTTGCGGCAGAGTGGGGTTTGGTACGATTTCGGTTGGGGAGAAGCTTGCGCTTGGGCCTTTCGATTCCATTAACGGTGACAAACAAGTCCAGGACAGAAGTGGTAGTCGCACGCGTCCCTCAACACCTCAAAAGCTTGCTGTGTCTGCACCAACAGCTAGGACATCTACCTCTGAGGACTTCCTAAGGGTGGCCGCTGATACCCAGGTTGCCAAGCACATTAGTGGCATCGATCCCGTTTTCATTCCTGTCAAGATAGTATCACTTCGTAATCTGCGCCTCCCAGTCCGGTCACTGCTCCCTGGCCAGGTAGGTACAATCGGAATTGAGTTGGTGGCAAATGGAAACGCGGCTGGAACTCTTACGAGTGTGCGCAGAGGCATGGTGCTACTCGATCTTTCATTCAGACATACAGCCTACCGTTCACTTACAGGGAGCTTCCGGTCCTCCGACTTTGCTTTCAATACGTCTCCGCCTCTCATCCTTGGCGGGCATGCAATGATTTATGTCAATGCGGTTCGTGTTGCGGTCAAAGTCACTGCGGTGGCACTTTCTGAGAACGAAGCTTCCGAGTCTTCCTCGCCAACAGAGATGTTCAGCTTTGAGAGCGAGAATGATCATTGCACCGAGAATGGTTTTGGTAACCTTGGAGGCAATGGTACCCAAGATCAAGAAATCAGAATCACATTCCGTTTCGTGAGCACAGCCGAATGGATGCAAGTAGGCGACAAGATCTTGGTAGTACCGAATTTGTCTGCTGCAGGACCTATCACAGGACCTTCTGGGCCTACGTCTGGCTTATCCGGATTTGTTGGACAAATCGTCGATATGACTTGAATACCAGAATGTTTAATGGTTCATTGAATTGTGGACCAGTTTTAGGAAGCAAAGTGACATAGCTAGACAGGTTATGAGAGCGAGGAATCATCTGAGTTGGTACAATCCTGTAGAGGCTTGGTGCTTTGCAACTACTTACGGACGTAAGAACATGGGACGCTAAGACACTTTTGGTACCAGGGGGCGGGCTTAAGCATCCATTCATTCAACTTCAGGGAAGCTCTCCCCTCGGCCGTAATTCGACAGAGGCTGTACCTCCTAGTTTGGTGGTTTTCGCGATAGGTAACTTGCGATTCTTTCTAGCCACATCTGATTGGATCATCTGTCATGATTGTCGATGGGAAAGCTTTAGCGACGTATCCAGCCTCCAAAAGCAGGATGAATTCATTCACCACGACGCTCCTACCTGCAGCCTCCTGCGCTCGGAATATCTTGGTGCCCATCGCGGTCTTTGTTTACCCGGTTTGATGCTGCTGTGTCTTGCTGCATACGAGGCGATGGCTTCAAGTCAATCATAGATCATGTCAACTACGTCGTGCTTCTTCCGTGTATAAGATGGTGGTGCTTCAGTTCTCCTTTGTTGAATTTCACTTCATATCATCTCAACTCTTATCAATTCCTTTACCAAGTTAGTCTCCTTAGAAACCATTCCCACTCTTATCTTCTGCAACTGTCTATGTCCCAAATTTGTCGCGAAACATTCCTTCTCATACCATCTCATTCCTAAGCTTCAAATCATCAAACAACAAATCCCCCGCAAACCATGGTCCTCGTCTACGTGACCATCTGCGCCGTGCGGAGATACAAACAGCGCGAAGCCGAAAAGGCCCGCCTCGAAAGCTACGACTCCGCACTCGCGGGCCTAGATCTCAACTCCGGCGACGCGGCCGCCAAAGAGATCACCTACCTCCAGCAACAAGCCATCGAAGCCAAATTCTCCCCTGCTGCTCGAGGCTGCTGCGGACGACAGTCCCATGTCTGCGCCACTTGTGGTCGCATTAACGCCTCTGCATGCCACCAGCGCAAATGCTCTCGCCGCAAGCAAGGCGGAGGCTGCTGCGGCAGCAGTAGTAGCAGAAAACGTCGCCAAGCTCGCACACTCGAGGTCGCAACCATTAACCCTGAATTCCAAGCCCCGACCGCCGCCGAGCACGATGTCAAGAAGGACGCCAGTGCGCGCGCATCTGCCGAGCACAGCGACGATGACAGCAACAGCAACAGCAAAGGGGCATTCAAGCACTACAGTGAGAAAGAGATTGAGGCCGGGTATGTCGGCATCGATGTTGGTATGGGACGGGTTCCGACGTATGTCGAGTTGTCACCGTACAAGGGCTGAGCAAGCTGTCCCTACGCAGTTCACTGGAGGAATGGAGATTCGGAAGGTTAGACGCGATGTAGAAGTGGAGAGTTGAATATTGGATTTTGTACCCAGCTCTTGGAATTTAAGAAATTGCTTGTGTCACTAGAAGGCGTAAAGGAGAATTACCCATTTAGCCAGGAATCTTGGGCTTGAATAGAAATGCTCTGATTTGAATTGTCATATCATTTTATGCTATACCGACACCTCCAATACTGAAGTGGCGTCGTCGCTGCATGCTAGAGTACAATACAATGCTCAAGTACCATTAATAGAACTTTTAGCCTGTCTTTTCGCGCATCTCCGTTTACAGGAGGGGTATCTGTCGTGATTCTTTCGTGAGCTCGTAACATACATGTCGTCGTAACGCTGGTAGGGTAGTGTGGTGGTACAATTCTTCATTTCTTCAGGTGCGCTGACCGTATCGTCGCAATGACGTACAAGTTGACACGGGTGCTGAATACTTGTCGAGAAAGAGGGGATCGAAAACCTGACATCAAGGCGTTCATTGTGATGCCGTTGGAAAGGCCGCCGGTGTATTGTGCATGTGAATGTTATGCAGGTGTTGCTCACATATCGTCGTCGGTCCAGTCATAGGCATAGAATGGATTCGGCCAGTCTTCATCGCCCACTGTGACGTAGATATCCAGCAGAGTCCCCAGATGCTCACGCTCATCCATCATGGCTTCATACCATTCCTCCTCGTCCATAGAATCCAGATCACTTAAATCGAATTCTTCCATCGGCACAGGAGTGTACATATCGGTGTTCCAAAACTCCAGGTTCTCGGGATCTTCACTCGCCAGAAAGCCATCGAACTCGGCAGTTTCAACTGACAGTTCTCTCTGCATGCGCTCGACAACCTGTTCCCATGAACCTTTTGTTAGTGTCATCCAAGCAATGGAGACTTCCTTGAGCGATTGTTGCCGGATTAGACAGGCCATGAGTTCTTCTTCAGTGGTGGACAGCTGAGAGATTCGCAGGCATCTGAGCTTAGGCCATGCAGCGTCACCCAGAACATTGTTCAAGGCAGTGACACCACCTTCGGGGTAATGGTCAAATCGCACCACCAAATGCTCGAGTAGAGGTGAGGCTTCAAGCATATCCTTCAAGCCACCTCTATCCAGTATTGCAAAACAACCACCACCGTCCACGTGCTCATGATCTTCGTCCAACCGAAAACCTAGGTTGAGATGTTTGAGAGAACTGACAGCCTGGTGGATCTTGTTCGTGTACTGGGCTGTCAAGAATTGGAAGAAAGAGGGCGCCATGCTGTGCACTACTAACTTCTCGACCATGCTTTTAGAGTTTGCAATTGCAACGAGTAGTTCCCGAATTTGCCAGACGGTAGGCCCAGTGTCTCGGTCGAAGGGAATTGGAAACTCGACATTTTCGAAGCGAGCACCAAAACGCCGTGAGTACATGTGCTGGCACTTGCCGGGCTCGTTATCGAAATGAACCTCCTTAAGACGTGGAAATCTGCGAATGGCAGTTGCCAGGGCGCTGTTGTAAGACAGAAGTGCATCTTCTGCTTCGTCCTCACTTGCGACAAGTCGCTTGTATTTTCTGAACTGGCTCTTGATGTTCTGCTCTGTCTCTTTAGCGTCGCCGGTCCATTTGGCAAGATTTCGCCGAAAGAGACGCTGTTCCCTCAGACTCGCCCCAGGAGGAGGCACCTTTGGTTTGACGTCGGTGGCTGCTTTTGCCTTTGCTGCTGTTTGCATAACCTCCCGCAGTTGGGGCAAAGTTATCTCTGATTCTAGCTTGGTAGCCTCCCAGTGCAGTATTCTGACCGAATGACTGAAGACGGCGTGTTTGGAGATCTGTCTGAGGCGCTTGATGGACGCTTGCGAGGTGTGAAATCGGACCTTGTCCACTAGATGATGAGCCCCGATGACAGCCAGGTCTTTTGTGACGAGCCTGAAAGCTGCAACATCCTTCGGAGGAAGCAAAACGCAAATGGCGTGAAGGACCTCGGCTGGACAGCGATCCATGGCTGGCACTTTGGCACTTAGCCCCTTAACAAGTGGATAATTGGGAAGACGAGTTGCTGATCTGTCAGTGGAATACGGGCTAATTTGGTCGCTGTAAGCTCGTGGGGTAGAAAAGTGGTGACGTGAGAGTGGTACTGCCTCACATGAAAGCTGTGACTGGCACAATCTGTTTGCCTACACATTTGTTGAAGACATCTTGAGTTTGACAGCGCAGGTAACGGATAAAAGCCGACGTGAAGCCACTTAACGCGTCTGATTTGGGCCTAGCAAAGAAGTTTACCTTGGCGCTAAAGCGTAGCCGGTTGTCCTTCGAGACCGCAGCCAAAAGTGAGTAGCGGGCTGACAAGGCGTACATCAGGGGGAACGCCGGTACCTTTTCAGCTCCAGAGCACTGATAGAGCCGTATCTTGAATGGTACTCTGGACAAAGATCAAGCGTGGATGAGGTTCAAAGTCGTACCCGTTGGCACCGCGAACGGACCCGCAAGGTACTGCCCGACAACCTGAGGCAGCCCCACCAACTTTTCACGCTGGGACTGCCACAATTGTCACTTCTCTATCAGGCTTTATTCACCAACACTGAAGATGCTTGATAGCGGGTCTATCAAGTGCCTAGCCTCACTTGCGGCGATCTGAATATCTTCACCTACTTAGTGCCTCACGATGCCTGACTCACAAGAGACCTCTGAGCCCGCAAAGCTCGTGACACCACCTGCGGAAGCCAGTTCGAAACACGATCAAGTCCTAGCACGTCTCTTACACGGCAAAGAAAAAGAGTGGTCAGCTATCGCGGAGAAGGGTGGTCCTCTGCAGTTGCTCGACCTGCCCATCGACATTCTCAAAGAGATCGTCAATCACATCACTCACACCAACGACCTCACATCTCTGGCTTTGACACACTCAGCGCTACACGCGTTGGCTATCCCCCAAATCTACTCTCGCTTCGATATTGTCTGGCCTGATGCTCATGCTGCTCTCGACAACAGAAGCGGTGTTGATGCTCTGACATATGGACTCGCCACCCTTGTAATGGCGCAAGACGTCTTTGGGGAAGCTCCCAGCCAACGAGTCCGAAACCATCAATACCATAAGTGTGGCCAGTGTGGCTGGATTGACCATTGTTTGCACCCTCCAAACGCGGCCGGGGGGAGATCAACCAAATCTCGAAGCCCAGATACGGATCGAAAGGCAAAAATACGGCGAGGTAACAACTTTGCCGAGTACACTCGCAAGTTCTCACTTGGCAATGGCCCTGCAGATTGGGTGCAAGAGTATCAGATCAACAAAGAAGGCGGCAAGATGCTCGGCACATTGGTCGCACTTGCCGTGGGCCGCATGCGCAATCTCGAAACATTCATCTGGGACATGCCAACGGGTATTCTGAGGGATATCTGGCTCGCACTGGCGTCCCTTGGAGACCGAGATGATGGACAGGACTGCCGCCTCGAGCGAATCTGGGTGCGGTGGCATGACAACTCGGACGTCCCTTCACCTACCCTTCCCGCGCCTCCAATGGCTGCAAATCCTGTTCTCGTGCCGCCAACGTCGGCTTCAATAGCTCAACCTCCCATTTTTGTCATCCCGCCTTATCCACGTGTCGAATTCCCCACCTTTTCTATCCTACCGCCCTTGAAGAGCTTGAGTGTGCTCGACATTGATGAGCTTCCTTATGCAGAGGAGATGAGTGTCCTGCTAGAGAGGTCTGTTCACAAACTGCGAGAGCTACGGCTAGGTATAGCACAACACGCTCACCTTGACGCCTGGGTACGGCCGCTAGAAGATCAAGTACATGCTGCTTCACTGAACGGCAATAACATTCATTCCTCGTCAAGACCTGGTGGAATCCTTGGCCTCCTTGTCAGTCGCTTCTGCGATGTCTTCCGTTCCACAAATATAGAAGGAGGATCATCTGACCTATTTGACGACCAAAAGAATATTGATACTGCCTATGGGCCAATGTCCACACCAATGTCCACAATGGGCGTACCGCCAATGGTACAAGCAGAACTTGAGGATTCTACGGCAATCGCCGCCAGTTTGAAGCAATCAGACAATCTTAGTAAAGACGCAGTTGAAGCACCAGGCACGGCATCTGATGAAGATTTAGCCCCGGATGTGGAGATAATGACAGCATCGTTCGCAGCCCAAGATTTGAGGGAACCTGAAGCGACACCACCAATACCAGAATTACAGTCGCCTGTCAATGCAGCCACGAATGATTCAACGTCTGATCCGATGCCAGTTGAAGCTGGCTCTACAGTAGATGACCCCTCTGCTACGCCTCGGGCGACTTCTAATATCGGTACAAATGATCACATGACTGGGCAAGCATCATCACCTTTGGGCCTAGCGAAAACGGCATTGTTTCCAGAATGTCACGAGGAGAAAACAGTCATGAAGCTGAAGCTTGAAGTACTTGAGCTAGAGCGAGTGCCCATTTCGATTCCTGTCCTCTCGCGAGCTATCGACTGGTCGCGTTTAACGTGCCTTACCATCTTGGGATGCCGAAATCATGAGCAACTCTGGAAGACCCTCAGGAAACAGTTCAGCCCGGGCAAGAGAAGTTCTTCAGGGCCTGGCTTTTCAATTTCTGGTCGACAGGGCACTCCAGGACGACCATTGGTTGAAGGTTCCTCCCGATCTCGTTATCGGAACTCAATTGGTACACAAGAGACTACTCCTGGAATGACCTATGACAGTTTCCCCCTTGTTCTTCGGAGACTGCATACAGATGCTGTATCACCAGCTTTGATTGCCTTCATCAAAGATACGCTCCCCCCCGACAGCCTAGAAAGTTTGTTTCTCCAGGAAGGGCTTGACTATAAAACCACGGTGAGTATAGACGCCATTTATCGGGGCGCTCTTCGCAGGCACAGAAGGAGCCTGAAGAAGCTGTTGATTGAAAGTGAGGACAAGTCAGAAGAGGGCCCGCCACATGCATGGAGACGCTGGATCTTCAACCGAGAGGTTTTGAGTTTCATCACCAGTGGTCAGATGCCGAACCTACGTGAGCTAGGCATGGCAGTCGATTACAAAGACTGGCATTTCTTCTTGCAACGTATGCCACACGCGGCACAACTTCGGTCGTTGTTCATCCCCTATGTCGCGGACCACGTGCATGGCAGGTCAGACTCACGGGAATTGGGAATGCAAGTACTTGATATAGTGGCACTGAGGCCTGAGGTTGAGTTATGCTATCTTGGGATTCAGTCAAAATGCTTCGAGATCCTCGAATATACCAAAGGCAGACGACCTTCGGTAGATTATTCTTCAGCCACGGGAGCTGCCGATTCTGGTGCTAGCGATGACGAGGATATCGGGCATCCGCCCGCTACATCTACGCTGACAGATCATCATGGAGATGATACGGACTCCGAAATCGCCTCGAGTCGTGGAGCAGATACGGACGCCGAAGATGACCATGTAGTGCAAGGGACCAGACAATTCAAGCTGCGGGAGATCTTGTTCTACGACGATAAAGTTTCGATCTTCAAGGCGAGACATGGCAGGTTATGATGGGACTGTAAATGGACATTCTTTGAAACAGCGTTTGAGCGGGCTAAAATCATCCGAGGGAGGCGAATGGTGACATCTTCGGGACTTTTGGCTGCCTGTGTTAGAGGTTCCTAGGTAGCTTGTAGCATAGCATAATCTGCCGTCCAAGCAGCATCGATCATCCTACGTTTCAATTCAGTTATGCAAGGAGACTGATACTTAGACCATAGTCGTAAGCGATACTTGTAGAAGAATAAGATTTGTGTGCCCAGCTATTTAGCATCGAGTCGGGGATGATGTCTCCTTTCCTTATCTGGCCGTTCTAACATTTGTTTGGTGCCCCGGACTAGCTGCCTGGGATGGTAGTAGAATTTGAATCAACAGGACAGCGATAACACATCCTTATTGCACCTAATTTGCCTCGATTGAGTGCTCAGTCCATCCAGGTCCTGCTCTTTATTCCGAATACTTCGAGACAGGCAGCAGCCTCACCTCCTCCGCAACGCCTTGGTATTTTTTGTCCCAGAGAGGACCAAAACAGAAGCCGAGATGGAATACAACGAGAGTAGCGGATAGGACATCCATGGGCCTTTGATGTGCGGTCAAATGGTTCAGAGAGAAGTGATGCATACTTCTGCCATGGTGAAGTCAGGGAGACCAAGTGCGAGACACAACAAGCATAGCCAGAGCTGTAGAGTAGATCAGTGAGGTTGTTTACGGACTTTGCGGCCCACCGCACAGATACGGCACCTTATACGGTAACATCGGAAAGGGAAGGTTTGCCGAAAAAAGTTTCGCGCACAAAGCATTCTAGACGAAGCAGCTCCTCCTTACGTACATAACGGAGCCTACTGCACTTGCCATGGGTAAACACCCACTCGGAGATGACGCGACGTTGATGTCAGAGAAGAAGCGAAAGAAGAAGCCACGCAAAGAGAGTCTGAAGCTCCAAGACATAACACCTCCCCCGACAGATACTACGCACACACCCGTGTCGGAATTGGAAAAGGACGAAGGCTATTCACAACACCAAGAATTGACTGGACTGGCACAGGAAAAGATCGATGCCTATATGACAAAGCACTCTGTTCGAATATCGGATCCACAAGCCTCATCCCTCCGGCCTATTTTATCCTTTGCCCAATTGCCCACCGAGATTGCCTCACAATATGCCAGGATCTTCGAAAAATTTACAACACCATCAACGATTCAGTCCTCAGCATGGCCGTTCCTGTTTTCAGGCCGCGATGTCGTCGGTGTGGCGGAAACAGGAAGCGGAAAGACACTAGCCTTTGGCCTTCCACTGGTGGTTCGCCTTGCAGGCCTCAAGAAAACCAAAGGAGTGAGAGCTGTTGTCATCGCACCCACAAGAGAGCTTGCCATACAAGTATTTGAGCAACTCGAGTTAGTAGCACACGCGTCCTCGGCCAGCCTGAAAGCCGTTTGCATCTATGGCGGTACCAACAAAGATGAGCAGCGCAATACCCTCAAGGGCGCCAACATCATTGTCGCAACACCCGGCCGTCTCAAAGACTTCATGTCCGACGGCTCCATCGACCTTTCAAAGGTCCGATATCTCGTCCTTGACGAAGCCGACCGCATGCTCGACAAGGGCTTCGAAGACGACATCAAAGAAATAATCTCCCAAACACCATCCTCCAAGAAGCGCCAGACCGCCATGTTCACCGCAACCTGGCCAAAGACCATCCGCGAGATCGCCGCAACGTTCATGACCTCCCCCGTCAAGATCACCATCGGCCGCACAGAAGACGAAGACTCGGGCGAACTGCGCGCAAACCCGCGCATCAAGCAGACCGTGGAGGTTCTGGACGGTGCAGCGAAAGAGCAACACCTACTACAACTGCTCAAAGAGCAACAATCCGGCAAGAAGAGTAACGACCGCATTCTTGTCTTCTGCCTATACAAGAAAGAAGCCCAGCGGATTGAGCGCTTCATCCGCAGCCGTGGCTTCAGGGTTGCTGGAATTCACGGCGACATGTCGCAGCGCGATCGGATCGCCAGTCTCGAGGCCTTCAAGTCTGGCAATGTGAGTCTGCTGGTGGCTACAGACGTGGCTGCAAGAGGGCTCGATATCCCGAATGTCAAGCTTGTGATTAATGTCACATTTCCGCTGACTGCTGAGGATTATGTGCATCGGATTGGCCGGACAGGCCGAGCTGGTGCGGATGGAAAGGCCATCACATTCTTCACAGAGCAGGATAAGGGGCTGGCAGGCGCATTAGTGAATGTGTTGAAGGCAGCGAAGCAGGATGTGCCAGAGGAATTATTGAGGTTTGGGACGACGGTCAAGAAGAAGCAGCATGATTCTTATGGAGCGTTTTACAAAGAGGCGGAAGAAGGCAAAACGGCGACGAAGATCACGTTTGATGATTGATTTCAATTTATCCCTAAACTACTCGCGGAGAGCGCTGGATGTGCGGCAAGTTATCATGATTTACGGTTTTAGCTTTGAAGCAAAGCGTTCTGGTATAAAAGTGGAGAGGTATTGCATCAAGAATTCGCGCTCAAAAAGGATCCTAGATGACAATGTTAGCTATCGGTCAAATATAGAGTGATAGGGCGCGTGGCATCATATCAGCTTAGATGAACATAGTGACAGAAACTTACATAGAAAGACCTCCAACTGCACAAATTGCGACCAGTGGTACTAACGACGCCAGTCCATCTTGTAGCATGAAACCGTTGTCCGGCGTATATGCCCTCAAAACGGCCGCCGTGCCCACACAGCTCGCTATGGTACTTGATTGCGGCCTCATATCCGTCGTGTCCACTTGCACACCCTGTCTTCGGAAGTATCTCTGGATGAAGACAACGCTCCAGCCGATCCTCAGCGCCATGTTCACCATGTTCCCGATGACGAGGCCTTTGGCACCGAGATCCATGACACGCAAGAGCATGTAGGCGGAACCCAGATACGCGGCCGTGAAGCCGGCCATCCAGAAGGACTGCTGGCCGAGTTCGGCGGGTGTTGCGACGGATGTAACAAATGCGTCGAGGATACCGTTGTATGCGAGGAAGGGGATGCTGTAGCTGTATGTGGAGAGCAGGGCTGAGATGGCCGGGGTGCACCAGGCTGGGCCGGCGATTGTGCGGACAACCAGCGGGAGGATGGTAGAGAGGTAGGCGCAGGAGAGGAGGGCGATGAGGCCGTAGAGGTGCAGGATGCCGCTGAGGTGGTCGATGGCGGCTTGGAGGCCCCGCTTGTCAGGTTTGCCGTTTGAGGGGTTTGTGGCTAGAAATTTGCCAAAGGCGCTGCGACTGCTTTCTTCGATGGGCTGGAAGATCAGGCGGGCGATGAGACTGCCGTAGTTGGATGCGAAGGCAAAGGCGCCTTGGTCGGAGAGGCTGGCGAGGAAGGACAGGATGAGCGCGTCACCTTGGGTGAGGAGTTGCTTGAAGATTGATTGGGCGTAGAGTGTTCCGGCAAGGTTTAGCAGCGACTTTGAGAAGTAGGAGACGATATATGAGGGATTGTTCTCGACGGATCTCAGGAGCATGGAAAACTTCTCTTTGGTACTGGTAGGATATGCGGACTTGAGATAGAAGATGAAGAGTGATATGGCGTAAGTGCACTGTCCGACCGCGAATGGTAGCGCGGAAGGCTCCCAACCCAGACGTTGGGAGAGAAAGGCTGTCGAGCACGCAGCGAGGCACTTGAGGATCGCTGCTCTCGTCTCTGCTTGAGCGCGTGCTTCATAGAACAGGTTCTGCTGAATGATGACGAAACTTGGCTCAGAAAGTAGCTCGATAATGGTTGCAATGCCATACAACAAAAGACTCATTCCGAAATATGGGCTTTCCAAGACTACCACATCCGCTCCGTGGTACCAGCTGTACCCGAATCCAAGCGTCAGGCATGAACCAGAAAAGACGACCAAGTATGACAAGTTGACAATAGCCTGGCTCTGTACCGACTTTGCTTTATTGACCTGACCGTCATCTCTCTCTTCCTTATCCACTTGTGCTGGTTGGCGTTGCAGTGCCACCCGTAGACTCTCACGAGAGAAGTACAAAACAAATACAGAAAAGAGGTCAAGCTGAACAGCGATACCCAATAATTTAGGAGACAGAAATCGCAGCAAGACTTGGTTGCCAATGAAAGTCAGAGCGCGAGAAGCCACCTGGATCAAGATCAGATATATGGTGCCGCTGGCAGTACCGGACACAGTCTCGTGAACATCTTGAGGCATCAAGTCTATGAGCAGCCCCTGATCGCTCCTCGACGGTTGAGTCTATGCAAAACAACGAGAGCTGGAATGAGGGCTATCGGGGTAGTAGCCCTGCTGCAAAGAACTGAAAGAAGTGGACGCTAAGATTGTATAAACCCAGACGTATGGTCTGTGGGAGTTTGAAGTTGATTGATCGAAACACTGTACAGTAAAATTTTCGAAACTCGATTCGGAAATGCACTCCAGTGACTCATATTCCCAACTCTCCACCACCAACATTCGAATTCTTTTCACGCCAGCGACTTACGCTACGTACAATACTGTTTCTGGTATTTTAGATTCTCGATCATCAAACATGTCCTTCAAGTTCCTAGTTCTGCCCTGATTGTACGTTCAACCCACGTAACCTACAACAGAGACCAAGAGAGACGAACCGATAATGGCGAAAGTGCACTTGTTGGACTATGTCGCAGGCAATATCAGATCCCTAGTCAATGCAATCGAGAAGTGTGGTTATGAAGTAGAATGGATCCGGAGCCCTGAAGACGTTCAAAATGCTGAGGTGTGCCTATCACTTCTCTCTTGAACACCCTATTTCTTCCTAGTGTTATCTTAAGCTAATGGCATCTTACTGCTTGATGGTTCTGCCCTATTTGCTTTGCATGGTCAATATCGTGTGTCTTTTCCCAGCCCCTCTATGCCACTGTTTGACCCTAACCTTTGCCTTCCGACACAGAAACTCATCCTGCCAGGCGTTGGCCACTTCGGTCACTGCCTTTCCAGTCTCACGACATCCGGTTACCTCCCAGCAATCCAGACACATATTGCAGCCGGCAAGCCGTTCTTCGGTATCTGCGTTGGCCTGCAGGCCCTTTTCTCCGGCTCTACCGAAGCCCTAGATGTTGCTGGTCTCGGTCTCATTCCCACAGAGCTCCAGCGCTTCAGCTTTACCACTGCCAGCGGTGGACCGAAGAGCGTTCCGTGTATTGGATGGAACTCCGCTACAACAGTTCACGATCCTGCCAAGGATGACTCCCAAAAGAGTTTCTATGGCCTAAGGCCAAATAGCAAATACTACTACGTTCACAGCTACGCAGCGCCTTATGCGCCGGGGCTGTTGGAAAGTCAAGGCTGGACTGTCGCGACAGCGACATATGGTGATGAGACGTATGTAGGTGCGGTTGGGAAGGGGAATGTGTTCGCGACGCAGTTTCATCCCGAGAAGAGCGGCGCGGCGGGTTTGAGAGTGATCAAGGCGTTTCTAGAAGGGAGAATATGGCAGAGCTTCCCCCAAGATGGAGAGCTAGGAATGAATGGGTCGGCTCTTGGCAACAGCGGAGATGATGGCGGAAGCAACGGTCTTACGAGGAGGGTCATCGCCTGTCTTGACGTCCGCACCAACGATCAGGGCGATCTTGTTGTCACGAAAGGCGACCAGTATGATGTCCGCGAGAAGTCTGGAGACTCTGCAGTCAGAAATCTAGGCAAACCTGTTGAGATGGCACGGCGATACTACGAGCAAGGCGCAGACGAAGTCACGTTTCTCAACATCACATCCTTCCGCAACTGTCCTATTGCCGACCTACCGATGCTGGAGATCCTCAGGCGGACGAGCGAAACAGTGTTCGTGCCGCTGACGATCGGAGGTGGAATCAGAGATCTTATTGATCCAGCTTCTGGGGAGAAAGTGAGCGCGCTTAAGGTGGCAAAGTTGTACTTTGAGAGTGGAGCTGATAAGGTAAGTATTGGAAGCGATGCGGTCAGTGCGGCGGAGGAGTATTACGCAAGCGGTAAGCGCTTGAGCGGAAAGACGGCGATTGAGCAAATCTCCAAGGCCTACGGGGCGCAAGCTGTCGTGGTTAGTGTGGATCCAAAGAGGGTATTTGTTGGTAGCAAAGCAGGCACGACACACCACACGCTTGAGACTGCTTTCCCTGATTCAGAGGGGCGAAAATTTGTCTGGTACGCTTGTACAGTCAAGGGTGGGAGAGAGCAGAGGGACCTCGACGTAAAACAACTGGTGCAAGCAGTTGAGGCGATGGGGGCAGGTGAGATCCTGCTTAATGCCATTGACCGGGATGGAAGCAATCGAGGATTTGATCTGGAGTTGATCAGGGACGTCAAAACAAGCGTGAAAATCCCAGTCATTGCGAGCAGTGGAGCAGGTAACCCCGAGCATTTCGTTGAGGTGTTCAAGGAGACCAATACGGATGCCGCGTTAGGGGCCGGAATGGTAAGTCTCCAGGTTGTCTTGCCTACAAATTGCGACGGTTTGTACTGACATGGGCTTGTGCGAATAGTTCCACCGAGGAGAGTACACGGTCGGTCAAGTCAAGAAGCATCTCAAGGAACAAGGACTGCTCGTGAGGCCATTCGAAACGATATAGAGATCCAGGTATTAAACGAAGGGTCCGTGGGTTCACTTGAGCTCTGCATTCCATAAAGCGTCAGAGAAAACTTCGAGTTAGCAACAATATCTGCACCTATTGAGATTGTACTTTGACTCAATCGAGCCCAAGGCCTGAAATTACGGTGTAAAATTGATCGCCGTTCTCGCTTGGCTCTACGTTCAAGTAATTTACTTTGTGAAGGGCAAGTGCAGGTCGCTAATCCAATCCCCAGCCCTACCCCATCTTCAGGCCATATATAGCCAAGCACTCAACTTCCGAAGAGTGATTCTCTCCCTTTTTTTTCCATTTCGTTTTGCTGGTGGGACAACGAGCATGTCGAAGATCGGTGTCTAGCTAGGCTTCAACCCTAACAGCCGAAGGAGATCAAACATTGCCGGCTTGTCGCCCACTGTGGTAAGTCACAACGAGACTAAAAATACCGCCATCAGGAACACAGATCAGGAGCATTTGAAATGCCCCATAGCCCAGATAGTACAGCTCCAGCAACGTCCATGAGATGCACGCCCATGAGACGCATGCCCATGAGATGCATGCCCATGAGGTGCAAGCATATGAAGTACACGCCCATGAGACGTATGCCCATGAGACGTAAGCCCATGAAGTACACGCCTGCGAGTGTCCATGAGACGCATGCCCGCGAGGCGCATACCGTGAGGCACACGCCCATGTGTCAGCCAGAATAGGTATAGTACAGCCCTTGACCCTTTTCCAGAGTTTGCTGTACGTCTTGGCGTGTACAATGGCTGCAGACAGCTCTTCTCATACAGCTTTCAGATATTGTTCGAGGGTTGATTGGTCTCCTGCGTTCTTTGAAGAGGCAGAAAATAACACCGCCTAAGTTAGCAGCATTCCCCACGACCGCGGAAACTCGATTAGGCCTCTTCTGGATGCCGTTCTAGATAGTGTTCACAGTCACTCACAGTAATAAAAGCTGCGAGCATATATGTCAGTCTGGCCATCGTTGTGGGTCTCTTCCACCGTTACCAGTGAGCGCGTGCAATCCAGGCGTGTACGACAATCCTCGTCCAACCGACAAAATAACCAAACCCCGCTATTTTTCGTTGCAGCATGCCGACCACGATCCAAGTCAGTGGCCGTCGCTTCCTCGCCGACCCCGCCACATGGGTTGGAGAAAGTGCCTTTTTCAAGGCGCCATTCTCTGGGCAATGGGATGACCCTCAAGACGACGGTTCTTACTTCATCGATGCCGATCCCGATCTCTTCGAGCATATCCTCCGTTACCTCCGACACGGCGTGCTGCCAGTTTTCTATGATAGGACGAAGGGCCATGACTATATGTTATACGGTGCATTGTTGGAGGAGGCCAGGCTTTTCGGCATCGATAGGCTTGAGAAGTGGCTCGGTGAGCAAAAATATCTGGAAGTTGTTAAAGTTGCGTATTCGGTGACAGAAACGGACAATTTGAATAAGCTGGTCATGACTATCGATGGTAGTGTTGAGATTGCGTATGATCTAGTAAGGAAGAGGGGTACAGTTTGGTATTGTCCTGAAGGGAGATACGGGCATAATAGCGAACATGATTGCAGGTGCTGCACAATCGGAAAAGAGAACGGTGGATATAGATACGAAGATGAAATGCGATGGACGGTGACTCAGAAACGGACGACTTTTAACCATCAGCTATGCATTCAAGGACGATAGGTTGTTCGGGGGGTTTTTGGCTCGCTGGCGGGATATCCTTTCACGTCAGTATTGAGTAGGACCAGCTACCTCCAACCTGGTATGGGACAAGCCTTTGCGGATGAGACAGACCTCGTTCTTCCAATAGGGATCATGTCCACATCTCTTCCTTTCTCTTCTCCTCGTCATAGAAGTCGTCATCTGCAGAGTCGTTGTCGTGCCCATCAAAAATGTTGCGCGCAGCGAACAGGTGTACATAGAATGGTTGGAAGCAACTGTCTTATGACTATCTATCTAGGTGTAGCGAGCGAGTCGAAGCCGTCATTGCGGAGCAGTTCAAGGACAGCCTTAAAAGTATTTGTGTCTTCATCTGGCTTCAAACCGGCGTCCCTGGATCTAACCGGGGTGGGAGACGTGTCGCGTGATTGAAGTAAATGCAGATGAGAAGCCCTTCTTTTGCCCGTGTAAGTGTAAGGTCGTGAATCGGGAGTCGGCAGTGATGCAGCACCACCTCCCGGCCCATCGGTCGGTTGCTGACCAGGCGTCGAAAAGATAGATGTTCGTGTAGCTTTTGCTGCAGGTTCTGAAGGCTGTGTCAATTATTCGTCCGACAAGACAGCGATTTGAGGAGAGCTATCTTTACCAGCTGGGGCTCTGACCATATGTATCTTTGTCGACCTCACTATATGTGGAGTCATTTGCCGCCCTTTTCCGGTTCAGCTTTTGTCGACGGCGTCTCCTCTAAGTATGAGCGTATGTCTGCAAGCCACAGTCTGCCCAGACCAATCACCCGTCCAGTGAATTCTCATCCTGTGCCCACCAGGGTTGTTCTGAGTGCCTTGAACTCTCTGTATGGTAATGGGATTAATCTCCTTGGATTGACGGGATATTGCATCTATCTGATGCGTCAATATCCTCCAGGGTTCCGTTCTGGGTTCCCAAGAAGCCAGCCTCTGTGGCCCGAGCTTTTAGCTCGACGAGGTTGCCTTGTGGTAAAGGGACCTTTTAAACAGGTAAGATTAGTGCAGCTGCGCCCACACATTTGTGCTAACAAATGGGCTGCTGTGGCCTTATCTGTGTGAAATCAAGCCTTGGCATTTCTCCGATAAGCCCCGCCATCCCTTGGGAAACAAAATCACCACCCAGACTAGCAGCTCTAAGGTCCTAGTACCGTGGCATACTCTTGTCTTAGAAGGGAAAAATAGGTATGGCAATGGCAATGAACCACAATTACCAGTACCAAATGCTGCCGAGTAACCACTCAGTCCGGATGCTTCAGCTGCATCCAGCCAGCGACCGAGGTCAAGATCTCCAAGGCACACTGTTCCATGTCCAACTAGACAAGAGTCCTGAATACGAAGCAATATCATACGTGTGGGGCAAACCAATCTTTAACCACATGCTTTGGACACCGGCTGGGGTGATTAACATTACCAAGAGTCTCGATTCCGCCTTGCGAGGACTCCGGCTCTCGACTGGAGTTCGACATCTCTGGACTGATGCCGTGTGCATCGATCAAGAAAACAAGGATGAGAAGGCTCAGCAGATAGGTTTAATGGGTAGAATTTACAAGGATGCCAAATGTGTTTTGGCATGGCTGGGTGAAGGCGATGAAGCGATACCAAAAGCCTTCGCAGAATGCAAAAACCTTGTTAATCGTGCTAAGGAGTATCATGTCGGGCCAGAAGACGCAGACGAAAGCTACCTCATACCTCCTAAGTTGAAGGTGCCCTCTCTAGCCGACGAAAACGAGCTCAAAGCACTGACCTTAGCGAACATGACTATGGACAAGCTTAGTCAACTAAGGTCCACATTGCAGTCCATTTTAGACTCCGGCTTGCCAGATATCGTGGCATTGCCTTGGTTCTCACGGGTTTGGATTATCCAAGAAATCGTACTCGCGCAAAGAGCAACTTTACAATACGGCAATGCTGAGATGGACTGGAACGGCTTTCAATCCGTCATGCGACTACTAATGGGGATCCTTGGTATTGGACGCTGGTCCGTACTTTTCAATCTTGATCTCGAAGAGGTAGAAAAGAAAGCAGAAATCTCTAGAGCTCTGGATATTGTCCAGCTACGCCGGGAATTTAAGGTCATGGGTCTTTCGGCCACGTTCGCCATCTCTTTGTACATGCAATTTGGTAAGAATCTGCTGCTAGTCAGGCGTCACAATTGCTCGGACCACCGGGATCGTGTCTACGGGTTACTGGGCCTCGCTGGGCTTGCTGCAGAGATGCGAACCTCGCCGTTTCCACGCATCAGCATAAAACCAGACTATGGCAAAAGCACCGGCGAGGTCTACACAGACTTTGCAAGACAGTACTTGAATCCCGGGGAATACGGCGATCTGGGGATTTTGAACGATGCGGGGTTGTGGTGCAGGTCAGGGAGCTGTGTCAGCGGCTGCTTGAACAGACCTGAAATGGGTGAATGGGATTACTTGCCATCATGGGTTCCGGAGCACCGACCATCTAAGTTGAACGACTACAAGTTGCCATGGGAAAGCGATATGTTCGCTACCACTGGAGAATATATCCCAACGGTAAATGTGTTGCCTGACCATTACCAAGTCGCCGCCTTCGAGGTGGCCCTCGTCGACGTGGTCGAGACCATCCTTGTGAGCGTTGACGCAACGACAGCCCTTGATGAGACCCTCAACACACGCGATCTGTCTAGCGTGAAAAACAGTTCAATGGCCGAAGCTGCTGGCGTTCTGATTCTGATGGCATTATCGCATCTACGCAAACGCCAGTTGATTCCAAACGATAGGTACAAGATCACCGATGAAGATATCAGGGTCGCCTTGATCCGCACCTTCTTGGCCAATTGCTCTAGCCCAGACGTCCAGAGGCAAATGATCGACATTTTTGACATACGAGACTCTTCTGCTGTGCTCGAATGCTTCAATAAGTTTGAGCGATGCTTTGTCCAAGAAGACGGCGAACTCCGCTTGTTGTTTCAACAAGCGGGGGATTTCTCGAAGGCGAGTAGGGAAGCAAAATGTGTTTTGGCACTACTGCGGGCAATGGCAGAAGTCCTGAGCAAGTGTAAGTTTGCGATCACGACTAATGGCATGCTTACATTGCTTCCCAAATTGGCGGATCGCCATGATCTAATTATGACGATTGGCGGGGCGCGCGTGCCTTTCGTGGTGACGCGCGGGCCCTCTGAGTATATTTCCCTATTGATTGGGCCGTGTTATGTCCATGGCATCATGTTCAACGAGATCCCCTACGAGTCTCAACGCAGGATACCTATGTGGTTTGCATAAAGTGCAAATTTATGATTGGGCCAACAGTAGTTTCGTAATATAACGCATTTGTATAGGAAACCGATTTCGCAACTATATCTCATGAGCGTGTACCTCATCGGCATATACTTCACAGGCACGCACCTTATTGGCATGCATCTCACAGGTGTGTATCTTATGCATGTGTCTCATAGGCGTGTGTCTCATGGGGGCGTGCCTCATAGGTATGCACCTCATGGGCATGCGTCTCACAGGCGTGTGTGTCATAGGCGTGTGTCTTATGGGCGTGTACTTCATGGGCTTGCATCTCATGGGTATGCGTCTTATGGGCGTGCGTCTCGAGGGCGTGTGTCTCATGGGCGTGTGTCTCATGAGCGTATACCTTATGAGTATGCCGGATATTCAGATAGTTTGAATATCAGTATAATCCAATGCAGAGTAACGGGCTGATAGTAGATGATGATTATGATGATTTACGCTCATGAATCGGGCAAGGTGGGGAAATTTTTAGTTTTGTCCCTAAGCTGCCCTATGTCTCGCCGTAATAAGTGGGGGTTTTTTCCGCCAAGATCGGCAAAATCTACTCCGAGCGACACCCCCTCTCCCGTTTGGGGGCGATGCCGCCCTCAGACCTTGCTAGAGCTCCGGTGATTCGCGGACATTTGGCTACGCGAGGCCAGCAATCCCTGATATTTGACATTGGAAACCAGATCACACACCCTCTTCATGACTCCAGTCACATGGGAGAAGCGCATTTAACGCTGAATGCAGTCACTCCAACAACGGTATCCCTACGCCGACATTTGATTTCTCAATCATCCCAGCATGGCCCCAGCAGGGTTAGTACCCTCTTTCCTCGCTGCCATTCAGGCCAGCTTATCCGTGCTGCTGGTCATCTTCTATGGGATCGTTGCTGCTAGGTTCAAGCTTTTGGACAGCTCTTCAGGGAAAGCCATCAGCAAGGTGTGCGTGAAGATGTTCTTGCCTGCCCTGCTGCTCACCAAGATCGGTTCGGAACTTCATCTCGGATCTGCCGACCGATACGTGACCATTTTGGTCTGGGCATTTGTGTGCCATTTAGTGTCGTTCTTGATTGGGGTTGCAGCACACTTGATCTTGGGTTTCCCCGACTGGATCACAGCGGCCATTATGTTCAACAACACCACCAGTTACCCACTACTTCTGATCCAGTCCCTAGATGAAACGGGGATCCTCAGCAATTTGATTGTCACCGACGAGACTACGAAAGACGCAATCGAGCGTGCCAAATCTTATTTTCTCGTCTTCGCTACCATTTCAAGTTGCCTGACCTTTGCAGTTGGTCCTCGCCTCATCGATACAGAGCACACACCTGACCAGCTAGACGATAAAGACGAAATAGACGATGACGAGGATGACCTCATCGAAGATGGTGACGCCGTGGCTGAGGCTGGTCTCTCGTCCACAGAGCAGACTTCCTTACTGGCCCCCCGCGCCCGACAGGCATCCGTAGTATCTGTGTCTTTCTTCCCATCGCGACCACGAGCCGCTTCCGTGATCGTTTACGACCGTCGGCCCTCGGGCGTTAGCAAAAAGCGCTGGTTGGAGCTCCATCCTCAGACTCAATGGTGGCTACTCTTCCTCTACGACTTTCTGAACGCTCCCCTCCTCGGCGCCGTGCTAGGCGCGGTCATCGGACTTGTACCCGCTTTGCACCGCGCCTTCTTTAGCGATACCACCGAGGGCGGCATATTCACTGCCTGGCTGACTGCGTCACTCAAGAATGTCGGTCAGGTCTTCGTGCCACTTCCCGTCGTCATTGCCGGTGTGTCGCTATACACGTCCATGACTAAGCCAAAAAGTGGTAATTCGCCTGTTGTAAGCACGCCATGGTTGACGACGATTTTCGTACTGGTGGTGAGATTCGTGGTGTGGCCGGTCATATCGATAGCCGTCATCTATGCACTAGCAACGAAGATGAACGTGCTCGGGACGGACCCTATGCTGTGGTTTGCAATGATGCTAATGCCGACCGGCCCACCTGCCATGAAGCTCATCGCAATGGTGGAAGTTAGCGATGCGGATGAGGAGGATGAGCATAAGATCGCAAAGCTGCTCACGGTACGTTTCTACCCATAAAACCAGGACTGTTGAGTCGTTAAGAGGGATACAAGAGAAGAATGTAATTGACGTTGTGGTTTTTAGATATCTTATATGATCTCTCCCATCCTCGCATTCACGGTCGTGGGCAGTCTTCGCGCCAGCCAGGCTGCGATCGGGACGTAGACGACAGCCAACTTCAAGCCGGATCTGGTTGGTACTCGGATGCGTAACCTCGCGACTCTTAGCCGCTATGCAGCGATTCAAACACAACAAAATCAAATGGTGGCAACAATACGGGACAAACACCAGTCTTACAACTGAACGCCATTTCTGTCTATTGTTCAAGCCCATCGACTACATTTGTTGCCGGATTTGCAGCCCTTTTGAAGGGAACGCTCCAAATGAAATGGGTCCAACATGACTATCACGGACTGAGCTTCTCAAAACTCTGACCATACAAGGCGCCGAAGACATCCCAAACCGCACGTACCTTCTTGTATCCGTTGGCTTCGACTTGAACTAGCAGCTCGTTGGAGGGAATACGTCGTTTCCCCCGTGGCACCGAAGGATGGATCATCATTCGGCACAACCTCCCTCCCGGCTCCTGGGTACTGCGACAGCGACAGCTTGTCTTTCGGTGCTTGCTAGGTATATAGGCGCTCATCATGATGTTCTACTAGTTCCTTCGAGTTCGGAAATGATACTTGACCACTACGGGTCGTTGACACTGTATGAGCCCGCTTTAGAATTCTTGCCCTGTTGATGGAGCGTTCTCATTACTAGATTGAATTGCTCCTGGCTGGGCGCATATGTGATTCGAGTGACAAGCTGGCGAAGTCGCCATCACTCTTACCCTCAATTGTTGAACAAATCCTGTGGGCCATCCATATCCCAGCACGGACTACCTCTTCTACTGCCACCTCCTCTGCTATCTCCATTCTCTCTGACCATCAACATTACCACCCAGTATCTCCTAAACCGATTCTTCGGTCCTACCCTTATCACGAAGATACCTGCAGGAACGCCCTCAAACCATTGTTGAAACATCGCGGGACCTCGAAGTCCTCGATGTCACCTTCGGTCCTTCCTCGCACTACTGGGTTAGATATAGTAAGGCATGGCATATACTGTTGACCTCACCTCAGGCTAAGTGGATTCACCTGCGAAAAGGGAGTTCAGAAATTGCGCCTGGCCGCTTCGGATCTCGTTCTGAAGTGAAGATAGCTATTTCTTCTCGAACTTGGCAAGAGGTGGATCCACAACCTGGATCCTTTGTGATGGAAAGCCAAAATCATTCGAGATCAACGCAATTTTATCCGAGAACCGAGAAACTTCGGAGCATCTTAGAAGCTGGACCACCGCCCGCTCTAACCTTTTTTCCAGCACTCGCGCTAAGTGACAACCGTTTGAGCCTCCACTGTAGGCTACTTCTCACTCCATTTTCCTCACTCCCCTCTCCCCCGAAGGGACTTATTTTGGCTCCTCAACTTCTGGGCCTAAAGTCGACTTCTCTCGGCCTGCCTTGCGGGTCATGGCTCGCCTCCCGGGCGACCTCGCCGACGTCTCCCTTCTCGTCGTCCCTTCTCTGAGCTCGGACGTCTATTTTCGTTCAAGCCAAAGTCTAGCCTGCTGCTCTTCTCGGCCCTTCAACGGCAGTCGGCCAGGTACGAGGTTTGCGGACGATAATTCTTCCTGTACAGACTCCCAAGAGAGTTCAACAGACGACTTGTCCAGTAGCACCTTCGCGTATAACAGCAATTGAGACACTTTGACCGATGGTAAACCCGAAACAAAGGCTCGGACTACCAGACCGGGGAACCTATCTGCTTGTTAGGCTGCTGAGCCGAATCGGGTTCCTCAAGGAATTGAGAGATTCAGGCCCTTGAATCTCTCAGGTTCAATCCACACACGTTAAGGAAAAGACTCGAGGGGGGCAGCCACCAATGTTGTTGCGACTTTGCCGAAATGTCGCTGCAGTATTCACATCAAGGAAGGAGCAACTAACAGGTCACCGTTAGGTTCACGTGGATTGAAATTGCTTTTTGACCCGCTATTTGCTCATAGGGATTGAACACTACATGATGGTGAAATTCTCATAGGAGGACCCACACCATATTTGTTGTCAAAGACCCCATGCGTTTTGCTGAACTAGTTCTATGGCAGGATCGGAATCCGCGGATGGCAACTCTGAAACGTAGCAATGAGTTAGCATATGAGTGCCCGCCATAATTGTTTGACGTACCTGCAAAATATGTGTGCCAGATATTGGCAAGATTAGGCACTGCACCGTCTGTTGAATCACCGGTCGTCGTGGTAGGCACGCCATCTGACCTATGCATTCATCAGTCATACTTATTACCAAGACGGAAATGCGCTTCTCACATCTCGGTGTCTACCTCTGCATCTCGAGTCCTTCCTTGTCCAAGCTTATATGTGCCAGCAATCATTTTCTTCAGATCCTCGACTGCTCGGCCGAAGCATCTTCGAAACCCTTTTGCTGCCGTTCCTTCCTCTTCTTCAGACCGCATGAGGATGTCGATCAGAGATGTTTGCAACATTCTCGCGTCTCCATCGTTGTTTTCGCCAAAGATGCCGAGAAGTAGAGCCGAGGTTAAAGCATTGTGTAAGAAAGTCCAGGTACGCAATGGAACGGCTGTAAACGTCTGCATGTCGAGAAAGGCTCTGAGAGTTCGCAAGCAAGACGCCCGACAACTTTCGATAGACCTCTTTTGCTGCTGAGCAAGCACCTTGTGGGAATTCATTTGCCTCAAAAACAACGATATGGCAACAAAACCTGACTGTATGCGGAAAGCGAAATATTCTAAGCGATTTTGTATGCTACGACAATGATCTTGGCTCTGGAGCCGCGGAAGTGTGCGTTGGTCCAGATTTGCAACTGTCAATATGGCGTTCTCCAGCGAATTGACTTCCGGACCGGGGTGATAGGTCCCAGAAATGATTTCGCTCAATGCCCGTAAGGATTGTTTGTAGTCCAAATTCTCCAATGTCGAGGTTTTAAGTGGTTCATTGACGACACCTAACCCAACAGGCTGTCTCCCGAAGCAGGTCGCGAGATAAGTCTCCTGCCAAGCACCAATAGACCTGTGAAAACGTCAACCATCGCCCTCAATATGGATTAGTGGTTCGCACCAAAGTTCGAGTCCAAGATGCATATCACTGTAGCCATTCACCCCAGGCAACCTGCTAGTGTCCAGACCAAGAGATTTTGCAAGTGCTTTTGTAGTGTTGAGAAGGGCCCAGGCAGGCTCAGGCAGCAAGCCATTTTGTAGGACGGTAGCCAACAAGAGAATTGTTTGGATAGAAACGAAAGATGGCCGAAGTAGGAAGTTTGCAAGCCGAAGACAACGGAAGGAATTCCTCGCTATTTTCGTAGTCAGCGGACACAATCGCGAGCCTGGAAACAAGAAAGGGATGCTGACTATATTCTTGAAGAAGTCGATTTCTTTCAGCATGTGGGACGTCCGAGTATTGTATGCCGGATGCTATTGTGGCTAGGAGCTGCGCGAGTTGCGTGAGAATTACTTCCTGGCTGCGACCACCCGAGGAGATGATACTATGAAGCAGCTGGCCATTCGCCAAACCTACGACATGGTTGCACACGTTCGCTTCGAAATCGTCCAGCTCGAGAATGATTGGATTGATTGGTGCACAGAATGTGCGATAAACCTCAAAATGTCTATGAAAAATGAGCTTCAGGTTAGAAAAGGGAAAGGAGGAGCTTCACATACGGTAATATATGTTTCTGCGGTGGCAACAAGGAATTGATCTCGTCCCTTAGATTCGTCGGATGTTGAGGCAAGTAGGTTGTGGAAGGCGCTGGCTGAGTAGAGACGGGCGGCGCTGCTCTCGCTGGCAGGTTCACGTCATATCTCGCTGCTTGATGACTCACTTGTAGCGCAAGACCTTGACCAGCAAAAGGTGATGCTGACGCCTTTGCGGAATACGGGGTGGTTGGGTGGCTCGCGCCATTGTCTCCATAGTAAGGCGAGTACGTTGTGGCGGAGTCATGGCTTTGTGAGTACGGTGTGTCGGCACCGTAGGCGGCGCTGGCAGCATGAATACCGGACAGAAGAGGTTGGCCTTGCAAATGCCGCCCGGCTTGTTGAGAGCCATGTTGGTTCGGAGTAGCTGGTTGGCTGGTGTGTGCGGTTGATCTCGTCGAACCGCCTGACGACCGAGGATTGGAGTCTTCGTAAGAGCACAACTCAGGGTGTGGTCGCTTTCTGCAATTAGAGCAAGGTTGTCCGTTCGGTTGTTCATCGCGATCACATTTGATTTTTCGCTTGTTACACGGATAGCAAGCTTTGCGATTACGGTAGCGGATTTTCTTGCTCGACAACAGAAGCCCATCCACCTGGTGATCTGTGAGGCTCTGCGATTCAGGATGGGCCTGAGGACCCAAAGACTCTTCCATCGCTACTCGTCCGTGCTACGGATCGACTCGGGTGTTGATACGAAAGAGAAATGTTGGTGCCCGAACCGTAAGCCCGAGCCGAGTTGGCGCCAAGCAAAAGCGGAAGCAAATAATTTCCAAAGCCCGAAATTGGAATTGCATTTTACAGGTGCGTCTAGTCAAATGTCAGTTTGCTAACACTGCACAACAACTGACCTCAAACCCGCGCCTTGAGGTTGAGATTTGACAACGCCACACCTCTACCTATTACAGTGGCGTAGTAAAAAAGGAGATCAAAATCCCCACAGCCGCCGTTTATCATTCACCGTTAATCAACAATTGCGAATAGCTATCGTCAATATACCCTCGCACTCAGATATCAGTCCTTTGACATGACCGTCTCTTGCATAACTTCCTTCTCCTCCATGCCATCTCTATGTTCGCCACATTCGGTAGAAATACCCTCCCCTACGACACCTCCATCCGCTTCAGGCCTGATGTGATTCTTCGGCTCCTTCCAGCCAGTCGAATACATGATATCCGGCGGACCGACCTTGCAAATAACCCAGAACACTGCTCCACTCACAAAACAACCCAACCAAATAGGCAAAGTAGGAGAAGCGCGTGATGCCAACTGGAGCGCTGACACCCATGTTGTTCAGGAAGTCGTAAAAATTCGGAATGATGCCGATAATGTAAGGATATATGCTCGCAGATTCCAACCTCCAATGTAATGATACACCCGCTTTTCGACGCCATGAGGCAGTCCCGCATGTTCAGGGAACGACGTGCAATCAGGTAATAATTGCAAAGGAGGACGCCGGTGATTGCAGACAAGAAGATCTGGTATGATGCCTGAAAAGAGAGGAAGATCGACGCGCTACCAAGCAAGTACCAAGGATTAATCGCGGACGAGATGACAGCGCAGACGAAGAATCCTCTCTTCCCTGCAATGAACTTTGAAAAAAGGGCCGCATTGCAGGCAAAGGTCACAAAATTGACAGCTCCCAACATCAAAGAATCGCAACACGAGCCATGTATTGTAGATCCTTGGCGGGCAACAAGGGCCAAGTCCGCCAGCATTACCAACAGTCCAGCCAAACATAGCGACCTCTGAGATGACAAAGACGATTTACCAGAAGAAATAGGCCGCCAGAGTCGAGCGACGGGCCCGGCCCCATGACGTTTGGAAGGCTGGAAGTTCTTGGAAAATCGCATTGATTTGAACATCAGCCAAAGTCGTATTCTTATCTTTGACTTCCTCTGCACCCTTTACGACAAGATGTCTCTGGTAGAAACCCATCTTGCCTCCAAGTATCTTTGTGTAACTTGAAGGAAACGGAATCGAGAATTAAGTAGGAAATGAGAAGATTTATACGTTTTTGCACAATCAAACACTGGCAGGCGACAAGATGAAATGGACGAAGGTGCTCGCCAGGGCAAGATAGACATTGAGCAAGTTGAGCTTGGGCTGACCTACCGTTTCAAAAGAACCCGGTCGCCATATAGAGACGAAGATTCATACGCAGCGATATCCAGCAGATAGAGTCCAACCCTAATCTTCAAGGATGAAGACATACTTGCTTCAACGAGACCTCGAGGCCCCGAATATGCCTAAACGGCAAGCTCAATCCAAAGCCTATGCGGGTTTGAGCATTTGTTTCCTTACCGATTGCGTCTGATATGTGGCCGCGCACCGTTTTGTTGGTCCCACTCGTGTATGCTGGTGCAATTGTGGGATGTTGGTGACTTCCCTAATGCAGTCAGAACTTTTTGCTCGTTCCATTGTCGGATGCGGAGATAGGCGCTGCCCGCAGTGAAGCACGTTGACCGCGAAGGGGTGTTACCCGAGCCCTGCTCGCCTTGGACATCGCAACAATCTCGAGAGCACACAGGCGGGCAGACGCACAGCGCTCGGGGCCAGAGCAATGCAGAACCTGAGAACAACATCATGGCGACAACGACCTTAACTTCAGCCACCACCCCTGGCTTCACCCAGCTCGAACTGCGTACAGCCTACGGCGTAAGTCAGATCCCTCTTGCATCTGACCCATGACCCTATCTAAACCTTGTGTACAGCCCGTCTACCGCTCCGTCTCAACCTCCCCACCCCGCGACTGCCGGCCCTCCGAAATCCCCCTTATTGACCTCAGCCCCATCTATGGCGACCTCACCGCCCGCCGAGCCCTCGCCGCGCAAATACGACACGCCGCCGAAAATACCGGCTTCTTCTACATCAAGAACCATGGTATCCCCGCCTCTGTGATTGCCGAAGCCCAGCGTCAAGCCGAGGCCTTCTTCCACCAACCCGACTCGGAAAAGGAGGTTGTCTCAAAGGAGAAGTCGAAATACTTCAACGGCTGGTCCGCCCGTCGAACAGTGCACGCCAGTCCCTCCGAGTCCCCTGACTACCGAGAGGCATTCGGATGGCGCTATGCACCGCAATATGATCCAGAGGGGCGAGACCCGGACGCGGTCCCTGAGGAAGTGAAGCCTTACATCCGCGGTGAGGAATTTGTATGGGAAGGCACTTCCCACCTCCCTGGCTTCAAAGAAGGCTGTATAACATATTGGCAAGAATGTCTGAAGCTCGCGCGGCGGCTTGTCAAGATCTTCGCGCTATGTCTCGACCTGCAAGAGGACTATTTCGACAGCGTCACGACATATCCCGGGAGTGATGGTGTGCTCAACTTTTACCCAGCTATGACGCCTGAAGAGGCGCAAGACAACGATGACGTTGGGCTGGGCAGCCACACAGATCTGCAATGTTTCACGCTGCTTTGGCAGGACATGGTTGGCGGTCTGCAGGTTCTGACCAAGGATGGACAGTGGATCAAGGCTTCACCGATCAAAGACACCATCGTAGTCAATATTGGAGACTACCTCATGCGACTCTCCAACGACCGGTTTAAATCCACGGTCCACCGCGTCTACAACAGGTCCACAATGGACAGGTACTCGATGCCCTTCTTCTTTGGCTTCAACTTCAACGAAAAGTGCGGCGTCCTGCCGACATGCACCGATGAAAACAACCCGCCGAAATACGAGCCGATATCTTGCGGCGACTGGTGCCAACTCCGCTTCCAGCAGATGGACAATGTAATCAAAGCAAATTCAAAGTCAAAAATCAGCGCTTATTAGATTCTGCTTTTGGCATTTATGAAGGTACCATGTGGGAGCACTGATCTGGTCACTTCCGCGGAAGGTCTGTTCGATGCCATCAAAGACAACCACGAAATCGAGTCGTGCGTCGAGACAAAGTCGCAAGACTCAACTCTTGCCATTGTTAAGCATGGATGGCTTCTCGAACAGATAGCGCCGCCGAGTATGTGTTGGGATTCTCCATGCAAAGGGAATTAACTAGGCTTTGCATCTTGATCTTCGAATGACAAAGATGCTCCATTCGCCTGTGCCAACATTGTTGGTAGTTGGCCACTTAAAAAGAGGTCCTAATGAGGACGAATCCTCTACGGCGTCTTTGAATGATGAGCGGGGGGTTGCGAAAGGCAGTTCAATACACCTTGGACCTCAGATATCAACCACATAAGTACGAATATGACCAGAAGATAGACACATGTTGGGGGACTTGACGAGCTTGATTGTTACTAGTGAATAAGAGCCTATCGTTATGAAGCATCTTTTCCATCCACCATACAGCCATGATTGCCAGGTTGTCGCCGCTTCAAGCTACGCCAACACCCATAATGTCAACCCAGTTATCCGTAACGCAAAGTAATGCCTAGCTCAACCGAGCCATATCCAGAAACCTTCAACGCCAGCCTATTTCCATTCACCATAACTAGCAGCTGTCTACCGTATCAATGAGCCATGTAACCCCCCAGAAGATATTCAATCTATCCACCGAAGCCGTAGAGAGTACGTCCTTGTCGCTTGAGCGCGTAGACGACATCGAGAGAGGTGACAGTCTTGCGCTTGGCATGTTCTGTGTATGTGACGGCATCACGGATGACTGATTCGAGGAAGGACTTGAGGACACCACGGGTTTCTTCGTAAATCATAGCCGAGATACGCTGGGGAATGTTAGTCGAGTCTTACGGGGAGCCGCACTTGAAGGCGACATACCTTGACACCGCCACGACGAGCGAGACGACGGATAGCAGGCTTGGTGATACCTTGGATGTTGTCTCGAAGGATCTTGCGATGACGCTTGGCTCCACCCTGTTCGTCTTAAGTTAGCGAGAGTGCTTCAGAGGGGTGTGGTGGGAGTTGTATATACCTTTCCGAGCCCTTTTCCACCTTTGCCTCCTGTTTTGGAATCCCGTCAGCAACTGTAGCTAGAAGAGAAAAACAGTAGTGGTGCTAGTGAAGTAGTGCATAGGTGAGATGAGTTGTTCGAAGCTTGGTGGTGTTGAAAGTATGGCGCAGGAGCCGCAACACCAAGCCGCGCGGACGCGACGGTGAGGCTGCAGAAGCAATTTCATGACAGCGACAACAAACTTGAACGCATAAGGGGTGGTGGTGATGGTGATAACTTACGTCCAGTCATGATGAGATGATTAGAGGTGATGAAGTCGATAAAATGACGGAGTTGTTGATGGTCGAGTGTTGGAAGGGTGTGCCTTGCAGCGGGTTTGGTGGATGCGTTTGGTGGAAAACTAAAGTGAAATCGAAAATGGGGGGGTGTAAGAGGTTTAAGTAAGAAAGTTCAGCTGGGGTGGGTCGATCTTGCGGGCTTGTTGCCCTCTAAAGATCAGAAGCTTGGCGTGGCACTGATTTTGTCACGAAAGGATCGCAGAAACCATTGATCAAAAACAGGCGCCTGAAAGGAACTTCTTTTCCTTTCTGAAACAGGCCAATTGTATCGAGACATACGCCAGCGTCTTTGCTCGTTATTGCCACTAGCCATAATCGTCTTGGGCAACCGCGGGTCTTGGCAACACTTCAAAATCACCCGCCACCTCACCAACCAAAGCCCGTGAGTTACGCACTCATACATCGCGGACAATGCTCTGAATTGTTTCTCAGTACCTGTGAATTACACCTTCCGGCTTAGCGGCCCCTGACCGCCCTCACCGCCCCGCCGCCTCTGGCATGGCGTCGGAGCTGACTCTCATCTGCCAGCCCGATCATCGACCTGCTCTAAAGACGTGTTCATCCCCCCCGCTTTTCCAACTGCTCTCTCCCTCCCAATTTCTCCCTTTTACTCTCCAACTCTTTCTGCACAAGCCCCCGCGTCGTGCCGTACGCGTCCATGCAATCCATCGTCCTCTCCTGGCCGCACGGCCCTCGTCGCCCTATCCCTCTCGCGTCTCACTCGCCCCCTCTTCCCCTCCTTGACACTGATCTCAACGGGCGCCGTCGCACCGGCTGCCGACCTTGATTCATCACACCTCTCAATCCGACCTTCCTCGACCTGCCATCCAGCCAGCTGACAGCGCTACTATGGCTGACTGTCCCGTTGCTCCACCGGAGGAGGTTCCAGACCCGGCTCCTCGAATTCCTCAAACGTGAAATATATTGATGCACAATGCTTCCAACTCCTTTAACTTGCCATCTCGGAAACGATCTCGGTTAGGTTACAGGCACGAAATTATAGATGCGCAGCGTCGGGAGCTTCGTTAATGTTGGGGTAAAACGTCTACGGATGCTAAACCAACTCCGAAATAAATCGTCACTTAGTTCAGCGCATCTAGTCTCACGAGAAGATTGAGGATAGTCTCGACTAGGCAGAGCTGTTCGAGGATATCGCTGCGAGCTGGTCGGTCACCTAAGAGGAGGACCTTGACGATGATCTGATCCTCGATTGTCCCAATTCGGCCCGCCCAGGCTCTTGCCGCCATACAGATTCTTAAGGATTAGGAAGAGCAGCAGGACGACCGTGCCCAGCAGGTCGCCAAGCTGTTCAAGGACCTTGAGAAGCGCGCTAGGGCGTTGCAGTTGTTGAATTCGAAACAAATTACCCTAGATAGTTATCTAAACTAAAACTTACCCATCACGTAATCTCGTCCTTTCCGATAATCGTGCAATATCGGAAGGAAAATCGTGAGCCGACGGTAACGTATGATCGAGGGTTTACTGTACTCTCTGTGTTGTTGTTAGACTTGAAGATTCAGAGTCATCTGCCACTGAAATTTTGGTGAGAGTCGGGGGGGCTCGGATAAAAAATTTCCGCCAAGGCTGGCGGCATCGCCGCAGGCGAACCTGAGGTCATCATCATACAACGAATCCCTCATCAAAATTGGTAAGGCTAGCATTACTGTGTAGCGCCCGAAAAGACGCTTACAATCGTCTAAAGGCAGCAAGCTTTAAGCATGAATTGGTGAAGTTGTAAATGGGTTGTTGTGACAGAGTGGTCGAGACCCTGCCAGGCCAGGTGTCAATTTTTGCCGCCGCACAAGACATCCGATTGCAAGCGGTGCATTAGCTAGTGGCTGGGATAGCAATCTCTCGTTAGACTGCCCCTCGAGGATCGCTAAAGATGGCGCAAGGTAGATACCCTTTGCTACACTGATATCCTCCATCTCGCTTGTTGAGTGACTGAACTATGAAGATGACCGAGCATAATCTCAGCTCGATTCAGTATGGCCAGGGACTCGAAGTTAATCGTCAGTATGAAGGACTTCAGCAGCCAGATCACTCTGGGCTTCAGCACGAAGATTCCCATGCATACGCACCTGCCCCACCGTCAGGCGGCAACCCAAAAAGGCTACAGAATGCCAGCGCACGCGGGAATCCATGCGGTTTGGGACCCTTGGCGTTCGGCTTGTTGATCGCTTTGGTGACTTCGATTGTGGTCGGCGCCGCTGTTGGCGGTGGTGTGGGTGGTGCCTTGAGCTCATCATCTCACTCAAGGTATGGCACTTTTGCTTTAAATGCAGCTCTAATCAGAATACAAGCGCTGAGACTACAACTGTGTCAATTTCAATAAATCCCACAATGACCGTGACCGAAACGGCATCGACTTCTCCAACGTCCACCTCGAATATTGGTTATGCAGCGGCATTGCCGCAAAACGTCGTAACAGTCAAATGGGACTGTCCGTCTATCACCTCGTATACCACCTCAAACCTTCAAACAAATCAGGTTTTCGCAGTAACCTGCGGGTAGATTATTATAACCACAACGCCGCTACCCAGGGAGGAATTGTAGCAGATATCGTGGGGATTGTCGCCTATTCTGCTGCGGATTGTATGGAGGCGTGTGCGAAAATGAATATTTTCGCAAATGAATGGGGGTTTTCCACCAAATGTGCTGGAATCACATTTGGCAAGCAGATGAGCTCTGAATACAGTAGGCAAGGTGCCAACTGCTTTTTGAAGAATGGAACTTCCGTCAATCCTCTCAGCAACGTCGAAGCTCTTAGTGCCTCAGTGGTAACGTAAATACATCCTCGGAAGAACGATGGATATATCAACGATGAGCAGGATTGGTTCCGGATCGGAAAACAACTTCGATCTGCAAGGAAAGGTCATCCACGTCAAGCGCCTGAGGCAGCATGACCAGTTCTGGAAGAGCCTCTCATCGAAAGATGAGGAATCTATGCAGACAGTTGCAGATTGGGTCAATGAAAAGCGTCGGGGAAGAGCCAAGTATCAGGTCTGTCTGGTCGTGGGGCTTCTAATATGTGAGGATGTCGTCGTTGCAGAATCGGACGAAGAAGTCAGAGCATTTGAAGCAAGAGGGGTCGAGCCTCTCGGGACGATTATTGAATACGCCGCTGCTAGCCAAGGAGTCCCAGTATCTACGAGTGGAACGGGCAATGTGACAGCGCAAGCATCGAGGACGTCGGTCAACCGAACGTACTTTAAGGCTGCTGGCAAAGAGAAGAGCATTTTTGCTTTGGAGCTAAGAATCATAACGTTCGAAGAAAGGAGAATCGAAACTGGCCGACGATACACCCAAGTCATCTTCTAATTGCAAGCTTGGGGATGATAATGTTGAGCCAGAAGATGTACCGCTGCGAGACCTTGGGCCAGAAAACTGGGAGCTGCTGCTACAAGAAGTGCCAGGGGAGCGGAAAAAGAATCAGAGATGTCGGAGCCAGTTCAAGGCTCGAGTTGAGCATCACCAAGAGGGCGGCCCACTTTATGTTACGCGGACACAGCGCACTCTCCCACCTAATCAACAACTGTCACCTCTACCAGACGCCCCTGATTTGACACCCGTGTCTGGGTTAAAGCGGCGAGGCGCTGGTGGAAAGGGCCTCGAAAACAACCCCCTAAGGGGGCACTTTTCTCCCCCTTTCCATAGGTACAGAGACATTGGCTATGTATCGTGCATGCGTTTACACTCTGCAAATCGTAGGAGATCAAAGGAACCTCAACACCACGAGTTGCGCGTATTGGCGCGGTGAGAACGTGGTAGATGAAGCTGGCCCCCTAAGGAAGTTCCCTGAAAATCACTAGGCCCAGAAGTGCCTTCCGTATTGAAACTCCTTTTCTTCTCCGGAGAACTCCTCGCTGAAGTCTGCTAGAATCGAGAACTTTTCTTACTCGCCCGGTATACGGTGTATCCCACGTAGCTTCCGCCCACTAAGCCAAAGAACAGTATCACCTTGAAGAAGAACCAGGTCCACGATCCGCCCTTCTTCTCTGGCCTCCCCCTCCCTCCTCTCCGTGGCCCTGAATCTCCGTCTTTGCCCTGTCGCGCCTTCGAATCCATTGCCTGGTACATGTTTCTCGTCTCAATTGTGATAATATCGAAGTTGTCTGACAGCTCTCCCGTCTCGGCAGAGAAGCCCAGGTAGGCCATGGTTGGAATTTTGAGAGGTTGATCTGCTGTCGGCTCTAGATGAAAACAATCTATCCACTCGTCCTCCTTCTTGTACTGCAGTTTGAGGTCGAGGGATTTGTCTTGGAAATACGTGAGCTTAGCTTTGGTCGGTACTGCTGCTGCACGTAGACCGCGAGCCTGTTAGAATTAGCATTCGTAACTCCAAATCAACTGCGACAATGCGTCGTACCGAGCACCCTCCCAGCTCGTTGGCTTTCCCATCGTTTGCTTGGTCATAGCTTGTCTGCCCATCGCCCAGCATCGCCATCACATATGGGAAGACGGTTCCTGGTCGGTTATTCTTGTACGTATCAAAGAAGATCCCTAGACCCTCGAATCGATCTTTTGATCCAAAAACTGGGCCGGGCGTGGCCCTGTCCTTGGTAACCCACATTGCGAATCCATCCCCGTGCAAGTTGCCCCCCCCGTGTATCTTGAACTCTACCTCCACTTCCCAATTCGTTGCGGTCAAGGGTATCCTCGAGAAGATCCAGCCCTGCTGTGATGGCCTGTCTGCAGCTAAGCGAATGTATTGATCTGCTCTTATGACCACATCTCCGCCAAAGTCGAACCATCGGCTAGTCATGTCTGTATCTAGGTAGGGCTGTCATGGTTTACCCTATTAGCACCGCACTTTGTGGTCTGCTGTACAGCTGTAGAGCCGGAAGGACTGTCGGGTCGCATTTCCTGGGGATCGCAATGCCAGGTTAATAGGAGGTGCTTACAGGAGCTAGACTGTGTGTCCGTAACTACGCTCACATTAGCTTCCATCCACCACCTCGTGATGTACAGCTGAGTCGCGGCTCTTCAGTGGTGCTACCATAACGATTAACTCACAGGTATGCTCTTTATACGTGGGTCTGCTTCCACTGCTGCTTGTGCGCCCACCACGGCGCAGGCCAGTACGCCGAGTAGGGAAGACGCAGCATCGAGCCACATGATGGATTGTATGACAAGACAAAAGAGAGAAAAACACCCTCTGGCTTTGGTTCAGAGTCTGCCAATCGAATGTAGGAGAAGTTCAGAATCAGGGGAAGGAGAACGAGTATTCACGGGTTGCCCTCCGTTGCACAGTGGACAGATTGTATGGAAAGTTCGCCCGCCTTTTTTTGATGCAGCTAAATTAGGTGCCGTGGTTTGTGACTAGCCCAGGAAGCACTTTTTGCTCAGGCCTTCTACGTCAGTATCAGACGAAACCCGACCTTATCCTCTCTAGAATACGCTGAAGATTCATTTTTCCCACTGCAAGCGACGTACCAAACCGCTCGAATTCTTCTAGTAGACCGGACCGGCGACCTTCCATAGAACAGCCATTCTGATCTTGTCCCACCCAAACTCGAAATCCAGACCCAAAAAAATGTCCTTTGGCGGCCTCAATCCATTCGGCTCCTCATCGTCTTCGTCTCCACCATCTCCACCACAGCCTAATGCAGTGTCCGCGTCAGAGTCTGCACAGGTTAAGAACCGCATAATAAATGCCGTCCAAACGTCTGGCAATGTCGCCAATGCAAAGTATCTGATATCGAAAATAAACGAGTAAGTTCACGAACCGCACAGCATTGGACATGTGCGCGCCACCCTCGATGTTATGTCATCGGCCGCGAAAGAAGCGCCGCCATACCATCTGGGGGCGCTCTTAGCTTCTCAAACCAAACTCGTCCATCAAAACTGACACGCGAATCCTAGGAACTGCTTCGCAACCTGTATACCCTACCCCTCCACCTCCCTCTCCTCAAAAGAGCAAACTTGCCTCTCCTCCTGCATGGAGAAATACATCGAGGCCTGGAACACGACAAGCAGGACGTACATTAGCCGGCTACAGAAGGAAGGCGCGGTGCAAATCAGCAGCTCAGCCGGCAATCCGATCGCCGCGGGCGCGGGGGGGAAAGAGCTGTTCTGAACGGGTCGCGGATGACGAGGCATTGGATGAAAAAGTCGGGTCCAGGAGGACGCCGTAACGAGGGCTTCGTTTCTAGGTCCTCGGTCAGATTTTGAGACGGAAGATTTCTCGTACAGATTTGTGACGGCATTCAGCAAGAGCGTAGGGGGGAAATGTATGATCTACATGTACCATAAAAGCCAAAAGCCTGGGAGGAATTCATGTAAAGTACGAGGTATCGTGTTCAACAAGATAGGCATGAGAGGGAAGTAATGCTTAGGAAGTGAGGTCAAACAAGATTTCAAAATCTTCTTTTCAGGGCTCAGAAACATGGGCTGATCATATTGTGCTGCTGTCTGACAAATCAAAGTCAGCAAAGCACTACTAACCAATCGTCTAGACATACAGCATGTCCTACTCCATCTGCCTGCTTCAATCTCAATTGCCAAAGGAAAAAACAGGGTTTGATTTTGTTCAGGTAACGAAACTGGGTGTCTGCGCCGAAAAGGAGAGTCAAGGCAAGACCGTCCGCTCCATTCATACATAGTCCGGTTTCTTGAGTGGTGCCGAATATTATACCCCAAAGAGCCTTTCCAGCCATTAACCCTGTACAGCACCATCCTGCACAGGTGCCTCGTAGCTCGTCCACATTCCTTTCGCAGCTCAACAGGCAAATTCTCAAGGCTGCGTCTCTCCCTTTGTTCTGACTTTCAGCTGCCCCGTGGGTGGTCAGTCTGCCTTGTAAGTGTATATACCTTTCTACATCAACCATCAGTTCGAGCATCCTCCCGTCTCAAACAACCAGCGTCGGCAATTGGGTCGATCAGAAGTCTGTGAAGAAGTGTCCATATCTAGGGCATGTTAGTGTCCAAAGGCTGCTACTGCAGGCGAGAACAAAACCTACGGATCATCGCCCTTCTTTCCATATTCCTCTGTTTCTTCTGGATATTTGTCGAACTGGCTCGCATCTCCCGCACCCCCCTTCACTGGCGGCACATATGGCGCATCAATGTCCTTCTTGACTAGTCTCTCCCAAGTCACCTCGGCGAACCATGGGTGGTTCTTGACGTCCTGACTGCCCCCATGCAAGTTGCCCAGCCGCTTCGTAAGGTCCGCTGTAATGAGCTGCACGAGCAAGTCCTGCGCATCGTGGTGGATATACGGTGGGTACTTGACGCGACCTTTAAGAATGTTCTCATAGATCTTGACAGGTGATCCGCCATCCCAGAAGGGTGTGAAGCCGCAGAGCATTTCGAAGATTAGAATTCCCAACGACCACCTGGAAAAGGCCCCCTTTTTTTCAGTAAAAAGTACGTACAAGCAGCTGGGAGTCATAGACATACCAATCTACAGATTTGTTGTAGCCCTTCGAGGCAACCACTTCCGGCGCGAGATAGTCAGGAGTGCCACACAGTGTCCATGTGATATCCGGCACGTCCTTTGCGAAGCCAAAATCGGTGATTTTGATATGTCCATGTCGATCGAGAAGTAAATTCTCGGGTTTGAGATCGCGATAGATGATGTTCTGTGCGTGGAGATACTCGAGTGCAAGGGTCACTTCGGCCGCGTAGAATTTGGCTACTGGGTTGGGAAATCGCTAGGGCAGGCATTAGCACATTGATTTTGGTTAGATGCTGGTTGGATGGGTAGCCCACCTGCGATTTCCGGAGGAGGCTGAACAATTCACCTCCCTCAATGAAATCCATCACCATGTACAGGTTCTTCGAGTCCTGAAACGTGCCCCAGAGCGTGATGAGGAACGGATGTTTGACCCTTTGGAGCATTTTGCGCTCATCATTCGTATGCTCGATCTGCTTCATCTTCACTACCTGCTGCTTCTTCAATACCTTGATGGCATAGTAGCGCTGGTTGTGCTTTGACTGTACTAGATGGACTCTACCAAATGAGCCAGTACCTAGCGTTCGTTGTATCGCGAAATCCGTCAGTGTGTATTTCCCCTTCAGCTGCCTTTGTGCTGTCGATTCCGCTGCGCCATCCGACGCATTTACAAGGTTCGCAATTTGTGGCCCCGTCGAGGGGCTTGACTTGTTCATGCTGTCGTCATTTGGTTTGGGTTCAGAAGATGATGTTACTGCAGTAGTTGTTTGCGAGGGAGCCGTCGAAGCAGCAGTTTTCGACGATTCCGACGAGAGCGTGTTGGTGGTTTCTTTTTGAAGAGTCTCTTTGACTGGTGATTTGGGTGTCGGTTCGTCTCGACCGCCTGTCGAGTCCTTCGTCTTCTTTTTCTTGAGGAGGCTTCCAAAAGTCGGCATAGGCGCGGAGACGTGCGGGTCTAGAAGGACGGAGCGAGGGTCGGGCTTTACCCTATTGGCCGGGAACGTGAATGGTGGAAGGTGTTAACAAAGCGAGTCGGCCAGGTGCAAGCGCAATTGGGCGGAGACTGAGGTTCACGAGGCTTTTCCACAGCTCTTCGGTTATCAGTGGAGTTCTCGCTTTCGAGGACTGGGGGCGCTTGAAATCGGTAACCAGGTGGCTTCGTCAACAGAATGCAATGGATGTAAAAGAGTCTTCACTGGTAGGAGATTGCTGCTACCCTTCCAGGTTGTGCCCAGATGGCCACTTATGGGCAATGTTCAGAGCTACTTAACAGCTGGTAATGATGCCGGAGCGTCTGGCTGGTAGTGATTCAATCGTGATTGACGTAACGATGAGAGTAGAGTAGGTTAACGATGAAGAAAAGAGGGGCCGGGGCTACCAAGTCCAGAGAGAGCCTACCAGCAGTCCCATGCGAGCTCTCAGCTCCTCGGGCGGGCCACGATGGAAGGGCAGGCAGTCTTGGGCGACTCGAACGTTGCAGCGGGGAAGTTCTTCTTCGGGGTTAATCGCGGACCGACTCCACTTCCAAGCGACTTCGGGTCGACATCTCCACCTATCAGCGACCTCGCAGGCCACGGGAACAATGCCCCGAAAGTTGGCCACTCGCCAACAATCGACTCTTTTGGACGGCTTCCTAGCTGCAGTCGTTACGACATTTCCTTGAAACACTGCTCACAGCTCCATTATTCACCTGAGCGTTTCATGGGAGAAAGAACAAGCTGTAATTTATCGGCGGGTACGTGCAGCTACAATGAACCCCCACGGTCATGCTTGCAAGGCAGAAAACTTAGGGCCCTCCAACGCTGTCAGATTCCAACTTCGGCTGGGGGTGCGTTTAGTATCTCACCTCCAATGGACTATGCGAAGCGCACAATTCCAAACTAGACCAACAGGACTACATCCGGGAAGACATCAAGGGGAAAGGAGTATTGGGCATCTCTGTGAATACACAAAGCCAAAGGGGGTATCATATATCTATTTCTGGTCTCATGCCATCATATCTCTGCCGAGTTTCATCTCCTTTCTCACTTCGTCAACAATCTCCTGGGCCTCATCCGCAGACTTTGCCTCAAAGTCGTACTGTTTCGACTCGTTGGGCCTCCGGACGACTAGCCTAATGATCTTGGCGTGCTTGCTGCTTACTTTGCACCGTAGCACGTCCGCGAACGCAACCGATGTCGTTTTAGCGGAAGAATGCTCACCTGGCATGATGTGCAGGAAGTCACCATCGAAAGCCAGGACGCGCTGATTATCTTGCCGGAATGAGGTCAGCTGCTTCCGGATGACAGTGTACTTTTTGTAGTTACTTGCGCTTGACATCAGGTCTTGTTTCTGTGCCAAGGGGTGGAACATTTGCAATCCTTTCTTGCCCTTCTTCGGGCCTTCGATATCAATCAGTAGAGGCGCATTCGGTGAAGAGCTCCCCGGCGAGCCTGTTAGACCCAGTGGACCAGCACCAAAGCGTCTGCGCACGAGATCGAGGTCAGAGCGTGCGCCAAGCGCCTCCACCGTCCTGTCCAGTGGTGCAACGGTATTGGTGCCTGACACTTTCAGTGTGAAACCAGCCTTGTCCAAATTCCAACGCTTGCAAACATGGTCGAGAATTTCGGCAATGTAGCTGTCCGCGGAAATTTCCATTGTGGTAACTTGGGTTGAGACGTCAAGGTCAAGGTAGCGGATCCTCAGGGTTCTTGTCACGCCCATCCTAGGAGTTGCATGCGACGTCGGCGCCGCAGGCATGTCCGCTGGAGTCATGGATGCATTGTTTAGAGCAGATGCAAAAGGCTGTCCGCCTAAAACTGGATTGTGTCGAGTCCCTTGGGGTTTGCTAGACGAGATTCGGGGAGCCACGGTGGGCTCTGGATTTGGTGGTGCAGCGCTGTCATGGGATTCGGATTCTGCTGTTGGTGTGAACTTTGGCGTGGCCTTGTGATTATCTTCGGCTTGTTGTGGCGTAGCTTCAACTAAGGCGAATTCATCGAAAGGACGCTCTCTCGACCTCCCACGGGCAGCTCTGTTGTTGTTTGCTGTGAACTCTGACATCGGTCTAGTCCTCCCCAGAGCAGGGAAGTCATAGTCCACCTCGCCATACTCCACCATGCGCATTGTCCACTTGTTGACGTTTAGCTTCGATGACTCAACAGCCGGCTTGCGACCCTCTTCTATATATCGCCACAGGGCCAGCCCGATGGCTTCTGCGACAGTCACACTCGCTCCATCTTTTGAGGTCCGAGCAAGAGGCATTTCGTAAGGCATTTCGGGAGCCGTACTGAAAGGAGCGTAAATCTTGATCCAAAGTGGGTTCGGAGACCCTTTGCCAGATAAGTTCGCGAATGGCTCTATTGGATTACGGGGTTTGGCCAGTCGTGCTCGAAGAGCAGAGCCAAGTAAACTCACTGGCTCGACAACGCTGATAGGCCGCGGAGGGGGTAGATCTTGCAGCAGAGAAGCGCTTCTGGTTTTCTTGGGCGATGTGTTTGTGCGAGCGGACGGCGAAGAGGATGCCATACCACTCAAAACAGGCGATGTTGACGATACATCGAGACCAGGGACATCGACCATATCAAGCAATGAAGCCGAATCCATCGTCTCACCAAGGTCAGATGAAACGGCGGAGCCCACTGAATCTGCATCTGATTCTTCATGAGTAGTGGCATCGGTCCCCGTCTTTCGAAGCCGACTTGCATCACCGTTCTCTGGAGGCTTCTCGCCACTCACCGTGCCTTTAGGGATGCCCCTGGAGCTGATTTGGCGCCGTTGAAATAATGACGGGTCCAACTCGTTTTCTGAGGACATCTCGCTGCTTGTGGTAGTGTCTCGTCTTGCACGTGCCTTCACAGCTTCCACCGCTCCAAGCGAGCCTCGCCTGAAACGGCTATCCGTAGATCTTCTTGAAGGTGAGGTGACTAGCAGTTCAGGTCCGTCCTTGCGGTCTAAACTTCGAATTGGGGACGAGTCAGATCGTTGTCGCACAGGCATCTTCGCGAACCTGATTTGTTGAGCTGCCCTCTGGGCACCTTCTGTTTCGTCTTCGCTTTCATCACTCAGATCACTGCTGTCGTCATCTTCGACGTGCTCTCTCCTGCGCCGCCGCTTCGCTGTTGTTGGGCCTGGGGCGATTGTATCGTTGGTCGTCCCACCAGTGACCATGCCACCTTCCTCTTCTTCATCGCCAAATGACGCGACTCGCTGAACCCCGGCTCCATTCGGAACTTGAAAGTATTCTGAAGTAACAGCGGTGGGAATGGGTGGGGAGTAAGTTCGCTTGATGTCGGCTGCGTTTGCGGACCATCCTGCAGCGCGAAAGCCAGGCGTGTTTAGGACGGAGGAGTTGACATTGATAAGTCGCTCGCCAATACCGTCCTTGATATTGGCAAGGTAGGACGTTCGTAGATACCAGATGGCGAAGCTATTAGCGAGCTCTGTCAGTGGTTCGATTCAATGAGAGCGGGCCTGTGGAAGAATTGGCGCCAGGCCTTGACAGGTTTCTTTTCAACCAAATTGAGGGGAAGCGAGAATTAGTGATGGTAATGACCTACTCTTCATTCTGTAGGAGAGCCATTATGATCTCAGAGGCGTTGCAGTTTGTAAGCCCAATGAGGGCGCTGGTACCACATTAGTTTGTCTGTGATGGTTTTCGTGGAACTACGAATGCGCGGCTGAGTAGGAGACACGAGCACAGTTCCATGTTTAGGTTGACATTGATCGTCAAGCAGCCTTTGCACCTGTGGTCACCCTAGGTATCGTATGTTCAGCATGGGGGGCGCAGATTTGATGGAGCTTTGCCTGCGTTTCATTTCACAGGTCTGGGCCGCAAAGCTTGGATCATCAAAGCACCGCCCAACTCATATGCCAATGACTCAAGGGACTAGCCAGTGATTGAGACAAAATTGGACAACTGCTCAAGTCCTGATACAAAAAGTTGGGAAAACTCCAACCTGGTATGCAAGCATGCGCACTTCTCGTTACTCTACCTCTTCGAAGCCCCAAATATAGAGGCGAATAATCCGCTTTGGATCCACCCCTGGCCGAAGCAAAAGCCAGGCTGGTAGAATTCAGTCCCAAGTATGTACGTTGTATTCCCAAGATCAACCTCCTGGAAGGGGAATTTCAAAACTCGCGTCAATGTCCTCCAGGCAAAAGATCAAGAAGTATTTGATCATAGCTGCGCTTCTGGAATAAATGCTCTCTAACACGCCATGCCAGTATCTACCCTCAACCGACTGGAGGATAGACTTCACAAGTAAATCCGCCGTCTTAGTGTTACATCAGTATGAAGCTTACAGCAAATGTGAAATCACGTTCGTGGGGTATGCTTCGGGTGATATCCCAAGACCCATTTGGAGTTACGAAGTGGATTGGAGACGAGGGCTGTCTTCAGAACCCTACTTTTCATTTCCGAGAGGAACTGCGACGCAATCGAAGGAATACCAGTGCCATTTTTCAAGCCACACCGCAAGACCGACATCTTGACCCAGGGTCTTTAATTGCTCATTAGTGAAGCCCATGAACCCTCCCATATGATTCCAAAATGCCAATCGAATAGTTGTAAGCTATAAGCGACAATTTTAGGAATCGAAGAAGTCAACTGTGCCATGTTGCAAAAGCCACTGGCATGAGATCAATCAACACCAGAACCGCGGACTCGGTAATCTCTAGAAGGAGCCCTGTCCGACGTTCCGAAATTCGAACGCAGAGCTCAGCCGTGCGACGGTAACGCTGTGCTACGATGAAGATGAGGACAAGAATGAAAAATTCAAATGTATCGTCCGTCGTGCCCATTTACGGAAGTGAATCGTTTTCAACTGCGGCTTGTTGCAGGATCGGGTGTCAGACATCTAAGTAATAGCAACTCCCAACAAAAGTCAACTCTCACCTAGGGGATCTTTGCAGGAGCTATACCCCCAATATGCGCCCCAATGTGTTGACCCAATAGGTGTGTCGCTTCCACGTAACGAATACCCAGTCTAAGACATATTTCAGGCCTCGTGGATAGGAACAGCAGTCAAAGGCCGTAAGTACGGTGCAGGAGGTGGAAAAGTATAAACTGGACAGAACCACACAACCCTAGCTTTTTGCAGATCTCTACATTGTCCAGTCTGTGGGAAGAGCAACGGCTGACCGCCTATTTGACGTAAATCCATCATTCCATGTAGACCACACCCCAGATATTGCCTAATCGGTGAGCTGGCATGAACCAGGATCGACAGCTCGCGTACAAGTACCGAAACTGCATGTCCAGATACAGGCCACATGGAGTCAGCGGAAGAATACGGAAGGGATGCACGCCTTAATGTAAGGACGCGACGTCAGTACCTTGGTTCTGCTCTGCCGATCATGCGCCATGCCAAAGGTGTAACAGCCTTCTGCTGTCTCTTGGTAGCCCTAGGACATATACTGCACCGTTACTTAAGAGCCGAACCAGCCGAGCGGATTCCATCGCGCTGTTGCTTGCTTGCAGTTTTTGTAGAACTTTTGGTACGTAGCCGTTTAGGCAGTTGAGATCCAGATAATGGAGGCGTACTCGTGATCGACAGATTGAAATTTCGGTTGCAGCTTGCTACCTGGGCATCGAGCGTGCCAGCATAATCTTGGATACATGCCGATTTCCAAAGGACATTCCACAGAAGTCGACATGCAGTTATAGGTCAGGACAAGTGCCCTTCCACGGACCCACTCATAGGATTGTCGACGAGTAGTCTTTGTCGTTCGTGCAAAGAAAAACATGGAAGATCGAATTCGGATCGAGACTGCCTTCATGCATTCATGTGCGTGAAGCGGGGTGAGAGTCGTGCTTTGTTGAAGCACAATAATTGTGACATCATTTGCATTAATTGGCTGACAACACACCGTATCTATGGATGTAGAATGGGAATCGGCCCTTGTCCTTGTTCAATAGTTGCCACAGGGCCCTGAACAGGGTGTGGCATTGGTGTATGTAATGAGCAGACATATGTGAGCTTCCCGTTACGAGAAATCATGCAGTGCGCAGATCTGCACGTCTCCCGGCTTCTAGACCGCGGTACGCTTTTGCATCCGAGCTTCGATCTAGGACAAGCTTGCAGGACTGTGGCTGCAAGGATCATCAGATCTTCCAGACAAAAACCTCCAGAGCGCCAATGCTCGGCTTCTGATCCCTCCAAGGACGAAAATTGTTTTAGCTTCAAGACGCGTGACAGTATTCGGCAGTAAATGCATAATGCCTGTGGATCAATGATCTGGATGCGGCAATGCGGTTGAGCCAAAAGGATGGGAATTTTCCATCCGTTCTTGAGACGGAAGCACTGCAATCTCGACCGCTTTAGGTAGAGCAAGCATGCGGGCCAGGCCAGAGCACCGCCTGTGTCCAGCGCTCGCAGCAAACCCGAATTTGCGAGCTGTCATATGCAGCGCCGAACTGGACAAGGGACATCCCAAGACCGTGTGACACATATGCCAAAAGTGGCTAGCGACAGATTGGCCTAAAATCTTCGCAGGCACATCCTTGGTTCCTCGCAATCGCGATTTACAAGGTCTGGTGAGCCGATCCAATTCGGTTTGTTGTTCCCAAGAGATCTGGTCTGCACATTTCGACAGGGGTCTGACGCCACGCGGGTGGAGCTTGATGCAAATCAGCGGGGCACAAATCCCACGTCAAAGTTGGGCAAGGGTCCAAGGGTTCAAACCACTCATGAGAAAGCCATTTCATGAAAACACTCCTCACGCGACTAACGAGTCATGGTGTTTGAGCTGCGACTATGGCAAGCAGTTCCCTCTACAGCATCTGCACAGGAGCCCAATTTTTTTAGACAGCCACTCGCTTTTCCATGTTCGTAGAAGCCGCGGGCTGAAAAGCAGCTGTCAACAATTCGATATCTCCGTTTTGCTCACACAATACATCTTTCGCAAAGCTCAACGATGTCCAAACTTCGGGCCTTGACATCAGTACACCGTGACACGCTCTGACGAAGGATTACTGGTGATTATTGTCACTAGTCCATCCGAAGAGAGTGCCGGCACAAGGTAGCAAGCTTCGGAGATCAGATCAACCTTTTTAGCGAGACTTCAGAGATGATTTGCTTGTTTTCGGGTTATGTCATCTCTGCACAATGTTTCTTTGCCGTTCAGCGTCTCGAACGAGAGAATGCAATTCCTTCCTTGGGAAGATCTACGAACTTCGTATGCTTGGCGCGGATACCCAACCCTGGCACTTTCGGCTTGCGCGTTCGCCGTCGGATGATTTTGGTTACGGGTGACCTCTGGCGTGGTCCAGGCTTGGGCCTAACTCCAAAGCAACTTCAAGGTGGCTGAGTCAAGTGGTAGTCCAAGCGGAACTACTGTGGTTTCAGGGAGTGTATTTTGTGGGCGTCACCTAACGATATCAAGTAAAAGCGTTCTTTGTAGGGCCGCGGGCTCGAGTAATTGGTTGGTGCTGAACTCCGAGGGTTATTCTCATTGACAGGTTGGCCAGCCAAAGCAACAAGGAGTGGCTGAGATCCTTGTCTAGTGTAAAACTCGCTAAATAACTGCCCGTGTACTAACAAAGCAAGCTCCTTTTTTTTTCTCCGACTGATACGGAATATGCTCCACTCTTCTTCCCCCCTGCTCGCATCACACCAACACCGCTCACACCACATCCGATGTGTCCCCGGTACCCTGTACAGATCTCGAACAGCTGCTTGGCCCCAGTTCCTCCATAGGGTCATAGGGCATGCTTTATTGCATCAATTTACTGTGTACAGGATGGAGCAGCACCTGCTTCCCGTACACGCTCCAATGGGCGCCTCCACCAGTCGACATTAAGTAGGTCTCGGGAAATTCGATTCGACCAACGACGCCACAGTGTGCATCTCACTTGCATCCGCAGATCCCTTAGCTGTCAGATCATGCCATCCTTGCTGTCAAATCGTCTTAGCTAGCCTTAGGATCTGCTTGGACTGGAGATGCTCGCTTGATGTCCCGTACCCACCAATATAATGTAGCGGCTTCCACTTGGCAGCGCTGTCGTTTCGAAGAATTGCATCTATTTTCGAGTCGTATCTCGATATGTTTTACGGCTCTCCCTTTCTCTCTAAAGCAGGTCTGTCATAGCAAGATTTTGAGTAGGCCCAGCACCCATTCGTCCGGCAGCCAGGGCCAACTTTGAAGCGGTTACATGCTATGACGTGCACAAGTACATCACCAAGGCTCTCCTACAACACCCTACAAAGGTCTCCCAACTTTCGTAGGGCATGATACTGTCAATGTGCGATTCTGGTGCCACCTTTTCCAGGTTTGCTGATGCCCTTTCCTCTGATCTGGTCGTGTATACGTCTCTCGTCAACACCCTGGTGTGTTCGCTCTGCCCCGAATTTGCCTTCTGTTCGTTGTCTGCCCGCTAAGATCACTGGCCTGTTGTATCTCCTACCTTTGCACGGATGGCAAAACGAGCGTATATGCTTACTCTCTTCATTTCAGCGTAGACCAGCCGTCGAGGCAATATCACCATCAACTACACCGTCCCATGGACCGATTTAAACGCCGGGGCCTAGAGGCGAGCTCTCATCCTCAAGACTACGCACTTTCTCCCAGCCAGAGTCAACAAAAATTACCGCCGTTCCGAGACGTACATTACTGTCCTCCTGCCCCAATCTTTTCTGCGCTGATTCCTGACTAGATCATTCCCGCACATCTCCACAACGAAATTGACTCCAAGTCTCATGGTACACCATTGGGCCATCAGTCGCCTGCCTCAATATCACCGAAACTCCAGAACATGCAGCATCAGGCGTCGACGGTGCCCTCCCTTGCACAGTATTTGGATGAACCGTCAGGTCAACTGCTAGACTTTGGACGGCCAACACAGACTGTTTCTCAGCGACAATCGGAGCCCATATTTCGCCACAACATTTCCATGCAGTATTCGGATTTTTCAAGTTCGTACCATGCCCCAAATCACTCGGCCCATCAAATTCAACCAAACGCTCAACACATACAAAATCAAAGTCCCAATCTACCTTCTCTCCGACACATGCGCACCGATAGACCCAACAGCAGCATGGACAACTACGCCATCCCTCTTCCATGCGGAGATGGTTACGGGTATAACTATGCAAACGGGTACGAGCCGGAGCATAGCCGTTATTCGTCCAGACGAACACCGGTGCACGATCAGGCTCAGCGAAGCCATCAAAGTTACAGTGAGTCGAATGGGAACGGGACGTTATTCCCCTCAGCGCAAACTAGGCACTTAGCGGCCTATGACGCGTCGAAAGGATATGTGCCGTTATCGGCTGGATATACTGATGCAGAATATTCACCACATTCACCGCACCAGGGGAACGGAGCTCCATACCCGAATTTCGGAGTACTCAGTGACTCCGGCGATTCGAGAAGCAAAAAGCGGCGAGGAAACTTACCAAAGCCTGTCACAGACATCTTAAGAGCTTGGTTTCGTGAGCATCTAGACCACCCCTATCCAAGTGAGGATGACAAGCAGAAGCTCATTGCTCGAACGGGCTTGACAATCAGCCAGGTATGTTGTAGGGCGACTGTTAGGGAAAAGTTCGTCTGGCTTATCATTGCGCACAGATCAGTAACTGGTTTATCAACGCAAGGCGTCGCCAATTGCCTGCTCTAAGGAACCAATATCGAACCCAAGATCACGACAGAGAGAATGCTCAACATCTCTCAGAAAGCGAGCACCTTTCGGCACAAAGACCTAGTCTTTCTCCTGGATAGAGACTTTTGTCAAAACGGGAGGTCAAGTTCCTTGCGACAGGATTGCCACTTCTTCCCGACGGAGTCCTTACCCACGATCGATCATGACGTCTTGGTAATTTGAGGTCTAGACTATGGGGGCAGCGACAGTTGGTTCGATTACGACAAGGAGAAGAGCATTGATACCCCCGGTGGCAAAAAGGAAAATCTTTATCAAGGGGTTTGTTTGGCGAACGGTACCATTTTAGTCTCCTCAGTTTCCTTTGAGGCTCCTGTTGCACTTTTCGTTTTTCAGTCAGCCAGTACATACAATAGTCAATAATTGCCGAAAATTCAGCCGTAATTTGAATTCGAGCTCGTGGAACACGTCGCAAGCACCATTTATATCATGTGAGAGTCTCTGGTCACATTTGAGAAGAGGCTCAAAGCCATTGAACCACCGCTTTCATCATGAAGCAAGCCGAGCTGCGTAAACGCCCAAGATATGGACAAGTATCTGACATCAGGTCATACATGTACCCCTAGAAATTTCATAACTCCGCTAGAAGGAAAGTACTGGTCTGCCAGCACCTCAGGCGGATTAATTCTAAGCTTGCGCCTCGACTCACCAAAGCGTGGATACGATTCCCACGGACTCGCCAACATGGCCTAAAGGCCCGTATCGTCGGAATCTGCGTCGACTCACCAAAGTAATCTAGACGAAAAAAGTGACCGGTCTTGCCGGCAAGCACTGCAGATGTGTGTGTGAGTAGCATCTCGTTACGACCACAAGATTGTCGTACAAAACAGTGTCCTTGCCATTCCTTGAAAGTCATGAGCACCACAGCAAGCCCCCTACTTCATTTGAGTACGCTGAGCTAACTTGACGCCTTTACACCGAAAGAAAGATGAGATCGATATCAGGTCGAGCGAACAACCGATATCTCTACTAAGGGAATGTTGTCCTAGAAGTTGGGAAGTATAGACCAAGTATATCTACAAGGTTGCCGTGGGTTTGTGTATGTTAGGGGTACTTGCTAGTAAACCGTACTCTCCAGCCACGATGCTTCGCTTGCACTGAGGAGCAGTTGCGAGGCAACGCTCTCCAAATCCGTACCTCTCCTGGCTGGTCGACATGCTTTTCCGGACACTTTGCGTAGCTCGTGATCCGGCGTTACTCCGAAGCGGTGAGAATTAGAGCATCAAATCTCAGGGCAAACGGGTGCTCTCGTGCTTTCCAAGCGGCTTTGCCGTATTAGTTCTCAACAGCTTGTGGGCGTGACGACGCTGCGTCGTGCCAAACCCCGTTTCTTGAACTCTGTCTGCCTTACCCTTGCTCGATGCAGTTGCCGAAATGTTGCCAAGCATGAGAAAGAGGCCTAAAATAGCCTTGAAAGCCCTGACAGTCCATTTTGACTTTGAGCGATCGTCGATCAAGGGTCTTTGACATAAAACCTAAATTACCGTGCTATCCCGTTCCGCGGCTGTCAAAGGTGCAGGATCCGGGTGATGCGACGCGTGGGCCTTGCCCCTAAACACAGACCTCTCGCAGATCATTGGCTCGGATCTTCGAAATATCTCCGATTGAAGCTTGTGGCGGCCAAAGGATTCGACCTTGTGTTGATGGGCCGTTGCGCTACGGTTTGTGAACTGCTGAGAGCTACTAGTGACTGCAATAAATGGTCACCACTTTGAAGCTCGGGATAATTCCAAATACCTTAAGGTTTTCCACAAAGGCGCCACAAAGCCCGAACTGGCGGGTCCAACTGGCAAGCGTGTATTTCCAAGCAAAATGAGATCTACACTCGCTTAGAGCCAGCGAATTAGCCCAAGAGTCAACTAGATTTAACAGAGACGATCACGGCACAATACCCGCCTTTTAATCAGCGCCAAGTGCCTGGTAGGTGGGGGTTGCGACTCCCGTCAAAGACATGTGCTGATGTTCCCACTGTGCGTAGACGATGTCGTAATACCAATCTGGGGATTTCTACTGTGCCTGGAAGTGCTGAGGCTTTCCGGACCCATGACTAGGAAACAGGATCGGGGGGGCCGGGGGCAACAGCGAAAATCAGGTCGGACAACGGTCACCGACCCGCGTTTCATCTACCCAACCCTGCAAGCATTTATTCCCCAGCTACACCATCCACCTCATCCGAGTGCTAGCTGAACTTTCCAAAAAGCCACGTGCTAGCCGGATTCAGGTATTGATTATGGAGTTCCAACGAGCAATCGTCGTTACGCGATTCGCTGTATTAGACTTTCACTGGGCCCTGAGTGACGCACGCCGGCAATCGGACAAGGTAGACAGTGTACGGTGCACCATTCCCAACTCGTCTGATTGCAAGCATCAACTTTCTAAACACCACATACTAGCTGATTCAGGTACTGATCAGGTGGGTCAATGGCAAAAACCCGTTGAGCGATTCGCTGTGTCAAGGTTTTGCAGGGCCCTACCTAATGCACGCTTGCAATCGGACGTGTTGGGACAGTGGCACTTATCGCTTATTTCCATCCATTGTCGTCCATGGCTGAAACAGCCAATGCCGTTGAGTGCTAACCTGGCTCTTTGTGCCACAAGTTCGTCTTCCATCCTCCACGTCGTTGCTTTGTAGTGATTTGCTGTTTGTTTTGCCTTATTTGCTTGGCTGAAGAACGTCCCAAAGGCCGTGCCTCACCTCGTCTGGGCCTACCGTCGACCGAAGAGAGTCGCTAGGGACGAAACATGAGGTAAGCGGTCTAAGCTGGATAGAGAATGTAGGTTTGAGGCTGTGATGTTAGAATTTGAGCCATCGATGATTTCCTTGGCTGCGAGACCTTGCATTATTTCTTGAAGGGAATCTTTGTTGGTCTGTCATAAAGCCTCTCAGTGGTAAGATTTGACAAGAGAGGAACTCTAAGAGCGTCCTGGCTTTTGCCCTTGAGTAGCAAAATTGTCATTTCTAATTTTGGACCAAGGATTGTTTGATCATGGGTCGTAATCTTCGTTATTTGGAGATACGGTGTTGTCGCACCACTATCTAGTTAGCACTTCACTCATTTCAGTCTTTACTCGCTAGACTTGGGATGTCGAGCTGCAAATATGGTGACTTTTTCTATCTGTCTTCATCGGCCTTCACTATTCAGGCTCTGCTGTCACATTCTAGCGCGCACATTTTGTCGCCGACATCCATGCGTGTCCTCAAGTCATGTTACCTGCCCGCACTAATTTTTTGGACGGGCTGCTGAGGCTTTATGCGTGACCGTCTAGGAACTTGTCCACATCTAAGACGAAATAACACAATATTCTTGTTACGAGAACAGACGGCCTCAGAAATGTGCATACTTAGTGCAGCAAGCCACCATGAAGCTGGAAAGTTCAGAGCATCAATGATTATGTACATGAGTTTAAAGCAAAATGTGACGATCCTTTCTCAGCCTGTTCCCCCTCGTGATGTTCTAATCTTGTGAATTGGGTAGGCTATGTCCCTAAACTGTCCGCCTAGCGAAGACGTTGAAAGTTGTTGCTGGAGAGATTGATCACCTCTCTGGGGTGACTCGTCGAGCGGCTTTTTTGCCCCGCAACCTCACCTCCATTCTAGCTAACTCTTCGAGCGGTTTGCAACACCGGAACAAACCTCAGCCCAACGCTTACCTAAACTCCCGACCGGCTTTTGGCAAACATCAACAATCCTGAATCTCTACTCCTGGCTGGCTCTTCAGCTGGCTCTTTGGGCGGGGTTTATCGACAACCATGTGAGATCTTTCACCTCAAGCTACGAATTTCGCCGAGACTCCCTTCCGTACCAAATCCTCACATTCCTCAAACTAGATCGGCTCTTACTCGCGAGCTGTCTTCATGCCAACCCGCACTCTTAACATACCTTCATGCGCTACCACCGACAAAGCGTGAGCGGCGGAGAAGCATATCCTTGGCGCCACCCACAAAAGGCATTTCACGTCGCCCGCGTTCTTTCCTTAATCTTTCCACCTCAACATTAGAAAGAACGCTCAATATGTGCTTTCTCATCAAAATGGATCCAGAATTATTCAACCCAACTTTCAAGGTCTCCCACAGTGACATATGCTTGCGTTCAAACCATAACAATTGTACTAATACCAAAAGTATGCAAGCTTCTCTACATGCTCCCGGTGGCCCCCTCAACCGCTCTCGACGCCCGGGCTTTTTTGATCCTCGAATCCAAAATGTCGCAGCTTTCACAACTCATCAAAACGGCGACTGCGCTCGAATGAGTATCAACATAGCATACTCCCTCCTTACGCTCCTAACTCTCTCCGGTCTCGCCATCATCTTCGTCGCTGGCTTCCTCTGGAAGCGGCTTCTCAACAACCCTCAATCAATTTGGGCTTTTGCTCTGCTCAGTCTCCTGAACTATACAATCTGTACTGCGATACAGGTCATTTTCCTTCTGCTGGGGGCTATTAAAGGCTGGAAAGGAATTCTCTGGATCGTCAGCACTTTCTGGTTGGGCGCACTCATCAACTTAGGGATATCCATCCTATTTGGCCAAATACTCGCGCACTCTCAACTCCCTGCGACAATACCACCACGTTGACTCAAAGGACGAAGTCTTCTTGCTCTTCATGCATTCTACCGGCTTGCCAGGAGGTCAAGCTAAAGCCTTCGCCCTTCACACAGCCGACGCAGGAGGGGTTTATGTTCTGCTTTTCGTCTCCTTCTATCACGCTATACCTTACCAACCACTGTCATTCTCGACACCGCAGTCCTACCGCTATTCCATAACATGATGGCAGATGATATGGTGCAAAAGTTCCTGGGAGGGCTGCAGTCAAGCTCGGAGGTCTGTACGATCTGTGTGACAGAGAAAGAGCTCAAGTTGTGGAAGCCAGACCTGGGAGCACAAGCTAGCAGGTAGCAATAAGGAAAAGGCGCTGTAAGATGATACCTCGGCGGCACTGTTGACATGCACTCGTTGCAAAGTTGCCAAGTATTGCTCCACCGACTGTCACAAAGCCAACTGGAAGGAGAGCATAAGGCAGTCTGTGTTACACTCTAACGGAGATCGTCATGTTCAATGAGACTAGCAAGTGTATACTTCTTTACTAAAATGGCTAGACACACACATTTCCGCAACAGGAGCCTTCCTTCCAATGGATGATACTCACCCATGCTCATCCCATGCTGGCTCGTTGTATGTTACTAACGGGGAGAAGTGAAGAGAAAGGACACAGGCTTGGACATCACGTGACATTCAGGGGTCCAAGTAGCGGTCCAGGTACGGGTCAAGGAAGCAACTCATTAGGTTCCTTTCACTATTCCCAACGCCATTTTGGAGTTCTATTCTTGCATCGTTTCGTGTGCTGTGGCTCCCCCGTGTTCCCCTGTATCCTTCCGTGGCAATGTGTGGATGATTCTGCCAGTCTCTCCTACATAATTACTGGCTATCGGCATCATGTCCATTTAGTCAAGCAGGAACAAGTACAGTTGTGAAGAAAATTATAGGGCGAAATTAATGTCAGCAAGACGTTATAGTCAAGGAGACACTTTAGAGTAACGTAGATCACGTCCATTTCAAGCTCTTGCAAACTCCTTGCCACGCTCAATCGCCAAGATTGTCTCAATATGACCCATGTCGACCTTGCCGTCGTCATTGGCCCGTCTCGCCAGCATCTGTGCCGTCTTAAGCACATTCTTGATCTGCCTGCCGTTGAGCTCGACCTGGGCTAGCGCATCCAGCTGCCCATCACTCAGGCCGCTCGTCTTGCTCAGGAATGTGTTCCAGATGTGGCGTCTGCTGGCCGCGGTGAGGGGTGGATACTGCATGCTGATGTGGATCCTGCTGTGGAAGGCGTCATCGATGTTGCTGATGCGGTTGGTGGTCAGGAACAGGATGCCCTCATAGTACTCGAGTACGCGCAGGAAGATCGAAACCAACTTGTTGCGCTCGAGGTCGGAGGTGCTGCGCGCCTCGAGGAAGACGTCCGCTTCGTCTAGGAGGAGCACAGCGTTCCACTTTGAGACCATGTCCAGGATCGTGTTGAGGGACTCTTCGATGTCTGCTGGGTCGAGGCCGAGGTCGCCAGCGGACATCATATACAGCGGAACACGCATGTTTTCTGCCACGCTTTCCGCCGTCAGGGTTTTACCGACGCCGGGGGGCCCAGAAAGGAGCATGATCATGCCACGTCCTTTTCCTTCGATGATGTCGTCGAATTCATTCTTGTGCTTGACCTGAGACTCGACGAAGGCGAGGATGAGGTCTTTCTTCTCGGTCGGCATGACCAGAGATTGGAATGCGTTGTCGCTGAACTTGATGGGGATTATTTGATCGACGAACAGGATGAACCATTTCTTGTTCTTAAGAGCGTAACCACGAACGTACGGGACAGCGAGCAGGAGTTCCTTCGAAGTTAGAGAGCGGTGCTGGGGTCTGCTGCCAGTTGAGCCATCTTCGTCAGGAGTAGGAACGTACTCCGCGGAATCCGCATCAGAGTCTACCATGTCACTATCTTCATCTGCGTCCACATATTGCTTCTGTGCTTTGCCAAGTGAAGCAAAACAAACTGCTCTGTTGGGTAGAAAACGGTTGTGCGCTTCGCAATCGATGATGATGCGGCTGTCAACCGTCTGCTTGACAAGACCACAGCGGCCATAGGTGAGCGCAGTACCTCGATACGCCATGAAGTGGTAGCCGGCGAACTTTTGAAAGACCTTGCCCCGGGCGGTCAATCGGCTGATGAGATCTCGCTCGTGAGGATGAAAGCCGAGTGGAAAGTAGGCTAGCCGTGTGATCGGCTTCGTGCCCTCGAACTCATAATTACATAGGTACACCGAGCTGCTACCAAACTTGTCGCCATCCCAGTCGATCCCTCTACTGTAAAGTTGAAGGTACGACGAACCAGATTGGTCTTCTAGGTAGGCAGCCGATTGTAATTCATAAACACGCTCCTTCCCTTCATCAGTACCATAGACCAGGACACCAGGTTCGAAGATCGTCCAGAGATGCTCAAAGGTGATGACACCGTTTGCCACGAGGTCATTCTTTGCCGCAATGGCATCCTTAAGCTCCTCGTGAAGGACTTTGTGGAAAAGTTTCAGATGAGCTCTCGTCGCCTCATCTGTAGTAGTCTCGAGGACGTCGACTAGCTTAGTCCATCGATGAACGAAGGGCTGGAAAGGTGCGGCGAACACCAGACGCTGCAAGTTGGTCGTTATGCCTGGGTAGTCCTTCAGCACGACTCCCAGGGCTTCCTTCAGAAGCGGGCTCTGGACGATGATTGAGTCGATTTCGAGCGTTTTGCGACTGTCGTAACTAATCTTGTTGCGGACCAGAAAGGCAAACCGCGCGGTCTCGGCATTCTCGGCAGCCTCAACGGCATCGTCAGGATACTCTGTCACCCTATTCATCCGGTATGATCAATAGTTTGCAAACAACAAAGTTTGGGAAAGAACCTACCACTGGTTCCTCCCTTCCTTGTCGGGTTTCTGGTAGAGGTTCTTGATCTCGGCAAGCATCCCTACAGGAGTCTTGTCCTCTGGTTCTTCCTCCTCACTTTCGTCCGCTGATGTCACTTCCGCAGGTTCTGGTGTCTCTCCGTCCAAGATGCCTTCGGCCATCTGCTCCAACAGCTCAGCCATCTTGATGATGTTGGTTTGAGTAGCGGATCTCTTGTTCTTGTTCGAGGAGGACTTTAACTGAGAGGATGACATGTTGTGCTGACGAAATAGATTAGACCAAACAATACACATAGGGTCAAGGATAGTTTGAGAGGTATTGGAATTCGATGTGAGGAAGAGAAAAGACGGAACAACGATCAACGGCCGTACTCCAGGTTATTCTTAAGTAGACTGGATGAGAGTCACTGTCACTTCTGCCTGTATTCGAGCTGTAAGCGATGTCAATAGTTCAAAGCTGTGACTATGTGGCCACTCTTGACTCCTAGCCTCCTAGCCCGACCAACCCAGCCATCAAAATTCGACAGCCTGCTGTGTGAAGCGCCAGCCTGACCAAGCGATTGGATGATTTGAGTGACTACCAATCCATTTTCTCCACCTCGCTATGCCGGTCATGGACATTTTTGGGAGCCTGGGCTACAGTAAAGGCCATTTATGCCTGCCTGAGCGGGGGCTGCTGCCTGGTTCCGGACTAACGTCTCATCATCCGGAGGATATCGCCCTTCGCGCTTTTTCAGTAGTATCATTCTAGTTCTGAGGAGGAAGGAATTGCAATGATGACTGGAAGGTTGTGCTTTGACATGGCCGCTAGAAAAGAGGTGTAGAGCACATAGCGAAAACCTAGGGCTGATAGTCACGTGGGATGGAAGATGGCTTTTCCGCAAATCGATGCTAGCACGAGCCTAGTGGCTTGTCTTTTTTAGGCCAGAGACGAAGGAATCTTTCCTCAAGACCTTGTATCACATCGGTTTGTACTGGTGACTCATAGGGGCATCTTTTTCTTTTGCTACCAGGTTCACCACGAGCGCTCACCCTCTCTTGCTTTCCGTTTATTCACAACTACCCCGGAGCCCCGGATTTCTACCTGGTTTCGCTACAAATACTAGGTCTCCTGCAAGCCGGCCCCAGCAGAACTCTCCTCCGCCGAAAACTACACTTCACCCACCTCCTAATTATCCTACACGCCTCCTTATTCGCCGTTCTCCCGCTCACTGAATTAGATGTCACGGCCGTAAATGACTCCAAAGGTTCTATCTCTGAATCTCAGTCTCGTATGACCAGCTGCAGAATCTATACTAGTCAATGCAATCCCTCATTCTATCCCCGAAAGGCGTCGATCGCGGCCGGAAAGCGTTGCGGAAGATAACGGTACTTTCGCAAGTGGCCACACATATGACATGAATATCTTGAACTTTTAAAGAGCACATTAGTAGCCTTCGGGGCAACAGCTGGCGCAGCAACGAGCGTTAATACAGCTGTCGACGTCGTCTGCTGCACGATAGACTTCAATGTTAGTTTTTCCTGTATTGCTTTAACACAGCAGACTACCGCCAGCCTGTAGATGTAAACCGCAGACGGTGGTCTCATGGGGCCTAGATTCTGTTGTCATCGCTTATAACGCATAGTCTCTAGAAATTCTCTTGCTTCGGGGAAACGACCCGGCGCGAATTACGGACTTTCAACCAATCAGTGATCCGTACTGTCTTGAATGAAAGCCATCACATCCTCATGACTGACCACAGCTATTGACAGCAATCCCGCCCTACAGAGGGAGGCTCTATAGAAGGGGCCTCTACAGCATGCTGTTGATACGCATGCAGGATTCGCATGCTACCACGAGCATGATTAATTGCGTACTTTGAAACGGAACTTTTGGACTTTCACATTCTAAAGCTAGATTGACTTACTCCAATACATTGACGTATGAGGTGGGTATCACTGTCGAGGACTAGTAATCATATACGTCGTAAGAGCATAACAGGCAACACTTTTCCAACAATGCAGTCGAGCATGTCCCTCAAGCTTAGCCTTTCCAGGATTCCGATGCCAATTTCTGACCAAACCCGGGACACCGTTGCTAAGAATATTCTCTATCCAAGCATCCTTGTCAATACTTACTTCGTTAACGCAAAGCTTATTCCGAGAATCCCCATTCCAAGAAACGCGAATGATATGCAGACATTTTTGTTGTGACTCAGAGCCAAGCTCTCGCTGAACAAGGATAAGGCCACACTTGCCATCACCCCAGCAGTGATTGCAAACATAGATCCATAGACTTTCTGGTCAGGGGAGCCCATCCCGTCCTCACCTTTGGCAAGCTTGAACCACAAAGCTGCAACACCTGCACCAACTGGCTGAGACAGGCCGCCAAGGAAAGCAGACCAGAACATTGCCTTGAAACGAGATCCGAGCGCCAAATAGAGGGGAAGGGCCATGGCGAACCCTTCGGTAATGTTATGAATGAATAGCGCCATAAATACGGCAAAGCCAAGGGTAGGATTGGCATGATTGGTTGCGTATGTGATAAAGCCTTCAGGTGCCTTGTGCAGCGCAATTGCAATGGACGTCTGGAGACCAATCGCCATGAAGGCGTTCGTTGGAACATGGTGATGATGTTCAGGGCCAACTGATTCGACAATGGTCGATCCACGACGATCCTGTTTCATAGATTCATGATGCTCGCCCAATGGACGGTGGTAATGATGCGTCGATGACCGAGAGCGTATCAATGGTCGTTCAACCTTACCATGTCCCAACGATCGAGGTCGATCATTTTCACCGGGCGAGTGGTCATGCGAGGTGTCCTCGCCGATTTCTGGTATTGGGGATATGTTCTGCATGCTAGGAAAGCTACGCAATGTTGGTAATCTTGACACACCGCCGTTAGGAACAAGACTTCCACGCTTAGTCAGGCCCTTGAAACAGTCTTGGCCGCACGGATCACTGTAGCCTTTGCAGGGGCCCGTCTCACTACAGGGCGTTTTAGTTACTGCTGCCAGCTTTGTGAAAGTGCGAAACAGGCCTCGTGGCATGTACGATGGTCTTCGACTGGGAGGTGCCGTCGTGAGACTGGTCTCGGGCTCTTGATCACTTGATCTATAGGGTGGCTCTAACAATATCCCTGGCTTCGGCGAGCTGAAGCTTGTTTGTCGAGAGAGCAACGGCGTCTCCTCGTCTTCGGGAGCGGTCATTAATTTGGCGACAGGGATACTAGAAGCGTGACCATCCTCATGATGGTGATGATGATGCTCTTCCATCTCTTCGGGCTGTGCACCCTCCTCGTCGTGAGTGTGATCGCAGTCAACCACATGGGAGGGAATGTAGCGGTGTAGTAAGCTTGAAAGGATTTGAATGCCGATGACGCCAGCTAGGAATAAGCAGATGAGCAGGTACGAGGCTGCGGCGGGAGAAAAGCCGCCATCGATAAGGTAGTCCTTCGACTTTGGTAGCATGCTGTATAATGAGGAGAAAAGCTGCACAGCAAGGTCAACCAATGCTCGTTCATTCGGACTGGGTCCCTTACCATAACACCAAAACTCAGGCTGAGGGATGCTGAGAGGAAAGCGTCACTCTCTGCGATTGAGAACTTCTCCATGCCAGGAAATTGGCGGACGGCGATATCGACGCATACGATGCTGGCGCCAATAACGCAGGCCACGCCGCTGATACATGTCATGATCCACCCGCGAGTGTCATTTTCGAGTCCCATCTTCGAGGTGATCTTGTGCGGTTTGCCGGAGGTGGCGATGGCAGGGAGCGAGACGTGTTTCTGAGCATGCACTGGAATAATATTGGATTCAATGAGGTAAAGACTGATGCAAAGAATGGTGCAAAGCCTGGGGGATGAGGTGGGGTTGTTCATATCGAGATGGGAGTTGGTGAGGGAGGAGTGTTTGTAGGAGGCACAGGTTCTTATCCATTGCCTTACGCATGCAACCTCCATGAGCAAATGACGAATGACGCCCGCCTTACACCCGAAAACAGCTAGAGAGCTGCAAGGTCCTCGAAAGTTTAACTGGAGCGGTGCCAAGCAATCCTCGTTGGCCCCCCAAATAAATTTTTCTCCAGGTGTGATTCGCACAGACGCTGCCTCGGGACCTCATCACGAGCGCGTATCGACGCGTGATTCTTCCTGTTCTCTTAGAACCTAGAGTTTGTCTCTCTAATCGCCCGCGGGTCATTCCCATACTGCGATATCCGTCTAATAGTAATCCATGATGCCCTTTTCTTCACACAGCAATTTTTTTGGATCATGTCACAGCCAGTAGAGCAAAGTCCGCGAAGTTCCCATCCACCATCTCCTGCGACATCTGCCGACCCGTTCCATTAGCCATGTCCAAAACGACCCTCGCCCTCATTGCCGCTGCTTCTGCGTTCGCTGGCTCAGCCGTCACAGCCGCCATCTTCTCTTCCTCTTCCAAGCCGAAGCAACAGCCCAGGTCTTCGACCACCACCCCAAGTCCCACAACGACAGCCCCAACCAGAACTTCTCCGCTCTCTCCAGTTCCCGGCAGCCCACCAACTCCTGCTACAGTCTCCCCCGTCTCCCCTTCCGGCATCCTCCAATACGGCTTCCCCGGACCCATCTCCGACCTTTCCACTACCCCATCCCACCTCTCCTCCTTCAATCGCCAAACACGCAATCCGCACTGGGTCGCCGAGCACATCACACCCGCCTCCCTCGCCCTCAACAACGGCAACCGCCGATACTCGTTCTTCCACGAAGACGACTCCCTTCCACTTCCCTTCCGCGCCAGACTCGCCGACTATGCTCGCTCCGGCTACGACCGCGGTCATCAAGTCCCGGCTGCGGACGCGAAATGGTCGCAAGAAGCCATGGACTCAACGTTCGTCCTGACAAACATGTGTCCACAGGTCGGAGACGGTTTCAACAGAGATTACTGGGCGCATTTCGAGGAGTTCTGCCGCGAGCTCGTCTACAGCGGGAAATACCCCAGCGTGAGGATAGTGACTGGACCGCTGTACCTGCCCAAGAAGGATCCCGTCGACCAGAAATGGAGGGTAAGCTACGAAGTCATCGGAAACCCACCGAACGTTGCCGTACCGACGCATTTCTATAAGGTCATCTATGGCGAAGACGCGGTCGACTCACCCATCGGGAGAGTCGCCCTCGGTGCATTTGTGTTGCCGAATGCACCAATAGCGAACCAAAAGAGCCTCCGCGATTTCGAAGTGCCACTCGAAGCAGTTGAAAGGGCGAGCGGAATGACGTTTGCAGATAAGCTGCCGCTGGAGAGGAGGAAGCGGCTGTGTGAGGAGGTGAAATGTGAGATCTTGGTGAGAGAATTCAATAAAGCGAAGCAACAGGCGAGTGTAAGTGCAGGGAACGCAAAACAGGGAGCCGTGGTAGGACTGAGTCCGGACCGGAGTGGCGTTCCTTCACCAATCACTAGGGACGGACCTCCTACTTCTGAGCAAAAAGGCTTTTGGGGTTAGACTGCTGATGAATTGAAAAGGAGAACAATAGAGGCAGAAAATCATTATCGCGAGGGCATTATTGATGCAATGTCTCCTTCAGCGTTGCATTGCGAAAGGCGTTGGTTGACTTTAGAAAGTTTGGATAAACTCCATCTGTTGGACTATATCAACAACGCATAGCGACGGGCGATCTCATGACAAGATTTGCACTTTTTGGCAAGACTACAACCAAGACTTTTCAGCATTTCTTAGCCTTCACCGCTCCTGGCCAGGCACTGTGTTTCCACTACATATCAGAGTGCCACTCATCCCTTTATCCAGTTCGACCGGTGAAGTCAATCCCCCTTGATCCACCGGTTTTCTTCGATATCGTGAAGGCTATACCGTGCTTATGCTTTGTTGAAACCTCTAAGGGGGCAGGATGAGTGCCCCAAGAAGTAGTACCCCTTCCGCAATTGCAATTTGGTTTCATGAGAGTGCGCCATGTGCAAGACAGACAGAGCGGTGACTTTTCGCCGAGACTTGTTTTACGTGCCTCAGCTTTCATCCCCTGAGTGGTTTTGTTTGCTGGGAATAAGTACCGAATTCCTGGTTCTCGTCTGATCTATCGTTGCATTGATGAAGAAGATTGGTGACGATGGGTGCGATCTGGTGGGCTGGTGAGTTTCAGGCCTGTGTCACGCTACTCGCTCTCCATTGCAATGCTTTCAGATCAACCTGGAGGAGATGTATGACAAGGTTGAATGGCAGTGGAGAGTAGTTCCGGATAATGAAAGAATAGGAACACTATCATGTCGGAGGGCTTGAATTTTTCAATTATGCGATTAGGAAGGGGTTATTATGGTGTCGAGATTGCAGTCTCATAGATTGAGAATTGCTTTGGTAATGATTGAAGGAGTACGTCGGTGTTGAACCCCCCTGATCGGAAGTAGAATGGTATATCCAACGTGTCATTCGTTTAGCTCTCCAAGCACCACTAGTATTAGAATCAATCAGGATATGAACAAAACTCCAATTCTGGAGGCTTCGAATCAGAGAGCAGTCCCAAAGCCCAGGTCGACGATTGATGAAGTTTCATTATGCATGCCCACATAAGGTCGTCAGAGATCGTCCCGATGTCATGCTCAAAAAGTCCTGCCTCTTAGGCACCACCACCCGTAGGCCGCAAACGCCTGACTCAACCATATATGATCCAAGAACACTAAGCCGACAGCCGTCCAGAATGATCCTCAATGTTCAAAAGGTCTCATCAACATCATAATGCTCTCCGACATTGCTCAGGCCCTTTTTGCCATCCCTACCGGATGGTGGTCGCATCTCACTGTCATTCTCCACATTTTTACCCAACCCAGAACTTTGTCTCCTCGACAGTGCTGGTAGCTTTGATGCTCCTCCAACGCTAATTCTCTTGCTCGGGCTAGGAATCGCAGTCCCAATCTCGCTAGTCCTTCGTCCAAACGTAGTTCTCCTAGGCGTCGGCGTTGCAGTATCTTTCAAGTCCCCATCCTCACCATTCTCTTCATCTAGTTGTCCGTCGTAACCATAGTTACTTAGACTACTCTTCGGCCTAATACGGTCGGTAGAAGCATTTGGTGCGAAGCTATGACCCGCACCACTCCCGAGTGGTGCCCGTAGATTCGAAATGCTAGCCCGACTTCCTGGGCGACTGTGACCAGGCATATATGGATTAATGGAAGATCGGCTGGAAATGCTCGCTCGACTACCAGGACGTGGCGGCGGAGCTGCCATGTCTCCACGAGTTGGGGTGGCTGGCGGCTGGCCAAAGGAGAGTCGACTGCTCTTGTGGGTTAGGGCGGCTGGAGTGGCATGCCCATGTTGATCTGGAACTGAGCTCACACCGCTGACAGTACTACCGCCACCTCGCTTTCGGTTGCTGCGCACTGTCACTGACGCTGGAATGTGCTGACCAAGAGCAGACCCACTTCTAGGTGAGGCCTTGGGTGGGGTGTTGACGGGTGCCGGAAGCTTTGATTTCGCGGTGTGAACGCGTTCTTCGAGCTTTTGCATTTTGCCTCGCAAATTGCGCAGATGATAGATTGAATTGGATTGTGGAAGGCCTGCTTGGCGGTACGGCACATTCCCCGATTTCGACATACTTTGTCGGAATGATATAGACGGTGTTGACCTTCCATTGTTCACATGTACTGAAGTTGCACGAGAATGTTGTGAAGAGAGCGCACTGTAGGTTGACTGTCTGGGAGTTGTGTTGTTGGCATTCATTGAGATTCTGCTCTTGGGTATGTTCGATGTCGTAATTGGTTTGGTCGCGATGTTCGATTTCTCCGAAACTGGTGGAGAAGGTGGTGTAGGAGCATCGGAGAGACCTGATGAGGACGCTGTCTTCGTAGGTGGCGTATCGAAAGATGGAGAGGACGTCGTTGTAGTCGTTGGCGATAGTTCAGATCTTGGCGACCTTGACCCGTCAATTGGTTGCAGCGTCAGCTCCTTCCTCTTACGTTCAAGGGCTTCCTCCGCCTTGCGCAGCTTCTCTTTTGTAATATCGGTCTCGATTTTGAGGTCTGAGTATTCGTCTCTCAACCTTTGAGCCTCTATCCTGAGCGCTTCTCGCTCCTGTTCTCCAACGCGCATCTCTTCCTCAAGCATGACTTCGCGCTCTATGGTCTGGTTGTACTTCGACTCGAGGTCTTCCAGAGAAGACTCTGTATTTCTCTGCTTACGTTCGAAATCATCATTAGCAACCTCCGTATCGCGAAGCCTAAGCTGAAGGGTACGATTTGCATCTCGTAAGATGGTGATCTCCTTCTGCAGTGTGTTTTGCGCTGTGTTGGCTTCACTCTTCGCCTGCCTGTACTTTGTCTTCCACTCTTCCACTTCATAGGCGAGGTTGGCGGCTTTCTCTTTCAGTTCTCGCTCGCGCTTTTCGGATGCCTCTATATCTTTCTCAAGCTCTGCTTCCAGAGCTTTACTGGAATCTTGGAAATCCGCCAATTCAGATTCTAGCGACTCATACTGAGCTTTGTAGTAGGCAAGTGAATCTTCCAGCGAAGCACCCGAGCCAGGGGGAGAGGATGGCACGCCATCGGAGAATGGCATGCCGGGCGCGAGATAACGCGTGAGTCGAGATGGGGAAAGGTCAGGCAGACAATGATCAAAGGTGTAATGTCGAGCTGGATTCGTACTGGCTGCTTTTCATTGGGGTCGCGGTCGCATGAGTTGGGTCGGAATGTTGCTGTTGGCCTTTTCGATTAGTTTGGCGATATTATTGTCGTTGTCGATTGTCGTAATGGCCGTAATATCTGTCGTCTGCTGGATAACTTACCTTTGCGACATTGTCAGCATGCGTCTGTTGACACGCACGATTTAGGAGACGGAGCAACCATGAGCCAAGGCCGCGAGTCCCAAAAGCGTTAGCCTGATATTGTTGTAAGTCGTGGGAGGTGACATGGCGGCTCTATCGGGTGGCCATGTGAAATACATGACACGCAGGATAGAGAACAGCAACGACCACGCGCAAACTGGGCTTGAAACATCCCGTAAGTTACATCAGCATTTTTGGTGATCTGGAATCCTCCATCTTCAATTTGGCCAAATAGGGCAATTTAAGCCGAGTATTTGCTCAAGTTGTTCTGAAGTCGCTATTCGCACGCATTCCGGTGCCACGCACTGCTTTCCCCAATACCTCCCCGTTTTTCCCCCCTCGGCTTCAAGTATCTTCTTTCTGAAAAGCGTTACTCCTGATGAGGCAAATGACTAAGATGATGAACAATGTGCAATGTTTACGGCGTCCTTTCTGGGTGAAATGCTTTTCTAAAATGTTCTTGCTGACCAATGGTTGTTAAGCAGCACCATCCAGTCTAGGGCATAAGCAATCGAAGTGCAGCTGTGACAATGGCTGACGCCAGCGACCTCACCATAGATACACCCAATGACATGAAAGATTATTCCGAATTGTCTGCTAACCTCATCCCTCCTCCAGAGGCGTCTTACCCAGACAAGAACACTCTCATTGCCGCGGTCCAAGCGCATGGCAAACAATATGGTTACAATGTTGTAATCAAGACATCCTCCATTCCCAATGAAAAAAAACCTGGTCGCATTGCGAAAGTCTGGCTTCGATGTGATCGGGGTGGCACTTATCGTCCCCGCAACGGTCTGACTGAAGAAACCCGAAAGCGTAGACGCTCGACTCGTCTCCTGGACTGTCCGTTCATGATCATTGCCAGTGGTTCACCTGGAATGTGGACTGTCAAAGTTCAAGATGGTCGACACAACCACGGTCCCGTCACGGAGCCCCCTCGCGCTCCTCCGCACCGCAAAGTCAAAAAGGGCCAAATCGAGGCTGTTCCCTATGATTGGCCACATGACGCGTCTTTCAGTAAATTCACCACAGCACTTGTCATCATTGACATGCAACGTGACTGTGAGATTTGTGAGGGACTTAATTGTCATTCAAGCTAATATCTTCACAGTCTGCGCACCTGGAGGTTACCTCGAGTTCCAAGGCTATGATATTTCTACGACACAGGCTCTAATTCCTAAGCTCAGACGTCTGCTAGAAGCCTTCCGCGATGCCGGATTTCCAGTCTACCACACTCGGGAAGGTATGAACAAATGTCTAGTCCCGGGGCCTTTGACTAATGATCTCGTTAGGTCATCGACCAGATCTCTCGACACTTTCCAGCCGCGAAAAGTACAGATCTTACAACAATTCGACAGGCTTCGGCATTGGCTCACAAGGTCCGCTTGGTCGCCTCCTCATCCGCGGAGAAGTCGGCCATGACATTGTAGACGAACTCTACCCTTTACCAGACGAACCCATCATCGACAAGCCGGGTCGTGGCGCATTTGCCCACACAGATTTTGACCTCTTGCTGCGCAACAAAGGCATCAAGAATCTCGTCATTGCTGGTGTGACAACTGATGTGTGCGTTTCGACCACGATGCGCGAAGCAAATGATCGGGCCTACGACTGTCTCTTGGTCGAAGATGGTGCAGCTGCGAGTGAGCCAAACCTGCATCACAGTACTTGTGAGTCTGTGAAGATGGAAGGCGGTATCTTTGGCGTCACTGGAAAGCTCGACAACATTATTGACGCTCTTGAAGCCTTCAAGAATGCGAACCCCAAAGCAAGCACAAGCAAGACCAACCAAACAAGAACGCACACACCAACAGCACCTGGTGCTATGGCTGTGCCCTCTATAACGACCCCAATGCCCGCAGGACTTGATCTTTCCATGTCCTCGATTTCAGGCGGCGCGCTTAGTACACAGTTCGTCACCAGTACATCTGGCATGAACAGTGGACCACCGATGATGATAGGCTCTTGATCCATCGGATCGAGTTCGCTAAACATTGCAGTCTTCCTCTTTCGTGCCGCAACTATAGCTATTCGATACGTTTCACAGACTTGCCAGCAATGAGATTCAGAACGAGCTGGGAGCATTCATGTGCGATATCCGCATTGAAAGCCCTTCAGTTCGTGATTTGGACCTGATTGTTGTCGGTACTGTAACGTTGGCTGGTTGATCACCGAGCGATTCTCGAATTTCTCTTTTCTTTTTCTGTATGAGATGATACCCCCACGAGATGCATGAGAAATGACCGAAGGCATGGCATATAATCGCAAGCTATATCATGAACCCCTCGCACATAGATGTCATTGTATTCTAGCTCGCAGCTTCTCGAAAGGCGGAGGCAAACACCCCGTACCAAGAGAGAGAATGCAACAAATTGTGCATATTCCGATCATGTTCTGCTTAACACTGAAAAGCTACTCCAGCTCTCGTTGCAATGTTCGTGCCGCCACCAGCGAAACCCGTTCCTTCACAGCTGATTTCGCTTAAGCCGGGTCTAAGCTTATCCTTATCTTTATGCCTGGCGCGGTCCTCGATGGCCTTGGACTGCTTCTCCGTAAGGTCAGTCTCGCACACGTAGCATAACACTTTCGCCACCTCCTCACCCGCCGTCGTGCCAGCCTTCTCATGATCGGGAGGCCTCATAAATTGATCAACACAGCTTCCACAAAGCACATGCCCGCATGGTTTCGCTAGCATCGCCCTTGAACTGTTGCTGAGTCCCTTCTTACAGCTCGGACATATTCTGATCGTCTCCTTTGTCTTCGAGTCTTGATCTTCCGTAAAAACAACCGTAACAAGTGTCTTGAGGGAATAAGTGTGCTTCGTATTCGGAGTGCTGGCCGGGCACAGGGGGACCAACTTCTCCGGCTTCAGCTTCTTCGCACTGTGCCCATCCATCTCTGACATGTCGACACCTGGTACCCAGAAACTGGCCTCTGTCTTTCCACCTTCTGCCTTCCGCCTATCCTTCGCTCTCGCGTCACCAGCATGCATCTCCTCTGCCTTCCTCTTCTTTCCATTCTGCCAAGACTCGTTCCCTTTCTCCTCGAGGCCTTGACTCACCCTCTCAAAGTCCTCGACCTCTTTCTTGTGCTGCTCCTCCCTCGCCAGACGTTCTCCTTCTTCCCTCTCGATCTCCTCAGCCTCCCATTCCTTCTCCAGTCTCTTGATCTCCTTCCGCTGCGCCATAAGGTCGTTGAGCGCGCATTCCCGGCAGAATAAGTCTGCTTTGCTCCCGCTCGTGCATGCGACCGGTTCGCGAGCGGGTAGTAGACAGAGCCGACATGAAGCGAACGGGAGGAACGAGTCACGAGATAGGCGGGTGGATTGTGAACCCCAGGACGAGCGGAGGAGGGAGCGTTCGTGGGAGGTGAAGAAAGCGAGGGAGGTGTTACGCTTCGAGTGCGACATTTTCTGAGTCTGACAATGCGGCTTGAGAATCTCAAAGAGTATGCTAGGGAAGTAGGGAGCTCATGTCGTGGCGTATGGAGATACTTGCCACCGCGACGTTTTTTGAAATTGTAGATATAGGTCTCAATCGAACTTTTTGGATAGCGAACATGTAGGCACCATAGGCCGGCACTCCTGCGGTGGCTAATCTGTCGGAATGGCCGCTTAGCGCATTCAGCAATTAGCTACGGCTACGGCGCGCAATAGGGATACGACGGCGAATAGGGACCTTTTATCTCTTGGCGCAAAAACTCGTATTTTGCAAACGCGGATCTCGACAAATCGCATGAGGACGCTTATGATTTATTTGTACCTCACGGGCGTGCATCCCAAGAGCGTGCATCTGATGGGCGGGTGTCTCATAGGCGTGTATCTCACGGGCATGTGTCTCTTAGGCGTGTACCTCACGGGCGTGCATCTCACGGGCGTATATCTCGTGGGCGTGCACCTCATTTACGAGTCTTCCTTGCGCGTCGGACACGGGTGGCGAACATCCTTATGTCGACACCCAGGATGGTTGAGAAAGCTTCTGATTGTGGGCGACTCGGCCGTCAGGCTGCTGGTCACCCTTGGAGCGCGCTCCGCGTGGTGAAAAGCTGCAGCAAAGACTGCCCA
>Ga0335072_10000104_pt1 | contig 169707 bp, 164 predicted proteins | sample Lox_Sample_21_FD_206725 | JGI IMG/M metagenome (GOLD analysis project Ga0335072, IMG submission 206725) | Soil microbial communities from Loxahatchee National Wildlife Refuge, Florida, United States - Lox_Sample_2.1 | ecosystem: Environmental > Terrestrial > Soil > Wetlands | place: USA... | reverse complement strand
AGGGCGATGATGAGTCCATCGAAAATATATGACGGTGCCGGCTAGGCCTGCGCTTCTGACCTTTCTCATGCTCAGGCTTGTGAGTGTGTCTGTGATGTTTGACTAGTCCATCGTGGACACACTCGAATTCGCTATCATGGTCGGGAAGAGCTTGATGTTGGACCCCATTGTGTCGCTTAAAACGTTCATGATGCTTCTTGCCCGTTCTATGGTTTCCCTTACGCTCATCTTTCTTATGTGCCTCTCGCTTCTTAAGTGCCTCTGGGACTATGGACAACATCAGCACGTCTCGAGAGATAAACCAAGATTGAAGGAGCGACTTACAACAGCACGAAGAAATCGACTCATAAAGTATGGTGCCGCTCGAACAAAGATACCTACAAACCAGCGGAGCAAACACCATCGCCGCGATGATTTGTGCAATCGTCCAAGTTTCATCTCCTATTGCCCCATTCCTCCGCAGGTTGACAACGATCAGAAGTGGAAATATCATGAGCATGAGAAACCCGACGAACAGGATGGGAAACTGCAAGAAGACGAACAAAGAAACAAATTTGCGAAGCTTGCTCATAATCAGGCTATGTCGGCGCTCTCTCCGCTTGAGACGGACTCTTTCTAAAAGGGCTAATAGCCGCACCCAGATGATACGATACGCGAGGACGGTGACCCAAACTACAGTAAACGCACTGGCCAAGAGCCAAACTGCGATGAAGCTGGAGATGAGGGTTATGTAGTCGGGAGAGCAGAATATAATTGGGGGTGAGTTGAAGCCGCAGTTGTCGAGCTCCCCGATGCTAGAGACTTGGGTCAATGAGGGAGGGTGCTTGGATAATAGTAGTCGGCTGTGAGGATTTTTGCTTAGAACCAAGAGGAAGGTACAGATGGAGAGAGCTACGGTGATGAAAGAAATGACGATTATGTACGTTGTAGCCTTCCGCGTGATCTTCAGGACACCTAACAGCGCCCCTACTGGGAGCATAGTGGATTCGCTGATTAGGATGGCAAGAAGGTAGTTGTTTTCTAGTTGATAGAAGCTTCGAGCGTCAAACTGGTCATTCTTTGATACTATAGCGCGCCAGAGGGCAATCTGGCCGGCTATCATGAGAAACGATTGGGCATCTTGCGCGCCCTCCACTGTTTCTCTGAGCAGGTTGTATTGCTCTTTGAGGAAGGCTACTAGCCTTGATTTTGGTGGTCTTGTTATAGCGAGATCCCCTGTGGCTTTGCTGCTGAGCTTTAAAGCACTCTGTCGCCTTCTTTTTCGATGTTTCGGATGACAACAGTCGATAACTCGGCGAAGTGGGCCGGCTATGAATAGTCCAATTATGAGGTAGCCTACTATGGCGATTTGAACTGTATACGCAACTAAGACCTATGCGAACGATCAGTAAATGTCATTGCTCGCCTAGTCGTTTGACTACTGAGGTGGAAACTTTACACCGATGCCTCCGATGTCTGCATTCACGGTCCTGACTAGACTTTTGCACACACTCACAGTCTTCGGATCGGTCATGGTCAAAATGCTAGTCATCACTCCGCCTTGGTTATTTGAATTGGACCCTCCACACATGGCCTGCGAGAAGTCGATATTCGTTATAGCACATCCTCCCAGGTCCTCATCTATATGCTCATCCTGGCAGTACTGCTCCATGCACCCGTTGAACAAATCCAGCACCGCATTGACGTAAGTTTCATTGCATTGGGAATGAGATTGAGAAACTGTTGCGTCGAAATCCTGAATCGAGGAGAACTGGTCGCAGCCTCTGATATTGAGTGAGGAGTTGAATTGGTAACCCGGATCGAGACAGGCTTCTTGGCAGTTGGTGAAGGTGGTATTCCTGAAAGTGCAGGAAGTGCCTAGAAGAGCGGCATTTGAGGGTTTGCCGGTACAGAGTACCGTACACTGTTGGTTTGACATTGTCGAGTGCGGTTTTGACGGGAATGACTCTCTGCGCAGAGCACAAAACCAAACTCACTGCGTTTTAAAACGAGGGAATCGGTGTTCATCAGCCTGGTTGCAGCATCTCCCGCACGACGGTGTACGCCTTCAGGCGGGCTATAACCACCCAAGCTGACTTCAGCTCTTTCCGCCCTGCATATATGCGACAGAAGATCCGACAGCTCAGCCTGATCGCATTGGCTCTTTCTGCATACAGCAAAAGCAAAATACATAACAACCGGCCATTGATCTCCGGCGAATTTGCCGGGTGACCTCGCACTATTGTTATTTGTGTAACATCGCCAACGTGGTATGCTTATAGGCTGCAAGTCACAACCACGGCCACTACTTTTGCGCGATATCCGCCACATCAACACGATTTGGAGCAAGTTGGCCGGCCTTGAGACAGAACGGGTCGCAAAGGACTTTCAAGACGTAATTAAGACGTTAGCCCAGCAAGACGAGCTGACAACCGTCTAATATGAGAAAAATACGAGCCGTAGCCTTAAAAGAGGCTAACACTTTGCATAGCTTTCCCTTCCTACCTTACGCACCTTGGCGCCGTTGATTAATGTTGACAGGAATCCTAACAAATAGTTATTAAGATATTCGACTTTGAAGCTACGAGGTATATGAAAGTTTCTGACTCGCATGTATGTCCGGTTCACTCGTTAGCTTCGACACTCCCTAAGGTTACGTTGAAAGCCGCGCAGACTAATTAAGGTTCCACGTACAAGGCCGCCCATGCCCACAGGGTGCCGCCCATGTCCAAAGGGGGTACGGCCTAAACCGGAGGCGGATATCCCGTCAAACAACATAGGTTTACAAGTTTGCAGCTCAATGTCGCGGTTTAGGCAGCCCGATCCGGCGGCATCGACCACTTCCCTTCAAACAACTTTTAGTTGGTATCAACTTGTCGAGGTGACACCACCTTCCCTAAATGTAATAGCTAACTGTCAAGGAGCGACCAGGAGAATGCTATCTGGTTTGCCTTCTTCTGCCTGGTTTTGAAGCCTGGTGCGCGGTCCTTGTCCGTACTCCGTACTTTGGCATGGAGATTGATCCTCCAGAAGCGCCATGGCAAGTGCCTAGGAAACTCACAGCCAACTAGACAGCGAGAAGATGGGTAGCCTGCAGTAACCAGCCTTCATTGTTTGGCCGCTACATCTTTTATGTTGCCCCGTAAAGCCTTCAAGTTGGTAGTGGGCTTAAACGCAGACGTTATCAACCCGCCGTCCCCGCAAGAACCACGTCTCAATCCACACAGGCCTTCTTTCAACTTTACTACTCGAATTTTATTTACGCCGTTGGCCTATGAACGTTTAGCTGGCCTGATTCTTTATTTAATAGCACTTATGGTCTCGCCTCTAACTTCAACGATTGTTGTTTTCTCCCTGTGGCCTATATTAGCACTTTCACAGACGTGCTACTGGCCTGATGGCACCCAAGCATCGCCCGCGTATAAGCCTTGCAGCAACAACACAGGCTCTTGCTGTTACTATATCGATGACAATCACCACGATCTCTGTTACAGTAATGGATTCTGCTTTTCTCTCTACTTCGGCTAATCTATAGGGGAGCATGCACCCAACTCGAATGGAACTCGAATTCAGGCTGTGCGACGGGCTGCCTAGATGGTATGCGATGAGTCTAAACAAAATATGAAAGGTAGATTGCTAAATGTCAACAGCTGATCCCAGCGATCAAACCAAAATATCTCCGTGTGACGGCTACTCCTACTGCAGCAACTCTAGCGAAGCAGGCTCAGAATCCTGTTGCAATAGCACAAACACAATGACATGGAACAATGCTACCTTCCTTCCACGAGCCGACTTAGCAGGTTCTCTCGCCGTTTCTACCACAACAGTGTTTAGCACCGCGACGATGGCTTATTCGTCCTGTTCGTCCACACGATGCGAGGCTTGTTCGAATAATAATGTGGCTCCTAGGCGTACCTTTGGGAATAGCCATATTGGCGATTGCTAGTATGAGTTGGCTGTTGTGGCGGAGGCCATGGCGAGTTGGTCACGAAAGAATGGCAGCGAAGGCAGTGGGTCAAACACCAGGGCCGAGCGAGCAGCCGGTAATTCGTTCGGAAATCTCTGAAATGGGACATGAAGTAAATGAAAGGCAACTCCCTAATGTGGTAGAGCTGCCCACCAGTTGATGAGGTATACTCATATGTCAATATGCCTGGATTGATACGTACTACCCTATACAGACCCACCGAATAAGGAGTCCTTGGCCTTCAAAAGACCAGATTGAATTATATTTCCAACTTCCTCAACGTGCTTGGGATTGGCAGCATTGAACGTAGAACGATGTCCACTCGCTCGCCATAGTATTGCTTCTTCTTCTTGAGCCCTGGATGCATAGAAAGCGCGGCGACTCCCTGACCAAAGTACAGCATAGAAGAGAAAGCTGAACCACAGATCTAGAGATGCAAGGCTGGCTGTAAAAACCACAGCATACATCGAGCCTTGGAGTAGAGTGAAGATGGTCTCTACTTGTTCTTTTCCAAATCTGAAGCTGATATAGGACTGGCATATCAAAAGAATCCAGCTATACCACACAGACAGATATTCTCCCCAAATTGACCAGAATACGATTGAAAGGCAATAACTAACCAAACAATGGTAGGCCAACTCGTTCAAAGTAGTGACAAACTGGTCTGCTCGAGCTTTTAGCAGCGAGTTCTGAGAAAGTAGAGCTCCCTTTGGAAGATTTTTTTGTCGTCGCAACATCTGAATGATCTCTTGATATTTGTCAGGTGACCAGCCTGGAGCGATCAGACTCCACACATAACATCCCAGGCCGTGATCAAGTGGTGTGTTCCCATGAACACCTTTTGCGTCAAGCTTGGCGCCCTGTTTGAGAAGGAAGTCGACGGATTGGAAGGCTTGCCCACCTACAGCTACATGGAGAGGTGTAAGTTCGAGAGCCGTCTTTGCGTGGAGCAATGATTTGTTTTGGCTCAACAGGAACTCCATGACTTCAACCTGGTCGAAGGTGGCAGCATGGTGGATAAGCATTCGACCTATATATGACGTACTAAGTAATTTCGGATTTTCAGTCACCATCTCTACCACGATGTTGGTATCTCCCTTTTGTGCTGCATCCCATACACGCCGTCTATCATTGTATTCATCTGGTTGCCACGGGTCACGTACTGAAGGGGCCAGTTTTTTCACCACCCAGTCTCGCAGACTGGGTGCGAAAAACAGGGAGCAATTTAAAAAGAGAGCAAACCATGTCTCAAGGAATCCAAAGCCTTTACTGCCCGGAGCATTGCAAGACATCAATAATATCGCTCTGTGATCAATCTCGATAGGCAAGCAGTTTTTGTCATCTAATACAGCTTGCGCAATAAATGAGAGTCGAGATGCTGCTTGTTTGTATCGCAAGTCTCGGGAAAAGTTGACAAACCAGGCGTTGAAGTTATCGTAGTCTTTGCAGAGCTGGTCCTTTATCGCCTGTGGGAGCACTCTGATGGCTTTGCTTGTGCGCTTTTTACCCATTCTAGAGCAAAATAGGAGCCAATGCCGTTGCTAATAGTTCATTGTAAGTCACGGTGTGGAAATGATCTGCCCATAGCAAAGAAGATGACCTACATCGTCTTCCCAGCCACGTGGTCCGGTGAATGGAACAATACTGTTGTAGTACAGTTTTTTCTCCTCTTGGAATGGATCACTGCCAATGAGTGAGCAAAGATACCCGGTACCATTGTAGGTAGACATACCTATCCATCAGTTCAGTTCGGATTGTTTCTAGTAAGTCAGGATCCATACGGTCCTGAGCCTTTTCAGCAATGGTGTCCTTCAGCAATTTACGCCACTTGAACAACATTTTTTCGTGTTCCGGCCACTTGTTCTTGTAATGAACTATCAATGCTCCATCAAGGTCCTCGCGGCATGCGTTGACGTCCCATGTATCTTCAAGCCATTCCGTGTCAATTTGTCCTTCGAGGGCGACATACATAGCGACCAAACCGAATGAATACACATCTCGAGCCCGTAAATCGTTAAAATCATTCTCTGTAGGAGAATTCGGACAATCTTCAAAGAATTCCGGTGCCGCCCAGCCTTTTGTCGCTTCCGTCACGAATCTATTGTTTTGCTTACTTGAGACCGCTCCGAAATCTGAAATTTTGGCAACAAGCTTCCTTCTATCTAGTGGGTCTAGGTAGATGAGAATGTTTCCTGGTTTGATATCACAATGGACGATGTCGTGCTTATGGAGGGCTGTGAGACCATCGGCGATATCTGAAACGATTCCTGCTCCTTCATCCGGATGTTCCAGTCTTCCTTTGTGCCAGAGACTGCGTAGATCAGCAAATGCCCACGGCATTACCAAGATCGGGGAGAAGGCTTCGAGGTTGGTACTTTCTAAATCGTCGCTTCTGTTGTTGTTGATGTACATCGGTTCAAAGCCTATGGCAACCAGTGTCGCTAGATTTCGATGTCCACGTAGAGTCTTATGGCTCATGGCTCGAAGTTCATAGATCAAGTTCTTGATCGTCTTTCGGTACGTTTTTTTCTTTTCAATGTTGAATTCATCGGCCCATCCCGGAATAATATTGTCTTTCAACGTCTTGATAGCAACTTGCTGACCACGCGACCACCCTTGTGAAACTTTCATCGACTTTCCAGTAGAAGCCTCGACATCTTTTTTCCTCTGGAGCTCATGATCGTGAAGGAAGTGAATATCATCAATGGCAAGCTCAATGACGAACTTCAAGACTAGAGAATGATATTGCCGCTTGACTTGATTAGGACGACTTGGTGTGGGTACAGAAATAGAGTCTTTGTGCTCTCCACATTGACAAAGCTGGGTAGTATCACAATCATCTTCCCCATTGGGTGTGAACCGCTTGGCGTCATCTGGATCGCTCCACAAAGCCATGGGTAGGTTTAGGTAAGGTAGGACTGGAAAATAATCATCAATATCCTTGGCGAAATTATAGACTTTGGGATCCAAGACGATTTAAATAAGAAATTCAAGACCTGAATACAAGACTTTCTTCGTCCATCTTCAGCGGGGAAAAGGGGATGTCCCTTTACGATGTTCTCCTTTCTATTGATTTGAAGCCACGGCGCTAATAAAAGCAAGCATAACGCCTCATCACACTTAGCTTCAAACAAGTTGAGCCTTCAGCCCCGAGCTTATGTCGAATTGAATGAGGGCACATTTCCAATCCATTTTCTTCTCTCAAACTTCAATAATTAACGTCTTTCTGCAAAGATACACGATGCCCATCGACCCAGCATCTGCGGCCGGATTGGTACTTGCTATCCCTGGAATCATAGATCTTTGTGTGAAGTACGCTGAGTCCGTCTCACAAAAAATCGAAGCTACAAGACATTCAGACCATCAAATCGACTTTCGCAAGTTAAAGATCAAAAGCAAGCTCGAAGATGTCAACTACTATATGGATGCGTGCACAAAATTGGCTCCCGATGAGATCAAAAGATTTAATTTTGAAATCGAGGAATTGAAGTTAAGTCTAGATGCCCTTAAAACAACCTTGGAGTTGATCGATAGACGGCCGTCGGGTTTGCGATGGGCGCTTGTTGACAAGAGAAGGGTAGAAAAGTTCCTCGACAATGTCAAAGATGCACACACATCTTTCCATGCCAAACTAAAGCTTGTTCTCGTGGAGAGATTGGCTTTTAGTTCACCACAGTCAAATTTGCCCATCGGAGACAACTTTGGCGAGGTGGCCTCTATTCCTCCGTTGAATCACTGTGATGGATATGAAATCACACCAGCTTCGGTTTTCATCAAGTCCATAGAAAGACGAAACGATCACGCTCCCGCTCGCACAATTCCAAGCCATATTGAGAGCACTCTGGATGATGCCAGCCTGCTTCCAGGATCTCTGATTAAAACTCTCCCAATCGATGGTGGTGGGTTTTATATCATTGAGGATCGTGGATACGAGGATCTTGAACCAGTCCACATAGGGTCGATGATTGCTAGGATGGACGCTGTAGCAACAACCCTCCAACCTAAAGATCCCGCTGATCAACAGTGGATGTCAGAGCATACACGCATTGCTCACTGTGTTGGATTCTCATCGAACGACAAAACAAAAGTACTAAGGCTTCTTTTCCGTACAAACGAACGCACCAAAACAGTCCATTCTCTGCGTGCGCTCCTCCTTCGACCCAAGCAAGGAGGACCTCGTATAACGTACACCTTGAACGAAAAGATTGAATTGGCAAAAACGATCGCGACTGCGGTTCTCTACACCCATCATTATCGATACGTTCACAAGAACATCCGACCATCCACCATTCTCTGCGTTACAGAATTCAAAAACGGAGAGACTCTAGACTCATCGAGTGCATCTGCAATTGGACAGAGCTCGTATCCTTCCGAGCTAGGGCGAGCACTTCTTGTTGGCTACAGTGACGCTAGAGGATTCGGCGCAGGTACAGAGCGTTTGGGGCCACAGCATGTTGGGGGCGAGATTTACGTGCATAGAACACGTGGCCATGGAGACAAGAGATTAAACACGAGACACACCTTTCTCCATGACGTGTATAGTCTAGGGGTTTGTCTCCTCGAGATTGGACTCTGGGACAGTTTCTTAGTATCAGATGATGGGGTAGCGGGGAATTGGGTACTAAATGTGGACAGTTTTGCATTTCTCAAACGTAAAAAAGGAGTGAGCAAGCAAGATTTCCTAAAGGAGGTACAAATAAACTTCGAAGAGCTGGCTCGGTATCACTTACCCCGTCGAATGGGTCAAAGCTATACTGACACAGTACTGGAGTGTTTGACTGGATTGGAGGACAGGGAAGAAGAAAACAGTGAAGACAACGCTGAAGGCGAATCGGGGAGAGCTGCTCTACAAGATGATGTCAAACTTGGTTGGAATTATATCGATCGAGTCATCAATCGTTTATCGAGTATTTCCCTATGACAATACCAACCCAACATTATGGAGTTCTGCTTTAGCTTTTTCGGGCCATTGATCCTTTTATTAGTTCTTATTGTTTGTATAAAGATAATTAAGCTTTCAATCCATTTCCCACTGATTCCGCTTCTTCGGGCACTTCCATAAACATCCACCCACTTCGGCTGAACTACGCTTATCTTGCGTCAAAGCATCTCCGAGGGGGTTGCCGCCAAATCTCAATTTAAGTTACAACAAATCAAGCATTGCATCTGCGATAATTATAAGAGTACGAGTAAAGTTATTTTCTTTGAAATCAAATAATCTATGTACTATGCGAATAGGTTCAGACGACCGCCCAACACCGATCAAATGCCTCACCGCATGACGGGGTTCAATTCTTCGAAAGCTTACCAAAATCTGGAAGCGCCTTCTCAATCTCCATCACCTCCCTAATGCCTTCCGCAATTTCTTTAACCTTCTCCTCTGACAGCCTCTTCAGTGGTCGCCGCGGATATCCACCGTATCCATAGTAGCTCTCTATGGCACTCTTGGTGCCAGGAATGGCGGCTTTGGTCAACACCCAGTCTCCCTTGCTGAGAGCTTTCTGCAGAGCAATAGCCTCATCGTATTTGCTCTCGGCCCATAGATTCCATACCTTCACGCAAACCTTGGGGAGGACGTTTGCGCCGCCCGCAATGATGCCGCTACCTCCGCTGGCCGCCGTCTGCATTGTGAAGTCGGCCATGCCGCCAAAGGCCATGTAGCCGGAGCCCTGGCTCTTGCAAGTTACAGCGTTGGTGGCGAGTGCTACCCTGGTAAGTTTTCCGGTGTTTCCACAGGTGAATTTTGTGCCAATGATGTTTGGGTGTCTCGCCAACTTAATCATCAAGTCCGAGTCCATGTCAATGCCTGCCACGGCTCCAGGGTAGTTGTAGAGTACAATTGGAATCTTTGAGCCATCCGCTACCGAGGTGAAGTACTCGTACAGAGCGGCTTCATCCATAGCATATCGATAGTAGGACGGCGGAACAAGAAGAGCATATTCACCACCAGCTTCATGAAGCAGGTTGCAGAGATTAACAGTACCTCGAATCGAGTTCTCAGAAGCGCCGACCATGAGGGGAATGTGTGAATAGCCGGCTTCGTCGAGCGCTGATCGTGCTTCTCGTGTTATAATCACCTTTTCCTCTTCCGACAAATGGACAGCTTCCCCGTTGGAGCCCATGGTGATGATTCCGACCAATCCTGCGTCACAGAGACGGACAACATGCTTACGGATTGTTGGGATATTCAAGTCTTCAGTCTCGGGATCGAAGAAGGTCATAACTGGAGAGTAGATACCGGGTCGAAGAGGATTGCGAGGTCGTGAGGATATTGTGAAGCCATTGCTGACACCGTTCGCATAACTACCTGCCGCCATAGTTGATGTAGTCGAAGCTCTTTTGTGATGTGAAGATTTCAAGCTCTTCTCTCTAGACAGTGGGGTTATGTAGAATGCGGAGAAAACTCGTGTAGAGTGAAGTGTGTATGACACCGGAACTAAGCAACAAACTTTATATGTGAAAGGAAATCCAAACGATGGTCGCGGATGGGAATAAGAAGTTGTTGAAAGTTCGAAATGCTACATCAGAGGCCCATGGCGTTCTGCAAGGTCTTATAAGAGGATTGAGGGCAATGCTAGCGTAGAATTTCCAGAAAAGTCGCCCAGCTTCATCCACACTACATTACCATACATCCCACGCCAATCGCTCAACGTCTCCAGCTGGAATTCGGGAAGTTGGGTGGCACACGAGGATTTTAGATCGTAATACAAAAGCCCGAGTTCAGCCACAGGCCTGAGGCTAGAGAACAGATGGGCGCATGCTGCGAAGGGCAGGTGATGGGCAAGGCGTGGGGAAAGCGACTGCGTATGATTACGATTCGACGATGACGACAGGAGATTGAACAGATGCCGGTATACTGTTCCGATCAGCGGCGCAGCCGATTGACTAACGCTTTTGCTGGAGTATCTCAACGCGAGTTTTGAACAGACTCTGGAGGACCTTCGCGGCGTTGGAGGACGGGCGAGTTTTTCCACCAAACAGATTCCGTCTTGGCTGGTGTGGAGATGAGGAGACTTGACGCGCTACTGCTGTGGTTCGATCGGGACGTCCAGCATGCACCTTTCGCCCAGGTACTCTCCGAGGCGGAAGCAGTACTGAATTCTTCCTACCAGCACAAATATTTTCCGCCAGATACCGGGGAACGCTGTCGGAAATGTCTATTAGGGTTTGGCGGCGACAATGGCTAACACGAGAGTTCAGTTGGACCCTGGTTGAAAAGAGCTTTGAGATGACTTCAGATCTTCACATTTCGTTTTGAATTTCCAAAATTTTTGTTGTTGCTTCAGCATGGCTCCTCTCAATGTTTGCATGGTCGGTCAAGTTCCATAGTCATGATTTTGAGCTCAATTGACTTTCTTCCAGGTTGGAACGGGCGAGTACACGACCGGCTTTGTCGGTGGTGGAATGTCAGGTTCAGACAAAAAAGTCGGCGTCGTAGGCCTGACACTATTCGATCTCAGGAGAAGAGGAAAGGTGGGCAAGCTCAGCATGGTCGGAACTTCAGGAGGCAAATTCCCGGCGATTCGTGAGTTGGTACACGGGCATTGTATTTCGCCTACCAAATACTAATTGCTATAGGCGAACACTTGCACAAGAACATCAGCTTAGTTTACAACAACCTCGACACCTCATTTGACTCCTATCCTAAGGGTGATGTGCGTGATCCGGCAGCGTACAAAGCCGCCATTGATGCTCTCTCACCTGGCGACGCAATAACCGTCTTCACTCCTGATCCAACTCATCATCCTATCGCTCTCTACGCCATAAAGCGCGGCATCCACGTTATGATCACGAAACCCGCTGTCAAAACTCTCGCCGAGCACCAAGAACTGCTAGCCGAATCTCGAAAACACAATGTATTTGTGTATATCGAGCACCATAAGCGGTTCGACCCTGCCTATGCTGACGCGCGACATCGTGCCCGTACTACATTGGGCGAATTCAACTACTTCTACTCGTACATGTCGCAGCCGAAGAGCCAGTTGGAAACTTTCAAGGCATGGGCAGGCAAGGACAGTGACATATCGTACTACCTCAATTCACACCATGTCGATGTATGTGAGTCGATGGTGGGAGAGGCATACGCTCCAGTACGCGTCACAGCCTCGGCGAGCAAAGGAATCGCAACGGATTTGGGTTGTGCGCATGAGACCGAAGACACGATCACTTTGCTTGTCGATTGGGTTAAGAGAGATGGCAGTGGTAAGCGCGCGTCAGGTGTTTATACTGCAAGTTGGACGGCACCGCAGAAGGCAGGTGTACATAGTCAGCAGTATTTCCATTACATGGCAAGTAATGGAGAGGTCAGAGTCAACCAAGCGAAGAGAGGATATGAAGTTAGTGAGGATTCGACGGGACCGATGTGGTACAATCCGTACGTGAACATTTTAAGCATCATTTTACGACAAGTTATGATTGACAACATTCATTTAGATTCTACATGAAGTACGCACCTGATGAAAATGGTGATTTCGCAGGTCAGGGAGGCTATGGCTATGTTTCCTTTGAGAAGTTCGTGGATGCTGTTACGGCGTTGAAAGACGGTAAGGTTACACTTGATCAGTTGGATGCCAAGGGATTACCGACTTTGAAGAATACCATTGCTACTGGTGCGATCCTTGAAGCTGGCAGAATATCACTTGACGAGAAGAGGTCGGTTGATGTCACAGAGAAGGATGGTGTATGGACTTTGCACTAGCTACTCAAAAATGGGGCTTGATGAGAGCGCTTTTATATTTCCGGTCGTATATATTGAGCTCTGAATATCATTTTTTGAGACAGTCTGATGTGCCTCAATATCTTCTTCGCCTTATAAATCCGGTTCTTCGCCTGCTCATTCTCTAGCCAATAGCTGTTTCATACGCCCAAATGTATGGGTCGCAGGCTGCGCTGTCGCTGTGAACGCTATTTAAGTCTTTCGTTGCAGATTGATCACTGCTGAAAGGACATATTTCTAATCCCGAGGGCTGTACTTTATTTATGTCGTTCAAATATAAGCTTTTCCCAAGGGTATTCTCGCGGCAGCCCACTTCCATTCTGCCTTCAATCTTTCTCCTTTGCATTCACGTTCTTCTGCTTTTCGCCAACCTCTTCCACAGTCTCTGGCGGCGGGCCTACAGGTGCGATCATTTTATCGATCAACTGGCACCTAACTTTCTCCATCGGCTCACCCAATCCAAGCGCTGTGTATTGGAGGAGGGAAGGGTGTGAGATCATCGACGAATATGTATCGCGAGCGACGTTGGACTTCCATTCGAAGGATGTTGTGTCAGCATGACCCGTTCCAACATATCGCGACTGAAGTTGCTCGAGTTGTTGCTGTTGGCGGAGCTTGTCAGCCATTTTCGGACCTTGATCTGTGGATATTAGTTTAGGCGTTCGCTATTCTCGGTCGGTAAATAGCCTACTTTGGTTCTCAAGGTGGCAGCGGTGCTTGAGACTAGATTCAACACTTGGATTGTCTCGCTGGAGGAAGTTGTGATTATGTTGATGGAGAAAAGCTAACCCGACCACAAAGTCGAGGCGAATTGAAGAATTGATGACTAAGCAAGGCGAGGAAACGTGCAGGTGGTTAAAGTTCCCTCATTCAATCTGCCTGCTACTTTCGAAGCCGTAGAAGGGTGAGAGGGACTTGGATAACCTTCGGAGTTAGGAATTGTATTTCACGGAAAGTATTTGCATCGCTTTTCAACGTGCTTTGCTCGCGCCAGTGGCTTTGGGAATGTGGAGTCAACTGCTGGCAGTTGTGGAGCTCGTAAAACAGGAAATTCCATGGAGACTCACTTAATTCTGTTTCATATACCTCTAGGTAGTTGACTTTCGATGTTCAGCTACATGGAATATCCGAAGTCCTAGAATAGCCTCAACATCAGCCTTGTTAGGACCCTGCATTTCATAAATACGAGATTCCAGCTCCGTGAACCTTCTGCCGGAACAACAACCAAGCCAAGAAATCCCCTCCAACCACATATCAACTTTTCTACTCTCGGTCTAGTATGCACTCCAGTCGATAACAGGAAGCAATCTCTCTTGTGATTCTCTCACAATGACATCTACGCCTCCTGAACCCGTACGGCCTGCCTCGCGGCTGCATCAAGAAGTGGACGAGTCGGCCGCGCAACCAACAATAGAGCCATATATCCCACCGCCAATTCCCTACTCCGAAACCTTCGAAAATAACATGATGAACGCTATACTAAATCCCCATGGCTTCGCGTCTCCACCTTCCGCACCAGATCACTCCGCGCCACCGCCCTCAATATCGCGAGCCGAACTACCGCTTCAACTACACGACTACCGACGTGTCTATCCATCTTCCATCAAAGGTGTCTGTCTCTCGCACCCGTCCCACACCTTCCACGGCGCACCAGGTCCTACAGAAGAGCAACTGCTGCAACTAGCGCAGGAGTTGGTCCAGAAGCGCGGGATCCGAAACGAGGTGCAATTCGTGCACTGGCTAGACACAGAGGAGACACATCAGAGGAGGGAGCTGCACGAGCGGATGCGTCGGAGGCAAAGCATGCTACACGAGAACGCGAACGTTCAGCAGGAAATCACCCGGCTGGATCAGGAGAGGGATATTGAGAAACGTGTTACCGAGAGATTGAGGACTAGGACTAGGAGTGGTGGCGCGGCGGATGGGAAAGAGGAGGATGAGAGCAGTGATAGCGATATTGGGGCCGTAATGTGAACGCCATTGTTGCTGGAGCGTTGTTTTGATAAGATGATATTTTCAGCCGGAATTCAGTCCTGAATGAGTTGGGCCCATTCGCGACTCTACAGATACACCAGGCATTATAGGTACAAGGACAATGAACGCAGACTTTTGAAGGTCCGTCTGCGATCAGATATCGGGAGTTTCAGAAATTCGGGCCATACCACGCACAGAACGCGTTAGGTCAAATATCAATTCATCCATTTTGAGAATTACAACTAGTAACTAAACGACAAGCCATCCATTACGGCTCAACGACGTCACCGTATCGAACCAGCCAACCTCAACTCGCCGCCACGATCTCCCCATCAACGCACTCCGTCCCCTGCGCAACACTCCCCATATCGACCCAGCCGCCCTGATCGCAAAGCCAAAAGTCCCACGGCCCATTACACATCAACTCATCCTCAACATCGCAACTCCCGTCCGGCCTAGCGCGCACGTACCGATCGTCGCGGTAGAAGCCGACGGGCGCGCCGGGCATCTGGCCGAAGTCCTCGACGGCGCCCGCCAGCGGCGACAGGAACGGCAGGCACATCATTCCGGCGGCGACGGGCCGCGCCAGCTGCCAGCTCCAGCCCGAGGCCTGCGACGCGGGGTCCGCGGACGTGGACGGCTGGTCGCACGTCAGGAATTCGCTGGCCGACGCGCACAGCAGCGTGTCGGGCACGCATGGCTCGTAGATGTCGGTGTTGCCGGTTGCGTAGGGTGGTGTGGATGCTGTCGTCGAGAATGCCGCGGCGGGAGGGGAGGACGGTGCTGCGGGGGAGGATGAGAGTGCTTCGGATGAGGATGGCGGCGCTGTAGAAGAGGAGGACGATGCTGCGGAAGAGGATATCGTTGCTGTAGAATAGAATATCGTTGTTGTAGAAGAGGATGATGGTGTTGTGGACGGTGTCGCGGAAGAGGATATCATTGTTGTGGAAGAGGATACCACTGCGGTAGAAGAGGATGACATTGCTGCGGGAGACGATGATGCTGTGGTGGAGAACGTCGTGGGATATAGGGTGACGGTTGATGCTGTGACATTCGCGGCGATCGTAGCAGACTCCGAGCAGTCTTCCTCAACGTAGACTGTTATGTAGCTTGTGATTCCACTACTAGTATCAGAAGATGTGGAAGCTGCTGCTGACATGGCTGCGCTCGTTGTTGGGTTAGAGTCGGATACGGTATATGTCAGAGGCGGATCGGACCGTTTGTCGACTGGACCTATATAGATATTGTTCGCCCGCTGTTCACTGTTTGCTGGCCACGGTGAAGATAGTGCCTCTAATCCACCGCCATATTCTACCTCGGGGGAGTAGAACATCATATGTGCAAATGAACGAGGAAAAAACACCAAGGAGCATAATGATAGTCTTATCATTCGTGATAATGAGGGCATTCTGGTCATCATTGTATAAGTGTGAGAAGAGTATATTAAACAAGTGTTAGCCGAAACGTACAACTCTTATTGAAAGCTGAGAGTATTCAGTGCATTGGAATATGCGGTGGCGGGACACGCGAAGTGTAGCGAAGAATGTAGGAGAATAATGCGAGGGACTAGGAAATGCTTCAGAGCGAGACATGAGAGGGTGATCGTAGAATTCAAGCATTCCACTAAGGAAGAATGCGACCAGGTGACCAACCTCAGGCCTTGGATATTGGACAGTGAGGTACAGGTCAAGATGGTCCAAGGAGTAACTGGATCTGACTGGAGACACTACCGTGGGAAAAAAGGATGCGTAGGTTAGAATGTACGCAAGCCAGACTCTAAATTTGCAGTCTATAAACTCGTTAATCAGAACACGACACAAGCCTAGTCCTCCAACAAGTCCCGAATATCCTCATCACTATCTTCCGCCGTCCGCCTCAACCTCCTCTCCTGCTCCTCAACCGCATTCCTAACAATCTTCCGCTGCCGTACCCTCGCCCTACGCCCCCATTCACCCCCCTCCTTCACACTCTCCACCACCCCACCCTCATCCTCCTCATCCGACTCCACGCCGGGAATATCAATCTTCGCCCCGCGCGCAGCTCCACCCCTCAAATCGTTCGCGTCCAAGCCGCCCGCGCCCCGTCGCTCGTCCTCCTCGCGCGCGCGCCGGTCCTCCTTCTCGAGCTGCTTGCGCTGGACGTAGGCGCCGAGGTTGAGCAGGTACGGTCGCACCAGCAGGTACGTGCCAACGATGATGACCAGGCGGATCCAGTTCTGCAGCGTCATGTCTGCCAGCGACTTGGACGTGTTGGTCGTGAAGCGCGCCCACCATTCGGTCAGGACGGCGACTGAGGGTAGCTCCTGGCCGTAGTAGCCTGGGTTTGTGGATTGTGGGGTGGCGGTGGCCATGGTGGATGGTTGGGTTGGTGGAGGGCTTGATGTGCTCGGAAGATGGGTTATTGCGAGTGCATTGAGTCCTGTGGACGGCGGATTGCTGGATGGAGTGAAATGGCTGGAGGCGGGAAGACCGGATGAGCGATGTTGATCGTACCGCGGATTAGACCGCTCAGGTAGGATAGAAACTTCGTAGAGCAGGGGAGTGAGTATTATGGGATTCTCAAACGTAGTTGGCACCGGTATAAAATTGCTAGATGGCGATATAGTCGAAGATCGAATTCGTGAAGCCGAAAACTTTTTGAAATCTGAAGTCAAAGCCGGGCTCATCTCATTGGCCAATCCAAAGTCGTCGCGTCCGCAAACCGTAAACGCGTCTGAACTTCAACAACCATAAACTAAACAGCAATGGCGCCCACTGATCCAGAAATAGAAGAGGTTCGCATTCCTTTCGTGAAGATTCAAGGATATGTATCTAAATAACGGCTCTATAGCGCTTGAAATCCGCACTGTGGTACTCAGTCGGTCAGCTCGTCGACCATGAAACCCTCTCATCGAATACAAACGCAACACCACAGTTCATCGTTGCACTGATGGAGGTATTATGGTCTCAGATTGGTACGGATCACGCTTATCTTCGTCCTCTACATTCTCCAAACCAGAAAAGCTTACATCTTCCGGGCAGAAAACTCATCGAAAGACCTCGAATCGTTTGCAAAGCATGCCGGACGAACTCAAATCAACGCCGACGATGTGCTACTTCTGGCGAGAAGAAATGAAGGTCTGGAGAGTCTGCTGAGGGGCTATGTGGAGGATATGAGGAAAACCAATGGCGTTGCAAATGGTCGCAGCAAAGGCAAAACAGCTGTTCGGAGGTAAAGGTTGACATGGTCAAAGACAAGAGGTTTGAAATGATACCCAATTCCCCGATCGAGTAGTGATCACGATGGTCTTTCAACGCACTTAGGCGCAGATGGTAATGGCTCAAGGCGAACTGGAGCTAGGACGAAGACAGTGATTAGTACTGGCTATGATATTATTAGGTACTACAATGGTATGCTACATTCTTATAAGATCATAAACTGATTCACGTCCAGTTCAGCTCGTCTAAAGAGCTTCCATTCAACGCCATCTCGCTCAAAACATGCATCGTACATACGCGAAGCAAATGAGCGAGTGGATGGGTATAAAGTGTTTCGTTTTCTCTCGTTTCCATTTCTCCGCACAGTTTTGATATGTCGCACATTCCAGCACGTGAAGACAGCCAAGATCCAATTCGGTACTGCTACAATCATCGCGAATCGAGATGATTAGTAGTTGGTTGCCGCCGTTGTGTGCTCATAGCCGTATGGGTTCACGCTGCTGCCGGCTGGACCGGTATGATAGCCACCAGAGGTGGGAATGGCGGGAGTTGCCTCGTACTTATTGCCGGTGTAGGTGCCAGTACCAGCAGTAGTGCCAGTGTAGCCAGTCTCGTGCGACGGGCGAATGTCGTGGTCAGCAGCAGCGAGACCACCAGTAGCTTCAGCATCCTTGGCGTAGGCGGCGTGGGTAGTCTTTGGGCCCTGGCGGCGCCTGAACCACCTGTTGCCGCTGCCGGAGGTGTAGTTGTTGGCTGGAGATGGGCCGTAGCGCTTCTCGCGACGATGGTGACGGCCGATCCAGAGCTGCATGAAAGCGCTGGTGAGGAAGAGGAATGCGCCAATGATGGCAACTGCAAAGCAGGCAGTGTTGTAGCGGCAGGCAGTTCCAAAGGTAATGCCGAATGAGCCCTTGGAGTTGGATGCGCCGGTGCCGAGAGGAGTTTTGACGCTTTTACCAGAGCAGCTGGATGATCCATCGCGGGTGAGGACTGCGAGAGCGACGAAGGCAGCACAGAGCAGAATATCAAGAACAATTCCGAGGAAGGCGAAGAAGGCAATTCCACCGAGGCAGCAGGTCAGAACGACAGCGAAGACGGTGTATATAACGCCAATGCCTGACATGCCCTCAACAGCTTTCTCCCACTGTGGAATAGTGACATTGTGGTCGGATTGAGCGGCAAGGAAGTAGGAATAGATGCCAAGAATGATACCGGCACAACAGAATTCGAGAGCGTAGAGGAAGGTTTGGAAAGCCTTCAGAGTCATGCCACCGAGACCCATAGCTGCGGCGGTGTGGGAAATGTGATGGAGTAGGAAGGGTTGAAACGAGGTGGATTCACTTGATGGTTGTTTTAATGATCGATATGGATGATAAATCACACAGTAATGGCAGGGACTGAAGATTGTGGTGAGTGGACGCTGGATGTTGACGTTGTATAAATCCTGGAATGGTGTCAGATGGAAAGCTTTTGCTCGTGGAGCGCGCGTGACGTCAACAGCGCAAAGCCACTGCTAAGGAAGGACGAACATGCAGCCAACTTCAAATCGCCGCTGCACTTATGCATGGCCTTTTCCATTTCGAGCTCAGCTGCAAGAGCCATTGCACAAGCCAAGGGAGGATCCTCATTGGCACAGCCTCAACATGCCTTCTTCCAGCTCTGGACTCGATCGTCGCCACGCCCACTACCACCACGCATCGTCATTCCCGGATATGGATCCATTGGAACTGCCGGTTCCTTTTGACCGTTGATACAAGTTCGTTCATAGCTCTTGGATCCTCTGTGGAGTCCACGCACACCATTGCGTTGTAGCGCTGATTCATGCTCGCAAAGTACTTACCTCATTGCAGGCATCGCCCAGCACACCAAAAATTACTACCCTGTCGAATACGGTTGAGGATGCCGAGGTCGCAAGCGCTGCAAATTTTCTTCACACAAGAGCTTGCTGGCCACACTGCAGTGCAACTCTTCGTAACACTGGTACACTGTAATTTATACGCTTTGCTGCGAAGTTGCATCTAGTGCGCACAAACTGCGTTAACCCGTGGCTGTGCGAAAGAATGTACGTATGACACCCACACACTGCCCGCTACATTTTCTCCGATCACTTTGTAGTTTGCTACTATCGCGCCGCTAATTGTACATCGAGTGATCGACATTGACATCATGAGGCTCTTGGACGCTCCAGACATTTTACTTGGAGACCCTAATGTTCGAGGGTCCACTTCGAAGCGCAACTTTGGAGATCTGAATAGGCCAAGTCAAAATGGGTGAACCGAAGCATGCTAAAGCTTCATTCGCGACGTATAACGTCCTAGACGTACCTATCAATTTGCGCGTCACCAATTGCTTCACAGTGAATGAAATGAGCCATTTCTTGATCAGTCTGGACGTGACTCGATTGCATACGACCTCTTCTCCTGAATTGCCGACTAGAGCATCGCATCTAGATCAGGCGTCCAGCCACGTCCTTGCATTCAACCTCATCTCATCAACCTCTCACACTTTCTCCTCCACTATCACCGAGCGGCTAGAACCGCACCGACTCATTAGCGAAAAACAAAAGCGAATCCGCAGATAAACCTAACTCTAGCAGATACCCATTTCCCGTAGCTCCCCAAAAACGCGCGCGCGCCAAAGTGTGCGCATCCACAGCCAAACCCAAAAAGCAAAACGCCATTCCCATGTGCCGAGCGTGACGCATCGCTCTATAACCTGAAGCAGGGCCGAAGCAAAAGCAGCGCAAGAGCGAAGGCATCCAGTGTATATATCGACGGGCGGTCAAAACCCTAGAAACAACGGCGAGCGAGCCTCGCTGCCAATTCCGTCGCCCGGACGAGCGAGAGCGGGCGGCAAAGAGAAAGAGAAAATTTTTGTTTTTAAAAAAAAAAGCAAAGGCCTCCGTGTATATACCAAGCGTTGCAGAGAAGTGGAAAGGAACCATGTCTTGATAGTCGTGGGCGGCGGCCGAGCCCGGACCGCCGCCGTGTTGCGACGCCGCGCATGTGCAAACAATAGCGACAAGAAAATACAAGTCTAGCACCTGCGCACTTCTTCCGGCTGAGATCTCGTTGCGAGAGTTTGGTCGGGAAGGATGCGCGAGGCACAGTCGCGTCGAGCGAAGGGGAGGTAAGAATGGGCGGTTTGGTTCGTCGTGAGCAGAACGCTGCCGGAAATGGCAGCGTGGCCGTCCTGGTCGGAGAATGATGGTCAGATAATGACATTACGATTACTTCTATAGTCATAGCCGGTCGTGGTTCCACGATTTTGAGGAGAGGTTGAGATGTTTACACTCAACAAAGCGCGCGGAGGTGGGAGGATCTAATCGTGGTGGATCATCGGCTTGGTTCTTTGTAGTTCTGGGCCTTGCAGCCGTTCATGAGCGAGTTCTTTGGCCAGTGGTATGGAGTGTGGCTCCTGATGATAGGTACGTTAGTGACAACTTACAGACTATGAGATGATGGCACTTACCAGCGTGTCAGATTAGCATTATTGTAAGCCTCAGGATGGCTCGCTATGTAACTCGTGGTGGGATAGCCGTCTGGATCGCATGTAGTGATCTCGTTGTCTTCGTCCTGGTAGATTCTGACGTAGTCGAATCTCATGGTTGCAGGCATAAGAGGACCTAGACCGGTCAAGTTCAATTGCGCGAAACCGTTACTCATGCCGAAGTTCATGACCATTGCCATGGGCTCCTCCGGGATGATACGCTGGCCGATATTGCCATTCGGACCTAGAGATCGAGGATCGATTTTCCAAGTCTGCTCCGAACCGACAAACCAAGTCGTATACCCTTCTGCGCCTGGCTCATATTCGAAGGCATACGTCTGGTAACCATTGCCATCGTACCAGTCGTTGTTAAGGTTGGTCACGCCAGAGATGGCTTCCTGGAATATACCACCTTGGTACGAGTTCATGGTTGTCATAGAATAATTGTACAGTTCGATAAACTCTGAGATAAACATTAGCGGAATCATCAACACAACTCGACTCAGAACAACTCACCGTAATCAGGCCGCCAGAAGACGTCGAAAGGCGCAACTTGGATTGACTGCGATGCCGAACCAATTCCATCACTATTTGGAGGGTTGAGGTATGTTACCGACGCTTCGAGGGCATCAATTTCAGGGGAACTTCTTGATATTCCCGGAGTTGGATGGTCCTCGCCTTGGCATGTGCATGCGGGAAGTCGCATACCAGGCAAATAACTCAGGCCACTGGAGTCGCTCTGGTTCGGAGTAATTCCTGCATCGCAGATATTCTCGTAGCTATACGGCCACATACCATCCGTAGTGGCAGGATAGCCAGGTCGTCCGAGGTTACCCATGGCCCAAAAGCCAGGCCAGAAGCCCATAGTGTCGCCTCTTCCAGGTAAAGAAATGCTGGCTTCCATGTATCCACCTTTGAAACACATCTGATTCCACGACTGGACCATTCCGGATCGATAATTAAGATTATGGTTTTGGAAAGCATCGAATTGAATGGTGAGAGTTCCATCAGAGGTGGTGACTGCATCAGGATCATACCATTCAAGATCTGCCGTCACACCGTACCAGAGATCAACAGCGGTCCAGTAAGCGTCGTCGCCGGGATAGAAAGTCCTGCCGGGAGTTTCGAATTCGTCGGAGAAAACAAGTTTCTGAGTGGTTCCGGTAATCGATTTTCGGGTCATGGCCGAAGAAGGTGTGTGTGGGTCTATCAAACCTGTCCTGACGTTCTTTAGTAGTGGCACATTTCCCACGTTCAAACATGTCGGGTCGCCGTTACAGCCGCCATTGTTCGGATCGGTTATTTTCTCGACAAAGGTCCTAAGAACGTACGTTAGCGACTTCAATCATCAGAAACATGGCCGAGAGCCACGACGAGACTTACAATATTGGATAACCGATGAACAGTACCAGTATTCCTAGTGTGATGAAGCCAAGTCCACCTAGGTTGATCAAACCTCTTTTCGACCATATGTCACACTCGTTACGATCTTTATCGTTGGGATCTGGATTGTGTAGGTAATCATCCTTCTCGACATCTTCCGGAAACAACAGCAGGCCAGCCGATGGCAAGATATTGTACTTTTCGGACACTGTCTGGGTGTTAACATGGTCGTCGTCACTACCAGCCCTCGACGGTGACCGAGAGTCGTTAAATGGCGACGTGAAGAATCCACGTTTGCCCTCCCCGCTGACTGTAGAGTCCGAACTCGAACTTGTTCTCCGTGATGAGATAGTCAGCGGTGAATGTACGGGCGAAGGCGACTCGTCTCGAAACCTCCGTGGCCGCGGCTTTGAAGATTTCGATGGAGGCAGGAGCAACTCTGCCGAATCGCCTGGCAACGAGTGCTGGTAGAGAGGCGACTTTGGAAACTTTCCTCTTGCAGGTCTGTGGGCGGTGTTGCTCGTCAATGGTCGAGTCGACGGTGAACTTGGGGTTTCGCTCATAGAATTGATGATGTTGTCGACGCCAGAGTTGAGGCGGATGTGAGGAGGTTTCTTCGCCGAAGACGATGAATTGCTCGGCGACGACATTGTGGAGAATTGGGAGGATTGGTGGAGTTGGTCGTCGGAATCAGTGCAGGATGGTAGGCGTTTTGGGTCCCTCGCGGGACCTAGAACGAAGGTGGATCAATGGCTAAAGAGATTGAGGGGTGTATTATCGCGCCTGCGTCTTAATCGGCCACTTTCGGCTTAAGATGGCTGCAAAAGGTGGTGGTGGACCGCGGTGGTGATGATGATGCCGTCCGGGATCGAGTTTGCTACGTTTGCAGCCGATGGAAGTGAAAAGATTGCTGGCGACGAGGACGCAGTGAGCGATGTAGTATGTCGTCTACGAAGGGAGGCGTAATCATCAACAGGCACCGGGCCAGGCGCGTGTTGAGAGAGTGTATGGTGCAGAAAGCGCGGATGGTGGTAGCAGAAAGGGTCGAGTGCGGCGGAACGACGGTATGTGGTGCCGGGATGGAAGGAAGGGGGTGGAGAAGGACAGAGAAGCAAAGACACCCGAGTGGGGACCGGCTCTTTTGCGAAAGGGCAATCTCAATTGCAGGCAGAATGAAAGAGTGGTTCACAGGATCTGGATGGGGATGTTTGGCAGGCAATGTTTTCGGCATGTTTGGTGCACGCAGAGATTAGGTGTGGGCGCACGGCGGCGATTGGCCGGTCGGCTTGCTCCTTTAACAACCAGGCTTGCATACCTGCAATGAGCGGGTACTCGCAGCTTGCGTCTGGCTTCGCAGGCTGTTGAGTGTCTGGCGGGCTTCCACTGGGTCTTCTGCCGGGGCTTCTGCTCGCGTACGTAGTATGCGGGATCCATTGGCTCAGCCCGAGCGTTCGTCCCTGATCTTAGCCGCTAATAGCCCGCTGCTAGCCCGCCACTAGCCCTCTCCCCGTTTAGCGGGTCGGTGGCAATGCTTCAACTTGTTCAATCCCTTCCGTGGCCAAACTCGCTCAATTTCATTGCAAATAAGGTGAAATTGTCACTCATCCGTGGCTCAATACCGCTACCGCACCCTGCCACTCGATGCCTTGCCCACTGTCACCAGGCTTTCCGGACTCCCCCTCGCCCAGCACGCCATATGGCAATGAAAGAAGGCAAGAAGTTGAAGGGATACGGGCGCCGGAATCCTTCCCGCACGTGAGAGAGAGTGATGGGAGCGAGTGGACCTCGCCCCGGTTCCCGCACACAGGCGACCGGGCCCCTGGCCAACCCCCCAATGTCACTGCGATCTTTGCGGCCTTTTGATGAAGGAGCCGCCTCGCAGATCGCATCTCCTGGCCCACCTTTTATCAGCCTTCCCTTTCCGCCAGGTTTTTCTGCTGACGCGGCACATCCGACAGAAAGGCAGCATGCTCATTCTCCTGCTATCCAACCATACTAGTCTTATCTCGTCATATCAAACAACATCTCGCTTCTGCACCACCTGCCTGTTATTTCCGTTCGCCATTTGCACCATCCTATTCGAATTCAAATTCAAATTCCTCGTTATATGCTATTTATCGGCTATTCGCCTTCGGTGGCAACTTTGCCAACCAACAAGAAACCTACTATCATCGTGACTTCATGACTAGTAGTCCCTCAGCTGAGTTGATGTCATCCACCACAAAACCAAGTTTTACGTGTCACGTTTATTGAATCGAACAATTGCGTTTCCCTCCTTCACAGCCATCGGAAGCCATTCCCGTTACGGCTTCGTCGTCTATGGATCTACACTAGCATCAGGCGTCCACTTTAAGCTTTTTGCGATGAGCAAGCCAACAATCGACGACGTTTAGAATCGATCAGATCTAGAAGTGAATTGACCATGAATCGCTGCCAATTGTACCAGTAAAATCGCATGGTGGGTTGCAATTGTAGTCCAGCAAGCCGCAGCAAATTGTACCTAGTATTGCTACGACTGCACAGCCAAAGCCTTCAAACCCACAAGCCTCTTGCCCTTGCCATCGACACTAACGACAAAATACTCCGTCCTCGTCGCATCCAACTGCACCTCATAGTAGCCGATCTCCCCATCCCCAGCCTTCTTGACCGCATTAACAACATCCTTATACTGACCACGCGGATCCACAGTCCGCGCCTCCACCCTCTTAGCATCACGCCCAACCAGCTTCCCAAACTCATCTACGTCAAGTCAGCCACTCGCCCACCACCCACGGCAGCACCTCTACGCACCATCACCCGGCAAGCCAGCCCCGTCCCAGCCCAAGCTGACAGGCTCGAAGGGCTCGTCGCTCTCAGAGGCATACACTGCATCCACGCTCTTCAGCGCGGCCGGCACCGCCGCGGTCACAGCCTTGGTGGCGGCCTTTTTGCTTGCGCTCTGCGATTGCGCGCTGCTGGCGCCGGAGTCTTGGTTTGCGCGCTCGAGGAACGCGGCGTAGGCGTCGTCGGAGGCCATGGCGGAGGCGTGAGAGGAGGTGCGAATGGCGCGGGCACGGAGCTTGGGGCGATGGGCCGGCGAGAGGGAGCTCGGTGCGTGGACGGCGGCGCGCAGGCGGGAGGCGAGTTTGTGCAGGCGAGGAGCTTGCGGGGGATTGGGAGTGTGGGTGGTGTTTTGAAGCGTGGAAGGTGCTGTGATGCGAAGCTGAGCTCTGGATGCACTGCGTCATTGCTGCACGAGGGCGCGGCGGAAGTCTTGGCGCCTTGGCGCTGCGATCGCCCGATAAACGCCATCCGCACGCCACGTGCGACGTGTTGCTGGGATACCAGCTGCACGCCACTGCGGTCCGGAATGCGTGAGTGAGACTCGATGGCTTCTTTCCATTCGCAACGAAGGCGATGGCTAATGGATTTTGCCGTGCTGACGTGTGATTCTGGTCATGATCGGTACTTCTACTTCTAACTACGGTCTCTATGTTCGTCCGGAGGACGTGGAGCCACCTGTTTGTATGCTTGCTTACGCCATTTTGCGGTCTCATTTACTCGTAACATACCATATCCAGGCAGTCATAACGGAAGGTTTCCACCGAATCCAAGACATTCATAATCCAATTCCAGCATGTAAAGACACCTGCTATAATCGTCTGTCCAACCTCGAAGTAAGAGGTGCGTCACTCTCTGACCTTATTCAATTTCAATTCGTGTCTCTCAGATGCCCGGGTTGATTGCCAAAACCCTTGATGATATTTGTTCATCCAATTGCGCCTCGCTATGCCTGATTGATTTAACGAATCCACTACAATGGCAACAAGTTCGTGATATCGTTCTTTTCCTCGCCGCATATCATGCCAGCGCGCTCATCCAGCCGCAAACTGACTTCGGGCTCGCAGCCATGGGCCATACTTCCAGAACAGATACGGCGCCGGTATGCCAATAGCTATGCCGAGGAATCCCAGCAAGCTGTTTCCCCAGCCGTAGCCAAGCGCCTTGTACATGTAGGGCGCGAAGAGCGGGAAGCCGAAGCCTGCGAGCGAGCGCAGGACAACGGCAGCCGCAAGACCTGACGCGGCATAACGCGTGTAGCTGTCGACGATGTACGTCTGCATGCACTGGAAGCAGATGATGCAGCCGGCGGCGAAGATGGCGGCGCCTAGGTTCGGCATAATCCAGTGGAGGTGGCTCTGCGCGCTCCAGCCATACCAGAACAGCCCGACCGGCACCAACACTGACCCGATTCCCATCAGCGGCACCCGAAACTCCGGCATCCCTACGTTATTGTTGCGCCTCTTCAGCCGCCGGTAGATGCGGTCGTTGAGTGGCGCTGTGAGCTGTGTTCCCAGGAAGAAACCCACTCCGAGCGAGATGTAGTTGAGACTACCCACGCCGACCGCTTCGTGGTAAGGTCCCGTCCATAGTCCCGGAAAAGTCGATAGCAGGAGGTACATCATACCGTATAGGTATGCCATATACGCAGCGATAACTTGGATGATTGGTTGAGTTAAGAGTAGTCGGAACGGTCGGTAAAGAGCCCGGCCAAGGATGTTTGTTATGCGGCGGTCCGAATTATCGAACTCGGTATAGTACTTGGGATCACCTGTCTCTTTGCGCAGCTTGGCAGCCTTACGCTGTAGGAGGATGGGCGCGTAGGTTTCCTGGAGGAAGAAGAAGCCGAAGAATTGGATGACGGCATCCAGGATTGTCGTACTCCAGAACACCCAGCGCCACGTCGTATTCGCCGCGATGAAGCCTCCTATGATCGGACCAATCGCGGGACCCAACAACGGCGCCAGCGCGTATATTGAGATGGCCAGACCTCTCTGTTCCGGGCTCCAGCAGTCAGTGATAACGGCACCGCCTATCGCCAAGGGTGCACTGCCTCCCAGGCCGGACAGGAATCGAAACGCCAACATCTCACTGGCATTTCGTGCGAAGCCGCAGGCCAAGTTCCACGCAAGGTAAAGCATGTTGCTGATCTGTACCACGCGGCCGCGGCCATACACCTCGGATAGTGGGCCGAGAAACAACGGACCGACGGCGTATGCGAGCACGAAAATGCTCAGCTCCAGCGCCGACTCATACTCCTTGTGGACACCGAGGTCCTTATTCATGGCCGACAGAGCGGGCGCCACCATACTCGAGGAAACGGGACTGACGAAAGTGAACGACGAAACGACAAAGGTGGCTGCCCACTTGCGACCCATACTCCAGTTCTTCGGATTCTTTGGGTCGTCGGGCCCTTCCCAAGTCACGAGATGCGGATCGTGCTGTTCGCTGCGTTTGCTTTCCACCTTCTCCAAGGGAGGGAGCGCTTCAAAGTCGCGTTCGTCGCGAATTCCATACCTTACCTCGGGTATGGGTCGTTCGAGTTCATGGAGTCGCTCATGCTCCAGTTCACGGTCACTCTTTTCAACTTCGGAGACATCGAACGAAGAGTCGGGTGAATTCACTTCGTGAACGGGTCGGATGGAGGAGCTGAACTCGGAATTTGATCGTGAATTATGGTACGTCGCATGATCGTCGAAGGCTTGGGCCGAGTAGACGTTTTGAACTGAATTTAATCGGATGGATGATGCTGATCCTATTGATCTCGTTGCTGACCTCGACCTCGATCGTGGGCGATTTACCGAAGTGACTGGTTGAATTTCTGGAGAGGTGATGGGTGCGAAAGTTGTCTCTCGGTCATCCATACTGCATAGACGAAAGTACTTGACAATGTACCATGGGCGACTGAAAGAACGAGACTCTGAATGCACGACCGTTTGTGGCGGCGAATACGGAGATCGAGATTCGATGCGATCATAGAAAATTGGCTTCGAAGAAACAAAGGCAAGTAATAAGGAAAAAAGAGTCTCTCAAATCTCCCGGCGATTGGAACATTCATCACGGCTGTTCGGCATCGTTTTCAACCCAGTCCGCGCGCCAGCGATGCGACGTGCGAGCCTTTCCGAGCCAGCCAAAACGAACCATCCGTCCATTTCCTACTCGTACTTAGCCCAGTTATTTCTCGCCTCAATCGGAGGCGTAACAAAATGCGACACCTCGGTCTTTAGGTTTGCGAATCGCCTAAGCCCGAGACAGCGGTTTTTGCGGCGATGCATATGGCAGATGAGCAGTACATACTTGTAGCCAAACAGAGTATCTCTGTATTGATGCTGTACTAATCGAACCTTGATCATCGTACCTGGTATACAATGGCGACGAAAGCGGAAGATGCGGAGAAGCGCTCCGGTAGCGCTCCGAGACGCCAAGTACATTGCTACCGAACCTTCGAATGGTCGCGTTGTAGATGAGGCATGACCGAGGTACACGACCTAAGGAGATTTTGATAGAGAAACAGTTGACAACTGTAATTCTAACGACATATACAGACGACCGACGTGCGAAGTCGTTATGCTTCCATTAGGAAGTTCTTCCCCTGGTCACTTCGGATTAATATTGCAAACGAGTCACCCGACTTTGTTAAGACTCTTGGCTGGATCTTAGGGTACGATTCTTTCAGGGATGACATTGACATGATTGTCGAGAGTGGAGGGTTCGATATTGCCTTGTAACAACTGGATTCAGGTTCATTGTGCGCCTCATGTCAAACCATCCAACCGTGTCAAAACAATTACTGATTAGCACAACATTTTCTTTGCAGAATGTGATGCCTAGCAAGGGATCCTTCCTTCTCCTGTTGATCTGATCCCAAATTCATCAAAGGTCTACTCAATCTCCGCTTACTTACTGGTACACCAGTTGCAGCGGTTCCTATGCGACCGTTCGATAATCAGTAGTCATGATGAAAGACCTGATCGAACTCGCGACCAATTAGAGGTGTTGGCAACCAATGCTTCTCGGTAAAATGCAGTCCTAGATTGTCGTATTACCTAGCTGCTGTCACGTCAAGCGAAGAGTATGTCAAAATGATTCCTGGCGAGCTGTGCGCTGTCCCATCACACCATCTTCAAAGGCAGTTTCTGCATGAAAGTCATGCTAAAACCCACCATCGACACGGTGCTAATAGTATACCGACAGGGGTGAAGTTATGCTAAGGAGCAGCGCACAGCTTGTCCAGACCTGTAACGTGAGACCTTATGATTTCTCTACTGTACAGCTAGTGTGGTTAATGAAAGGGCTATTGTTAGAAACAAGTTAAAGAAATCATCCTATGCCTCGCACAGTCAGTATCGCGCTAGTACACGATTCGAATATCGTGCGCTACCACGATCTTCATGTTCAGGTTAGTCCGTTAACCGGGAAAGGTTAGTTTCCAAAACAAAAACAAGCATGAAAAGCAGTTCATCCGTCCGTAAAACACCGTTTTTGTGATGAGCCACCGAGACCGATCATCCTGTAGATTGTCGGCCATCGTTCGCCGTCTAATCAGTTTCCATAATGGTGGGCCGAGAGAAGACGGAACCTCAGGTTGCTGATTCATGAGGGAAATCTGTTTTTGGTCTGAGATTCTGATGAGGGAGATCCATCAGTGAGAGTGACCGTCGCATTCGAGACATTAGCCTTGATCAGTATTGCTGTTACCTACGCACCAGGAGGAGGCGGGGGAGGTGCTTCGCCTGGAGGTGGAGGTGGAGGAGGCTCTTCCACTCCTGGTGGAGGAGGAGGAGGGCCGCCTGTAGGAGGTTGATATGGCTGTTGCCAAGGAGGCATTGCTTGGTTAGATGCTTGTCCATAGGCGGACATGTCGTAGCCTTGGTAAGCGCCGTAGCCATAACTTTGTGGAGCACCAGGGGCTGGTTGCTGTTGCCAAGGAGCAAGACCACCTGCAGGAGCGGGTGGTGCGCTACTGTAGCTGTTCTGTTGTGAGTAACCGTAGCCGTTATCTGCACTGCCACCACCACCGCGACCTCCAGAAGCCCATGGAGGAGCAGAGCCAGTGGCATCACCGCCCTCACGCGAACGCTGCCAAGGTGCCGGTCCTGCGGCACCGCCGCTACCACCAGAAGCACCAGTACCACCACCACGCTGCCATGGAGGAAGGGCATCACGACTGTCGCCACTAACTGCATGGTTGTCAAAGCCTCCAGGCCCAGCTTCAATGAGTTGAGGAGGAGCGCTGCTAGCTACTGGACCACCAGCACCGAGTTCAAGCATAAGATTCTCATAATCACGGTCGGCATTGCCGCGTCCACGAGGAGCACCGCGATAGTCCTGGCCAGGCTTTCGTTCAGTACAGTCACGGGCGAAGTGACCGGCATTGCCACAAATACGGCAAATGATATTGGCAGTGAAGTTCGGGCGATTTGGACAGTCATATTTGCGATGGCCAATTTCTCCACAGTTCTGGCAAGCTTGATTTTCGTCGTCACGGAGAGTACCGTTGAGCGCTGCGAGCTCGCGGAGTTGATTACGCTTGAGTTCGTTCTGAGCCTCTGGAGTTGATGCAGCCTGTAAATAGTTGGTAAGTGTCTTCTCTAATGGAGCAGACAGGAAACAAACCGTTTCAATGATAGTGTTGATCAGCGCCTTGGCCTTGTTGACTTTCTCTTCAGTATCGGCCATGATCAAACAGTGAAGCTCTTCTTCTTGGTTGCTTGTGTGAGCAGCATCAGAGCGACCCTTGCCTTCTTTGACGGAACCTTTGCCGCGGATAGCAATTTTAGCACCAGACTCGGTTTCCATTTTCTTTAAAGTATTGCCACGAGGGCCAATTAGCAAGCCGACTGCAACATGTTAGTGAATGTTCTGATATCAGAGGAGTGTAGTGGATTCAGAGAAAAGCGAAAAGGAAAGAAGAGGTTTCACTTACTGAAATTGATTTCCGGATAGTCATTCACCGGCACGTAGATCTTCTCTTGAGTCTTAGTTGGGCGACGGTAGTCCTGTGGAGGAGTATAGTTTGGGATAGTCTTCATCGCCTTCTCGACCAGCCTGTGACGTTCATCTTCAAGGCGCTTGCGGTAGCGCATGTCGCGAGTATTCACACGGCGGCCGAAGTTGTCATACTGAGGCGGTGGTGAGGGGGAACGGTCCGCCTCATTGGGCACGACGTCGTTAATCCTCAGCTTCTGACTGATTTCCTCGATGCGCAGGTGCAAGTTGTACGCTTCCATTTGCTCTTGGTTCATTTCGGCGAGGAGTGCGGTGGTCAAGCCCATGAGACCCGCTGCCTTGTTCTCCGCGGCGTCGCCCCATCGGTTTCGCTTACGTCGCTTTCGAGTGCCATCTGGATTGAGCTCTAAGAGAAAAAGGTTAGAAACAATCCACCACAGCTATAAAACTCGAGGAAACTTACGTCGAACGGGGCTGCGGCCACGCTTGTCACCACGTGGAGCAGACTCTTCAGGGCGGGTATCCGGAGGACCGTCATCGGCAAAGCGACGGCGGCCGCCGAGTGGGATGTTGTTGGAGCCGGTAACGCCTCCTTGATTGCGCCACGACATGATGGCAGCACTTCGTGATGGAGGCGACAAGGTTTGATGAATATGCACTGGGATGGAAAGTTTAGATGGAGGCGCGAGCGAGGATCAGGTGAACTCCACGGCTGGCGGTGAGGTTTTGCCGTTCCGAAAGGTCACGTGGCCGCTATGCTTCTTTTGATCAGTTCATTGTCAGCAACCAGCGCAGTTATTAATCTAACGTGGGTCTGTTGGATCCCAGATCAGATGACTGCCTAGTTAGGCAGTCATGGTACTGTCACGTATATAAGAACACCCAGCTACCTGGTGTTACAATACCAAGCCTGTTTCCTACTTCCAACTGGGTCACCAGGTGCCGAGAACCCCCATGTGCAGAGAAAATTGACGGGTACCTTCACTTCAAACAATCCAAAATTTTTGGCCAAAATTCAATATTTTCCAAAGTTCTGATTGAAAAATAATGATTTGACCATTTCTAAGCACTTCAAACGCCCTAAACCTGGAAAATACATTCTGGTTGTCGCTGTCACGCCTCATTTGCGGAGTGCCTCGTTTGATGGCGGAACAGAATTCCTTCACCACGCCACCACCACCAAACTTGAACAATTCTTCAAACTCTCGAATGAGCCTCATCCCATCCTCAGAGTGTTATTTTGATGCGGAAAAATCATCATCAGCCTTGTGGCTTCGGTGGTACGCGGATTCACGCAAGATGGCCACCCCGGTCGGTACTTCCCAGTCAACGTGATCGACGATTCTGGTTAGCGCTAAGTGGCTTAGCACATCTCACACCGCCACATAACTTAATAATCGTTCGCAGTTTACGGAGTACTCCGTAGTCGTGTGCTTGTTCAGGCCTGAGGCATGTTTGGGCCTGAGGGAGATGATCAGAACAGCCACAGGTACCGCCACAGAACTGTGGCTGTAGCTCGACCCCAAAACTTCCCTGCGTCGGAAACGGGAGAGACAGCCGCGAAAAGGCGGCCTCCACATGCACGGTTGCTGTCCTAACAATGGGGGCCTATCTAACTTAGCCGCGCAAGCGCTCAAAAAGCAACGGGTGATATGACTGCCGCGTCCCGGCTGGACCCAACTCATCTATGGAGTGTTAGGATTATTAAACTCTACAACCAGCCTAAAACTACGATATCTGTCTCGTTATGTCCGAAAGGGAGCTTCGCCTGCTCTCACTCGATGGCGGAGGGGTGCGAGGGTTGTCCGCGCTTATGATCCTCGAAGAGCTTATGGAGAAAGTCAACCCAGACTCGCCACCGAAACCTTGTGACTACTTTGATATGATTGGGGGAACGAGCACTGGCGGGTAAGCAATCACACCAAGTTGACCGTAGACACCAGACTGACTGACAAGGCTCATCGCGATCATGCTCGGGCGGCTGAGGATGAGCATCGACGAGTGCATCGAAGCCTACCTATCACTTTCGGACCGGATATTTCAGAAGAAGAGACACCGGGTGACAATCAAGGGCAAAATCCAAGGAAGGTTCGACTCGGAAGAGCTAGCACAAGCAGTGAAAGACGTCATTACTGGCAAAAGGCTTCAAGAGGATGCTCTACTGAAAGATACCTCTGACAATGCATGCAAAGTGTATGTGTGTATGTTACCACAAAACAACATTAAGCGGCGACTAATAAGTATCTAAGATTCGTTTGCGCGACGAGCAAACAAACCAACGAGACGATATGCCTCACGAGCTACAGATCGCCTCGCGGAAGTAGCGACCTCCTGAATAGCGTGAAGATATGGGAAGCTTGCCGAGCGACTTCAGCGGCATCAACATTCTTCGACTCTATCGCTGTTGGACGATACAAAGAGGAGTTTGTTGATGGAGGCACAGGGGCCAACAATCCAGTATGGCAGGTTTGGAATCAGGCCCAGTCGATGTGGGGACCTGAGTCGATTGATGGCAGAGTCAGATGCTTAGTCTCAATCGGAACGGGAGTCCTATCACTGCATGCATTTCGGGATGATGTGTTCCACATAGGCGACACGCTTGTTGCGATCGCGAGTGAAACCGAGCAGACGGCAGAAACGTTTCGGCAACACAAGGCCCATCTCGATGACGCTGGACGTTACTATCGGTTCAACGTAGCTCGAGGACTGGAGGATATCGGACTTGAAGAATCCAAAAAGAAGACTGAGATTGCAGCTGCGACGCGGCGGTACTTCGCATCTCAAGAGGTGTTCAAGCAGATGAAGGCGTGCGGGGATAACCTTGCAGGAAGAACGAGTTAGTTTCAAACCTCGGCATGTAGACAATAATAGCTAACTTCCATTTGTAGACTTCCCAGCGACTTTTGGTCTCACCATTGGTATGCACTGTGCACGAACCCTAGCCTTGACGTCATTACTAATGGCATCTAGACTCCACGGCAGCTAGCCGGCCAGATTACTTAAACCAGTTCTCCCACTCCTCCCTTCAACCGGTCAAAGCCTACGTTCCGCGGCCTCTCCTCCGAAACAAGATCAGAAGTCAGCTCTGCGACGATACAGCAAACACGAGCACGAAGATACTGGTAGTATGGGGCCTCGGAGGAGCTGGAAAGTCACAATTGGTGCTTGACTACGTTCGACAGTATCGTACCAACTACAAGACGACATTTTGGATTGAGGCGGGACGGAAGGAGTCAGTCGAGCGAGACTTTGTGAATCTGTATCATGCACTCTTTGGCATCCAGTCAGTGAGCGGAAACGAGACAATCAGTGTGGAGAATGCTGTGATCGCAGTGAAGAGTTGGTTCTCTAGTCAAAGCGGACCGTGGTTGATGGTGTTTGATGGCGCCGATACGATTGAGAACGAGCAGTCTAACGAGTATATCGACATTAAACACTTCATTCCAGATGTTGCATACCTGCATGTCATCATCACCAGTCGAAGCAGAACGGCCAAGGACATGTCGCAACTTCCAGGTGTACAGGTTGGCGAGATGGAGAAGCAACAGGCTGTCGAACTATTCTATCGTTATTCTCAGCTACAGCGAGACAACCAAGATGTTACAGGTGAGATTACGGCGATCGTGGAAGAGCTTGGATATCTGGCACTGGCTATCACGCTCGCTTCGACATACGTGGGAAGGACACATTGTGACATAAAGGCCTATCTTCCCGGATACAGACAACGACGGCGCGAGCTCCTCAACCGAAAACCCGTGAGTCTGATCCACCAATATAAAGAGAGCGTGCTTACTACGTGGGAAACGTCGTATCGAGCAGTTGCCGAGCAGAATCCGGGGGCCTCAGTTCTTATGACCACGTTGTCATTCTTGAACTTCGACGACATCTATCTGCAACTGTTCCGCTTCGGCAGCCAGCCAAGGAATATAACATCTATGAGCAGTGATGCCACTGATTCGTCACCGTTCATGATGGATACAGGCGAGATAGAAGAATGGTTTGAGATACTAGAGAGTTACTCGTTGTTACAGTGGAAAGAAGACCAAAAGAGTTACGCAATGCATAAGCTGGTTCACGCGTGGGGTTATCACCGGCTTACCGAAGACGACCAAATCAAGTTTTGTCGTGCTACATCTGAGCTTGTTGTGGAAGCAGTAAGAAGGTGTGGGAAAGCACCAGAAGAGAAGCTCCGGGTGGTGCCGCATGTGATGGCTAACTTTGCAACAATCACCTCTACTGGTGAAGCATCAAATTGGTGTGAGGATACTCTTAATAGGCTAGGGTCCGTAGGGGCATTTCTTACGGATATTGGGCGACTAGATGACGGGGGTAAAATTGAGCAGTTTGTGTTTGACACTAGAATGATTGTTCTCGGCGAGCAACATCCAGACACAATCTCAGCAATGAACAACCTCGCGGCTACGCTAGGCGATCAAGGCAAGCTGGATGAAACAGCAGCGATGAAGAAGGAAGTTCTGGAGAAGAGGCGGCGGATTCTTGGCGAAGAACATCCAGACGCAATCTCAGCAATGAACAACCTCGCGGGTACGCTAGGCGATCAAGGCAAGCTGGATGAAGCAGCAGCGATGCTTCAGGAAGTTCTGGAGAAGAGGCGGCGGATTCTTGGCGAAGAACATCCAGACACAATCTCAGCAATGAACAACCTCGCCAACACGCTAGGCGATCAAGGCAAGCTGGGTGAAGCAGCAGCGATGAAGAAGGAAGTTCTGGAGAAGAGGCGGCGGATTCTTGGCGAAGAACATCCCTCCACAATCTCAGCAATGAACAACCTCGCCAACACGCTAGGCGATCAAGGCAAGCTGGATGAAACAGCAGCGATGAAGAAGGAGGTTCTGGAGAAGATGCGGCGGATTCTTGGCGAAGAACATCCAGACACAATCTCAGCAATGAACAACCTCGCGGCTACGCTAGGCGATCAAGGCAAGCTGGATGAAGCAGCAGCGATGAAGAAGGAAGTTCTGGATAAGAGGCGGCGGATTCTTGGCGAAGAACATCCCTCCACAATCTCAGCAATGAACAACCTCGCCAACACGCTAAGCGATCAAGGCAAGCTGGATGAAGCAGCAGCGATGCTTCAGGAGGCTCTGGAGAAGATGCGGCGGATTCTTGGCGAAGAACATCCAGACACTCTCGCAGCAACGAACAATCTCGCAAGCACTCTTGGAGACCGAGGAGAGATAGGCGAGACAGTAGCGCTGCTGGAAGCAGCTATACAGAGGATGAGGGGGATTCTAGGTGACGAGCATCCATACACACAAATAGCTATAAGGAATTTAGTTAGAATATCCAGTAGAAGCTCGACAGCTAGGACGAAAGAGATGAGTGGCAAAGAGGATAAAAATACGGGAGGTTCAGTCTATTCACGTATCAAGAAAAGGCTCCGACGGAAAGTTGCATAAGTTGGGTAGTAACTAATTCACAGGTCTCCATAACGTCACAGCTATGGCATGTTGCGATAGAATGATGCGAAAGTTTTATGGCAACAAAAAACCCTCCGTTCTCATGGCTTTCGTACGGCTTTACTCGGGCAGTGCAAGGGTGATGGTGTCCGAAGCTGCCACTTACCCAATGTTGTTCGCAGTGGTCTGTGGCGGCGGCGGTGCTGGTGGTGGTCATTGTCACTTTGCTCCCACCATCGACCAAGGCCGAACGAACAGGTGGTTCGGTCCATTGTTCTCCTTTCTCTTCGTTTCCGACACGCAGGGAAGTTTTGGGGTCGCGCTACAGCCACAGTTCTGTGGCGGTACCTGTGGCTGTTCTGATCCACAGATCATCTCCCTCAGGCCCAAACATGCCTCAGGCCTGAACAAGCACACGACTACTCCGTAAACTGCGAACGATTATTAAGTTATGTGGCGGTGTGAGATGTGCTGAGCCACTTAGCGCTAACCAGAATCGTCGTTGACTGGGAAGTACCGACCGGGGTGGCCATCTTGCGTGAATCCGCGTACCACCGAAGCCACAAGGCTGATGATGACTTTTTCGAGTCAAAATAACGCTCTGAGAGTGAGATGAGGCTCATTTGTGAGTTTGGAGAGCCGTTAAAATTTGGTGGTGGTGCTGTGGTGAAGGAATTCCATTCTGCCACGAAACAAGGCTCTCCGCAAACCAGGCGTAACAGCGACAACCAGAAAATAATTTATGGTTGAGGGCGTTTAGAACATTGAAAAATGGTCAAAGCACATCATTCAATCAGAGCTTTGGAAAATATTGAATTGTGGCCGAAGTTTGAATTGTTTGAAGTGGAAGTACCGATCAATTTTCTCGGCACGTGGGGCTTCTCGGCACCTGGTGACCCACGTTACCTGATTGTTCTATCTTCCCGAGTACGAATCCCAACAACCAGTCATGGTTTTGATAGGATTAGATTTTAGCTTAGACTGGAACTTCTAAGATAGCAACCGAGTTTACCGCAGTCATCTTAGACGTCGCCGGTTTGGGTTTCTTCCAATCATAAGGTAACGTTAAAGTGTACACGACTCCTTCGTTTCCTTTATAGTCTCAGTCGTCATGAATTCTAAATGAAATTTTGATTTTCCCTACTTCCGATCCTCCTCCGACTGCTCTTGTTGATGATTGCTAATCAGGGTCGTAATTCGTTCGAACTGCCCCTCATGGTGATCCAGGATATAAGCTCCGAACCCCGGGAAGCGCAATTCAATCTTTTCCGTGTAGACCCATCTTCGGAAAGTAGCACTTTGAAGGCCTCGATCAACTATCTTGAACTTTTCCATCGTATCAGAGCTAGCCATGGCTTCCAAACAACCAGACATCACTCTGTACACTACCCAGACGCCCAACGGCATTAAAATTTCCATTACGCTCGAGGAACTCGGGTAAAAGCCCTACGTACAATTCAATCATGCTCGCGGCTAATGACCTTTAGGATTCCGTATAAAGTTGAAAAGATTGACATCTCGAAGAACACCCAAAAGGAACCTTGGTTCCTCGAGATCAATCCCAATGGCCGGATACCTGCATTGACTGACACCTTCACCGACGGCAAGACGATCCGGCTATTCGAGAGTGGTTCTATCATGCAATATCTAATCGCTGAGTATGACAAAGACTACAAAATCAGCTTTCCGGCAGGCTCGCGCGACTTCTACGAGATGAACAACTGGCTATTCTTCATGAATGCAGGTGTAGGCCCAATGCAAGTGAGTATACCCATGCAATGGAGCAATCAGCGGCCTAAGATTAACTGGCAATCAGGGTCAAGCAAATCACTTCAGCAGGTACGCGCCCGAGCGCATCGAGTATGGTATCAATCGCTACGTGAACGAGACGAGGCGGCTGTACGGCGTGCTGGACAAGCACCTAGCCGAGGGCAATAAAGAGTATCTTGTGGGAAACAAGTGCACGATCGCGGACATCGCGCATTGGGGCTGGATCTCATCGGCGGCATGGGCCGGGGTCGACATCGAAGAGTTCCCGGCGCTGAAGGCGTGGGAGGAGAGGATGTTGGCACGGCCGGGCGTCGAGAAGGGCCGCCACGTGCCTGATCCACACGGCAAATTGAAGGAGATTCTCAAGGATCCCAAGAAGGCGGAGGAGTATGCGGCTAAGTCACGAGCTTGGGTCCAGGCCGGTATGAAAGACGACGCGAAAAAGGCTGACAAGTGAGTACAAAGACTCTAGCTAGCAGGTAACTGGCGGCCATGATAACTTTCAGTATAGGCTTTGAAGCTAGCTAAAAGCATTGTCCTATATCTAGTGGTGTACACGTGCAAACTCTGCAAACTCTTTCATGGTTGGCTCATTTAGACTTTGCAAATGCAGTACAACTGGTGGTGAAGTGCGCCAGTGCATACGAAAGTCTTACTCCTTTAAACAACACGGCGGCAGGTTGACCTTCGCTTTTAGTGATCTGTTCATTTATTTGCTGCTGGTGTCGGCGTCGCTACCACATTCTGCATCTATGCTCCACTCGTCGGTTTCGTAATTTCTGGATTGGTCCTCCATGAGCATCGGTTTGAAGTTGCTGTAATCCAGGGCATTCCAAGGTTGACATTTCTTGCCCTCCAAGAGGAATCTTTGCAATGGTGATGCCGAATTTGTCGTTTCACCAGCCTGTTCGGCTTCGATCGATTTCTCAACTGCCTCATCTTTCTCCCCGTTGTCTCTTTCGGTTCTCGGTGGGTGTTTTAGCCTTCGCTTCTAAAGACATGAATTGTGATAATTACATACCATAGTTAGATGTTTACTTCTTCACAGCTTTAGTTCGGCGACTGGAATATCTAGCTTCTCATTCTTCTTCCGCTTCACGAAATGTCTGACCCTCTCCCAACCGCAGGGTCAAGGTCACCTTATGTATGTCGAACATGAGTCCATACTTCTTACGGATATCGAAGCAAATACGCCGCAAAGAAGCATAAGGAAGTAGTCAGCAATTTGCTATTGATGGCCACAGAAAAGCTATGGCTGCATAAAGGCCGTACACGAAGGCCCAAAAGTTCTTATTGATGGCCACGATAGGCCTCAAAGACTGCCGAGATCAGGAAGTACAGTACAGGACCGATGATTGAGGGCCACGGAAACCCGAATTTCTTGTTACGGGCTCACTATTTTGATTGAGCCGCAAGCTGAGCGCTACCTTACGCCTTTGCAAAAGCGTTCATAACATCGTCAATCCAGAAGCATGTGGTTCATTGGTGGCCACGCCACATGGACAATTCGAAGTTGCATATACTTCAAGTTTGCACTTCTGATTGCTGGCCACAAAGACTACGGAGGCAGATCCTACATGAAAACTAATCCGCGTTTCAAGCCAATGGGAACCAACGGTTTGGTTTCCTTTACCGAAAGAGGTGCCTGTCGTGACAGGCACCTCTTTCGGTAAAGCGTGTGGAGTTCCATCCTTTCCTAAACTCCCACGCTCATGTCGCGCCACTTCTACGACAAAGGCTGTGATGTCGCATTTCGGCACGCGAAAGACTGATTGGCGGCCACAACAAAAGAATGAGCTTGGGGTGATCACATGGAAAAGGAACCCCGCAGAATTAAGGAGTGACATCTTGTGGCCTCCAATCAACTCAATCCGGTTCTCGGGATGCAAAGATAGCAAATGCCTCATACGATGAAGTCGGTCAGGCCGCGACCAACCCCTCATCCGGTGCTTCCATATAAGCCAGCTGACATCTTTAAGTTTCTTACTCTTTGCCCGTCTTCTGGGTGTTGAGAAGTGCAGTGCTGGGAGTTGCTATCGCAGTCGTAACAACATTTGCACTCTGGCGAGCTCTTCCGTCCTGCGGTGTATAGAGCAGGCCCTCGAGGTTAGCCTTGAAATCGATTTAACTCGTATCCTAGCCTACTAACCTTCACAGCCTACTCTGACTTCTTATCACCTTTTGCGACAAAATACCGGCGCGAAGGTGCAACCTCCGTGGTTGCCTTCGCGCTTTAGGAAATCAGTCGTTGCCCATATGATCATTGCTTAGATTTGGAAGGACGCTGTCCACAATGCATTGAATTCTGCGAACTCTTACAACAATGTTATGGATCAGTCTCAGCATCAACCTCTGAGCGGACTTGTAATGGAGATACCGCCTTATCGTGTTCAAACACGCCTTCGGTCGATTTGGAAGAGTTTTTGTCGTCAGATGGAACAGCAAACTGTAAGGATCGTGCCTGGAATCCTCCCCTTACGGTGCCAAAAGGACAGGATGATCCGAATCTAATTCGGATCACTGCAGGCAGGGTACTTAAACCTTACACAAACATTCCATCTGAGGAAAGCCTTTCAGATCTTCCCGCGGAACCGAAGGCGGCATTCGCCACGAAAGTTAGCTATTGTGTTAATTGCTGCGACCTTGGCTGTTCCCACTGCCTCTCTTCCTTTTATCTCTCACCCGTTACCGCAGACACGACCTCTCATTCTTCGTCTGTCTCAACTCTATCGAGTCCTCGTAGCTCAATTAGGGTGATATCGACATCGCCTCCAAACGCGACGCACTCGACTGTATCATCAGCGCCTGTCCAAACTTCACAGCCATTCTCACCTCCGCCTCCGGATGGAATTTTACCGAAGCGAAAGGCTATCACTGCTTCGTGCCAGAGGTTCAAATGTTCCATGTGCCGACGATCTTTCCCTACCAACATGGAACTCAGGTCAGTAGTCAATTGCATCCGTCGTGCCGAGCTAACAGTTTATAGGTCACATAAGTGTGAACATTCTACAACTTGCTCATCACACACGTGTCCCAAATGCCACAGAACTTTCACAAAGTTCAAGGACTTAAGGCGGCACCGGACGTACGCAGGATCGTGCGGTGCGCCGAAAGATAAGTCGCATACCTGTGGCGTATGTGGAAAGAACTTCAGTCGCCCAGACAGCTTACGTCGACATATTCAATCCCACTGAGAATGCAATACTCTGCGCTGAGAAGATATCAAGACGCTAATGAGAAGATTATATTTGCGGCATGTCCAATTCCGTTGGCGAGATAAAAGATCAAAGGAAGGCAGGCTTCAGAGGCACTGATCTCAGATTGAGTAATCCGTCAGCGGTTCTCCTCTACTCCGTCATGTTCCTCGAAGAAAGTGGTCCGGTTGATCCATGATTTTGTTGAAGATGAACTGATTCGAGCAGTGGACGGCCAGAATTCTATCAGCATGGTCATTTGTTTCATTGGAGGATGTAAGGTCCTCAGTGTTCACTGTTTTTGGCAGTAGGCGAAATAGTTGCTCGCTTCCTGATTTTGCGTTTTATAGGTTCGAGTTCTCTATGATTGCGATTCCAATGTCTCCTTACCAGCTGAATTTCAGTATTGATACTCTTTTCGTAGAGCACGTAGCGCAATAATAAGTCTATTCTATCATATCGCATTCAACATTTGGTTACATCTTGCTGGGAAACAAACAGTCGGTGCTCTTTCTTGCGGGGCCATTGAGAAGTGAGTGCAGAATTTGCGCTCCGGGCTCTCCAGGCTCCCTATTATGCTCAGCCACTTGACCCGGTCGACCACGGCCTATAATTTCAATTCTTTCCGGAGGATCGCTAATTTTAAATCAAAGTCGACCTGACGCCTCAAGGCTCGGCGAGCATCTCTTTGCCTGGCGGCTCTCTGCATTCGGAATCGCTGCTTAGCGTCCTCCACGCAAGTTGGCTGGGTACTTGAAAAGGAAGCGGATACATCTTTGGAGCACATATTGACTGTGCAATTTTAGCTGATGTGCCATCGATAATATAAAAAAAGCTATGTTCAGAAAAAGATATATCGAAATGCATGACGTGTTCACTTACCTGAGACTAGAAGAGGCGGAAACTCAGCATCCATGGATTTGATCTTGAATGGAGCGGCTCCCCCAAATTTTGCAACTTCCTGAATGATCACTGGTCTCCTTGCCAGCTTAAACTCTTTCACGAATGATGAGTTGTTTCGCATTCTTTTCATTTTCCTTTTCACAAAGGTGTTCCAGTTACCGGGGAGCTCCTCGGACAAAAAGATGTGAGCGTGCAATATTGTTGTCCTATTCCGATTGTCGTGAGCGAGATATACATCAGAGTGGTTGTCAAATTGAAGAAAGGCCCCAAGTGAATATTGAAAGTCCAAGTTTTGCCCTTCTTCGAAGATAACGCCATGAGATACGTCGTGCTGGGTCATCCCGTTGTGGATTTTGAGGCGAAGGATCCGTTTCGGAGGCTCTGTAAGATCGTCGAGTGTTGTCTGCGAATATTCACGGGTAAGATTCTCCGTGTCAGAAGCTTCGGAAGCCTCAAGCTGGCTATAGTCATCATAAGCTTTCCTGTGCAACTCTTTCTTTCGAGTCCGCGGCAAGTGACTTGCTGTAAATTTCTGCTCTGAGTTGGATCTCGTGTCGAAACATCGCAGTGATCGTGTCTGCGTTCTTCGAATCATCTGACACTGAAGCTGGTGTACAGCGGCGCCATATGGTCTGACATTCTCTTTGTAACCTTTTGCTATGTGTTGGAGATACGCGCATACCGTCCAACCTTTGCTTCTGCCTGCGCTTGCTTTCCAAGTAGAAATCGAAGTGTGACCGATAGAATTGACTGGCCAGGAATTGACTTCTCGGTAACCTTCGGGTAGATCTCTAGAATCGTGCTGCGTCGAGATGGGATTGAAACTGGGCTCCCGCTGTCGTGGTTGCGGCTGTAACAGTAATCTTCGGCATGGGAACGGCACCCACGGATCCAGTTCTAGATAATCTATGGGTACAGGTCGAGCTTCCTTAGGCGGAGGCATCTTTTGTCTCTCTGCTTGGCGACTGAACGTCTCCAGAAGATAATACATCCTTCGTTCCCAGCGTGGGATATTAAAAGCGTAGCCAGTTATTGAGGACCGTTCGTCAGAATCACTGGAAAGTGCGGAATGGCTGGTGGGCCAGCGTTTTGAATACCACCCAGTGCCCCATATGTATTCAACAGGATCCTCAACGTTTTGGTCAGGTTTCGATTGTGCTGAGTCGGAATAGGCGTACATAACATGGTCAGGCGGTAAGTGCTCATTGCTATGAATGTGTCCATATCGGGTATCAAAATTATTTTCGGGATTATTAGCCTTCGAATGAATAGTGGACTCCCATGACTCAGAATGAGTCTCATGCAAAAGCGGCAACCACAACTTCGACATGGGATAGGATTCGTCTTCGCTCTCCGTCTTCGGTTCACATAGAGTCTCTATGTTTACGCTGGTCAGTTGCGTGTAGAAGTTGCGAGGTAGCGACATTGAGGGTCGAAACGATATCTCGAAAGGCGATGGCTTTTCCAATGCCGCGGCTGCTTTTCGAAAATCCGCAGCGTCAGCGAGTCTCACTTTGTAATCCAGTCTTGAAGGCAAGAGATGCTTCTGTTGGTGGCTATAAGTAGAGAAGACTGCGTCTCCAGTACTCGATGGTCTCAGTCGAGAAGGTGAGGCTCGCCACGACCCTAGGAATCGACTAAATTCCGGCATAATGCTTCGGGATGCCAACAACGGATATCCAGGTTGATCCCAGGAGGAGATTTTAGGTGGTCTGCATCGCTCTGGTCTGCTAAAGTTTGCAAATGAAGAGAAATTTAAACTGACTGCCTCAGCTGCCATGCTGACTCTACTGGCTTCGTCACGCTCCATGAGAGCATCTCTCGCCTTCACCCACCCAGCTGTCGGTTGAGTTGCCCTCGCTCTTTTCTGCAGGTCCACATAGCGGCGCCCACGAACCTGTGTGCGTTTAGGTACGTATGTCCGATCTTTACGGGTCAGATTATGCCTCTCTTTTGCGGAGCGATTTGTTTTGTAATGATACGTTGTTTTGAAGGCGTCCATAGAGGGGACTGTGTATGACATGATGGATTAAAAGTGGCTACTGAAATCCTAAAGGGCCAAGAAACTCAATGGATATAGATGACGATTGAGAAATACCGGATACATTGATTGAGGAGGGAGAAGAGACTCGTCTTCACCTCAGCCTTGTAAGTTGGGAAGTGCGGAGCCCGTGGCCTTCAACGACAGCCAATCGCTTCGGAATGCCGAATTGAATCGAGACTGCTCACCAGCCATGACAGCGACGGCTCGGAGAGAAGGATTCATATCAACGGCTTCATGAAGTGTGAATAATCGCAAAACCCCATTGATCTTGAGTAGAGAAAGGCATTGGTTCGTAATTAGTAAACACACGTTTGCGAGGTCGGTATTGAGAGCGAGGCTGGATTGGGCAAGGGAGAAGCTAGTGGAATCAGTGATTTATCCGGTATCGCGGCGTTTACTGGCGTCCCTGTTCAAGATACAATCCACTTTCAGCGCCAAATCCTCGTACCTAGGTGCAGAATGTTAGGCATAGAGCCGAAGCTCACATGTATTCTTAACCCATGCCGGGTTATTATATTGCTGTACCTTGCAGTATGGTAAATAACAGCTGATATCATATGACGATTGCTACTTACCTTACCACTTGTACGTAAAGGCTTTTGATGCCCACCGTGATCAGCGTTATTAGAATTCAGCCCAGCTTACTGTCGCAGAGTGAGATCCGATGCAGTCCGCTCGCGGTCTACGGAGGTACTTCCGGGGCTGCTGATCACGATAATCCTACCTTTTTGCGACATTATTTATATTTTGTTTCTGGTTATTGCGAGGCAGAACAGATCACGGCGCATGGTACTAGCCTCCGATGCTGGCAGCCTGGAAACTTTGCCCTCCAGATCCTGCGGCAGCCAATGTCCAATGACGAAAGTAGACGGGTAACACGGCCGCGGCCATGCGATTGGCGTGAGCAATGACTTGTCACGAGATAAAGCAATTGTCAGCATGGGCTTGCGAGCTGTGCCTGGCGCGATTGACGAGGGCAGAAACATGTCAGCGATACGGTACAGCTGCCGAACGTATGGGAGCGCGGAGGTCAGATCGCAAACCGTGCGAGACGGAGAACGCAGGAGTCGTCGAGCTTTACGAGCAGAGAGCAAGGGAGCGACGTCATCGGGACCTGCAATCGCGATCCGGGCTGCGTTGTATCTGCGGCAAGCCACTGGACGCGCGACTCCGCATTGACCCTAAGATTGCACTTTGGCACTTTCGTCTGGGGTGGCATGGAGCTGGGAAGCGCAATTAATGCAGCAAGCCCAGGCCCGGTGTGTCTGATGGTTGATACGATAGGGGCGACATTGACAGGCCACCAGGCTGGATAAGGTAGGGTACGCTTTAGTTTGGCCGATAGCAGCAGACCGGAAGCGAGAGAGAAGCCAGGCCAGCTGGGGGGCTGAACATCCAATTCTTTTTTTGCGGCCACGGAATTTCGCAGCTTACCGGTATTTTGGCAGCAAAGTACGGTTCGGCTTAGTGCGGATGCTTCAATGGAGCAATACGATAACTCGCCACGCCCGGATCAGCGTGTCGATCCATGCCGGGCCGGCCCCAAGTGCGTGGACGAAGCAGGTTCGACATATGGCAGAAAAGAGGAACGGTCGGCCATGAACTGAGGCCGACCGTGGGCCTTGGTCTGATTTTCTGCAAGCGATATGGCCGGAAAAGCTAGAGGCAAAGACGGCGCAGCTGGGAACAGATTGGTGCGAATGCGGCATGGCTGGCTGGCTGGGCTTGGGCCGGGTGCGGGCAAGCGGGCAGCCATGATCAGCAGCATTTTTTTGATGGCTGCTTCGGGCGGCTTGCGCATGGAGTGCGGCAATCTTTGTGGTTGCTGGATTGGCAGTGGATTTTCTTTGGGTCGAGTCGAGCAACGGGCATGGCATCAGAAGGGCGGGTCGGCGGAAAAAGACTCGAGGTCACGCTCATCACGCTCACGAAGAGGGTTGGCTGCTCAGGAACCGCGTGGATGGGGCGGCAGGATGCGCCGAGTACAGACGTGCCCACACGGAAAAAGGGTTCATGTACCGCGTGGCATGGATTGCTGATTCCCAGTCGAGCAGGAATGTGTTTAGGTTAGAGCTTCGATAAAGCCGGTGGCCGTCGGTCTGTCGTTGATGCCGCAAGAAATTAAGCAGCACGTAACAGTAGACGACGGAACCGCCCGCTAAGAATAGCAAGGCATAACTGCTAGTCGATGGGAGATTTCGTTTGCATTCCTGCGTACATGTTGCGCCATTCAGCCACATGATAGGCAGACGTCTCCTCATTTTGCCCCATCCCGCCGTGAAGCGCAATTGGAGTGGTTGTCAGACGAACGAACGAACGCTCCGGCTCTGCTTCTGCGCTCCTGCGCTAGTGTGAGCCTCTGCTGAGGGTGGCCGAAGTGACTGGAGAGAGCGACTGGTCCCATGATTTGAATGAGGTGGGAGGGTGACCTTTTGTTCGTGCACTAGACATGGACTGTTTCTGAGTCCGTCAGCGGAGCCTGTAGGTAATATGCCACTCCAACATCCGCAATTTCTCTCGTAAACAGTGCGACTTGACTTTTTTATTTTATTTTATTTCTCTCCCTTCTCCCCACCGCGTCGGCCGTGACTGGCACACATCGCGTTTCGACCCAATCGCCAAGTTTCCCCCTTCGCACACTCCAAGCGCCGTCAGCCGGGGGGTTTCCACTTCCAGGCTTCGCTGCCAAAAAAAAAGGCCGCGCGCAGCGGGGTCCGTCTGCCAATTCCCTCAGTCCGTCACCTTTTTTTAATATATTTGCAAATCACCGTCCATTTTGCATTCCTTGCGACATCCTCAAACCCTCAAACACCCGCCACCTCCACCTCCACCCTCACACTCCCGAACGCTTCACCGACAGCGGTGCGGAGGACTCTGCCAACGCCCGGCATCGCTCCTGGACGCCGGCACCACCTGTCAATTCTCACGCGGAGGCCTCTCATCGCTGCTGCACCATCGGAAACCTCCCATTCCTCACTCAACCCCCAATTGCTGCGGCAAGTCGTCCTACCGGCTCTCAAGTCCAGCTTTGAAAGGGCTTTGGACTTGAGAGTCGATACAAAGCCAGCATGACCTCTTCAAAGGTAACCAATCTCCCAAGCATCGCGCCTCCGCGCCAAAGTAGCGCTGCAGCTGACCGAAACCACAAAGTCCCAAGATATTTCCCTCACCAGGACCGCTCCTGGACACCGATCGACAATGAGCACGTCGACGGCTGCCGCCTATCCTCGTCAGATGCACCCGAGAACTCACTCACACTCATTGTCAATGGGCTCCATCAACCTCGCTCATCGCGTCTCGCGTCGAAAAAGCATGACGGCCACCAACAAAGACGCCGTCATGGCAGCCATGGCCGGCAACACATCCGCGGAAGCAGGCAGCTTTGCGGCTCGACGTGCAAGCAAGAGCGGTTCAGGTTCCAAGGCTGCACCCGCATTCCCGGCTAGTCTACCCAGCGGCTCCGGCTTCGCGCAGAGCAGCTACGAACCGAAAAGCGGCAGTGCCATTGTCGACGAACCGTCGCTCGAAACTCTTCCAGAGAACGAAAAGGGCAACGGCAAGGCTCGTGTACGCCGTGCGAGCGAAGGATCCAGGCTTGGCAAAGGTGAAGGCAAGCGGGCGAGCGGCGCTGAATTGAGATGTGACAAGTGCGGAAAAGGATACAAGCATAGTAGTTGCCTTACCAAGCACCTGTCAGTATCACCAAGTTTCGCTGGCCCGCATTTTTTCGTGACGAGCGAGAAAAGAAAATTCATGCTTGCGACCGCGTGAATTGGATAGGCTGACACGTATTGACACTCTTACAGGTGGGAGCACACGCCGGAATGGCAGTTCACGTCGAAGCTGCTCATCTCGAAGCACCAGCAAGTCCAACTGCTTGAAGCCGCATCCGTATTGGTGGCCATGAACAAGGACGGTCCCTCGGCGATTGAAAGCGATGATTCTGCATCTCCTGCCGCGTCTGGATCATCAGATCCGCATGACGATGAGATGAGCTCGACCGAGACAACACCTCCTCCAGACCATCAGCGGCAGCCCGAGTTTGGTCACGCCAAAAGGTACAGCGAGAACAGCAGCATCTATTCGCACTCCTACCAATCTTCCGTTTTCTCGGAAAGCGCTCCCACCAGCCGCGCCTACATGTCTCACTATCGGCAATGGAGCACAGATGGCCGTCCGACCACATCTGGCACATCCGTGACTGGAAGCTATCGGGAAGATAGCGAGCAGACCGAACTCACGGCTGCAGTTGGTCTTCTGAGCTGCAGCTACGGCACTCCAAAGAGCGGCCCGGTCATGCTACCTGCAGACGTACCACCGGTTCCACCGCTTCCAGCACAGTTCCTGGGCCAAAAGGCCGAACATCTTTCTGGCGGCAGTGGCATGACCTTGACCGGACCAAGTGCCAACTACTCTTGCATCCGCGGCAACAGGGACGGCGACGTCGATATGGAAGACGACGTGTTCGACCGACCTCAGATCCTTCGAGGACGCAGCGACGACGACGACGAAGGTATGTTTGGCAAGATGGAAGAATAAGCGATGGAGTGTTCTCACATACAATGGGCAAATTAAGGCGTTTGCTCTGGAATGAACTCTTTCATGGCCGCTTTCCCTTCTGCTAATCCCCTTACGAAAAAAGCACTAAAACAAAACCACATGGATCTAAGCGACCGGCCAAATTATTTTTCTGCTCCGCGGGGCTATCCCTCAGCACCGAAGAGAAGGCTCTTGGTCTGTCTTGCGCCTTATAGACGGATATTCGTGGCCTTCGAGGTTAAAGTTGAGGATAAGCGATCGAGCGTCGAGCGGGCTGGTTTCTGGCATGTTTTTGAGAAAACCTTTTGAGCTCCTTTTTAACGCTCATGCTCATGGATGAGCCATGTGTATATCGCAAATTGGAAATCTGACATTCCTTTGAGATGAAATGATTTTTGTTGTTGCATAAACCTCGACCGATCTGATAAGGAAGCAGATCAAAGCTATCTTTGACGAATACGACGGGGGTAAATTACTTTGGAAAGATGAGATCTGGCATTAGAATGATACAGAAGATCGTAGAGGGAGAGAAAAAATGCTGTCGTGTTCGTGTTTGCCTGCATCTGCGAAGATTCAATGTGGCGGCTCTCGGACGTAGTAGCTCGACGTCATGCATCACAAAAAGCTGCCACTCTTCATCTCCAATCCTCACTCCAATCCTCGCTCCAATTCCACCCAACAATGTCAACCCGTCGCAAACCTCTCACCACCCAAGACACCGCCCTCGAACCTACACCTCCATCTAATCAAACCTCACCCTCCAAACGCAGCATTTCGCAGCGGGCCACCACCCTGGCAGCCTTTCTCCCCACGCCGCTCGAAGCCCTCCTCCTGCTCATCTACCCAACAACGCTGCTCCTCGGCTCGCTGAGCACGGCGCTCAACCCCGCCATAAACTGGGCGCACTACAACGCATCGCAGCAGTCCTTCGCAGCGGCCCACGCGCCCTCCTACTTCGCGCGCAAGACCAACGCCGTCAACGTGTACTTCGTGAAAGCGGGCTGGCTGTGGACGACGCTGGCGCTGGCGGCCTTCGCGGCGTCGCACCGCGGCGTCGGCACTCCGCCGTTGAGGTTCTCGCGGCGCCGCGCAGCCCTCGCGCTGCGCTGGCTGCTTGCCTCCGCGGTGTGGTTCCTGGTGACGCAGTGGTGCTTTGGGCCGGCGCTGATCGACCGCGGGTTCCGCTGGTCCGGCGGCGTGTGCGAGCGCGAGGGCGGCCGCGAGGCCGACGGTGAAGTCGACATCGTCACGCATGCGGCGTGTCGGCTGGTTGGTGGCCAGTGGAAGGGTGGACATGATATCTCCGGCCATGTGTTCCTGCTCATACTTGGGTCGGCGCTGCTGTGCTTCGAGGTGCTGCCGGTGGTGTTACGCGCGAAGGGATGGGACGGGGAGAGGGTCGTGAGGACGGCGGATGGGAGGATCGTGACGGTTGCGGAGGAGAGGAGGGATGGGGGCGATGGGAAGCCTGTTGGCAAGGAAGAGGAGGTCTTTGCTAGTATTGGTACGAAGTTCGCTATTGGGATTGTTGCGCTGAGTTGGTGGATGTTGCTTATGACGGCTGCTTTCTTTCACACCTGGTTTGAGAAACTCACTGGGTTGATCGTTGCGTTCATTGGGATCTGGCTGGTTTACTTTTTGCCTCGTGGCGTACCAGTCTTGAGGGCTGTTTTGGGCATGCCAGGTGTGTAGCGACGCAGTACACAGCGACCTTTGAACGATTAAACATAGCGTTGGCGTTGGATCGGCAGTATTTGTACATTTTCCTTCCTGCTCGATACTGGAACTCTCTCTAGCCGAATGCTAGCAAAATAACAAATCTTGTCCACTCCTAGAACTCCGATCCGATTGGAATCCTGCATTCCGACTAAACTGACTACCAGTCAAAACGAACTCTCGATGAACCTTAGCAATTACATCCCTCCTTCTGTGCTCCCTCTCGTGGTCCAGCCAGATTAACCCGGCTCTCCTCTTGTCTCTGTGAACCTGATGCACCTCTTGGACCTTTGAGCTGTGTCTCAGGAATGGCATTCGCAATCGCCGTAAAGACCTCAGCCACATGCTCTCCGGTCTTCGCACTGGTCTCAAAGAACAGCAAGCCTTCATCCTCAGCGTACGCCTTGGCGGTCCGCGTGGGTACCTTCCGCGCGTCGCCATCATCCGCTTCCTCATCCGCGGGCTCCGCGTCAGGATCGGCGGCAGCGTCGGCGCCGCCCGACGGGCTCACCAAATCGACCTTGTTGCCGACCAGCGCGATGACGATACCGGGACTGGCCTGCCGCTGCAGCTCCGCCACCCAGTGCTGCGCTTTGACGAGGCTGGACGATTTCGTCACGTCGTAGACCACCAGTGCGGCCTGGGCGTTGCGGTAGTACATGGGCGCCAACGACGCAAAGCGCTCTTGGCCTGCCGTGTCCCAGATCTCGAATTTGATGGTGCGGGTCGGGAGGTTGCATTTTTGGGTCAGGAAGGCGGCGCCGATGGTCGGCTCCTTGTTTTCTTGGAAGTCGTTGTTCACAAAACGCATCACGAGTGAAGACTGTTGCCATGGTTAGTTGTTGATGCTGGCTGGGAAAGCGCGAAGAGATGTTGATCTGGAGCACACACCTTGCCGACGGCTGCTTCGCCGAGCAGAACGAGCTTTACACTGCTTGATGGTTTGGGCTGTGAGGCCGCGGCTGCTTGATCTGACATCGTTGGCAGTGCGGACGGTGATTGCCTGGTGGTCGCCGATAGATGGATTCAGTTGGATGGCGGGTCAAGAACGAAAGTGGTTATGAAAAGGTAGTGAGGAAAGCTGGGATCGGTTGAAGAGTTTGCAGAGTGTTTGGTGGTTTGGGGATCAGATGAAGAAGGTCAGTGAAAAGTGTGAAGCCGAAGCTTCGTAAAGCTTGCCTGCAAGACGACGTCGTTGGGTTTCGGAACTGCTGAAGTCACCCATAAAATCCACATACTGTATCTGAGCCTTGGTGCCTCACGGCGTATTCAAGTTCACCACGTTTACCTCCGGGCTACGTTGCTTTCATCCATGACATGTGGTCGCGGTCAATTTCAATACAGAGCCTGCCTCTCTATTTTCACAAGGGACTTAGTCATTTATGTCTGGAGATGACTGTATTAAGAGCCAGGTCAACCTATGAAGAAGTCCTTTCAATCTGGTAGTTCGTACTCTTGCTGACATGCTCCCACTTTTCAAGTAGCTTCAGCGTCTCTTCACACTTTTCCTTAATAGTATCAAAGCAATCTGTACCCAGTGGCAGTCTAAATGGTACATCGCCACTTTCTGTGCAGCCTTCTTTTCTCACAAGGTCAACGATTACTCGTACTCCCTTCTCTGCATTGCCGGGTTGGTTCTGGTCCTCCTCCACTAATTGCTTAATGAATGCTCTTGATGTCTCAGCATAATCGGGAATTTCAGACGGCACAACCTTCAAGTTGCCGCTTGACAGAAGCTTGGTCCTAAATCTGCCCGGTTCGATCAAGAGCGTTTGGATTCAAGGGGTTCCAATTCCCAACGAAGACCCTCGACGAGACCTTCTAGGGCGAATTTAGATCCGGAGTATGCGCTAACGAATGCGTCGCCATACCATCCCGACCGAGAGCTAATGAAGACCAAAGTGCCAGATCTTCGTTCGCGGAAGTGTGGTAGAACTGCGCGGGTAACCTTGATGACACCAAAGACGTTCGTATTAAATATTGAGAGAAACTGGTCGTAACTATCGGAACTGAGGTTAGGTTTCATCATATAAAGCGTTGTAGCTATTGATGTGCGCTTACTCAAGGTCTTCCCAGGCTCCGGTGGTAATGTACGCGGCATTATTTAACAGCACGTCAATCCGTCCGTAGATGGCGATGGCTTTTGCAATTGTCTCGCTGATATCCTCTTGTTTATCAATAACGTCAAGCTGAAGAATTGCCGCTCCAGCTTGTTCAAGATGTTTCAATCGATCTAATTTTCGGCCTGTTGCGATGACATGATCTCCACGAGACAGTATATCATGAACAAAGAGTTCCCCAAAACCTGACGAGCACCCGGTGATTAGCCAAACGAGTTGTACCATTGTAGAAAGTAGTTGTTGAGAATGATATCTGAGATACAAGATAATTGTTTCGTTTCGTGCCTTAACCGAGATTTATATGGACAACATTCTCAGCCAGGATAAGGCCGCTCAAAGAGGACACCGTGATTAACTTTGATCAAATAACTCAGCAGATTGGACTTTAGAAGCTCTTAGACGGACGTAAGGTTGAAAGTAGAATAAGGAGATGTGCGAAATGTGAGCACTACGGAGTGCCAAGTATTTGATCGGGCTTTGTAGTTGGACTATCTCCTAACTCCAAGTACGATATGGTGGAGCAACCGTTAAAAGCTGGTTTCTAAAGTCTCTGAGGTATCACCAACAGACGACGCCTTGCGCAGCTTAATGTGGATATGTTCCAAAGCAAATTCCCATGAGCTCTTACTGAGATCGTGCTTCCACCATGGCAAATCCGCAGTTTCGACCTGGTCCAGCGCAAACTCAACAAGCGCGGCGATCAGTGTCGTGTTACCGTTCACCGTGCTGGCTCACCATTTCCCAAACCCATTTGTGCTGACTCTTCTGTTACGAACTTTGGATGCACCCAACTTTAGAAGACTTCTCTTAATTAATAGACTCGGGCTAATAACTAGATCCTCTCCGCATTCCGGCCGTGCTTCGACGTCAAGCCACTGATCGAGAACTGTGATTGTTTTCCCCCCCGTTTACCATATGTCACTCCGAATTCAAACTAGCACTTGGAAGAAACAACAGCGATGAATGAGACGCGTGGTCGCTTAGTAAATGCAAGGTACGGAGTACTGTTGGGAGTGTACTACCCATTCGCATAGTCATTTTCGGAGCGATCGGTGACCAGTCACTAATCTTGGCGAGCTTCCAACAAAAGATTCTGCATTGATATCTGAGCTGATTATGAGTACCAAGGATCGAAGGATCCTTGGCACCTTGCAGACGCACCCAAAACTTGGACTTGAATGTAATTCGTTGTTTTGGAGCACTCTAGTTTAGTTGGCTTTCAGTCTCACGAAATCCTCCCGGAATAGAGTACCGTAGTGCAGGGCTAGTAAGTGCAACATCTGGGGGCGGAAATGGCCAAGCTGCACTACAGCCTGGGTATTAAATATGAACCATAAATCCATACATCAATACAACTTTAGTGCCTCTTGGTCCTGCAATTGAGATTTCGAGACAAGCCCCTAATCCATTTAATCGCCCATGCTCGCATCTGCCGAGGAAGACGACTTTACTCTATTCAATATCTAGATGCAGCTTCATCTCCAGAATCTCTCAACTTGCATGCTTTTCTCAAAGACAGTCTACAATGCCTTCCAGTATGGAACAGCTTGATCTCGTCATTGTCGGTGCCGGCTGGTATGGCCTAGTCATGGCCAGCACATATCTACGCGTCAATCCATCTCACTCGGTCGTGCTCTTCACCAATGGCGCTACGCTCGGCGGCGCTTGGGTAAAGGATAGGCTCTATCCAAATCTCAGGTCCAACAACTTGCTCGGCGCCCTGGAGTACAGCGACTTTCCCATGTCCACCGAACGATACGGTGTGAAGCCTGGGGAACACATCCCTGGCGAAGTGATATATCAGTATCTCAGCGACTATGCAGAGCACTATGACTTGACCAGGAGAGTGCGAGTGAACAGCCATATTGAGGTGGTCGAAGAGGGTGAGGACGGAATCTGGATACTGACGGTCCGAGGGACGAAAACGGGCGAGAAGGCGAAAGTGAGGGCAAGGAGATTGGTAATGGCGACGGGGATGGCTAGCATACCTAACATCCCAGACATACCAGGCAGCGAGACCTTTGGGAAGCCGGCATTCCACTCTTGCGACTTTGGAAAGAATGTCAGCACTTTGAACACCGCGAAGAGTGTTTGCATCACTGGTAGCGCAAAGTCTGGGTGGGATGCCGCCTATGATTATGCCATGGCCGGCGTTCAGGTTGAATGGGTGATCCGAAAGTCCAGCTTGGGCCCGAGTTGGATGACACCGGTGTACGTGACTCCGTTGAAGAAGTCGGTCGAGTCACTCGTTTTCGCACGGTTAATCCAGTGGTTCTCTCCATGCATATGGAGTGAAGCCGGTGGATACTCTGGACTACGTTGGTTCCTGCATGAAACGGCAATTGGACGATTCTTAACCGAGAGAGTTTGGTGGGTTCTAGAGAATGATCTACTCACTCTCAATAAATATGACCGATGTGAAGAGACGAAAGTTTTAAAGCCGTCGATGTCATCCTTCCACGTTGGAAGCATGTTAAGCCTCCTGAACTACCCAACGGACTTCTTTGACCTGGTAAAGGAGGGTAAGATACGAATCCATCTCGCTGATATTGAACACATATCTCCGGGGACACTCCATCTGAGCAATGGCCAAGAACTGATGGTAGATGCCATCTTTTATGCGTCCGGATGGAAGAGCGACATGAATATCAAGTTCGAGCCTGAAAGCTTGAAAGAGAAGCTGGGTTGTCCGACTGCGCGTCCCAATGCATACGAGATGACTGCCAAGGCAGATGCTGAAATCCTACGGCGATTTCCAAGCCTCGGTAGGCAGCCAGAAACAATACGCTTTCCGGAGGATAGTCCCTCATGGCGTCTGTTCAGATTCGTTGTTCCACCAGCTTATCTACACAAGCGGAGCGTCGGATTCTCTGGAATGCTTACGGGCATTACCACAGCAATGCACTCACAGACACAGGCTCTATGGCTGACCGCATACTTCTCCGGTATGGACCTCAGTCAATTCGGCAGTGTAGAAGATGTAGCATTCCAAACGGAGCTCGAAAATCGCTTTGGGAGGTGGCGGTGCCCTCAAGGCTTCGGTGTCGTCTTTCCAGACTTTGTTTTCGATTCCTTACCATACGTCGACCATCTGATTCGGGATCTGGGTTTGAACAGGTGGCGAAAGAAGACCACCATTGCGGAGATTTTCGAGCAATATAAACCGGCCGACTATAACGGTTTGGTAGATGAGTGGATAGAGCTGAATGGGAGTCATGACGCTATCAACACTGGAGACATAGCTCCTAAAGGTTCAGCAGAACTTCGGAAGCGGCAAGTCGGGATAAAACAGAGTTGATACATTGTCGCCTTGATTGTTTAACTCCATTGGTTGGCAATTCCGAGCGTGAATTAGTGCTCAATATACTTCAAATGCTGTTCACATTTATCGTTGTTGCTGTTGATTATTGACAGGTGTAGCACCAAGCACCCAACCAATGCCACTTGCCAGACCTCCGGTAACAGCATCAGCGACCATGTCTCTTTTTCTTCTTCGACCTGGCTTACCGCCGTCTTCACTACCATCACTTCTAATGCTGCCCGTTTCGCTGCCAGTATTGGAGATATTCCTGATATGTGTCGGGGAGCTGGGTGATCTTGTAGCCTGTCCTTGGCCACGTAGTGGGAAAGCGTTCCTCGAGAATGCTGCGGCAGCACCTCTGGCCACGTCAAACAAACCCATGGGTGCCTCTTCTTGCGCTGCACGTCCAACTTCTCGTCTTGGTTGAATTGGTACTGTCGTGTTCACAAAGGCACCAGGCAGTCCTTTGTCTGCACGGTCATCAAAAGCAGTCTCATCTTCTGACTCTCGCGCAAGCAGTGCGGTCATTTCTTCTTCACACTTACGCCATACGTTGAGAACCTCCGGTAAAGCAGATGGAGGCGCAAGAAGGAGGGCTTGAGAGAGAAGCTCCATCCGTTGCTCCAGACGTCGAAGAACCGGTGGAGTACTAAGAGAAGTGCTCGAAGAGAGATTATTGGACTTGTGACGACCCGCTGCTAGAGCTGCTCGCCACGAGACATCATCTACATCTTCATTTGAAGAACTCTGCGCCGCAGTGGTCGTATCCAGACGGTTCACAACGTAGGAATAGGCAGTCTCGAAGTCATCCTCGTTTAGCGCAGCCTCAATTGCCATACCTATAACGCGATGTTCCGCTCTACGTTTCGACTTCGCCAGTGAGGATGGGGTTACTTCAGTTCGAAAATCATCGTCTTTACGATCGACACCTGCAACCACCAGGTTTGTTGCAATCGAAATGAGGTCGTCGAGATGTGTATAGCTCCGCGGATTCTGAGCAAGAACTTTTTCGATCAAAGAAAGAGGATCGGAGCTAACCCGGATGTTAACCGGTAGGAATGGTACTCCATGTTGCAACATTAACGAGTAGAAAGACAGTGCGTGGGTGGCTGTGAGTAAGGCTTCAATCTGTTGGAACAATGTGGAGCCAGGAAAATATTGCCGCAGCGTCAGGATAATCTCAGAGGCCTTCTTCATGCTGCCTCTTGTTCGATTGCCGTTGGTGGCGTTATCGTAGTGGTTCAATGCCACTTCAACGATGGTTGCTTCAACATCTTTCCGATTCAAGTGGTCTGAACCATCGTGATTCTTAATGTATGTATCGATGATGACGGAGTAGCAGGTGGCATTCAAGAGAAGTTTGAGTATCTCCTTCTCTAGGTTGATTCTTTCGACCTTTCCGAAGATTCCATTCCCAAGCTTCTCACTCTTGGTATCTTTGGTGATGCCCCATCCCCAAAGCCATAAGAGCTTCTGTCTAACGCTAACCCATTGACGCTCATCTCTTTTGGGCGCTGTAGACGTGGCATGGAGTACCTTCTGTAAGAATCCCATTTGCTCTTGTGAGTCGAATTGGAGTTTGAGCTTGACCACATGCATAATGGAGAGATTGAATCGAAGTTCCGCAAGAATGTACGCAGAGAAGATAAGCAATTGCAACAGAGAGAAAGTTTCCAGCTGCGGAGTTGTCAAAGGATGTGCTGGTCTGAGAAGTGTATCGGATGTAAAGGTGGAAGAAGGAAACTCGCCAACAATTGCATTCTGCGCATCAATCTTCGGCAGTCGCTCGACTGAGGTGACCAAGGCCGGCGGTGGATCAAAGCTCATCAACTTTGCGATTCGGACGAGAATCTTATGAGAACTGGAAATTGTCTCGGCGGTGTCTGTGGATGAGGCATACACTGATGCCATAGCAGTTTGCACATATCGGCGCTGTAGCTGTGCTTCTACTTCAGATTCAAGGCCAGTACCCTCTGCAAATCCTCCAAGATCGACATCTCCGGGGCCATTCCACTCTTCTAGTGCTTGCGCAACGACTGGAAGCTGAGAAGCTGCTTGTCGAACCATCCACGTGAATGCGTTTTGCCATTCGTTTTGTGATCCATCCTCCTCTGAGTTACTGGTGGCCTGTCGAACCAACTCATCAACAGATGTTCCCACAGTTGAGGTTCTCCTCTCTCTGTTATTGAGGCGTCGTCGCTTTCGTTCATTAGCACCAAATATCCAAGGACCGACGAGTCCCTTAATATCGCGTGCAACGATGCTTCTGGAAACATCTCTATCTTCCTCTATTGGAGATCTCGCTTCATGATCCTTTCTTATTGGCTCTTGCGCTGCTTTTGAAAGCCATATTTCCACCATTTTGCTACCGGTAGCTGTTTCAACCGTGTCAAGGGAAGGCGTCGAATTGTTGTCGGGATAGTACTCATATCCGAATCGTAGGAGAGGTAGAATACTCGAGACGAACCATATGCGAAGGTAGTCTGATCGTTCGAGGAATGGTTCTACTAGTGTTGGCACCATGAGAAGGAGGCCGGCAGTGTCCAGTTGATGCGCGCGGCTGACAATGAAATTCGTCAATACCCCTTCTGGTGACGGGCATGATGGGTGGTTCAGTGGAAGAAAACGTAGAGTCTTGACCCGCTTTCGAGCTTGCTTCTCTGAAATGTCTTGAACAGGAGATATATCTAACTCGCTTGGCTCATGTTGTTTGTCCAAGGTCCCTGATGACGTGGTGTCGACGAACTGCGTGTACGAAGAAGGATCGACGCTCTCTGGGAGAAACGTGAGTAGGACGCGTAGAATGAGATCGGTTGTCAGAACATCGTGTCGTTGCGAAGCCAGTGATCTCAGTGCTGATACACTACTCTCAGAGGCGTAGTTCACAGCGAGAAGGACAATGAGATCCTTAGACAGACGGTCTGCCATATTGGGGTGAGAGCAGTGGATATTGGTAGTGGAGACGCTATAACATGATCATCTTGACGCCATGAGATCGTAGGGAATCAGTAGGAACAATGTTGTGCGAAGTTAGAGCTTGGTTTCTCTAAAGCAGGTATCTTTGAGAATTGAGACCAAGCAGTTAAACATGAGCGTCGGAGTAACTCCGAGTCTAGCGTACTCAGTACCAGTGATCCAATCACAGCCCCGTCCAAGCTTTGGAACACATCCCCGGAGCTCAGAAATTCATGTAAATCGTTACAAGAACTACAAGGAAGAGGTAAATGCCTCTATCTTCCATTTGGTTATAAATCCACATGATTGCTTGCTCAATTCTAGGCGGAACTCGACACTCTGTCTCCAACAACCTCGCCCAGCATCATGATTGCTCTACTTAAGCAGAGGCAGATCTGTCATCTCCCACCATGTACGGAGTACAAGGTGATCGAATGAAGCAAAGAGCTACAATCTCCTTCAATCCGTCAGCAAATTGGCCTGGAACTTCGATTTTACGCTACGCTTCATTGAGGTATCGTGATTTGGGCTGCTCCCCAACATGAGGCGGCGGGATTGAACCATCCGTCATCCGGACTTAATGTTTGCTTAAGGCCTTAGAAATTACGACATATTCGGTATTCCCCACGTTAGCTCGCAATTGTTCCATCTCAAATACATACAGCAACAGTAGGCCAAGAACTTCTAAGACTCTTTATCAAAATGGCTCAGCAATCAAAATCCGCATTGAAGATCGTATTCGGGGCCATGACCCTGGGCAAACCAGGTTGAATAACCTCTTGAAGTCTAAACTTACAGGTGTCCGTACTGACATTTGAAAGGTGCCGAGCAAGCTCGTGTCCATGACTTGAAAGATTGTGCTGCAATTCTAGACATGTTTCAGAAGTATGGTCACAATGAAATTGATACAGCTCGCACTTACGGCCATGGCTCGTCCGAGGAGTACCTTGGAGAACTGGATTGGCAGAAGCGTGGTATAATCATGGATACAAAACTCTCTCCGCGCGCTAGGTTCCTCTCTGGACCAAATGCAAAGGTGTACACGCACAAACCAGCAGACCTTCGAGAAGGCTTTTTCACGAGCATGAAGGCCCTCAAAACCGACAAGGTCGACATGTGGTATCTCCATGCGCCGGATCACCAAACGCCGTATGAAGAAACACTGAGTGAGGTTAACAAGCTGTACAACGAAGGTTACTTCAAACGCTTTGGCATCAGCAACTACTCTGCCTGGGAAACCGCACAACTGTGCGAGATCTGCATTCGAAATGGATGGAAGAAGCCGGATGTTTATCAAGGCGTCTACAATGCTATCCACCGCGCGGTCGAGCCTGAATTGTTTCCTTGTCTGCGGTACTATGGCATCATATTTTATGCGTTCAATCCAGTCGCCGGTGGATATCTGACGGATCGTTATCAAAGAGACACAACGGATCACGAAGAAGGCAGCAGATTTGACCCAAATAGGCAACAAGGCGCAAGTTATCGAAAGCGCTATTGGAACGATACATTCTTCGATGCCTTGGATATCATCAGACCTGTCGCGAAGAAGCTTGGAATAACAACTGCAGAGGCCGCTTTGCGATGGTGCAATCATCATAGTCAGATGAAGAGTGAGTATGGCGATGCTATCATTATTGGCGCAAGTAGTGCTACGCAGCTAGAGGAGAATCTGGCAAGCTTTGAGAAGGGCCCGTTGCCAGAGGAGATGGTGAAAGCTTTTGATGAAGGATGGCAGAGAGTCAAGGCCGTTTGTGTTCCGTATTTCCACTAACTAGTGAAGATCCAGAATTTCACTTGAAAATTCTTAAAGATATCTACTTATGACACTAAAAGGTTGAGTGTCGCGGTTTCGGCCGCCCGATTCAGAGCCTTTTGACGCCGCATTAGGCGGCTTCGACCACTTCGCCCTCCTTAGGAACATTTCGCACCATTAACTTCTAGTTCTCTTTTACAGAACTAGAGCTCCACTAAGAGATAGGGAGATGAGCAGTACGGCCGTTCGTTGCAAAATCGTCGCTCGCCCTCGCGAACCTGCTCTTCCAGCACTGATATAAAAACGTTATAGGCGAAACAATCGGTGGCGCCGACGCTTCTGCCGCGCGTGAGCGGTCGTAATATCACTCGATGCTCTCATACCTCATCCAAGTTCAATATTTAACAATCTTCAAATTGTTCCCTGCAAATTTCGCTTCCACCGTTGGCTCCAACCCCTGGCATTTGAGCGACGACACTCGCCTTACACAGTTGACGATAGGATGGAGAAAGCGTCGTAGAAGATCAGTTGTTCCGAAGAAGCATAGATCTGAAGCCTAGACACCGACGAAGGCTCTTTGAAATTCGGAAAGCGATTCCCCACTTGCGACTTGCGGGATTCCTTAGCCAGTTACTCCGGTGAATGCATCCGAGCATATGGATTTCAGTAGCTGCACTGTGATGTTGGTCATTCAGACAAACCGGAAATCCATTTTCCAACAAAGGCTGAGCAAGGCTGGGCGCGGGATGCTGGCTCACATTATCCGCATAGGTACGGGAGGTTCAATTGTTAAGTGTCGCTACCCCAGATATCACCGGACTCCCCACAATTTTTTTTACGAGCTACCGCGCGGTCTTTCACTGGCTCACGTGCATATCTTGTTTTCCTAAACTTTCAAGCATCACGAAATTCACTAATATGGCAGAGAAGGTTGAGCCGCAGACCGTTGAAACGGTTGATGAACAAGCTCATTACAAGCAACACCGCAACCAAAATGAGGAAGACGATCCAACAGGAAAGCACTTCTCAATTGACCAAGCAGAGCTCCCCCCAGGATACTATTACAGTATCTATTTCTGGGGTTCTATGGTCTCCATCGGGCTCAGCGTTGCATGTGGTGTTGCTGGATTTTCCCTCGTAGCTCCCATCCTTAGTTTCATTGACGCCGACATTGGTCCCAGTGCGGATATTACCTGGGTTGCTTTGACTTACACCTTAACGGAATCTGTAACGTTGATGCTTGTGGGAAGACTGACAGGTAATGATTTCGGATCTCCTTAACGCCCGAATTACTAACATCCTTAGATATCTTCGGACGCCGATGGTTTTTCATTATTGGAAGCGCTCTCTCTCCTCGGGAGTATTGTTGGTGCCGTCGCTCCGAATATTCCGAGTCTAATTGCAGCCGAAACTCTCATTGGAATAGGTTCGTCAGCTCAAATTTGTTTCAACTACGCCATCGCCGAACTGGTTCCTCTGAAGTATCGGTTCCTCTCAACGGCTTTTGCATTTTGTTGGTTGATTCTACCAAATGGTTTCGGAGCTGTCATCTCGTATTCGTTCATATACCAGACTAGTGTAGGTTGGAGAGGCGTATTCTATCTTTTGATCGCTCTCAATGCCACATGCACAGCGTGTTGGTACTTCTTCTATCATCCGCCGACCTTTATTATGAAACATGGGGTAGGCCGAATGAAAGAATTTTTGAAAAACTTTGATTACGTCGGAACTTTTCTGTCGATGATGGGCCAGCTCCTATTCCTCAGTACGTAACTCTTTTCCGACGAGTGTTGTATCAGTCACGCCAAGAGCTGACCTGAAATCCAGTGGGATTGTCTTGGGGTGGTTCTCTTTACCCAGTAGGCATGATGCTATTCTGGAATCCTTTGCAGTCGTAGCTAACCAGAGTGTCCTCTAGTGGAGGTCGGCTCACGTCATTGCGACTATTGTTATTGGATTTTCGCTCATTGTTGCATTCTTCCTATGGAAAGCATACGCACCTTTGAAAGTAAGTGAATGTTCAGTCAATACGGAATACTCTGACCTCGGCTAACGAAATAGGCCTCTCTTGCCGCTTCATATCATCAAGAACCGCGGGTGGCTGGTTAATATGCTGCTCTGGTCGATTGGGTCAAGTGTGTACTATGCATTCGCAATTGTCTGGCCATTGCAGGTGTTACAAGTCTATGCTCGAGGCCATGGGCATATGTGGGCAGGCTGGGCTTGTCTTGTGAGCGGTAAGTTGTGTAACTCATAGGAACAGGGACGTCGAATTGATAGCCAACAGGGGCTGGCATTACGATCGGTGAAATTGCAGGTGGGTTGGCTAAGAAAAAGGTTCAGTGGGTTGTGAGATTTGCCTTCTTTACTGGCTCCGCTTTCCTTGCAAGTACGAGTAACTTCCCCATTGAGTGACTTACAGACTAACCGATTGGATTAGCCATGGCCTCATGTACTCCGGATACACCTGCCAGGGCAATTGTGTTATTGGTGCTTGGAACGACATTTATTGGCTTAAACGAGTGCGTCCACCTCCGCTTCCGCCACGATCTCCCTTATGGATCAGCGAGAGATTGGTACCGCTATTGGACTGGGTGGATCTCTAAGATCATTTGTCTCTACGCTCGCTTCGACCGTGTATACAGTTGTGCTCACCAACCGCCTTGCTACCACCATTCCTCGACAGGTTCCTCCAGCTCTTATTCAAGCTGGCCTGCCTGCAAACTCAACTACTGCGTTCATGGCCGCATACAGTAACGGCACGCAAGCGGCGTTTGACGCGGTTCCAGGAATCACCCCAGAAATCATTGAAATTGGGCTTCGAGCCTACGAATTTGCGAACTCGGCGGCTTTCAAAACCGTGTTCTTGACCACTATTTCTTTCATGGGAGTTGGTGTGATTATTTCGGCCTTCTGCCCTGACATTGATAAGTTGATGACCAAGGAAGTATCATTGACTCTTCATTCGCGGAATGATGAGGGGCTTCTCGGTGAGAAACAGAAGCGAATTGAAGGAGAGACTGCTTGATCCAGCAACAGCTTCACGAATTCCTTCTCTATTGATGGTTTATCACGAGATGGTGGTGAAATGGAACTAGTCTGACATTCAAAAGCCGTTCAGAGAGCGAGTTACACTGGGGAGCTTTTTATCTTACTACCATCTATAGTTGCTTAGCGAGCTGGCCCAAACTGTGATGTGGTTCCTTCGCACCACCAAACCTACTCCATCGCATATTCAATATATGTGACACCGACCTGCTCGCCACCATCCATAGCCCTCACCGTCAAAATCCCTTCCTTCGAGCCGAAGAGAATCTGCAACTCGTACTGAATGTTCCAAATACGCTCATCTTTGGTTATGAGCCACCTGCTCTTGAATTTGCTGAAATTCGTTTGGGAGAGGTCGACTTTTATCGTGCTATGCTGGTGGATGCGAGGGTGGATCGAGTGCCGTGGCGGGGTTTCCATGGTACAGTAGTATAGCGGGAGCACGAATTCGCGCGTCTCACCTTTGACCCAGGGCTTGGAGACCTTTTGGCGGAGGAGAGTGTTTTCGTCGATTGTTTGGCCCTGCAGAACCTAGAGTTAACCATATCGTTTAGGAAGGGGACGATCAACAGTCTAGTACCATCTTCAGACACCACACCATGGTGCCTCTAGTCATTTTAGTGCCTTTGAATTTGTTTTTGTACGTTGTATCTTCATCGTCCAGAATCGGGTCAAAGGGGAGGTCTAATTGGAAGCCGTAATGTCGTCGGCACTTCCGCGATTTCGGTTTGATGCCTCCGAAACCGCGGAGTGCGGCTCCAAGTACAACTGCTGCTTGAGGTCTGTCGGGGCATATCACTCGCGGCACGCCTTCGGTGTGTCCCCATTGTCTGATCGTCTGGAGCAGGTAATGCGAGTCTCCGAAACCGCCGACGAGGATGATTTTCTGCTCTTGTTAGCTTTTAAGACCCTGCTTGAGCATCATGCGAGCAGCATACATTGATCGCTCGATCTGTCTGCGACCTCGCTAGCCGTAGCTGCTCTCTCAAAAGTTCTATAATCTTGCGAACAACCGGTTGGAAAAAACTTTCAAGATCATGCCTGGATGGCCGTCAGAGAAGTTTCTGCCCGCACTCTAAGGAGACTCACGAATCAAACATCACTATACCCGTTGCCGAATCGTAGTTGTCGGTGTCTTCGACTCCTTCCATAACCAGAGTGACTTCATGAGTGTCATCGCTCAGACTGGTAGAACCAAAGTCCTTCTTAATGCGCTCAAATTCCTTCATGAAATTGCTTCCCGGCCCTCTTTTCGAAAACGGCAAGTCTCGAAATGCATCGCCAAAAGTATTCGACATCCACTCCAAAAAGTTGCGATCCACGAAGGTGCTTCCGCACTTGCCGCCATCTCCTTTCAACAGTTCCTGGAAGTCGAGCTCCGGGGAGACTTTGTTGATCACATATGTGGTGATGTCTACCGTCCCGCCTCCACAGTCGCAGATCAAAACACCATCTCCGGGCGATATCTGTTCTTCCGTCCCGTGTTCTGAAATGTTCTTCAACGTCCATATCGCCGCAGCTTCAGGCTCTTGTATCAGATAGACATTGTCATGAGGTCGCTGGCCAAACCCAGCGGCGTGAGCTGCTGTCAACGTGTCCGACTGCGCGCTATCTGACCATATCGCTGGCACCGTGAACCAAAACTCGATCGGAGTAATACGTAGAATCTCTGGCGAATGCCTCTGCTCCAAGGTTTGAATGGTGTATAGGTATATCTCTTTGAGAAAATCGGCACAAACTTCTCTGGCAGACTTGCCGCGAGGAAGGCGGAGAACGCCTGGACCCTCACTCACCCTCAACGACGGATCGTCGTATCGCATCGCCGATGTTCGATCCAACTTCAACTTGAACCACGTGTAGTAGTCCATGTTGGGTTTGACTTGGTAGCCGACGACATTGTGATCACCGAGGGTGGGGTTGCTTTCCCCTCCATAGGCAATTCTGGATGGAGTCTTCAGAACGAAATCCGCTTCTCTTGAAGGACCTGGCCAGTTCCGGATGAGCTCGATGTTTCGCGCTGTCTGGTTTGACGCGACGTAACTAACGCCTGTTTACGAATTGACTTGTTACATTGATCCTCAAAAGCAGATTATTTTCAAGTACCTGTGTAGGTTGTTCCGAAGTCGACCCCGCAAATGAATTTGTGGACAACTGACACGCTTGACGAACCGTCTGGAGAGAACGCCATATGGGACGCGATCCAAGGACGGAGACAGCGAGGAGCTTGGAAAAATATGTTCGAAGGGGAGCAGGCTCATGCACGTAGGCCAGCCGAGCCAAAGCATCCCGCCGTATGCAACCACTTTCACACGCTCAGGCTGGCGACCTGCAAGGCGTACTCCGCAAGCCCCAGAGGACAGATGGCAACGAAATTGGTAACTGGTTCCGCGGCAGGCATTCCTGTGTCTGTCTGCAAAAGGCCTCGTAAATTAAGCTGTTGGCTCGTCGGTGCTTTCAACTTCATCCATCCTCTCCGCAGGTAGCAGAAGCGATAAGATACTCCGCATTAAACGGCTAAACTAAGAGAGCAACAATCCGTCCGAAAATTCTAAACTTGTCAGAACTTATAAGCTAGCTTTCGCATTCTTACAAGGCTCATATTTCTATTACAGTCTTAAATTTTAGCTGATCTGCGCGCCCGCTTGAGTTGCGCTCTGAGAGCCAACCTACTCTACGCCTTTCTTCGAGATGGTAAACCTTACAGAATGGTTTCAGCCAAAACGACAACATAGCATCAGGCATGGACACTCGGCTTTATCCGGCCGCACTTTTCGATCGCTCACTCCGTCTTCGTATTCACAAACGCTGTCAGTAAGTTAAGAGACAGCACTCGCTTGACCTTGCACTAATTTGCTAGTATACCACTCCAATAACGGACACGACTCAAACAGACCAACGAGAGTATACAAATCAAGGGCCATACAGCGCTGGTCATGGAATGCAGATGGTAATGCGGAAGACGGTTCCGACTCGTGGTCGTGGACAAATTGACACATCCAAGCGTCCCCAAAGCGCGATGGAAGGTAGCCAAGAATCGGGTGTCCTTCAAATACACCCCCAAGCACCTCTCTCATTGCCAAATTGGCCACCTACCACCAACAGTGCAAATACGGAAGAATTCTCTCTGAAAAGGAATCCCACATCTCCGCCAGCCATTGCAGCGAAGCCTCCTGAGTATCAAACACAAGTGAATACTCAGGATACATCTCAGAGGCCAAGTCACCATCCCTCCTCATCGCCACAAGATTTTGGGCACCAGCAGATGGACGAAGAGCTGTTGGAAAGCGAAATGATCGTCGTGAATTCCGAGGTAGATGAACTCAAGATGGAGAAATCCGAGCTCCTTCGAGAGCGTCAAAGTCTCCGGCAAAAGTGGAAACTGGCTGACGAGAACCATCAGAATCTCTATGCACAATACCAAAACCTTATTATCGAAAATTCGAGATTACAAGCACTTATCAATCTCCGAGAGGAGAGGAAGAAAGAGATCATTCAGAGCGAAAGATCAAAACTACAGAAGCAAGACGAGGGATTGAAACGAAGGCAACATGCAACTGAGCAGAAACTGATAGCTGCCACCAGCGATATCAGACGCTATAAGGACGATATAGAGAAAAGGGACCGTAAAATCATGCTCTTGGAAACTAGAAACGGCCAACTAGACAAAGATGTGGTTAACCAGCAAGAAGACATACAACGCAGAAAGAGTGAATTGAAGAAAATGGACAATGAGCTCGAAGCCGAAAGGATCGAAAAGAAGCAGCTATTGGATCGCAACAAGGTGCTGACCAACATGATTCGTGACCAGGCGCAATGCATAGAAGATTTGGAGAAAGAGCTGAGCGAAGCTAAGGATTTCAGAGATCACCAAGCTCAGTCCATCAGAAAGATCCAGGAGAAGGCGTTCCAGCCACGGGATGAAGCGCAGTGGATGCAGGACACCAATGAAGAAGTTAGTGACCAGCTCAATGGCATTGGAAAGCAGTTGCAGAAATGGTGCAAGATTTACTGCTCGAAAACACCTCTTCGCCTTGAGACGATGTTGCCTGAGGACAAGGCAAGCATACAGGATCTCTTGACCCATGTCGGCAATGGGACTGACGGGACGCTCTACTCACGCTTTGACGACTCAGATGTTAACAGTCGCCTTGCAGAACTGCTGCTCATGTCTTCGCTTTCCCACACTCTATACAACACAATGTTCTGCAATCCTTTCTTCTTTGAGAATGACGACCTAGGCACACCCAGTGCGTCGAATTGTACGCAGGACGGGCCTTTAAGCACTGTATGGAGACAAATTTTAAGCAGTAAGTACTGAAAATCTCTCTTTTCAAAACACGCTCATCAAGTGAAGGTGACAGGAAAGCCGCAAACCACTGGGTAGCCCAAACACTTCAACTGCTCGACCCAAATTCAAAGGCGACGCAGTCAGTTCAAAATCTGTCAAACTCATTAAGCAACCTACGGCGGGCCGCGGCCGAGCGCTTCTCCGTGCAATTCATCACACAGTGTCCACAAGCTCTACTTGATGCTAACTCTCGCAAATCAGCCGAGGACAAGATGGCCCAACTGACTGAAATCGCACTAAGGGTGGCAGACGTCTCATACCGGCTGTGGACGCAAAGGCGAGAACTCTCATGCTTGTGGATGCATGAGCTGGAGGCGGAGTCTGCTCTGCAATTTGATTCGAGATCCCAGTTGCTTGAACATCATCCTCTGCATAATGTCCAACTAAGCCAAGACGAGAATGCACTAGATGGAAAGGCGGTGGCGATTGTCACGCAGCCGCTGGTGGTCGCCTATGGGGACTCAAAAGGGGAAAAGTACTCTGAAAGAACCGTCTTGAGAAAGGCTGTGGTGTGGATGGGCTGAATTGCATGTATCACCGACATCATCATCTTGTCCAATGATCGACCGTTGTCATTAGCCATGGCTAACTCTCAATGACCCGCGCTCCATTCGCATTCGATTTGCAGAGACGCCTGTGTCTGCTGGCGGAGCAGTGATTAGACTATGGCGCGGGCCGGAGCGGCCCAGAATCTTCCAATGAGTGCCTCAACCATCGAACGCCCTCGTATTAAGAAACATCCCGCTGCAGCACTGACATTCTGTGTGACGAATGTGGCCTCATGCCGCAAAGCGTGCTCGATTCGTTGGGAGAGGCGCACCCAAGCCCTAGAATTAAGCCCTGCAGAGTAGCTGTCCGATCACGAGCCATACTGCGGCTGCTGAGGGGCCTGCCACTTAATATTCACGCAAGGCTGCGCTATACCGCTTTTGGAAGCGCCGCGGCTTAGTTCGTATGCAGTTGACTAAATTCTGGTCAGTAAAACAACAAAACGCCTAAAGCTATCTAATACCACACATAGCGGCATCGACAAAAGAGATTTATATGCCTGTCAGAAGAATTTGAGGCCGCCTACATCGTCGCCTAGTCTCGCTCGCTGGAAATATCGCCTCCTTAGCAACGAGCACTTCTCGCTAAGCTTCCTCTACGGCATGGCCTTCTTTCCGTAGAGTATTCCTTCTCCAGCAAAATGAATCCAACTAACCTTCAAACGGTTGACAGCCACGCTCCATGGGCTTTCATAGTCGTCATGGGAGTAACTGGAGCTGGGAAGAGCTCATTTATCAAAGCTGCCAGCGGCGACACTAGTGTTCCCATCGGAAATTCACTTGTCTCCTGTAAGTGTTGCTAACAAAAAGAAACCATTTTACACCAAGTCGCTTACATTTCTACAAGGCACTTCCGAGCTTCGAGGCTACCCGTTCTACTTTGGCGGTTTCAATATAATGCTTGTCGACTCGCCCGGCTTCAACGATACCTACAAAACGGAGACACAAGTCCTCAAGGAGATCGCCGAATGGCTTGAGGATACTTATGAGAAGGAGACCAAACTGAGCGGTATCATCTACATCCATCCGATCAAGAATGAGCGCATGGAAGGATCGGCTATGCGCAATCTTAAGATGTTTCGAGAACTGTGCGGAACGAATCCATTGCGCAACGTGGTTTTAGTGACTTCATTCTGGGATCAGGTGGAACGAGCAGTCGGAGAGCGACGAGAAGCCGAATTAAAAGAAACTCCAGACTTTTGGGGCGCTATGATCGAGAAGGGCTCCCGAATATCTCGATTCCGGGGACGCGATTCAGCGCTCTCCATCGTTCTTGAGCTCGCAAGTCAAACACCCTTACCATTGTCAATTCAGCAGGAGATGGTCGAGCAAGGAAAGCCGCTCATCGAAACAGCAGCCGGCATAGTGGTCAACGAGGAGCTGGCTCGACTTGAGGCCTCGCACCGTAAAGAGCGTGAAGACTTGCAACGCGAGTACCAGGAGGCGCTCAAAGCGCATGACCAAGAAATGCAAGAGGTCTTGAAAAGGGAACGGCAGCGCATGGACGACAAACTCGAGAGGCTGCACCGACAGCAAGAGCTGCTGAGGGAGCAGCGCCGAGTCCAGCAGCGCCAATGGCACGAACAGTTCGAGAGCCTGAGGAGTAAGGTCGACTTGAATCGCTTTCCCAACTCAAACGGTTCACAGCTCTCGTCTCCGCCTTCGCAATTTCAAAACCCGATTGGTCCACAGGATTTGGATCTGGACTGGATCGTGTCTGTTGTGCGCGCCAACGAAGCGAAGATTACGGCTGATGAGCGTATCATTGTGGAGCTCAAGATTCTTGAGACTAAGAAGAAGAAAAATGGTCCGAGTAAGTTGCAGAAGATTGATAAGAAGAAATTGGGGCAGTTTCTTCTGCAGAGTTTGAGGATTGCGCTCCCAGTTACTACAATGGCGCTCCTTGGGTTTCCAATACATTTGCCTATCTTCTCGTCGTCTTCAGATAGCTCGAGTGGGCAGGGAACCGATGAATCAGGGACTTGAGATATCAAAATTCCCCAGAGGTATTGTGATTGGTATTCGAATCATCTCTCCTCATGATCCCACAACCCACTACATATAATTTCGTCCTCTAAATGCCTCAGAACTCCGCAGTCTCCGGCCCACCTGACACTCCGTTTGTAGGATAAACCCCATTATCTTCAGGATCTTCCTGGTCCATCGCCGCATGTGGTCCGCCATCCGTCATTCTATTCCTCCCAAACCCAAGGTGATGCCTCGCTGACTCTCCGCGCTGACCCATTTCCTCAGCAACCATCGGTCCGCCGGTCTGCCTAGCTTCCGGATCGCTGCCTCGCTCGGTTGGTGTTTTTGCCCACAGACTCTTACCCGTGCTATACAGAAACACTGCTCTGATGGAGAAGACGGTCGTCACGCCAAACACTAAGAAATTCAGCCAAATGAAGGCGGTTGTCGCCTGCGCATCCCTACACCTCTGCTCCGGATTTGATGAAGCCTGTGTGATCGAATTGTCACTTGTGTACGTGGAATCGGCGCAGCTGTGAATGTCCATCGCTGCGGCAAGCGCGATGCCACCGGACATGTAGAAGATTGCGTTCAGGGCGTCGAGACCGAAAGTAATGAGGAGGATTTCCATGTCGGTGTCCTCCGTCCAGAAGATGATAGGGAAGAAGGCGAGTTCGCAGAGCAGAGTCCACACTCCGATAAACATGGCGAAGTTGATCTCGGGTGGGTTGCCCGGGCCGTGCGGAACTTGGTTCCAGAAGGAGGTGGAGATTATTTCGCCGTCGAGGGCGATGATGATAGTGGCAAAGACGAGTTGTACGCCGCGCACCATGCAGGATATGGTTTTGGAGATCATTGTCGATAACTTGATAATTGATTGTGAAATTGAGCGACATAAACCGAGTACCGTAGAGAAATTAAAGGTTAAGTTAAAATTATTGTCAGAAATAAGGTACGTTACTTCGCGGGAGGGCCTTGTTGAAATTCATGCAGGGAGACAGATTTAACAGCGCCTTCACCAGCCGTGCTTTTCACTTTTCCAGATCTGAAATGGGTTCGTAACAAAGGCTGAAGGCCGGATACTCTCTAATTCACTGCTGACGCCACATTTTCGCCAGCCTTGCGAGGCGTCCTTAACCCTACTCTACGATAGCTGACGGACCCCTGCAAACCACAGCGAAAAGCAACCTTACATATTCCTTTTGCCAGACGGTACGACGGCCGCACGGAACTCCGGCCTCTACCTTCACAACCATAATAGCCGTCAGCCCAGAAACATCGCCTGCACAGTGCCGCTTTCCGTCTGCCGAGCGGCGTTGCCACATGCAGGGTCGATTAGAGGTAGTCATACGGCGATGCCTTTCCATCCCCCAGTATGCCACGACTCAAGATAACTATCAATCTCCAGTGCTGCCCTTCATAGCTACCTCGACAGAGGGAAATCCATTTTCGTAGCTAGAAGACCAAATCTAGCTTGGCCAGCTAATAACGATTCATACTTAGATTTCAATCATGTAGATAAACTTAGTTCTTTCACGGCAACACCGCAATAGAAAGGTTCGAAGGTGTCGATGGCTCTCCCTTGCTCTATCGGGCTTCCTATTTCAACTACTCCTACAGTAAGATGGGCACAGTACAGTAACCTCAGGATTTCGAGACCTTTGATTGTGGTTCCATCGGAATAACATGTGCGTAGGTATTCAAATGATCAAACAACACAAACACCCGATGGCAGCCATTACTTACCGCTAATCCTCCTTGTGCAACAAGACATGCGGCTTCCCTCAAACATTCCTGCACTCGCGACTCTCAATTTTCTTTCGTCTAATAACTCTTAACGTATCCCATCCTCTGGCCATCGAGTCGATGACCATTAATTCCTTGAGTACCTCTTGTGGAGTCTACAAGTAACATGCGGACCAGAACTCATATCTCCAGTATAAACGTGACCAAAGACGTTTAGTGTACTGGGTGATACACGCCTACAATAAAATCATCAAGTCTTCGCCGCTGCCAGCTCTAGACCGTACGTATTTTCGGTTTTCTACGCTGCTTCATTACTTTCTACGGATTGCCACAGATACTGATTCCTACATCATCTAGAGATAAACAATACTGGATAAAATCAGAGCCTCTGATTTCATACCCGTCTCAAAACTTATTGCGAAGCATATTGACCCAATACCATCCACTATATACCACCTGATCCAGGTATGTATTTAAATCAAATCATTCAGACTGTTATGAGAAATCCTCTTCGGTCACGGCCATCTGCGCAAGACCGTCATCACCCCATTGCCTCTAAGTGAATCTAAACGTTAACTGTTTCAATCTCAACAGTCTGTAGTAGCGGCGAGAAAGGCCACCAATACAATCTTTCAATAGATTTGTATCAAACAAGCCGGACCCGGAGATCGAAAGGAGTAACAAGTCTCACAAACGCTTCATTGACGTCCTGACTGAGGCCTTTGCGGTTCTGGGAGGTGAAGTATGGACTGCAACACAGAAGGCTCGGGATGAAGAAGATGTTGATGAAGTCATATTTGCGAACACGTTTTCCCTTCTCGGTCTTGATGGAAACAATGACGAGAAGGAGAAAGAGGTAGAGGATGCGAACGAGGAATCGGATGGACTATCGGCTGGTGTCCCGGTCAATCGTCAAAAGAAGAAAGCTACAGGCAGGTAAAAGTCGGGCAAGCGAAAGCCCAAGTCAACGCCCAAGTCAACACCCAAGGAGCCTAACCTCGACGAAGTTCCATTGGAAAGCTACCGCATCATCGAAGACGAAAGTGGACTGGTTACCGACTATCTGATGGCTATTTATTCTCTTATCCAAGAGTGGGTAGCGCTCCGGACTACCCTACAAAAGAATTAGCGTCAGGTATCATACGATGGCCTCAACACCGCTGTTGCTAGTGAGGTTTCCAATATTGCTATTGCAATGGTCAAGCAGACAGAGTCATCGATTTTTGTGGACTTTCCTGGGCACGATGACTACGCCACAGTCATAAAGACCATCACGCTTGGGGACGTCGACAGGGCCCAAGGAATGTTCCACGTGACCTTGCACCGAGTAGGCCCCGATAATGCGACCAAAAAGGTTCTGACAACAGATGTCGACATCAAGAGGCAGTTTTTGATACACACTTACAATGCTCTCCTTGATTTCCTAACTGATTTTCAAAAGACCCGCAGTGTCAAGTCTACCAAACGCGTCCTGTCTGATATCAAGAATTAGGATCCTAATCTCGATTTTCAACGAGTTACCAAAGAGTAGAGGATCAAGTGGCGCCGAGCGTACATAATCAACTGGTTATACGACCTGGTGAATGTCTTCTCTTCCATCGTTGTTCAAAGAAAGACATTGAAAGGACAACACATCGTCCTCGAGACAGTTGACTGGTCAATCCATGGGGAATGGAATCAACACCGAAGACTGTTCGGCTTGAATGAGGTGCGTATTCATCAATGACCATTTATCCTAAAACCCGGCAACACAGTATTGGAACGCGAAATACTAATTCCTGTAACCGGAAGGATTTCGGAATGATTTTCATGCTGTCTCTGCTTGTAAGTTACGTTACTCGTCAAAAACTCCGAGCACGATGCACTACATCGCATAGTATAACAGGCCTTCCACAGGGGACAGTGACAGGAGGGATAGGGTATGGTAGTTGCTAGAGCGAGGGACGCTGGGCTCCACGTCCTCCTTGGGCCACCACGGCCTGAAGTCGCAATGCCACAGGCCAAGAGTATGATCGCGAGGCTTACTACATTGCTTTGTGATGGCTGCTCCGATCCTTTGGCAGACTCCGTGGCGACTGTGCCGATAGAGTTATGCGTGTGTGCGTGTGCGCGTGTGCGTGCGACTGGTTGTGCGGCAATATCCTGGATGCGTGATTGGCCATTGGCCGCGTATTCTATAGAGTAACGTCGCTGTGGCTGATACAGTGACGGTCACAGGCATGCAGCGAGGATCGCTTCCAGCGTCAACCGACCTCGACGCCATTTCAGTCTTCGCACGAGATGGTCTCGCCTCGAGAGGGAAACAAGGTCGGCCGTGATTCCACAGACGACTCAGACGTGTTCGTCCAATCGGGGATCCATTTCACCTTGATGACTCTGGTTATTGAGATACCTAATGGAGCGATGGAACAATATATCCCTTTGATGCCTCTTTAATTGTCTACTTCCAAATGCAGACTAATAGCGCGCAAATGACTTGAAGTCCGTCTCCAAGACATCAAAGAACTTTGCTCATCAAACAAATTTGTGCCAGCTTTGAAACGTTTACTGCAATCAAAATTTCAAAATTATGATTCTTGAATGTGCGAAAAAGTTCTTGGAGCAATACAGGAACTTTTGAGGGCAGATTGTTAGACTCATTTGAAGTTGATGACTTCCTGTTCTACTTTGAAGCGGCATCCTGAGTAAGTAAACCTGAGTTGACCTGATCCACCCCTGAGCATAAGCGGCGCGAGATCGCGTGACGAATGGAGAAGCAGAAATGTCGAGATTGAGGTGGTATAACGATACTTGAGTAGTATTATCTCCACTCAAGAGCCTGCTTAGGGCGGAATGTATATCCTTATACAACATCCAGCCATGCACGAATACTCCAAGTCCGATCCGGGCGTCTCGCAATCCGACACTTGCGTACACGTCTGGCCCGTCGCACCCTGAGGCCCCAAGTCTTTCATGCAACTCTCCTCCGTCGGCAGGCAAAACACCACCCTCTTCTCTAGTACGGTGGACCTCTTGTCCTTCTTCCAATGGATATGCGGCGGGTCCGGGAACCAAAATCCGCACTCACCGGCGCAGCAGTTGCCTCCACAGTTGTTTTCACCCGGCAGGCAGCAGATGCCGTCGACAGCTTCGGTGCCGCCGGGGCAGCATAGAGAGAGGCTGGCGTTGCCGCAGATGTCTGCGAAGTTGCTGCAGCAGGCCGTTCCGCATGCCGTGGTACCGGACTCGCAGTTCTGTCGTGGGAGGAGGTTTGAGTAAGCGTCGGCAGAGAGAATGTGGACGAGGATGGCGGAGAAGACGATAATAAGGTTCCGCATTGTGCTGGCTTTCGTTGGTGGATATTCTATGATTCAAAAACTTTTGACTTCCTGTATGAGAGTCTGTTTGGTGAATCGTGTTTGGAGTGCTCGATCTACTAAGAATCGTCACTGTTCAGTCGAATCCATCGCCATATTTATATCCCCCAGACGCGTGCCTAAAGGAGGTTGAGGTTCAACAACAAGCTTTGTGACAAACATTTCCGACTACTCCAACACCTGATCTAGCATCAATCCAATTATATAGTGATGCGTAAAGTGCCTTTTCAGCCTTGGGAAATTTGTTGTTAAGAAAAGAAATGCACAACCAGAGGCTGAAGTGTCGTTCGATGCCCCTGATCGTCCAAAGGTCCGTCCAGCCACAACAGCCGATAGACGGAGTTCAACGACAAGAATTTACTGGACACTTGGTATAATCGTACCACCTTGACTGAACATCAGCTCATTTACTACTAGAAACGATGTGGATGGGTACCTTCGTGTTGGGGCGTAGTTTCTCGAGTTCAGCCATGCAATTAAAACGGGCACACCAGTGAGGCAAAATAGCTGTCCTAACGAAAGTTTGCACCTATCTTGAAAATTTCGTTGAATTAGAAGTTAAAATTTTCTCCAGTACTTCTGATGAAAGAAAATCTGATATTGTAGACGTTGAGTTTAAACATTATTGCGGGAGGGGCGCAAGAATCTTTCTTTGGCGGGTGTAGGCGGGATTCGCTAGGAGGGCTATTTTGCTGCCCACTGGCATTCAGGAAACTTATAACAGAGATATTTAGTGATGGTATGTTCCATAGAGAAGGGTTTCCCGTACTTCGAGTACCCCGATTTGGTTCCTCAGATTTCTGAAGTTCTTAGTGGTAGAACGATGGAAAAATATGCATACCGCAACGATCTACCAACATGGCAGCCAGGTTCCGTTCATGGCTGGACACGAGCAACCAAAAGAAACGGGAGAATACATTGAAACGTTCGCCACAGGAAGGAAGAGGTCCGATCAATATCTTCGAGAGTCCACGTACGGAAGCTGTTAGGCTGAAGCTCCGTCTGCTGGGTTGTTTTATTCATTGGCCTGCTTTTTGCTTTTCCGAATCTCAAATGGACTACGGTAACTGCTAACGCCACGTTTTCGCCAATCTTGCGAGGGGTCCAGTTCGTGTCGACCTACTTGCATGAGTTGAGTCCACCAGCGAAGCTGCAGCGAAAAGCAACTACATATTCCTTTCTCTAGGCGACAATCAAAAACACTTTCTACCAAAGCCGTGCCACGAGCTGACTTATCCTAGTCGGCACGATGAGACTGTAGGGCCAGAGCGGGACGGTACCATGAAACGTAACATCCCGAGTGTGCTCGAAAAGGTCCAGATTGCGAGGCTTTACTCATTTAATCTATAGTACCTGTAGAAAACGAAGTCTTCCAAGTTTGGCGTGAAACCTGAGCTGCCGCCGCCTTAACCTGAGCAAAGACTGAGCAATGACTGAGCAACCGTGAGCGAATCCTGAGAAAGGTGGCAGAGTGGAGCCTGTTTTGGCTGTCTGCGGAGCCGATTCCGGCTCTTTGGTAGCCACTTCTAGTTCCAAGACAGGCCCAAGCTTGGCGTTTTCGATCTGCGGTTTTACGAAGTAGTCTCGTTCATTCATCACCCCGACCACCAATTCAGCTTCAGAGCAGCGCCAACATAAAGGCAGCGCTCTCCTCTTCGTTTGTCACCAGTATGGCCAGTGCCCGTGGACCTGTAGTCGCTCGAAAGAAACGGCAGACCACGGCGCGAGAAAATAAAGGTTAGTCCCTCACCACTGCTCTATCGCCCCAAGTTAACTTTTAGTAGAATTACAGTCTCAAGGAGTCAGTAAAAAGGAGCCACGATGGTGTCTTAGAAGCTCAAGCGCTCAAAGGACTCAGCAACTTCAGAAGGATACCATATCTCACCACCGGCGCTCCAAAGAGGTGGAGGCATGTACACTTCCCTTCAACAATAGCACCCAGCTAATACGTATGCAGAATTATTTAGGTCCTCCAAAGACTCGAAAGCGACCTCGGGGAGTCGAAGCAATAGGATCTGATGCGCGACCTCGAAAACGCCTCCAGCGTCTGTCGCCAACCAAGCGGCCCAAAGACCGGAAGCGACCGCGAGAAGACTTCGATCCTCTTCATCAGGCTTCAGCGGAAGCTCCTCGAAAGCGAGCACGACTTAGAAGCCCCCTTGTTGATACTATAGTTGACCAGGAGGCGGCAATCAACGTTGGCGAAGAAGAGATTGATCCAATCGACTATTGGAGGTTGACAAATCGCTGGCCCAAGGAATACGCTGAACAGAGCGACGACAACATGAGTCATCTGCTTGCCAGGAAGAAGTCTTCGTCTTCTCTTCGTCGGAAGCAATCAGGACCTGCCTCTGACACGCCAAGCTCCAATACACCTAGTGACCAGAAGCCGAGGGAAGCTAAAAGTGCTCCTTACCAAGATCCGCGATACAACGTTCTGCTCTCAACCAAAGGCAGCTTTATGGATAAGTCGGATTTGGGAATCACAGAGAAAAGCAAAGAGACCTACCTGAATTTGCTTGACGCAAAACAGACGGTTCCCAGTGACTCATTGTTTCGCGATGACATATTTGAACGAACTTGTCGGAACATACAAAGTAGAAACGAGACCAGGGTCATCCGGGATATCTCTCTATTGATCGTACCTTCTGCGGAAATCCTTACTACCTACGGTGCGAAGCATCTTGGCATCCTGATTGACAGTACCAACGAAGGTTGGAACAACTCCGTCCCCTTGACAGGCACTCGCCCACAGCCTGACTGCTCGGTGGGGTTCAAACGCGAGGCGTTTACGAAAGATCAGCTCAACAAGCTTTCACCCTTTATTGGAGACTTCATCGCTGGCGACCAGTCCTTCTTCATGGCCACGTACTATATGTACTTCCCGTTCCTGACGTGCGAAGTGAAGTGCGGCACCGCAGCACTTGATATCGCAGACCGACAGAATGCTCATAGCATGACCCTCGCAGTGAGAGCTATCGTGGAGCTCTTCAGGCTGGTTGGCCGTGAAATGGAGCTGCACCGGGAAATTCTCGCCTTTTCGATCTCGCATGATCACAGGAGTGTCAGAATCTACGGCCATTACCCTACGATCAATGGAAAGGACACTACCTATTACCGCCACCCCATCCACGAGTTCAGCTTCCAGGCACTGGATGGGAAAGAGAAATGGACGGCATACAAGTTCACCAAGAACATCTATGATATATGGATGCCGGCCCACTTCAAACGGCTATGCTCAGTCATTGACAAGTTGCCACTAGATATCGATTTTAGTGTCCCGCAACTTCCCGAAGGCTCTGGGCTTTCACAAGACTTAGAGAGCCACCATCTCTCAGACTCCGTTGGCGATACAGGAGACACTACACCAAATACTTCATTTACCGGCCAAGGAGCGCCCAAAAGGCCAAGAAAAAGACCTGCCGCAGGATAGTAGTGCTAAGGATCAGGCGTTCATGTCTGTCTGGTTGATCCTAAAAACTCAATTGGCTACCGTACTTTCTAATGCTGCAAGCACTGAGAGTATGTCTCACTTCTTAGAAAGGAACTGCCCCCAACTTATATCCACTAGTCGACGAGCTCAAGCCATGTCGCGAATGGGTACTATCAGCCCCGCGTTTCTATCGTAACATGAGTGGATCGGAGCGCGATATGTCTTGTTCGGTATCGGAACTTCATGGCATGCATCCGAAGCTCAATGTCCATGGCAGATCGCGAACGCACACGGTCAGGCGGCTCCTCCGGTTACGACCTTCGGGCGTGCGCTCTGTGCAGCTGCGCGGTAAATACGCGGGGACGGCAATGCCACAGACGCTGAAGAGGATTGGATCTTAAGCGATAGTTATTGGCGTTTACATGATCGCGGTTGTGGTGATGGTGGCGGTGATGATGACGATGCAGCGCTTGCTGGCATGGAGAAGGGAGAAGGTGTCATGAAAGTGGATATTTGATCAACTTCCCGACAGGACGAAAGGCCGTTATACACGTTGCAGCGGTCCGCACAAAGGGCAGAAATTTGAAATGAAACATCTTGTGCAAAGCTAAGAATTCAAGAGGGATCTAATCATGTATTTGCCGCGTGAGCCTTGAATCAGGGTGGCCTGTCCTCTTAACAGCATTTTCTCGAGCTGCTTAAAAGTTCTCACCATCCCCCAATTCCACGCCTCAAGACTCCTCACCCGCTCCTCGCCCTCGCACCCACTCGTCCCTTCGCTCTCGAAATCCATAATCAGCCTGGTCTCGAGTTGCAGCCTCAAGACCGCCTCATGCCCTTTCTCCACAACCCACGATAGTGGCCTCCGGTTACAAAAGTCCTCCGAGTACGTCCACCTTGTCGGTCTTGAGCAGCAGCTTCACGGCCACCTCATGCCCGTTCCCCGCAGCACGCGACAGCGGCGTCCGACTATCCCAGCCTTCAAGTCCGCGTCCACCTTACTGATCTCAAAGTAGTAGCCATGCGACCGTCTCCGTGACATTTGTCTCGCCCTCAAATTAGAGACTTCTGTTATCTGGTCTTTAGGCTTTGTGATAGAGCCTCTTAGCGGAAAGTCAGTTCGGAAAGTTCTAGGAGACATCACTCGTTAGACAAGTTCCCTAACACTCTTTTGGAAAAGACCCCAGCAATTCAAACTTGCCCTTCTTCAGTTTAGGGTCCCTTTGTAGCGCTCTAGCAACAACATTCTTATCCCCTGCACAGCTAACACCTCGTGGACTCCACTATATTTAGTGTAGTGCGCCCTAATTTACAGTGAGACGTGTACGTCAAATTAGGGCATGGCCCACTAAATCTAGCGGGGTTCACGAGGTGTTGGCCGTGTAGGGGATACCACTACCAAACATTGCTTTTCGCTCCAATAAAACTTCAACCTCCGTACTGTTCCTTGCAATAGCAGTGAATTCTGGTGGTTCCTAGCCGACAAGATGACCACGTCCGCCTTACTGTATGAGTTTGAAAGGCGAAAAGAGCTTGGTGGTGGTGCTGTGGTGGAGAGGTGCCATTCCGCCACGAGAGAAGGGATCTCCGCAATTAGGCGCAACGGCGATGACGCGATCGTAACTTTCGGAGCGCTGGGCAAGGGAGTGTTCAGGATTGGGCACACAACATGATTGATACACGCCATAACGAAATCGGTTTCACCACTTTGAGCGCGCCCCACACACACAGAGAGAGAGCCTCCAGCTCTTCTGCCACGAGAAAAGACCGCAACGATGCTGCCACGAGATGCGGAAGCAATAATGCTTTCTGGATCGCCATCCTGGCCGCAATGCGCACCTGGTACTGCCGCGAAATGGATCCGCTCAGCAACACAGCTGACGTTGTCGCCATGCTCCAGCTCACAGGCACTGTGGTCTGATACCTGAACGACGTCATGCCCTGAAAGAGTGCCAGTTATGCACGATTGAGTCATCCAACATTCAAAATCTCCTGATTAATCTTCGCTATCGCCTCGAACAAGGACAAGCCGGCGATGCTTGGTTTACAGCAATTGGGTCTCTCAATGTTGAAAATCGACCTCCCGACCAGTCCAACCCTTAGGACCATCGTAGCGATATTCTCGGAGGTTTGTTGAACCAATAGCAGAGTATCTTAGCCAATCTCGAGTGGCTTAGTACTCGGCTTGGCGGGCCTTTTTGCGACTCCCTCGTTGGACTCGAGCCTCCTTCATATTCATGTCTTCCAGTGTCTCGTATGTTACTGCAGCTAGAGACCTCTTGATCGCGTGTATAATCCTCAATTCCTGGCCGCGATCAAGATTGTAGCGTTCCTCCGCACTTTTATCAACAACAATAGTGAAACTCGGTGAAGCGCCGTCAAGACCAAAGATTGTTTGGCTTGTGCGCATATAGCCTGACCACTGAGGTATGGATGTCAAGAGAACGCGAGCTTCCGGTGTCTCTTCATCTCCAATCCGCCGTAATGTGATAGTACCGTTGTCCCCGTCAGCATGGAGATCCAGTGTTTGTGTGCCGGAAGGTCCTGATAACACCATCTCGCCGTCGGAGCGCAGCGGCCCGCTTGTGCTCATTCTCAGCGAGCCTTTGGCACTCGGGATAATTATCGACCCGGCAACGGGTGACAGCTGCTTTTCGTCTTCTAAAGGTAGCAATGCTCGGCATATCATATTGAGATCTTTTTCAGGCAATGGCACGGGATCCTTGTAACCACCAAGCAGTAAGAATTTGCCACATCTTGAGATATTCATCTCTCCGTTCGACCAAGTGCCCCTTTCACGCCTCCAGACGTAAGCAATGCTCGTAGTGTCTGGTGAAATTCAAAGTCAGTATGTAATTGCAGGACACAGAATTATCGAACGTTTTCTGCATACCTTTTTCGTAGTGCCAAATCTGGATGCCATTGGGGAGTGACAGCAATAAGAAGTGGCGGAAGGGATGGAATAAAGCTCTTTGCAAGATCTCGAGGTTGGTAAAGATACCCGACCCAAGAAGCTTGGCACGTGAGCCAGTCTCCAACAAGAGAACGGCGATATGAGGCGAGCCAATTTCTCCAGTCTCATTGCTTGTAGTGGAACCGGAGAAAAAGATGCGTTTGTCGTCCGTACTGAACTTAAGTGTGTACGAGTAATGCCAGCCATGCTCCCATGTTCTGTCACACCAGAAAAGTTCGGCGCCACAGACAAGATCGAGAGGGAGCACAATAGAAGCCCAAGAGATTGTACCTTTATGTTTGCCGGGCTGACAGACGAAAATTGTCCTCAATACACCAAAGCTTAGAAGACTGTCTCCGATGACCAGTGGAAAACAGACTTGTGGCTCTTCCCACCGAAAATGGAAAGATTGCCTGATCTGTAGTTGAACTTCGTCAGACTCGAGTGGAATCTTGACATCAGCGAATTTCGTAGTTTCCTTGCCGTGCAGCCATACGTCATAATGCACACACCAGTCGTCGCATTCGGTATCTAAGAAGTTGCCAGGATTCACTTTCCAGGATTCGAGAAATGATATTGTAGGCCAGACGCTCAATACTGCTGTCGCGTTGCCAAATCCGGGGACCACACCAGACTTCGAAATCATTGCCAGCGGCTTGACGGCTTTTACTGTCTCTGTTTCTGCTTGAGCCATAAAGGTCACAGATGTTCTGCTTGGATTCGCCAAAAATGGCGATCGGAAGAAGGCGACAAGCTCGTCCCAGATGGCACCAGGACGATGGAGCAATGTCTCACTCCATTCCTGTTCCATTGTGGTTATGTCATCCGCAAAATTCTTGAGAGTTGTTCCAAGCTTTGTTGTTTGCTCGGACAAGTGGGGATCCATTGCAAATTGCTGCGCAAAATCTGAGAACTGCGCCTCCGACTGCATCTGACGGAATCCGGACAGATCGCTGACCCGATGACGGACAAGACCATAAAAGAACTCCAGCCATGCGCTTATTGCCACCGGACAAGCAAGAAATTTTGAGAGAACGCTCGCAAGTCTCAACCAGTTTGGTGAATATACTGGCGAGAAGCCACTCTTGTTCAGAAAGATTTGCTCAAAATGCAATATCCAGCCTTTTACCGCATAAGATGCGAATGGATCAGTGACGAGGCTTGACTTAGCAGAAGTCTCGCGCGCTCGAACATCTTTGGGGGCGAGCCGCATCGCATAGGATAGACAGTATCGTGTGAGGTCCATCTCACTGGCGGTCCTCTTCGGCAGCAAGCTATCAGGAGAGGACCCGCTGTTCTGGTGGAAGTACTCGACGGCAGACATGTGTATAAAGCGCATCATGGTATCTTGCTCGTTGCGATCAGCTTCTAGCCGAAAACACTCAAGCAGGCCACCCGTTGCAATCGAGATCATGTCCTCGAAGTCCTTGAACTTCGTTGATTGTTCGTGATGTAGTTCATCGTCAAGGCAAGCCAGTGCCCGATGCAATAGCGGAGCACTCATGGGCCGCGTGTTATACAGGACCCATTCAAAGGCTCTTTTTGCGAGATTGTGATGCGTCGGGCCTGATCTTTGAATCAAGTCAATGATCCTATGATAAACCTGTTCCAAGCCTTCGGGCATGACCAGTGTTACGTCTTTGAACCGCTTTGACGTCGTAAGCATAGGTGATTTGAGGTAGCCTATCATTAGCTTGGCCCAGAGGATCATACCATCAGCTCCCTGCACTAAGTGTGGAAGAAGGTCCATAGAGCATACACCAGGTGGAAAATATTCGTCCTCAACCATTACTTCAATCTCCGACGTCAAGTATTCATGGATGTGCATATCGTTACAGTTCCTCGCAATTGCCATCCTGCCTGTCTTCAGGATCCTGCGTGCGAGCGACGTGACATTGGGACGGCTAAACATTATTATCTTGATGGTAGTATTCTCGGATAGCCAGGTGATAAGATCTGTTAGACTGCTGGCGTCGTTGCATTCGTCGATACCGTCAAATACCAGAACGCCGTCGAAGGACGAGAAGACAACCTTCATGAGCTCAGTAACCTGTACGGAGCTTGCGATAGGTGCGCCTTCGTATTGAGCAGTACATAGGAAGCTAAATTTGTCGATCGTCGTTTCGCTGCCACTGTGAAAGTCTATGATTTGTGTCAAGATAGCTCGATATGCAGCCGCTAGCGGTGTGGATTGAGGATTCCGTGAGTCGAAGAAGTGATAGCATACAGCCGTCCGGTCAGCTGAGCTACGTCTGCGAAGCTCCCGGGTCACCGATGCAGCGAACACAGTTTTCCCGATTCCCGGCATACCTATAGACGTGTTAGAAATTTGTTGCAAGTTAAGGCCCCAATGGCTCACCCTGAACCCACAGAGCATTGCCTCCGACTTTGCGCTTGCTCGCCGGGGGCCTTCTCTCCCATGGACTTTCTATAAACTGCTCAAACTGTGGTTGACAGAGAAGCCAATTCTCTGCCGGGTCGTTGAGCAGATGTCGATGACGATGATAAATTTCATCGTAGGGAGGAGCACATATCCACTTCTTGAGTTGTCGTTGAGCGTTCTCTATACAGTTATCAGCCAACAAGCTGTCAGGTCTGATTATTCTTGAGTACCTTTCAATGATTCGATCGTTGCATCTCCAGCAGTCGCACAACGGTTTTCTATCCTTTGAGTTGCTTGTTGTATTTCGATTGTTAGCGGGCGCTCCTCAGCGCAGTGACTTGAGATCAAACGAGCTACCACAAGCTGAATTTCCGCGTGAATAACACTTCGATACTCTCGAAATTGAACAATCAGATCTTGATAACGAAGATCAAATGGTTTCCACAATAAGGTCCCGATGACAACAGCCGTACGTTTCAGCTCTGCAACTTGTTAGATTAAGGTGAGGACAATCAGACCAACTTACTTCCGTTGGCGGACGTAAAGAGTTTGGCGACGGCTGCAAAGAGCCCAAAGAAGTTTTCATATGTCTTTTCGACACAATATCGAAGCTGAGCGGTAAATTCTGGGCATTTTTCGCAGAAAACAGCAACCTCGTCGCAGTGTGGCAGGAATGCGGATAAATTGGCAAGAAGCGTGAGTAGCTTTTCAAAAAACGTTGAGAAATTGCTGGCAAGCTGAAGCTCATGAGCAAGGACCAGGAATATGGAATGAGATCCTCTTACCTGCAGAACAAAGCGCAAAGAACCCCATATCAAGGCTGCGTACGTCGGGTTCGACTGCACCATAACATCAACAATATTCAGATATGGCTCAATAGCGCCAATGATCTTGACAAGGCTCTGCGCGAAGGTCTCTTGCCTTTTTTTCTTTGTTAGATTGGCGAGCTTCTTTAGGCCTTCTTGAAGGTCCTGTGCCGTGGCGCATGGCGCGAAAAGCAGCCTATCTTTCTCTGGGAGGGATTCATAGAACGACTTGTAGGCACTATCAAATGTCGCATTGCGGCTCGAAGCTGCGGAAGCTGTGGTTGGGTTATCTGGGCTCATGGTCGTTAATGATGAAGTTGAGCGAAGATCGATCATCGTGAAGACATTGAGGCAAGGCAGCAGCATGAAGAAGATTCGATCTTCGAGGCTGTGCATCGGGCAGGTTAGGCTGTGCATATGCAGGCCACGATGCGATTCTGTCTAGCGAAGCTGAGTTTCTGTGCGCGCGTTCGAACCGTGAAACCGATTTCGTCCACGGCTGTATCAAACCAAACAAAATCTCGCCGCGCTCAAAGAGTCAAAGTCACTTAATTTCAAAGTAACGTTACCTGTGATTTGTCCCTTGACGTCGGGTGTCCCGTGTCTCTTGGAAAGAGGTTAGGCGACCACGTCGGGCTTGTAAGGGTGTCCATTTTCGGACCCCCTGAACCACGATCGAGAGCAATGTCTGTTGACTATCTCCTTATGAACGATCGTCCCGAAACTAGGCCCCAAGTGGAGCTTAGAGCTATATAGTTCTGCTGTCGAAATATTTTCAACTCTTCATATCTGTTAATTGCCTTCTCACTTTTTTACGTTCAACTAAAATGGCGAGCCCCAAGAGCTACACCCACATTGAACCTTCGCCCGTAAAAGAACACGCCGATGAATTTATTATTGAGAGCTGTCTGCCAGGGAATAACTTTTGTCAGGTGATGCATGATCTGCTCTTCTTTGAATCTCAAATAGGCCGACGGTTTCTCACATCAAATGCGGTCTATAAGTATACATGCGGTAGGATGAATTGCAACTTCACCTGCGGGGTGCCACATCTCATGATAATCGTGAGAGTTAGAGGCCTTGCTGATGATCAGATTGGAATTATACTCCAATCTGCCGAGAGACCAATTGAAAATATACTTCCTCAGGTGCCCAAAGGGCGATACAGCTACAGAACGTGGAGAAATTCGAGATCTCGTATTATACAAAGGATGCTATTGTGCTTATATGTGTACTACACGTATGGAGATATTCAGCGTATCTCTCGGATTGCGTCCAAATCTCTTCGTGTTTGTGTATTTGGAGGTGTTATGGGAAGGGTGTTAGATTTTCAGAAGCAATTTTTGCTGCAAAATACCGATGCGGTAGAAAATGGCGATGAAGAAGAGACGCTGTTATCAAAAGAGTTTCAATGAAGTCTCCTTGCTCTTTCACATCTTGCTCTTTATTTAGATTTTGTCGTAGAAGTGTTCTCAAGGCTGAGGAGAGCCACCTTCACTTTTAGAGCTCGCTGGAAACATTTAGCATTTTCACAAAGCCACACCAATCTCCGTAAAAATCCATATCTCTAAGTTACCTTAATTAATTACAATCACAATTAACATCCCTGAACACCCCGGGCCATTCCACCACAGCTGATGCAAAAGGGTCTCCGACGACGTACGGTGCCCTCCTGCGACTTCAATCGATCGATTCGTAGCATGCGATATATCGTCACTGTCTGTATTCCTATATCGAGCCCACCACCATCCTCCCTTGCGCGAGCACGCTGCTTCCTCTCTCTCTGCGTGGTGGGGAAACTTCATCAACCTTCCCAATCTCTGAACGGACATCACCTCGTACACTAAGCTCTTCGCAAGACGTGCACGGCTGAAGTATGGATCATGCACAGGCAAGTCTCGCAGGTGCTGGTCCAAGGCCTGCCCCTGCGGGCTGATCGATTGTAGTCCGCCGCGGCAGCACATTCGCTTCGCGGCGGCATGCTCACAGCGCGGCAGCACCTTCTCGCGGCGGCGGTAGCACTCCCGCAGCGCGACAGCACACTCGTAGTCCGCCGCGCCCGCCTCGGTCAAAGCTCCAGGAAAAGCTCCTGCGCCGAGATCCTCGCTCGAGGCAAGGCCTCCTCGCTTAAAGACGTCATGAAGATTCAGGACAAGAAGGCGCGTAAGCCGATGTCACAGCGTGGACGCGACCGCAAGAGAATGCTGGACTGTCACTAAGCGCAAGCCGGATGTGTACAAGCAATGCATGACCGCCGTTGGCAGCAGTGGTGTCACAGTCTGCAAAGCCGGTGTATTCGGGCATCGCGGGACCGCCTTCGAAGAACCGCGATATCCTGGGCATGTTCAGCTGGGTGGAGATGACGATGAGGGTGAGGAAGCGGATGATTGCGACTCCGAAGCATCCAGCGACATGGAGGCGAATTTGTTTGATGTTGAACAGGAAGAAGAGACATCGACGTGTTCGGCGAGAAAGGGAGATGCAGAAGAGCTGGCTTGCCTCGATGAACATGATCGGCAAAAACGAAAGCGGAAGACGATGTTGGAGATGATGGCAGCTGAGAAACGCAAGAAGCGTGTACAATCACATCAATTGGAAGATCGAGGAGGCGGCGCCCTGGTCAAGACTCGGTATGGGGACACGATGGCATCGGAGATCCACTGGTTGATGTTGCCGTCGAAGCCAAAGTCTGGTTCGGGGCCGAACGCGCATGATGAAGCCATGTCGATGCAGTTGAGCAGTTGATACGCTCGAGTTGATATGTTCGAGTTGATGTGATTAGAGGCGGGGTGGATGTATGCCTAGCCCGTTGGAGATAAGAGAAGACCGGTTAAAGGTGTGGTTCGGGGTGATGAACGAGCACGTTTGCTCACCACCAAGATACGTGTTGTCTAGCCATAAAGGGCTCTAATCGCTCATGGTCAGACATTATTTCACGAGATTGCATGCGATCCTCCACGGTCGGGGAGTGTCATGACTGTCGGCAGGCATGTTTTGCATCTCTACGCTTGCGCATTCTGTTTAGCGACGCGTCGCGCCTGTGCATGTCGTTGAGGTCGAGTTCAGTGAGCGGTGCCGGCCGTTTCGGCCGCTGGCGACGGTATTGTCGAAAGCCAGTTACAAATTGGACTGTGAGAGAGGAAGAACGGCTCATGACACAATCCTGAAGAGAAAGTTAAGAGAAAATAGGTTGTATGTGAATGTCCATGTCGCATTTAGATTGTGCTTCAATCAAGCAATTACGAGCCACGTACACCTGAGATGACGATCCCTATGCCACACTGTTCGTCCCTTGCTCCACCAATTCACCATGAGCGCCAACCTACAGACCACCGCTACACCAGACCTAACGACGCGACTAGGCGGATACATGCTACCGTGAAAGGTCGAGCGACCGGGCAGACAGCCAGAAAGAGATTGGGGTTATTCAGATACTGTCGTTGCTGGCCTATCTTTGAGAGATGGGGAATAGCGACTAATGAGAGGAGACGCGAATCGGACGAGGCCACAAGAAGTCAGATCAATAGCTGGGACCTATGGACGGGCGACACAGACGCGCGCACGGAGTGGAATGTCGCTGTGAGCTTCAGTTAACATTATTCCAACACGTTGACGCTAGTCACGCGTTCTCTCCCATCGATTAAGAAAATGCGTCTCGCAGAATCAATGCGCTTAGAGAGCCAAAGTCAATTGAATTCAAAATAACTTAGCTATCGTTTGTCTCGCTACAGGGTGCGTCTCTCAACCCAGGGAAAGACGTTAGAGCTCTATCCTTCATCGAGTCTTCGAGCGGTACTTCAAAATGGGAAGATTTGGCTTCACATTCCAGCTTTATGATCCAAAAGCATGTATCATCCCCCGGGATCCGAGATTTCGTCAACACAAGAGAAGATGGTTCGGGAGCTTTTAGTCCACAATCGACATCTCTCCAGAGTAAGTAAGTGGAACAAAGCTTACCTCCGTCGCACAGTAACTTCTCTACGTTCACAGGTATCAGTTCTGGACAGTATAAAATGTCCGCAATATTCAAAGTAATGCCGCTGTCGAACATGATCTCCGCGCTACCTTCCACATACGTGTGTGGCTTTAATGAGCTGAAGAATAAGTCCTTTGTGTAATAAGTCACATCACCTGATATGTCGCCAGAGACAAGGACCATGTATCCTAACGCGGGATTGAGCCTTTTGCCAATTAGAGTCGGGTTTGCATCAAGGATTTGCACGACATGATCAAGCCAAGTATGATTATTGAAAATGCTGTCCCATGGCAATTCATGGCACTCTCGATTTGAAAGGCGAGACGTACGGGGAGTATCTATCTCAGTAGCTGAAAGATCGCCTTGGTGAAGAGCCGTGCGAGTTAATTTTACCATTGTTCTAATCGAAATTGACGGTGTCAGTGTCAGTGTTCGCTTGCTGGACGGCGCTGTGGAAATATGACACAAAGGAGACCCGTTTTCGGGACCGGGTGAGAAGTGCGTCGTTAGCATGACCCGTTTCTAGACTCCTTTCAAGTAAGAAACGGGGTCCCAGTTTGAGTCACCTTCAAAGGCGTCGAGATCGCGCACAGCATCTATTTACTGTAAGAATGCGGACGTTGTCCCGCTCGTCAACGACGATGTTTGAGATCGTGCAGCCTTTACTTTGTGGCCGTGCGGTGGCAGCCTGTACGATAACGGGAAAACTGCCACAATGGAAATATCGAAAAGCGAGCCCCGCTATGCGCTTATATATGCGATTGTACTCCGTATACTATCCAAATAAGTAGAGTGGCTTCCATGAGGGCTTTGGAGCCATTAAGGCGGTCACGCATACCAGTCCAGCCTCCAGAGCGGCAGCGTATTCCTCCAGCACCACGGCCTCCAGCTTAATAGAGCACTTCCAGCACCCCCAGCAAAACAGAGTGTCAAAGTATGTGCTTAGTAATTTGGCATTCCCATCTGCACGATCTAATAACTAGTTAACGTATTTCACAAGCGAGCTGGCCACCCGGTTTCTCAGCAAAAATCAGAGAATTGAAACCGTAATATCTCCACCAAAAGTTGACGAATAATTTTGAAACTTCGTATATAGGTTCAAATATACAACTGAAATATCTTGATTTAATTTCAAAATAGAATCTAAAGTAGGCCTGGAAATAATGGGGAAAGTATGCTTAAGTCGCTAACAAACGCGGCACCCAGTAAATGTGAGGGGGTGGGCGCCTATAATTAGCGACCCTCATAGGGGCTTTAGTGGGGTGGCCAGCTCGCTTGTGAAGTACGTTAAGTTACGTTAACTACGGAGTAGAAATGCGGCTTAGTCAGCACTACACATGGCTAGGAGTATCGACTTCGGATCACTCAGAGCAAAGAAATGAGTGCAAATCGCATTAAAAAGTGGTCTTCTAAGGCGTACAAGTAGTGCACGAGTACATCTCAATATTTTAGGGCTCAATAGTGGTGAAAAATAGGGGCAAGGCGCCTCCGGACCGATTTCAGCTAGCTCCTAGTCCATATCGCCGTTGACATGTTTAATCGCTGCCTGGCCGCTGCGCTTCCAGCAAACAACGACTGGCTCGAGCTTTCACAAACCTTAAGCTTTGCTCACGGTCAATCATTTCAAGCGCAGCCAGGGCTCGTACGGCTTTTACCGCGAGGGTGGCTGTGTTGAGTATCACGATAGCCGAAGCACGTGACAGGGATTGGAAACGCGTATATAGGAGGCGTCCACCCGTCACTAGTCGGTAGATCCTCTTAGTACCTGCGAATCTACTGCCAAAATGGAGGGTTTTGACACACTTTTCAGATGCATTCCCACAACTCTCTAATTGGTGCACGTGAGACTCCCAACACCAAGGCCCGAGCTGCGGAGGCGTTTCGAGCGATTGGCATGGGTGTAGTTGATTTCCATACGTTCAACTGGTGGGAATGTCGCACCTCATCCACACCGCACGCGCCGGCATTCCTGGCCCTCTCTCACGGCCAAAACCAACTTAGCCATGTTGTCGCCAGCATTTGGAACCTCGCGGAAAGAGACGGTCGTGCCGCGTGGCTGGCAATATAAACTGTACTACGGTCAGGCCAGCGGCCTCCGGTTGTCCGTTTATGACCTTCTCTTCCTCTTTGATTCAAGCGACATCCCACCTTTCCAAGCTTGCAATTGCAGCCTAATGAACTCGCTATTATCATTGCTGCTTAGTGTTACAGCTCTAGCTGTTTCCCTTGTCTTTCATTTGAAGCAATCAGAACAACTCCGTCAAAAAAGGCCAAGCACTGCGAATAACAATACTACAAGCACTCTCATTCCAATGCCAGCTCGAGATGAACCACCCGTTTTGCTCGTGGAAGTTACGATGGCCGTCATGAGACGCGAGGAAGTAGAGCTCTGCGGAGGCGTCGCTGTTACCATCGTCTTTGTAGAATATAACACCGTTGCAACACCGCCGCCAGCACCTGTGATGACCAAGCCGCTGTCTCCTGCGCTTAATACTACACCACTAGACAAAGTGATTGCAGGTCCTCCAACAGCGATCTCCCCTATTCCTTCAACGTCTATTATTGTCGAGCCGTGACTGTTCACAGACTCAAGCGCGGTTAGAGTCTCTGAGTGTACAGTTAGAATTGCGACGGCACTCTCAAAAGCCTCGCTGGGCAGCAGCAGGCCGCCGTCACTCCCAAAAGCCTGGCTGGACAGTAGCAAGCCGCCGTCGACAACTGACAAAACCACTCCATCTGTGGTAAGAGCCTGACCTGCCGTCAACGTCTGAGAGCCCACGATAATGAAGCCATAGGCGCCAGCAGCAATACTTGTGGCCGTGACAGCATTGCCATCTCCCAGTGTCAAAACTGCAGTAGCGGGAGCCGATGGATCTGCCGATCCGTCATATGCTACTACGACACCAGTGCCCTGAGACAGTACTGACACCGTTTGTCCATCTACTACGACACCAAGGCCCTGAGACAGCGCAGACACCGTTTGTCCATCAATAATCGTTACTTTTCCCGGTAAGAGCGTGGCGCTGTCAACCACAGCAACGCCATCGACATTGCTCACAGAGATAGCCACCGACTCGCCGCTCTTTCCGAATGTAACAACCGTACCTAACGGGGGTTCTGTGTTGGTTGCTGGATCCGGGTCAATGCTCAAATCTCCATTGCTCCCGAGTCCAGGGCCATGGTCTCCGCCAGATGCTAGATGCGAATCTATAGCTATCGTCGGTGAGGGTGCTTGCGTAACCGCTACAGGCGTTGCGCTAGGCGTAATGGGGTCTCCGGTCCAGCCTGGTGAAGCACCTATTGTAGGACTGGCCGCGCTCGATGGTGTAGGTGTCAGAAAGTCTACGGGTACTAGGGTGGTTGGTGGGTCGAAAAGTCCAACGAAATTAAAATCACAGCTCGCCCATTGAGGGAACTTCTCAATGAGCTCGGTCGGAAAGGATAGCTGCGGAGTATAAAGTGCGTCATAAATTGTCTCACACCAAGACTGGTCTATGAACTCATCCTGAGCGCCAACCGAAGTGGAAGTGTAACAATCGGGACCAGCTTCGTATGCGAGAACAGGCACCGGGTTCGGTGGTAGATCTGCAAAGTTGAATGAGTATGTGAAGAAGTTTGAATATCCATACTGGGAGTTTCGGAAAGATTTCAGATTGCTGGATGGCACCGCGACGATACCTCCGGGTGCAGTTTCTACCGAAAGGTTCAGAAAAGCCGCAATGGCGACAGGGTAACTGAGATAGCAGTTTTCGTCCGACGTGATGTTCATGCCGAACATAGAGGCAACAGGTGTGTTTGATTGAATGGCAGTAATGTCAATTGGGTCAGGATAGACGCAGAGATCTTGCGACGCAAGAGTAACAGGCCAGCTAATATGGTTAGCATGTATCTCTTGTATCTTCTTCGGAGAAGTGAACATACTAAATTAGTTGGACTACTGGAATTTCTATGGCGCATGGGTAGCTTTCCGGACCCCACATCCAGTCGTTAAAGGCTGTTTCACACGCAATTAATGAAGGTGATGCGGTGATATTTATTCCTCCACCGGTGAACATGGCGTCGCTGGAGGCAGCAGAAAGAGATGCGCAGTCTGAGGGATCAATGTTACAAGCTGGGAAAGGTGGTTCAGGTGTCCATGCTGATGTATATCCCCCTCCAGTCTCGCACTCATATACCGGAGTAGAGTGGTACTCAGTGTAGATACAATTACCATTAATTTCACTTGTAGAGGCCTCCACTACTACCACGGGTATGGTGGTTACGGCAGTTGACGCAACGACAGGCGAGGGCCAAATGAGGCTCTCATATGTGTAAACCACCTCCGGGGTATAGAAGTCGAGTGTCGAGGTAGCAGTTGAAAAGTTTAGGGGACCATCGAGGACGATGCGAGGTATTCCATCACAAAGCGTATAGGTCGAATAGAAGGTGCTAGTTACGGTTTCGAATGATAATGTGATAAGAGTTTGAGTCGCATTATACCCGGGCATCATTTCGAGCTGTGAACTGTCCCAGCTCAGCCATTCCAGAACACAACTCTCAATGGCTGCACTGCCGCTGACATATTCAATAGTTGCGGTGCTGGCACCACCGCCGCTGACATAGTCAATAGTCGAGGTGCTGGCACCAGCCACGCCATCTAAAGAGGTGATATTTGGATAGCTGGAAATGGTTGTATTTAGATAGCTGGGAGAGTCGGCCTGGGATGAGCTGTTTGCGACGAAAGTCGATGTGGTTGTATTTGGATAGCTGGGAGAGGCGGCCTGGGATGAGCTGTTTGTGATGGAAGTCGATGCTGCCGTGGTGAGTAACTGAGTATGCTGAATCAATATATGGAGGGCTCAACGTACCCGAAACTAAAGTGCCACAAAGCGCCAAATACACCAAGAACAACAACTCCACCGAGAGTGAGAAACGGGACACCATTGTGCAGTCCGGCTGGAGAAACTTTGCGCGACGAAAACAAGAGCCTCCATGGCGAAGGCGAAGAAAGCAGTATTTATCAACTATCGCGACTGGTTTCTTTTTGATGTCAAAGAGTTACGATACCCCATTGGACGGAGACGATCCCTAAAATAAAGTCGGCATGTTGGTGAAAAGTGGCTGCTGCAGCTTTGGCGAGTTTCCACTGTCACCTGAACATCGTTCGATTAGACTCAGGTGCCTCACATATGATGATTCCATATGCCCAGTGCTCTCATAGTTTGACCTTTTGAACCAAACTGTCTTCAGCTAGGAACGGAGCGCAAGCATACATGTAGCTGCTGATAGACTAGCTAACTTGAATCTCTTATGGACTGTTTGCTATGTAGCGACGCGCTGGCGCCCGTGGAAAGTAGCAGCAGAAGAAAAGCAATCAATAGCCACCTCCAGCCGAAATGAAGAAAGAAATATAGTGACGGAAACGAAAGAGATCTGCGGGCGGCGTCGTGGGAAGCTGAGTAAGGATTTAGAATCTATGTGCACTATCGTAACGTACGGTAGTTCACAAGCGAGCTGGCCACCCGTTTTCTCACCAAAATCCAGAGAATTGAAACCGCAATATCTCCACCAAAAGTTGACGAATGATTTCGAAACTCCGTATATAGGTTCAAATATACAACTGAAATTAATTTCAAAATAGAATCTAAAGTAGACCTGGAAATAATGGGGAAAGTACGCTTGAGTCGCAAATAGACGCGGCACCCAGTAAATGTGAGGGGTGGGAGCCTATAATTAGCGACCCTCATAGGGGCCTTAGTGGGGTGGCCAGCTCGCTTGTGTGGCCAGCTCGCTTGTGAACTAAGTTAGACTTAACCTATCGTATGTCACACGCAAAAAGCCGCGCAGTCGGTTTCCCACCAAAACGGGGCAAATCTGAACATACTGATCTCACCAACGACGAGGCATGTGGTCTATAAATGGGTATTTTAGGGAATAATACGTTAAAGAGCGCCGGTAGGGCAAAAGTGGCCGCTTGTGTGCTAATTGAGGAATAACCATGTTTCTGTGTGCAGCGCATTTCACTTGTGAGAATGCAACACCTACCCTGACGATCAAAAGTACGCGCTCAGAATACGGTATAATCTGCACAGTTATTCAACATGAATTTGGTAAAATGCAAAGCTTCAGAACAAATTGTGGATTTTATTTCGACACAGCATTTAAGAAGCAAGGGAGCAGGCACCAATTGGCAAGAACTCCAAGTAAGAAGAGTGAGAGAACATTGAAGGAAAAGGAATGGGAGACCGTGGTGAGTAGTTGGGAGGACTCTATACATGTTCAAGGCGGCGAGGGTGAGAAGGTTCGACCAGGGCTTCGACAGGTGCCGCCAAACCCTTCGATAAGGCGGCGACGCTGAGATTACACGCAATAGTCAGATATTTATCTAGTGAAAGTAATTAAGTAAGTGGTAGACAGGCATCTGTGATATGACGATGAGTCTGAGTTGTCAAGATGCAGAACATTGAAGGCGGCGAGGCTGAGGCTGCTGACTCATTCCGCTAGTGGCGGTGCAGAACTGTGGCGAATCTCGACTATAAAATCGCGCCCGCCCACGCGAGCTCTCGCTCTCTTCTTTTTTTTTTTTCTTCATAACTTACCTAGCCAGGAGAAGGGGATCAAAAAGCCCTTATCTCTGTAGATCCTGCCTGCATTGTACATTGCGGAGTGAGTATCTCCATGATTCACCTTTTGGGGCGTCACTGGCACAATTTTTGTTTGCTTTCACTTTTTCATTGATGAGCTCGCCTTGAGCGGGTCATTGGCGAAGAGACTGTAAGTGCCTGTTGTTGTACTTTGTATCGCTGTGCTGTGGCGCGTCGTTTCCCACGGTGTATACAAAGCTATTACAATGTTGAAGATGTTGTGGCCATTGGCCTTCTACTACTTTTTACGCTCTCTGTACCCTTCTATTGCTGCCTAGGAGACGTCGCATCGTGATCACGAACGTAGAGAGTGGCGGTCATTTCGAAAGGGTGTTGTGCTCTCTCACACAGAATTCATCAACAGTCTTCTTTTTCATTAATCGGTCTATCATCACGCTCTAAGGTCCTTCCGCAGAATGCAACTGCTGCATGGATTCTAGAAGACTGGTGAAGCGACCGCTACAACGGAAGTTGTGACAACGCAATCTCACCGTTCAAACTCCTGACGACACCAAATAAAGCTAGCGAAAGATAGAATTCAATGTGTTATCTAAGGTACATGCGCGCTCCAAGTCAACTGAGCTGGTCATTCCGAAGGTTTGAATGCTCAAACATAGCTAAACATCACCTCTTCAGTCCGGCAGCTTATCCCTACGAACGAAGATGCCAACATACTCCATACTCCATCCTCTCGTCTCTCTCGCCATGACTAGAAATTAGGCGTTTTCCAAGGTATCAGCGATGCTAGAAGAAAGAGAAGCCTGATTAAAACTAAAATAATCAATATTTTCACTTCGAAGTCGCACTCCGCGCTCTTGCAGAGCTACACTATCGAGATTGCGGAAAACACTGCGAGATCAGCGACCAGCCTTAGATGATGTTCGACTTTCCTAATTTGATATAGTGCTGAGCATCATACGACGCAAATCTCTATCGCTCGACGATCTCTTGCGAAGCCCGATAAATACGTAAAGATTTATCTCTGACTGAGACCTATTTTCGCTTCTGGTAGAGTTCTGATAGTTTCACCCACGCTTTACATATCGAAATGGTCTCAGTCCGCGATAATTTTGGCATTTGACGTCGTTTAACAAGAGGTGGAATAAGCAGGAGTGAGATATTCATATACGCCGCCGAATCCATACCTTACGCTTGAACAAATCTTATTTCTGCTCTTGCCATATCTCTGTACCAATAATATCAACTTTTTTCATCTAATTCTTCCAAAAGAAAGCTAGATTTTACATCTGCTACCCTGTCTCCAATGGCGGACTCATCAGCGGCATCCAGGCCCCCAATGCCATTCAAGATTGCCATTGTTGGAGGCGGAATTGGTGGGCTGTCTAGCATTGACATTGCTACACCATAATATCCCTTTCCAAATCTATGAAGCGGCTCCATCATTCGGTGAGATTGGAGCAGGAATAATGTTCGGGCCGAATGCTGTATGTATTTCTACATATTTCAAGCTAGACGACATCGCACCGATATCCACACTGGACACACCCCAAGCAATTCGCAACTACAAGAAACATCCATTGTTCAGCCTCGATCACAGCCCACTAACGCATCACAGGTTCGAGCGCTCGGCCTAATCTCACCCGCGACAGTCACCGCCTTCCAAGCCTGCGCAACAACGCACGAAGACCCGTCCTTGCGCCGGGTGTTCCTGACGAAGCGCATGGCCATGGACGGCGCGAGCGCCTCCAACGCGCTCAAATCCGGCGACGCGCTCATCGCCGTCGAAGCACAGGACGCGTGGCGCTGGCCCGGCACCGCGACCATGAACACGCTGCACCGCGCGCGCTTCCTGGACCAGCTGATCCGGTTCGTGCCGCAGGGCGTCGCGACCTTCAACAAGCAGCTTGTGGACGTGAAGATGGTGAGCGAGGGCGAGGGCGGCGGTGTGAGGTTGCGGTTCGCGGATGGCACCGAGGCGCTGGCTGACGCCGTCGTCGGTTACGACGGCATCAAGAGCAAGACGCGAGATGCGCTGATGAAGCTGCAGGGAAAGAATCCGGTCGTGCCGCAGGACGCGGGTATGTATGCCTATCGCGATCTGATGGATATGAAAATTGCCGAGGAGGTTCTTGGGCCTCAGATAGCGCACAACGGCAGCCTGTGGAAGGGTTATGGAGCGTATTTGGTTATGTACCCTGTTGAACATGGCGAGATGTTTAACATAGTAATTGGCGTTCAGAATAAAGTTGGTCTCGAAACTAGTCTGGATCAATTGATTGTTCCAGCTACCAAAGAGGAGGCATTGACGGATACGGCAGGCTTTGATCCGCGAATGGTCACTCTGATTAAAAGATTCAAGAGCTATAATCGGTGGTTGTCATTCGATCTAATCCATCAAGAGAAGTACTGCTGGAAAAGAATTTGCATCGCTGGAGACGCAGCACATGCAAGCACACCGCACCTAGGGGCAGGAGCTGCCATGGCAATCGAAGATGCATACATTCTAGGTAATTTGATAGCGGAGGCTAAGAGTGCGACTCAGCTGGAGAACGTTTTTCTAGCATTTGATGAGGTGAGAAGGCCAAGGACACAAATGCTAGTAGAAAGATCAAGAAGGACAGGAAACGTGCATTCGTTCCAGGAGCCTCCTGTTGGTCTAGGAGACGATGTAGAGAAGAATCGGCTTGATGCGATAGATGCATATTATTGGATTTGGAACTTTCGACTAGAAGATCAATTAGAGGAGGCGAAGAAACTGTTATGATGGAGAAGGCCATAAGTCTGGAGCCAGAATAGAAGTCCGTAGATGGTGTTCATTTTGCAAGAGAGCGCAAATAATGGGCTGGATTCCTAAGCAGTCAACTGTGATTGGTCGTGCCGGAGCTATGACATCGAGCGACTAAGCCGACAACATTCCGTTGTATTTTCGCTTCAACCACCAAGCCCCAACTCCTCCATCTCTTCTTCGACTCCCGTGGATTTAATCTCTCGGGCCCTGGCAACTGCCCGCGACACCGATAAACACATCTCTCCGCGTAGAAGTCAACATGGCGGCTCCCCGCGCTGCCTCCCTCACCTCGTTTCTCCGATTCGCCTCTTCGACTGCAAACACAACCACCATTCGCCGATGTCCGCGATGCCTACGCACCTTCTCTTCCGCTCAGAGTTTCAGACAATCCTCAAAACGTCAGTTGATGACCGAGAGCGCTTATCGCCCTTCCACGCTAGATCCGGGGCCCCCGCCACCGCGAAATGCCGGTGTTCCAGAGACATCAATTGCTGGCGGTTCTTTGAATTGGAACAATGGATCTTCGTGGACCTCGCCGCAGAACAAAGTAGCAGCTTCAGAAAAGCAGTCATCGTATAGCATATCGGAGCAAGAGGCGCAGAAACCGAGACCAGTAGCACAAGAGGCGAGATCACTAGAACACCCTTCGACGGCCAAACCATCAAGACCCGCTCGGACATTCAGACCTCGGAAGGCCGCTATGGTACTTACTCCGACAGCAGTTGAACATCTACGTGAACTACTCGACTCGCCAGATCCGAAACTAATCCGGGTTGGGGTCAAGAATAAGGGCTGCTCAGGATCGGCATATCATTTGGAGTATGTGGACAAGCCAGGAAAGTTTGATGAACAAGTGGAACAAGATGGAGTCAAGGTTTTGATAGACTCAAAGGCTCTAATCAAGGTCATTGGGAGCGAGATGGATTGGGTGGAAGACAAACTCAGCGCGCGGTTTACGTTCAAGAACCCCAACATAAGTAAGTTTTCCCTTCAGATATGTCTCTCCACATGATGCTAACTATGTTTTTAGCTGAAGAATGCGGTTGCGGAGAATCTTTCACCACGGGATGATACACTACTCAGGCATGGGGTTTGGCACAGTGCATTGGATGAATCTATAGATTCATAGAATATCACTCTATCGCTACCAGTCACCTTTACATCTTTCCTGGTTCAAAGTCGATTACTCGAACATTTTGAATATAGGGACCTGCATACTTAATGAAAGCCTGGTGTGTCGGATCTTCATGGACATAGTAGTCTCGATCCTTCACGTTTTCGAACTCCATCACGAACCCATGAGTGAAGCCACCCTAGAGATTGAAGTCAATTTACAAACGGGAAATATTTCAAAGCTATATCGGTACCTGATGTCCTTCAGGGCTGTTATCCCTTCCTCCCGTTCCTGACTTTATGTATGGCTTTTGAGTAGTCGGGTGAATGCATTCTTGTGGTAACGCCACCATTTTCGAGCAGACCTTTTGAAGTCATCAGTCTAAAGACGGTGGAATTGAATCGTTGTAGTGTGTCTTACTGCCAAAACGTCCTTGTGGTGAATTATGGGCTTGAATTCGAAGAGTACGATGTGGATGATAGCCATTTCGATTTTTCAGTTGACAAAGTGCTAACGGAGCAATTACATTACGACAATATGAGGAAATCTGTTTAGATTGGAGTTGTATGAAAGAAATAAATCAAAGGAAAGCGATGTACATAAAGTCGATTCCGGTGCGGCGGTCGTTCAGATTTCCCCACCGTGTCTGTCCCGGCTCTAGCTTTCTGCAAGGCCACGCCTCAACTTACAAACCTGCATCTAAGCTTATTCAACAATCTACTATACCCACAAGGATCAACACGATGTCCAACAGGTAGCAGAAGCAGATTCTATTCGGAAACCCCACGAGCATGGCGGGAACAGCTCTGCCGGAGGAGATAGTCCAACTCATCGTCCGTTTCACTGCTGCCATCCCAGACCTTCCTCTAGACATCGAGCACCCTTCCACAACAACAACTCTCTCACTCAAAGGTCTAATCCGCAGACATCTACCTTCCAATCTCTCCTCCAACCGTCTCCGCCTCATCCACGCGGGAAAAGTCCTCCCAGACACCGCCGCTCTCTCCGCATCTCTGAACCTGAAGAACGGCCACCACGCCTCATCACCGCCGGCCTCACCATCAAGCAAGAGCAAAGGCAAAGCGGCCATCCGCGAAAATGGGCCCGGTCCTCCCCCAACCCGCATCTACATCCACTGCTCCATCGGCGACGCGCTGCCGGCCTCCGCCCTCACCGCCGAAGCCACAACCGCCGCCGAGCTAGAAGCACAGCTGACGGCAGCGCGCCAGCGGCGCAAATCGACGTCGAGCGGGACGCTCGCCGAAGCCGCAAGCGGGTGGCTGCGAGCGTCAGGGCTGGGCGCGCTGGCGGCGGGCCACGGCAGCGGCGACAGCGGCGGCGGCAACGACGACAGCGGCAGCGGCAGCGGCGATGCAGGAACACAGCAGCAGCGCAGCACGACGCCGGCGCCGCGCGGCTTCGATCGCTTGGCCGGCGCGGGCTTGGCAGCCGCCGACATTGCCGGCTTGCGCAACGCGTTCCGCGCGCACCTCGCGCACACGCACACGCCGGACACGATGCCGCACGGCGAGGCGCTGCTGGCGCTGGAGGACCGCTGGCTGGATGGCTCGGCGGGGGAGGAGGGTGGTGCGGGGGCGGAGGGCGGGGCTGGAGGCTTCGACGACGATGCCGAAGGGAGTGCGCTCGATGATATGCTCTGGGGCAATGTGATGGGCTTTTTTTGGCCGATTGGAGCGATTGTGTGGGGGTTTAGGGAAGAGGGGGTTTGGACGAGGCGCAGAGCGATTGCGGTGTTCACTGGGTTGATGGTGAATTTGGTGTTTGGATTTGCTAGGGTGAGTAGCTGAGCTGTATGAAGTATAGATGGCTTCTGGTTCACATATGGCAACAACACCGTGTTAAGATAGGCTTGTATTGAACTAGAGCCAAGTGAACTAATTAAACATCCTTCCTGTGGGATACTACCGCTTCTATTACGCCAAGAACACCGTCAGATATCCGTTATGCTTCACCTAAACTTGCTTATAATCACTGCGACGATAAGAATGACCAGAACCGTGATAATGGCAATTGTTATAACCCGATTCGTAGCCATCCTGCACGAGTAAGTTAGCACGAGAATTCTAATCAACATCTCAAGGGAGTATTACCTACGGGCCATCCCTCTCAAAGTCTTGATACTCCGATCAGTGTAGCCCTCGCTCTCCATCAATGTATCCCGCGTATGCGTAATGGTCTCGCGTTGTCGGCCAAGATCAGCCAGAGTATTTCGGCCAATCTCTTCCGTCTCAAGTGCCACTCTCTGTGACTCCCGCAGCCGTCCGGAGCTACGTTCGAGTCGCTCGGTACCGCTGAGTAGCTGTTGTCTCTGCTCTAGTTGTGCGTCGCCACCCTCCTCTTCATCGCGATACCTGTTGCCGAAAAGCGCTGCCTTGTCACTGCTTAGTCCCTTCAGCTTTCGCTGTACAGTGTCGATGTCGGTCTCGTAATTTCGGAAACGAGTGTTGATCTTGGGTTTGAGGTTCTGCGGGATGTTCTGCTTCTCCATGCGCATCTGGTCAAGGATTTCCTTGGCCTCCTCGATAGCACGATCAGCCTGGCTGATGGCGGCTTTCCGTGGCTCACCCGTCAGCTCGGGAATCTGCTCGAGTTTCTGGTTCAGATCTGCCTGGACGAGCTTGAGTTCGGCTTCGTAGCTGGCGAACAGCTCGGAGCCGGCGTCCTGGTCTATGATATCATTTGACATGGCGGATACAGCGGTTCTGTGGAGAGATTGTGGGAATGTTCGAGAGACTATTGTTGTGTGCCTGGATGTCGTTTGGAATGCGGCGCAGTGGATGTGGACGCGGATGCCGAGGTCGCTTGAAATCTAAGGCTGCCTGCTCTGCTGCAGCTTTTGGCTCTTGGAATTGAATGGCTTCTATGGTATCACAAGTTGGCGATTGACTTGCAACCGTAGTCGTTGTCGTGGGTCTCGTTCCTGGGGTGGTTGAAAGTGATGATGACTTGTGGTTACTTCATGGGACACGACGCTGATACTGTGGCGTCGAAGGGCCAGACTGCGCCACAGTTACGTTAATGCTCGTCGCCCGATCCCAAGTTCGACATCTTCCAAACACCAATCGTGTCAAGATGCGAGAGTGACTTATCCAATTTAAAGCTCTGAAAGCTCTTTCTGTCTTTACCTAGACTCTGTACCTATTTTCAGCTTCCTAATTGAATACTTTTTGTTTATACTAAGTCTTCTTTCGTTTCGTGAGAGAACGACGTTGAAGTACCAAGAGCATGGAAAAGAAAAAGAGAATTGCAATTGTTGGTAGTGGCATATCCGGTATAGGCACTCTCTATGCTCTTCGTCAAAGTGGCCATGAAGTGCACCTTTACGAAAGCCAGAACCGTCTTGGAGGCCACACGAATACTGTGCTTTGGAAGCACAATGACAGATCAGTAGCCGTAGATACTGGTTTCATAGTGATGAATACTGCCACTTACCGTCAGTGTCCCCGATCCAACAGCATTGGAAACTCGAGCCTGATAATCTGAACCAGCTAATTTCATTGCCTTTCTGAAAGAGCTAGGCGTCGAGACCGTACCTACTGACATGACTTTCGGCATCAGCAGAAACGGTGGTGCATTTGAATGGTCTGGGACGTCTTTAGATTCCATTTTCGCTCAGAGGGAAAACTTGTTGAGTCCCAGCTTCTGGCGAATGATCTTTGATATTGTTCGTTTCAATCTTTTTGCTCTCGACATCCTTACCGATGTGGATGGAACGATTGACAACAAAGATGATCAAAGCATTGGAGAGTATCTCGAGCGGGAAGGTTACTCTTCAGCATTTCGGGATGACTACCTGATCCCAATGACCGCTTGCGTATGGAGTACAGGCCCAGATAAATGCGCTCTTGAATTTCCTGCCGTCACACTCATTCGCTTTATGTGGAATCATCATCTACTGAACACAATTGCAAAACGGCCTGACTGGTTGACTATCCCTGGTGGATCAAAGAAATACATCGACGCCGTGACGAAAGACTTTCCGCCATCACAACTTCACCTCTCTACTGCGGCAAAAGCTCTAACGAATGGACAGGATGGCAAGGTGATTATCACTTTCGAAAACGGACGAGAAGAGACCTTCGACGACGTGGTACTTGCTTGCCATGGAGATGAAGCATTTAACATCGTCTCTGGCTCCGCAACAGACAAGGAGAAGAACATTCTCAGCGCATTTCAGACGACACCCAATAAAATTTACCTCCATTCAGACCTCTCGGTAGACATACCTTCCAAATCCTTCCAAATCCACCACTAACAAACACAGCTCATGCCGCGCCGCCGCAAGACCTGGTCAAGCTGGAACTACCTGACGTCGTCGCAGCCGACCTCCTCCAGCGCCCTCCAAACCGTCTCACTGACCTACAACATGAACATCCTGCAGCACATCCCAGCATCTCAATACTCCGACATCCTGGTAACGATGAACCCGCCGCACGCGCCGGACGCCTCGCAGGTGCAGTACGCGGGGTCGTACACGCACCCGCTGTACACGGCCGCGGCGGTGGCGGCTCAGAGCAAGCTGGCAGAGATCCAGGGCGCGCGCGGCGTGTGGTACGCGGGCGCGTGGACCGGCTACGGCTTCCATGAGGACGGCTTGGAGAGCGGCGTGGCGGTTGCGGAGCGGCTGGGCGGCGGAGTGCCGTGGCGGCGGGCCTGCGCCAAGTTCGTGCGCGGGAGGAGGCCGGTGCGGTCGAGCGGCGAGCGGGTGGCGAGGGTGGTGGTTGGGTGGGTGCAGTGGGTTGTCGTGCTTGTTGAGTGGGTTTGTCTGATGGGGAGGGGGAAGGGCGCGAAGGCGTTGTAGTTTGGAGCTGCGTGGTTTGGATGGGTGATCGAAGGAAGATAGTGTTGTATAACCATAGAGAACGATGATATTTACGCAGGACAAAGAGTTTCCCGTCCTCTCTAGACCTTCTATTCTCCAGCCATCCACGAATGTACGCCGAATCGCTGTCCAGCAGCTGGAGGTCTGCAAGCCCGAAGCAAGGCCCAAAACCCACCCATAGAACGCCAGCAATGCAACCCATACCCGTCATATGTCGTCCGTCATAGCAATAGCACACTCAAGCACCAACCAGCAATCTAGCGTCTTGTTGAACCACAATTCCAGCCCTTACTCCTTCCCCTTCAAAAACACCCTCCTCGTCCCCTTGTCCTTCCCCGCCGACCCACCAAAATGCAGCATCTTCGCCTGCTCGACAATCCCCTCCACCCAATCCCTCTTCTCATCACTCATCTCCCCCTTGCGCTGCTGCGCCGCCGCCCCGGGCCCCGCAAGACTCCGCTGGTCAGCGCGCGCCCACCCGCCAGACTCGCGCCGCCGGCCCGACGACGCCGCCGCAGCGGAAAACGGCGAGCTGCCGGGGGCCACCGGCGACGAGCCGCTCTCGCTCCACGTGGCGGCGCCCACGCCCCCCGGGCGCTCGACGTCCGGGCCGGCAAACCCCGGCGGCGCCGACGCCTTGCGGGCCGCGGCGTCGTGCTCGGCGGCGAGGCGCTGCACGCGCACGCCGTCGCTGACGGCCCGCGACGCCAGCCGCCCGTGGTGCTCGGCGTACGCGCGTAGGTACTCGCGTAGGTCGGCCCAGCCGCCGCCGACGCGCACCATCACGCGCGGGGCGCCGTCCGCGCCGCCGACCCGCCGCACGAACAGCTTGATTGGCGCGCTGCCGCTACCGCTGTGCAGGTGGTACAGCTGGATCTCGGCGTCTGCTGATACGCCGGCGCGGCGGGCGTCCTCGCGTGAGGCGGGTGCTAGGGTGAGCGCCGGGAGGGGGCTGGCGCTGCGGGTGCTGGGTGAGGGGGTCGTGCTGCGGTGGAGAGTTGTGCGCAGCGACGGCAGGCGTCGGTACTTGGATGAGCTGGCGGTGCGATTGGGAGGGTCGGGAGCTGAGATGGTGGCTGGCGGTGTTGGTGTTGAAGCCAAGCGGATGGGTGCGTGGATCTCCGAGATGATGGCGCTGATTTGTTGCTGAAGTGGGATTCGAGGTGTTGTCGGACTTTTGAGCTTCGAGGGTGAAGGCTCCTGGTCGGTCGCCGAGAACAATGAAGGCGATGAGCTAACAAGATCGATTGGAGTGAGCTGTTGGTTTGCTACAGGTCGGCGCTTCGGCATTGAGTTGATGAGTACAGGCCGTGGCACCTTTGACATTTGTCTTGCTGTGGATGGCGAATCGTCTAAAAAAGTTCCAGACATTTGCAGATACAGTGATTCTTCCGGCGACGGCAAATACTCTGGAGTGCGCTCAATTTGTTGATAGACACTGACCTCTGCAGAAAAGCTCGATTCGAGTTGTTCATCAGGAATTTCTGGTATGGTTAAAGAAATCGGAGTATCTGGTGCTGATGATTCATCTTTTAACGCTCCAGTCATCCTAATACTGATAGGACTGGTTGGATTTGTCAACCAGGACTGACGTCGGTTCATGCTATCGGTGGGCGAGACTGGTGATACGGGTGCGGAGGAGGTTTCCTTAATCGAGCCGCGAGATGGAAGAGTAGCGGACGATGCAAGACTGTTACTACGTCGTACATTTACTTGTTTTAATTGAGAGTTCTGGAATGAATTTATTGAAGTGAAAGAGGCTCTTCTGATCATAGTTGCGTCCTCGGTATCAGCACTAAGCGCACTATCAACTTGATCAACCGTATCATTTGCCAGGATCGATAAGGAGCTAGTGTTATCAGATCTGTCGGCCGTGCCCTTATTTTGAGGATATGAAGTAGAGCTGCTTTGTTGTGGCGCATGGTCTTCTTGTGAGGTACCGTGACCTACAACGAGATTCAGCGAAGTTGAGCCAATGGAATCCTCCAGCCCTTGCGATGAATGAATGGACACTGGCTTTACTTTCTCGGAATTTTCAATAAAGCTTGAGTTGGTGGTGTCTTCAGACTTGGAAGTGCTGGATGAGTATCGAGAAACGACGAACCTTTCAATTTTGTTGAGGATGCCTTTGGCGTGAGACTAGCGAGTTTGATGACCTTCTCCACCTCTTTTTTCTGCTTTGCCATGGCCTTTTTCTTTGCGATCTCGATCTGTATAATCCAATTGTCTGCTTCAACGGTCCATCGGGTGTAATCGGCCTCAAGGTTCTCGTAGTCGTCAATCCACTCGTCGGGAAGAGTGTCATCGCTACCTTCCAAACCATCGAGCATGGCGTCAAGTCGTCGTCCAGCAGCCTGTGTCAAATCCTGAAGCTCTCTCTGTGCATTTGAGATGTTGTTCTGGAGTAGAGTGAGTTGATTTGGAGGCGAAGTTGGGCTGACAGGATCCCATGACTTGGTGAAGTCGGAAGTAAGGTACTGCCTGCAGCTTTGGAGCTGAGAGAGAAAGATGGGTGCTTCTTGGAGGATGAATATCCTCACGGACCAGGAGCGCAGGTGCTCTTTGAGTTGCATCATTTGTGGAAGCGCTTGAACGAGCGTTTGAGTGACGAACAGCTCGTACTCGTCGAGGAAGTTCACGGGCAATCTCGCAAGAGTTTCGATGGAACGGTTTAGACCAGGTCGTGACCGGCCGATGTATATGTCCAACACGTGATCTTTCAACTCTTCGATGAGCAATGCTTTGAGTTCCTCGTTGATGACACGCAGACGGCGGCTACGGCGGTCAACATCTTCGGATGAAAGTCGAAACGTGCCATCCCAAGTCCATTGTTCAACTTCTTCACACCACTGTCGAAGCTTCCCGGCTGCCAACCACACTAGCGAGGCGAGTTTCTTCTGGGCAGGGGTGATATTGGGCATGGCCAGAACATCGCTGAGTTCTCCAGCTCGCCGCTGGGTGTTATATCGCACCGACTTGGACGCATTGGGATATTCCTTGCCGGGACTTCCCTCATCGCCTCCCTTTTTGGGTGACGGAGGTCGTGCGAAGTGTGGAGTAGTAGGAATGGTAAGTTGGATGTCGTAGGGGTTCGATAGCGCTGCTGACGCGTTGACTGAGAAGGAGGCCATGGTATGCGTAGCTCACGCAAATAATGTTCGATTACAACGATGACACGGCATAAAGGTGCGGTTTGAAGGAAGTGGGCTTCTGCAGCTGCGTAGGTATGTGATGGAGGAGTGAGCTTACTAGAGAAAAGTTAATTCTCGTGAGAAGAGATTTTGCTTCCTTCGGAACTGAGCAGGCACTGGGCAGAGAGAGGATCGGTAATTTTCGTGATGACGAAGAGAAAGGGGACGGGAAGGACGTGAGCCTAACCTCACTCAGAATAGGCGCTGACAGCCTAACCACACGGCCATCACCACCGTGTTTTGCATTGATGAGCGCCACTAAAAGCAAAGTGACAGGCCTGGCTGGTGCTTGCTAATAACTCTGTGCCTCACGGCTGATAATTATAGCTACTGAGTACTATGGCTTGAACGGTGGACGGCATGCGGAATACGCCATACCGAATACTATCAGCAATCAGCATTGGACATCCCGTCCCGCGCAATTGGCCTTTATCAAACATATAATTGTCTCTTACGCTCAGCTATAGTACAAAATACACTATACCCCGTGCTCGGTTGTTTCAAGTTGCACCTTGTACTCATGGTGGCCCCGCAGTGACGCTGGTTCAAAATCGATGCCCTTCTTTCTCTCGTTCATTCGCCGTCATGTCACCCGTCGGAGGCTCTTAATCTTCCTGTGTATCACTATTCCCTTCGTCCTTGAGTCATTATGGCATGTAAACTCCCACAAAGTCTCCACACCGGCCGTTGCTCTGGACGCACCCTTCATATCGGGATGTGTGGAGCCAGACGTTTCCGCACCACGCGAGAACGCAACGGCTCTGATGCTCGCCCGAAATGAAGACATTGGAGGCGCGATACAAACAGTCAAGGGATGGGAACAACAGTTCAACCGCTTCTTCCACTACCCGATCTTGTTTCTGAACAACGAGCCCTGGTCCAAGTCCTTCATCGACGAGCTATCAGCAATCGCATCGGGGCCGGTTGCATTCGAGACGATCCCTAAATCGATGTGGGACTACCCAGCGTTCATCGACCGCGAGGCCGCAAGAAAGAGCATCGCGGCGCAGGGCCGGCAGGGCGTGTTCAAGGCCGGCGCAGAGAGCTACCACCACATGTGCCGCTTCTTCGCGGGGCTGTTCTTCGACCACGCGGCGCTGCAAGGCGTCGAGTACGTGTGGCGGCTGGAGCCCGACGTGGTGTTTCCGTGCGCGGTACCGTACGACCCCTTCCGCGCCATGCGCGCCGCCCGCAAGAAGTATGGCTACGCCATCGCGCTGTGGGAGGTCGGCGACACCGCGCCATCGCTGTTCCGCGCCGCGGCCGCCTTCAAAGCCGCGCACCGCCTCCCAACCAGCGGCGTCTGGCGCGCGCTGGCCTCGCCGAGCTGGGCGCCGTGGCCGCTGCGGGAATTGCTGGGCGCGGCCGGCGCGCACCGCGACGCGGCCGGCGCCCGCTGGAACCAGTGCCACTTCTGGACGAACTTCGAGGTGGCGGCGCTGTCGTGGATGCGGAGCGGCGAGTACCGCGCGTTGTTCGACGCGCTGGACCGCTCGGGAGGCTTCTACTTCGAGCGGTGGGGCGACGCTCCCGTGCACACGCTGGCGGCCGCGATGCTGCTGCGGCCCGAGGAGATGCACCGCTTCGAGGACCTCGGCTACGGCCACCCGCCCTTCTGGGCCTGTCCGCAGAATGCACCGGACGGCCAGCTGCCGCAGTCACTGCTGTTGGGGCCGCCGGATGGCCTCTCGGCTGAGCGTGAGGGCGCAGTTGGGTGTCGGTGTTCGTGTTTCGAGGAGGACAAGGTGGCGAATTTCGATGGCTTTTGCATCCGGAAGTTCGATGAGGCACTGAGAGGGAAGAAAAATGCTTGGTGGTGACGCTGCAAGGCTTCTTTAACGTAGACGTAATGATTCTTTATTCTTGGCTCGACGAGAAGGTTTGATATTGGGATTCTGTCGTACTTTCGGCCGGAGTTGTGATACACCATCGCGCTGAGAGCTAGCTATAGCTTTCCCGGTGCTGAGCAAATGTATGACCTAATGTGTAGTCTGAGCGTTCCGTAATATTTTCGACCGTTTCAGCATTCCTTCTGCATCTTCATTTCTTGTAGGTCGAGCGTTAGCTGCATCGTACAAAGAAAGTGGCAGATTGGCCGAATACTAGACCGAAGATCTCCATCAACGAGTAGGTGATACAGCGAAATGCCTGCATGTGAGAATATATGAAAGTGAATTATGCATGTTAGACGTCGAAGTGAAGCACCACAGCGGTTCGTTGAATAAACTCAATAGCGGCACAAAGAGCGAAAGGGTCATACGGTACCAGCTAATCGATTTGCATTCCACAACCTAGCCAAATAGTGCGGTCGCATTTCGCAACTATCCTACACAAAATAGGACTCCAAAAGCGTGTATTCAACAGTCAAAAAGCCTGTTGGACCTCTGCGCCATTACATAATCGCAGGTGGTAGCGGTCGAAGCAAAGATGCAGAAACAAATCCCGAAAAGTGCAATAACAATGCCGCTGGTGACCTAGGTAAGGCCATCGGCCGAACGCAGTAAAACAATACAATTGATATTCAGTCATAATCCCCACCCATTCCGGGCAGTGTGGCAGCAAAGTGGTGAGTCATTTCTGCGTCGCGCCCGGAGTAAAGGCAAACAGTGTAAAGGGTATGGGTATCGGTTTACAAAATCCATCCAGGAAAAACGCCCAACTGATGCATCACGAAAAGGGAGGAAAGCTTTCCTGTCCCTAGGATATTCAAGTTCGAGTGTTGTAGGATATATGTATTCGCAGATGTGTGATGGAGACCGGTTATGTGTCGGTTTGTAGTGGTGGTACAAGTTCGCTCTCAAGTGTTAGTCGGCGCCTCCTCCACCGGCTGTTACGCTTCGTTTGCTCAAACTGCTTTTTCTACCTAAGCCAATACTCGAACGGGCGACGGAGTAGAGACCAAGGCTGCGTCTTCGAATGCTTCGCTCCTCATCTGTCGAGGCTTCCGGTGTAAGGTACATTGGCTCACCATCACGATTCAGGAATTTTTGAGTCCGCTCACGTTGGAGAGACGAAGGAGCGGAGTTTGATTCTTCTTTGTTGAAAGTCGTACCACCAACACGACGTAGAGGAGTCGGCTTCGGGAGAGTAGAGTTGCTTGCGATAGTAGGAAGTGGGTGTTGGCTTGTGTATTCACGGTCTCCGCGTGCACTAAGATGTCCACCAGAGAGACGATTCACTCGCTTTCGAATTGATGTGCCAATATCTGTAGTTGCTCTTGAAATAGGGCGCTGAGAAGGATCATCGTCTTCATCATCCATTCGGAGGCGTGTACGTGTGAGGGAGGTGCCGGTACGAATGTGCGTAGGTCCTTCTCGGGGAGATGGAGTTGCGACAGCGGTAGAAGACGAGTCAAGTTGCACAGACGGAGGTCCGCTTTCCCGTGGACTGTTGTTGCCGGATATGGCCATGAGTGAGGCCCGGCGAGCCTCTACGCGCTCAAGAGCACGACTTGGAGCTGGACGGGACATGGGACTAGATTCAGGCTCTAGGCTGTTCTGTCTGCTGTAAGCGACGGTTGGTGTGACGATGGGTGAATTCGTGGAAGACATGATGCCACGGCTCCCAGGTCGCTGTGCAAACGTAGCCGGTGATCCTGTGTTTCCAAGGTCAAGCTTGCCCTCGCACAACGATATGCAAAGATCTGTCAGGCTGCGGCAGACGTTGTCTGCTTTCCTACGAAGTTGACGATCAGTCACGGCGCCGTTAATTATGGACGCGGATGACAGCATAGAAGCTTGAGGAGTAGTAGCACCAGTTAGAATAGCCAATTCGAGAGCATCAGAAGCTGCAGTTTCCAATGATCGGTAGATTGAAGATGAGACGACCTGTTTGCAGCGAGCTAGCGACTGATGAAGCATAGGATGGATATTTGCCGCGGCAGGTCCACCAATCGTTCCCTCTGCAGGTGATGTACCTGGTTTGGAAATCTTTGGAGACGACGACATGGTCGTAACAGTAGTGGTAGCAGTCCTTGGCCGTTCATTGGAGCCATTCGACATAGTACCTCCAGAGGAGAAAGTCGTAGGTTGAGGCTTGTCCGCCCACTCAATCTTTTGCAAGCGAGACTTCAGCTCGTTAAGCTCATCCCACATAGCAGACTGAGCAGAGTTGGAAACAACAGACTCTGCACCATCTACTCTTGATTCAGCTCTAACACTTGTTCTCCGCAAGTCGGACCCATCACCTTGAGAAGAAAGATCGGTTTCGCGGTTTGATGAATACTGAAGTTTCGAGGGACGGGTAGATTGAAATCGGCTGTATGTGGATTCAGGGATAGAAGGTCTTCGGTACCTGTAGGAAGCCGATTCCGGTCGGGAGGCAACCGAAGGTGATTGTGACGCCGCGGCCATGTACTTGGAGCGGTAGGCGTTCAATCTCTGCTCGGATGAGGTTGAGGCACGATTACGTTGCGACGTGGCGCTGTATGTGCTAGCACCGCTCAGTGAAGTTCGACGCTGTGTTGGATATGTGGTTTCGCCAGTGAGAGGAGACGATCGAGACGTAACATATTCAGGATTGTGGGTACTGGAATTTCGGCGGGTTTGGGAGCCATCAGAGTCATGGGTGGGAGAATTCAAATAGGGCTGTTTCCTGCCTCGCGACTGTGAAAAGTTAGTATACGATTTGACTGTAGCGTTCTTTAAGCTGTGGCATCGTTGTCGATGTAGTAGAATGAGAGTTGGTGTGAAAGTGGAAGCTGTACGTACCAATTTCCGACCAAGTTGATTTTGGTCTTCGATACGCTTCAGCTGTGGATTGTCGTTGTTGGCAAGCTTTAGGAAGAGATCGTCTGAGCTCTGTCCACTTGTATCTCCACCGCTTGATGCTTGCAATTGGCCTTTAGCATCATAGAATTCATCTTCACCACCGCTGCTGACGTCGTCGGCCATGGCCGATCTCGTCTTTGATTCCCTCGGCGGTGAGAGTAAAAGAGGACTTGTATTAGAGCGAAGTGCCAACGCAGATGCTGCACGGCTCGATGGAGGACGGGCTGTTATGTTGATGTCCTCGTTTCGGTACCGATCCAAAGCTGTCTGGCTTTGCCTGCGAAGCAACCTGTTTTGGTCGTGTGCGAGTTGAGCTGGGTTGTGAGCCCTGCGTGCGATGTCAGAGGTATATGATCGACGCGTTATTAGAGCTGGTGGAGGTCCAAATGACGTTTCTATGCCATTGCTGCTTCTTGACGCAGGAGCGCGCCGTTGTGTTGGAAGTCGTGCTTCGGTTTGGCGGTTAGCGGGCCTCGCGGCCAAAGACAGTGGAGGCGACTGCGATTCCGGAGATTGCTGACCGACCTGTGCCTGGTCGTGGTGTAAGACGTGGGATTCGGTTGTAAACTTGAGGTCATCCAACGGCTGCACGGCGGAGGAGGGACTTTGTTCCCGCAAAGTCTCGAAGGAGAAGTGCAGGTCGGATGTGTCGATAGCTATGGCGGGGAGGTCGAGTTGAAGACGAGGATGGCCAGTAGAAGGCGCGGTTTGCGGCCGAGTTTCAGGGCACAAAGTATCTCCTGGTGGACATGGTGGTGAAGTCGTGTCAGTTGGCATGCTTGCGCTGCACGAGAAGCGACGTAAGGATGCGGGCCCACGCTAGTCGCGCATATTCCGTCTTGCTCACTCGGTCCAGGAAGCGCGAGTGTGGAAAACAGGGGTGCGGATGCAGCTGCTCTCTGCGAAGTTGTGGGACAAAGCAATAGTTCAGTGCAACCTTCGTTTTGACGGAGAATGGAGTCGAAGCGCCGGACTGAACTGGCTTGGCCTCCTTCCTACAGTCCATTTCCGCCGATTCCCAAGGGAGGCCTTTTCTGCACTTGGGTTCACGGTGGCGCTACAGCCACCCGTCTCTACTTACAAATTCATCAAAAGCAAGGAGGGAGCCCTGACGAGATACCCCATATCCATGTCTAGTTCAACGGAAGGGATGCATTTGCATTAGCAGTATCTCGACCATTTTCTCTGCATGATCGATCGAGCTTGCGTCGGAAAATTTCAGCATCAAACTCCTTTCGTTCAGAAGGTTAGCATTGTGGAGCATCTTGTCAAAAGGTACAGAACGACCGCCACGAATATATTCGCCTCGAAATCCACAGGCCGAATACAGGTACCCTCAAAGCCCTGTGGCATGTAATATACTTTTTTTCCTTTCCAGGCGTTGAACCTTCTTTGTCGCACCAATGGTAAAGCTGGGAGGCCAAGCTCCACAAGGTCCCGTGCCGTGTTCGCGTCGGCTCGCAGATTTCGGAAATCCATGTTATGCGGGCGACGGGCAAGGTTTCAATTTCCAAAGTGTCCTCTCTCAGATCCGCAAGGTACACTCCTTTCGCTCAAGTCATGGCGAAAGGAGCTACGGATGACATGGGTACCACATCCGCAGCCATTTACGTGATTACTCCCTTACATGGTGCTCCGCAACCATATGGCCCGGTTCGCCAGCTCGTACAATAATTTGAGAAAATGGTGAAATGGGGAGCGAGTCAGTGCAAGCAACATATACACGTTTTCTCTGCTTTCTCCGATCAAATGACTTGCATGATTTCAACCACTCGTAGCGTGAGCACTAAGTTACTGTGGTCTCCCTAGCCAACGCAGCTATCTTCGCAAGTCAGTTGGACGGCGCGGTTTAAAGCTGGGCAAAACTGCGCCAACATGCCAATGGGAGAGTCGGGTCATCGTCCAGAAGAATGATAGTGGGCCAGAGTTCGTGATAGTTCGCACAAAGATGGACCGGACATGGGTCCGGTCATGAGTTCGGGCATGAATCGAGGCGGACGTTTCATATGTCTCCAGGAATAGGCTGCACGCGGTAATATTCCGTGTAGGAAGCGAAGCTGAGGGTAGAATTTGATCCGTGATTTCAAAGAGCTTTTGGGAGAGATGAGATGGAGATCGTGTATTGGCCCCTGAAAACGTGAGGCGCTAGTCTCGAGCTTCAAGGCTCCCGTGCTCCTGTGCTCTGTGCTGTGCTCCTGTGCTCCAATCCATAAGGCTCCAATATATATCTGTGTATCGTACTCTAAGGCTCCAACTGTGGCTGTTGAGATCGAATCCAGCACAGCCACAGTTGGCCTGCGATGAATCTCGAATATTTTTTTGAGTTGAATGTTCACCCAGCAAGCAACGTCCTACACCGTTTTCTTCGTCCCTGCACCGAACGAATCCTGAACTTCTGTTCTCCATCTCTCCATGCTTATTCTCCCTTAATTCTAAGCCCAGGAATCGCTTACTGCGCCTCCACTGGCAAGAGTCCACTGTCGCGCCAAGTTCACGATGACGGATATTGCGCGGGCTCTACCCAAAGCGAAGTATACCGGTCAGAATGAAGAACTAAAGAGCCAAACCCAAGGACCAAAGGTTGTTTCAGCCGCGAGCCTTAGCAATGAAGTCGTCCTCAAGCGTCAAGGACCCCCTCCGTACGGACAACGATCAGGATGGAGACCTCGAGCGCCAGAGGATTACGGTGATGGAGGCGCGTTCCCCGAAGTTCCAGTTGCCCAATACCCATTAGATATGGGGCGCAAGACACAATCAAGCAGCAACGCGCTGGCAATCACTGTCAACGCTGAAGGCAAGAGAGATTATACGGCGTTGGCGAGGAAGGGCCACAGCGAGAATCATATTGTTCAGGCATCTTTCAAAGACCTGATTCCTCTACGTCAGCGAGCCGAAGCCGGCGAAATCAGCCTTGCGCGTCCCAGCTCAGAGGAAGTTGAGGAAACGAGATTGCGAACACAAGAAGCCCTCTCAAAGCTGGTAGCCGGCGCTACAGCCGCTCAGAAACCAAAGAATGTCCAAGGACTCAAGCGTGATGCGCCAACATTCGTCAGATATCAAGCAACTGCACAGATGGGAGATGACACTCAACCTCGAGACCGAATCGTAAAGATTGTCCAGCGACAAATAGACCCTTTCGAACCTCCGAAGCATAAACATAAGAAAATTCCACGTGGCCCTCCATCTCCACCTCCTCCGGTTCTCCACAGTCCTCCTCGAAAACTTACTGCTGCTGACCAGGAAGCCTGGAGAGTGAGTGAATCTCACCAAAGCTGCATCAAAGCGGACACTAACATGGCACGACAGATTCCTCCGTCCATTTCTAATTGGAAGAACCCAAAAGGTTACACGATTCCACTCGACAAGCGTCTCGCTGCCTCTGGCAGAGGTGATCACGACATCGAGATAAGTGACGAACACTCGAAGCTCGCACAAGCATTAGCCGACGCAGAAATGAAAGCGCGAGAAGACGTGCGGCAACGCCACGCCATGCAAGAGAAGCTCGCGGAGAAGGAGAAGCAGCAGAAGGAAGAGCACCTGCGCATGCTAGCGCAGAAGGCGCGCGAAGAGCGGGCCGAAGCCTCGCAAGAGCGGGACTCGCGCAGCGAAAGCCGCGGCGGGCGCAGCGGGCGGCGCTACGACTCCGACGTCAGCGACAGCGGCAGCGAAGACGACGGAGACCGGGAGATGCGGCAGCGCGAGGAAGACCGGCGGGAGCGGCGGCGCGAGAACGAGAGGCAGCTGCGGCAGTCGCGCATGGGCACCGAGCGCCGCATGCAGATGATGGCGCGCGAGCAGGGCCGCGACATCAGCGAGAAGATTGCGCTGGGCATTGCGAAGCCCACTGCTTCCGGCGAGAGCATGTACGACTCGCGCCTGTTCAATCAGAGCTCTGGCTTTGCGACCGGCTTCAACGAAGACCAGCCATATGACAAGCCGCTATTTGCCGCTAGGGAGGGCATCAACTCGATCTATCGCCCGAAGATTCAGGAAGATGACGAAGAGGATGCGGATCAGACCATGGAGCGCATTCAGCAGAGTGGAAGCAAGAGATTTGAAGGTTTCTCTGGTACAAAGGATGCGGTTGCCCGAGAAGGACCTGTACAGTTTGAGAAGGATAAGACACGAGAGATTATGAACGCCAAAGCTTCAGGAAATGCTGGCGAAGAGGTCGATCCGTTTGGTATTGCGAATATGATCTCCGAGATCCAAAGCGGCAAGAAGAGGAAGTACGGATTGAATAATCCTACGGAAGGTCGCGATGGGAGCAAAAAAACGAGAGTGGATGACGATGATGATTCATCGTGATCTAAACTAACCGAAAGAAATTAATCTGAAACGCGGCAGTCTTCTAAATTTGTTGGCCAATGTGGCTCAAGTTCTATCCGACATAACTCAGACCTTTGGCGGACCTGATTCCAATACCCTCTGGTAACTTACAACCAAATGTCACCGCCAATCTAAGATATCCTATTTGCTCCCGTCGCAACCGTCATGCCGCTAGCTGCAACAATCTCGACAGGATTCAATGTCGCCCACATGGCCGTCATCGCAGCCGCAACCGAAAGTAGTGCGCGACCAAGATTCAAAGTCGCCCACTTGTCGACGAGCGCATGCACCGTCTCCTCCTTAGTAACACCAGCTTCGGCGCTAGCATCGGTAATAGCTGTAGCGGCTAGGTCGTCCGACTTCTGGACGAGTTTTGCGTTGATGGGGCCCAGCAGTAGTGCAGTGTAGGGCAGCGCCGACGGCAGCAGAATCGCGCTGGCAAGATACAGCCTGAAGGCGTTTGTGCTGCGGTCCTCGCGCGATGCCAGCCATGCGAAAGCGCTGCCGCAGACAATCGTGGCGGCTGGGAGCGTCGCCCTTGCCCGCTCCCAGGTCGTTCGCCATTGCTTGGCTAGCAGCGGTGCAGGTGCCTGGAGAATTGCTGGCACGAAAGCATATGTTGTGGCGGCTTGTTGGCCTTCAGGGAGTCAGTTTGAGTTATGTCTAAGCCTGGAAAGGCATATTCATGGGATTCTCTTGGACCTACCTGCTAAGAAAGCTGTCGCTGTGATGCCAACTGCCTGTGCAATACGCACACCAATGGGAACTTCGTGATGCTCAAACGGTCGATTCATTGTGCTGAATGAATTAAGCGAACTCCTGATCTGATGAATGGTTGAGAGATGGTTGTTCTGTGTTGCAGCTGAGAGCCAACGTCGAGTTCAAGCTGCAGTTTGCAGATCTTGGCGCGCCGAATTCACCACGACGTCACACCTTGCAACCACGTTACAAATCCCCATAAAAACTTCACCAATAATTCGCGCTAGAATCTAAACCTCACGCTCGACCAGTAACATCAGCCTCCACTGCACCGCCACAGCTCAAGAAGTTTACGCTATCGTATATCGTATACGGAGTAGTCAGCCTGAGCCTTGTCAACGAGATCCCATTGCGAAGTTGTCACTTCGACTCAGAAACCCCTCGATTTAAATGTGCTCTAATCCAATTTTTCATCCTTGGGTTTTTCCTTGAGCTGCCTCTCATGACCTCCGCCAGAACAGTCGCCAACACTCTCCTTGGCGTAAAGCAGGAGCTTGCCGTCGGGCTTGCGCACTTGAATTTTGATTTCAGCCTTGTGAAGGTGAGTTTCCAGATTTTAATGTGCAAAACTGTCGGTAACCATTGTTGTGTAGATTGAAGCCCCAGTGGAGTATCACGGTCTCGGAGCCTCGCTGAACCGAAAACGTCGAGATGTCGCAGAAAGTGGCAGCGCTCATATTGCAGCAAGGAAGCTTGGAGCGCTTTTTCAGTCCATTATTCCCGAAACACCACATTTGATTGAAGCGTACGGGAACAGGGCGTCAGAGATTGCAAGAGCTGCCGTTGCTCCATCCAATGCGAGCAAAGGCATCTTTTCGGATTATGTTGGCCCAGACGGCACGTCGATCTGGGCTGCAGCAACATCTGGAAAAGCAGCCGTGGCAATACATCTTCTGGCATGCATGCTGTACGTATGAAGTTGCTGTACTCGAATTATGCGTGACTCTGAAAATGCTTTAGGGCGAGAATATGGCCAGCCTCGGAAGCAACTTCGATATGGGTTGAATTAGTAGAGGCAAGGAAAAAAGAAATAAATGTTCAACTTGAGCATGATAATGCTAATTTTGAATTGTTCCTCGCCGGGCAATGCGTGTTGACAAGAGAGCAGCTCGCGGAATGGGACAATAGCGCTCGAGCTTGGCTTCGGCATGCGGATCACGTTAAGAAGAAGCAACAGATACAAGCCATGTTGATATGCAGTAACCTTGATTTGCCTGTGAACGCAAAGCCGGAGACCTACTCCAATGTCACTAGTGGCTGGAAGAATGCCTTATCGGGTATGGAGTCACTGCTCCGTGGTTTGTCACAGAATGTAACAGATGGAGGGCTCCTGCTTGCACTTTCAAGCTGGCATTTGTACCCTGATCTGATTGTGAGCTTTTATTTTATTTCCATTTCATTTATCATCGCTAATCTCTTGAAGGCATTCGGCCAACAAACGATTGAGCAGAATGATTCCTTGATACCCCGTGGCGTACACGTACTTGTAGCTCTCGAAAGTTCACCGTGGCAAAGCCCACAAGGAATCTATTGGTGTCTCTCCCTCTCACATCTGAGGTTTGTTTCACGAGATAATTTTCTGGATAGGGTCATGTCACGCTGACTGTGATAGGTTTTACGGCCATCCCGAGGAAGCAAAGTGCAGTCTTAGCCTTGATTCCTCTCGATTGACACTCGACCAACTTCGTTTTGTCACACTAGGTTCGATTTTCTGTGACTGGGGTTGTTCCGCCAAAGAGTTTGCACTGGCTAGCCAAAATCTGTTGATGGTCTTTCATCTCGCGTTCGGCGAGCCGTGTCCCAAAGGTGAACGGAAACTCCTTCCGCAGTGGCTCCCAATGCTGGCCAATTCTGCTGAAGAATTTCTGAATGCTGCTGAATCGGAACAACAAGTTATCAAACAAATCATCAATATGGGTTCTCGGCGAGCGTCAAACTTCTTGACGACAACTAAGACTCGACCGCCTACGTTGTTCGGTCTTAACGACTATGACATATTCTCTCGCACTCTCAGGACACATCGCGACAGAATACGGCTTCTTCAGAGTGCAGCGGAGCGGCTGTTTCCAAATGCCCGACCTTGTGATGTCATTATTCGATTCTGCCACTTTAGTGACGAAACGGAATTGGAGGCAACTGAGGTGGCAGCAACGGAAGAGAATGATTCTTCACGATATTCGCTGAGACGTCCTAAAATCCCGGGGAGCGAGCCAGAGCCTCCTCCACCTGATCAGGCCACAAACGATTCAGACTCTGGAAAAGGTGCAGTGAATTCCCAATACAATAATCACAGCTGTGCTGACGAGAAGAGAGGCGGTTCATACACCCGAAGACCATGGACTCGAGAATTCGCGAAACATTTCAGGGACAACCAGAAGCAAACACCTACGCCAGCAGAAGCTAATCAGACACCAATCACCGATGAGGCTATCAAACATGTTAGCAAGAGCGCTTCTGAACTTGAGTGGGTCCAAGTCGCACACAAACGTAAAACCAGTCGCCGCAAACGGGTATCTACTGCGAAGAGAAATGCCAAGCAGACAAAGCGAGCCTCGATCGACAACACTCTCACACCACCAGTTGTCATTGATACATCAGAAGAGAAGGTTTCGAAAAAGAAGGAATTTTCCTATATCAGTGGTGTTCCGGCTGTCAAAGGCAATCCCCTTGGCCCGCGCACCAATTTACCCGCTGATGTTTTGTACCATCAGATATGGACCTCGCATGTAAGGGCAAAAAATTACTGGGATACGGCATCCGAACGACTGAACGGACGGAATTTGCCAGAGACCGTATCTCTGGTTTCCACTCTTGTGGCCCTTGAAAAGCCGAAGTACGGTCAGGAATGCGCTGAGAATAAGTTGGCTTGTCAGACGTTTTTCAAAGTCTTCGCAGAAGAAGCAATAGCTCATCCGTGGGAAATGCGACCCGGACAGAAGGAAGATGACTCTGATTGCAGTAATACCGAAGCCTGTGATTCGGGTATGACAGCGCCGACCGGTTATAAGCTTTATCTCGGCAACTCGGAGACAGTTGCTCTCTATGTGGCCGTGGAGACACTCAAAGAACTGCGAAAAGTACAAAGCAGGCCATACTGGATGACCCAGAGGACGAGTCCGGAGAAGTCGGTACCGTTGAGCGACATCGCATCCGCAATAGAAAAAAATCTTGTGGATCCAAATAAATTACGCCTTGAACTGAAGTTAGTTATCCAGAACTTCTCAAAAGATGGTCTTGACGTTGGATCTTACTATCACTCTCTTTGCGCGCTCAGCATGGTCGATAAGATCTACAGAACCATGGGCGACGCAACACTCTCTCCGAATGTTCTCACAAAACCTCTATCTTCGGCCAACTGGATAGAGGGAAAGATCAAAAGTTTCTTTTTTGCGCCCAAGCCTACCAGAGCGACCACATTTGCATGTATATCCTACCTCGAGTCGGGGCTTGATCTAGCGTTACAGCACTACTCGAACATCATGGCAGTGTCCTCAGGGGATTCTATCTTTGTCGCCAGCGGGCTGCTTCAAGATCCGAGTCAAACATCTGAGGATACGTTAGTCAAACGAGTTATCGGAAACGTTGGAAAACCTGGTCTGGTACTTCTCGTCCCCCCGCCCAATCCAATATGCCTCACGCCAAAGGTAGAAGATTGGAAGGTCCTCAATTTTGACAATTTTGATGGCAAGTCCTACGATACATTTAACGATACGAGCCTTCATCTCTCATTCACCGATTGGAACGTTCCTCTTGACGTCGGAATAGCAGGTCACGGTCGTAGAAATGTCGAGGCTCACATCTTCGAAGCTCTAGTTTCTGTGCATGACAAGGGACGGTGGATTGCCGATCTTGATATTCTTGATGCACTTGCGAAAGGCTGCGCATCATGGGATCACCAATGGTACTTCAAATCGGGCTGTAACCATCCTCAAAGCGACTCTGAAGAAGTACCTCCGGATATCGAAGAGCCGATTTCAATCACTAGTTGGGATGAATTTCTTGATCACCCTCCAGGCCCTTGTATCGTAATGACTCGTAACAACTGGCTTGCAAGATTAGCCGTGGTTGCTTTAGCCGTCAGGAGACAAGACAGAGTCACGGTATGTAACGGGATATGCTGGGATTGTTATCGGGATCTTGCAAGTTTAGGAGGACCACAAACGATGAAGAATGCTATTTTCATTTCGTAGTAATTGAGAGAATCATGAGCAGGAAATCCAACTGGCAAGATGTATAGCTTGAAGGATGGCGATCCTCTTTCCATTGGCACTTCGCTCCTCCGGAATCCAGTCCGACAACCCTCGTAGGTGGCGTTCTTCGTGGCGGCTGTGGAAACTAGCCGCATACACATCTCCTTCCAATTCTTGAACAGATTGTCCTTTTACTCCACATGGGACCGGCCCTGTTTGCCATCGCTTCCAACTTCAATTGACTTCGGAATCTATTTACCCCGCAAAGTCGTCGCTTTGACTATCTTCTTACAGCTTGGTGCCCCTACAAACCATTCCGATGAGTTGGTTGGACAATATGACGTTGGCCTTGATCGTCCATACTCACTTTGCCGTGGACTCCGGATGAAATTTTTTTTGTACATAAAAGTTTGAACATTCCTGAATTTAGAACGATGGCGGCTGACGTACCTATTCTCTCGATCTGTCGGCTTTTCACCATGCTCGCTATAGTGATTTTAGTCTTATTCTGCCTTTGCAGTGCTCTCCCGCAACAGCTTTGCGGTGAGAATCTTTTACCATGCGGTAATGCGTGCTACTCTTCGTCAAAGGTGTGTTTGCTAGAAGATGACATATTAAAGCATATCTAACTCACCCGCGTAGTACACTTGCTATGATGGCGACTTTCTATGCCCAATTGAGAATGGAGTTCCGACTTTAAGATGTGGACCTGCCTGCTACCTACCATCCATGTACGAGTACGTATTGAAATACATGAGACGCTACCTTTGTGTTCTGCTAACCCCAAGTCTCTTTAGTTGTGAGAATGGCGAGCTGGTATACCTACCTCCCTCGTCTTCGTCGAATTCCTCATCAAGCTCTTCATCAAGCTCCCCAGCCGTATGTTCAGGCTCCGCAACTCAATTCTCGCTGGTAGATGAACCATACAACAACTACTTCTATTCTGATTGCCATATGAGCTTTCAGGTCGTAGTCTCCAGCCCAGGACTGACCGACAACCTCACACTTATAGCACCCAGACTACTGGTATGTGAACCGATAATGGATTTTCTAATCCGCTAACACATACAGGCTGCCTCTCCGGGAGGTAACAGTGGAGTGGTCGCCTTTTTTGCACCTGAAAATGGTATTAATGGCACGTTGGAACTTAGCCTTCAAAATTCAACGATTGAAGCTATCACTCCGGTCTATCAGTCAAACGGTACAGGCAATGCCACCGTTGGAGTATCTGGGCTGATCAGCTTCAACTCCACCGCGGTCATGAACGTCTTCATCTTGGGAAGCATTCGCACTATCCGCGATTTCACTGAAGGACCAAGTATCCTCTATCCGGAGATTCAAAACGCCACCAAGTTCACGCAGACAAGCAGTGGAGGAATTTCTTTGAACAGAATATGGTTGGATAATATTACCCAAACCACTCTTTCATTCGAACCTGTTTCCGGCGGTGACGGTAATATCACGTTTGCACAACCAAATATTACTACCTTCGCCCCTGGGACATACAATTTTACCACGACATATGACTACCCACAGCTAACGGAGTTGAACTCTTCTGTGGTACTGAATCCACAATCACAAGTACTCATCACATCCAATACAACAGACACGAACTCCCTGGCGTTCTTATCTTATTCAACTAAGCTACTGGCAGGAGCATGGCGATTCCTGACATACTTTGGCAGAGATTCACAGATCGCTACGTTGCTTCTTGAACCAGTTATCAGTCAAGGTGAAAATGGTGCGATTGAAGCTGTTATTGCGGCTGTCTTAGAGCGACTGAACCAAAGTGATGGAAGTGTATGCCACGAGGAGACGATTGGCGACTATGCGACGTACCTCAACCAGCAAGATAACATCACGTCCACGGCACCATCCTGCAGTTACATCATGATTGATTCAGATTATTACCTTCCCGTGGTCTTACAGAATTACTTCGTTAATACTACCACCGGTCAACAACGTGCAGCGGAATTCTTTGCCATTCAATCTCCCAATGACTTTGGTAATGGCAACCTCACGTACGGACAACTAGCTCTCATTAATGCGGAGAAGATTATGAATACTTCGGCTCCATTTGCAGCACCAGGTAACCAAACCATCGACAATCTTATTCACATCAAGCCGGGTCAAATCGTTGGTAATTGGAGAGATTCAACCTACGGAATAGGCGGAGGACATATTCCCTACGATGTCAACACCGGCCTAGTACCAGCGGCTCTCTATGCAATTGGTGTCCTTGCCAACTCTGGTTTCTATCCTACACATCCGGAATGGAATACAACTGCATTTGAATACGCTCAAGTCTGGGAAGACAACACGCTGGCCTTCTTCAACAACAGTATACCCATTGCACAAGCTCAACAACTCGTCCAAATTTACGTCTCAGAATCCAACTTTACTGGCCCAGTGCCGAATATTACCTCTGATGTAAACTTCTTCAGTCTCTCTCTACAGGGCAACGATAACCTATCGACTGTGCAAGTCATGAACACTGACGACTGCTTCCGGTTATACCTTCTAACGCCCACGAACGACACTCAGCTGTCAGCCTTCCTTTCCCAATCAGCAGATCATATCCTTACCTCGTTCCCAGCCGGTCTGTCCACGGACGTAGGTCTCTTCGTCGCAAATCCTGCGTTCGGTAACAACCCAGTCTACGCCGCAAACTGGACAGACAGCGCGTATCATGGAACTGTTGTATGGTCGTGGCCGATGGCGATGACAGCCGCTGGGTATCAAAAGCAACTCCTGCGGTGCAACGGCACGGCGCCGATTCCCGCGTTCTGTAGCGATGCGACGCTGTACCCGAAGGTCAAATCTGCGTACAACCACCTATGGGATCTGATCGAGGCGAATTCGCAGCATTTGACCACGGAGGTGTGGAGTTGGGAGTACGCTAACAATGCCTTTGAGTTCGTCGATTATGGAAAGGTTTCGCCAACCGGTGAGTTGAAGTTCGCACATGTCTTTTAGGGGCAATTGCTAACATTTGCCCTCCAGAGGCGGATATTGTACAGCTGTGGAGTTTGACTTTCTTAGCCGTTACTAGGGACGCAGCACTGAGCTAGATGTCATGATATTGACCGCTTTCATGCGAGCAATTTGGTATTCATTATCGTAGCTAGATTGGTCAAATAGTAGCCACTGGCTCCTCTCAAGCCAAAACTACCGAACCTCAATAGTGATGATTGAATGAATGATTTGACGACTAATTTCAACGATTACTTAGTTAATTGATCGTAAGAAAAAGCCGTTTAGGTCAATGTGTCGATGATGTCAAAGGACTTCTGTTTGCTGTTAGTACATTTCGTGCGGCTCGCTCGCGCTTCATCCCGCGTCACAGATCGGAGCTTTCTTCCACCAATAGTTCAATCCTCCAGATCAACCCATCTCCTACTCCATGTCTACCTAGGTACTACTCCGTCGAGCTTCTCCAGAAGCGTCAAGCGGAGTCGGCAATGATGCGGCCTTGGTGGGACGGAACCGCTCTTCCTAATTCCAGAGTGTCTGGACGTAATGAGTAACCCGCTCGGGGAGCTTAACTTAGAGCTTTACTTGTCTATGAGAATTGCAATTCGCGGAATGGCAGTAACCCAGACCAAAGAGCTTTCAGCTTGCATCCAGTATATCCGGATTACACTCAGACAAGGTGGTCAGCGGAACTCCTGCTTCGGAAAACTATCACCAGAAATCTGTATATATTGTACGCTGGATCGCTTGAAGGGTTACTTCTTCTTTCCGTCTTCAAGTCTTCACCTTAACACCCAGGGTACTCCTTTCTGGTCGCCTTCATAATGCATTTCACTAGTAGTCTCTACGCTCTGACCTGCTTTCTTACGATATCTTTTGCAAAGCACAAGCACCCACATTATCCGTCATATCCGCATCCACCTAGACCTAAGACATGTGTTGTATCGTCGAGCTATGTGTCGTCTAATGGGCTGGCAGATGATTCACCAGCAATAGCTTCAGCACTAGCAAGCTGTTCAAAAGACTCCGTGATTGTTTTCAGCGAGGGAGTTGAATACAATGTCTTCACGCCCATTGTTGCCACCAACCTATCAAACGTAGAGATTCAAATGGAAGGAAATCTCAACCTTCCTCAAAACATCTCTTACGTCCAGACCTTTGTGAATGCTACGAGCTCGGGCACTCTCTACTGGTTCACCATTAGTGGACCGAACGTGGAGTACATTGGTACCTCGAATGTTTCGAATGGATGGATCAACAGCTATGGTCAAGCATGGTGGGATGCGAATCCAGTTAACGGCAGTGGCACTGCTGCACGACCTCACTTGATCAACTTCCAAACTACCAACGGTGGTATGCAGCACTTCAAGTCACGCAAGCCGATCGCCTGGAATGTCGCTCTGTCAGGGACCAACGTTACGGTGACAGATACTGTGATTGATGCGTTCTCTGTATCTGGATCGTTCCCCTTTAACACAGACGGTAGCTATAACTCTTTCTCCGCGTCAGAAGTACGTTAGCAACTCATGATTTCCTAGGTTTTGACGTTACTGGTAACAACATCGCAATATACGACTCGGTTATCTTCAACGGTGACGACGCCATCGCTGTCGGTAGTGGCAGCCACAATATTCTCTTCCAAGGCGGTACAATTGGTTACCAATCGCATGGTATGTCTATCGGCAGCTTAGGCCAAAACCAAGCCGCAGTAGCCAATGTGACCGACGTGCTGTTCAACGATGTTACGTGCGTCAACAGCGTCTACGCGTCGCGCTTTAAATCGTGGATCGGCGGACAGGGTATCGCTGCCAACATATCATGGACGAACATACGCGTGTACAATGTTACATTCCCGATATTCGTGACGCAGAGCTACGTAAACCAAGGCTCGAACCAAACGCAGTCGTCTCCGGGCGCGGTGAGCGGCCGACCCAACAACAGCACGGTCATGATGCAGAACCTGTCGTGGGTGAACTTCACCGGCACCATCAACGAGTTCCGGCCGGGCGACGGCAGCTGCGTAACCGATCCGTGCTGGTACGACGTCGGCCTGCCAAACTTGCAGCACACCGAGGCCGTCATCATCGAGTGCAACACCGACTCCAGCTGCGACAACCTTCGGTTTGAAAACATACAGGTCTTTCCGCAGTCGATGACGCCGCCCACGCAGATTTGCATCAATGCTACCGCTGCGCTCAACCCGAATCTGGGCTTGGTGTGCCAGAACGGGACGTTCGTGCCGACCTAAGGGGCTGAATGGGAGCATAGATAGAGCGAGTAGTGGTAATAAATGGAGCTTCAGAAAGACCTGATCATTCTCGTTGATGATCCGCCAGAGTGAGTGGAAGTTGCCACGGCATGTGATAGTAGTACAGCACCTCCATGTATCGTACAGTCTCCCTCGATCTCTCCCCTCGCCTTGAGAGTAGTGAGTTTTGCCACCATGTCGTAATCCCATGATAACAACGCCTTGCCGTACGTATTCAAGCCGTGGCAGATGCACGAGACCAAAAAAATTGATAACAGAAACGAAGGAGTCTCGGTTGCGAGCTCGTGGTAGGAAGAACCGCCATCCAGACAGTCTGATCTCCGTGAAAACCGCCGGTACACCGAAAACGCCATTTATCCGAGTGATGCAATTGAAACGGCAGTCTTCAGAGCAGGCTCTTCAACATTACTACTTCTCCGTCGAAACAACCGCCATAGGACAGACCTCGCCAAGCACCACACTCAGCGGGCGCGTCTCGCCGTCAAGCGCCCACGCGATCACAGCCTCAAAAACCGGCACACCCCGCGGATGCACGGGCGCCCAATGCCCACAGCCCTCAATCCTAACGACGTGACTGCCGCGCACAAAGTAGTCGGCAAACCCATCGAGCGCGAGCGCATTCTCAGCAGCAACATCATCCGCGCCCCAAAGCAGCGACACCGGCGCGCGCAGCGCGCCCGGCGGGCCAAGATTGGACAGGCCGCCGGCGGCCGACTCGCGCCGCTGGCCGCCCGCCAGCGCAACCATCAGCTCCAGCGGCTTGGCCCAGCGCGCGGCGAAGCAGCCGTCGCGGTACAGCGCGGTCTTGGCCATCCAGCCGGCGGTGGCGGCGCGGCGCCGCACGGCCTCGCTATACCTCTGCGGCGCGGCGCCGTCCGCGTCACCTTCGGCCGGCGGCGGCGCCTGCGAGTCGCACTCGGCCGCGCCGGGCCCCGCCGTCCCCGCCAGCAGGTCGTAGCCCAGCGGGGTGCGGGCGGGCGCGACGGGGTCGGCGTCGCCGGCCGCCACCGCGTTGATCAGCCGGAAGAACCACAGGTCGCCGAGGGCGCCGAGGAGCGGCGTGAGTGGGCGCGGCAGCAGGAAGGTAAACACGTAGCCGGACTTCACCACCTGCGCGAGGATGGGTTTGATGCTGGTGGCGGCCTTGGCTAGCAGGCGGTAGCTGCGGGGGCTGCGCGCCCACGCCCGCAGCAGCTGCTGCGCGGTGGCCAGCCGGCCGGCGATATTGGCGAGGATGACGGGCGGGTGCGCGGCGTTGCTCACGATGAAGCGCGAGGCTAGCTCTGGCGCTTCGGAGGCCAGCCGGAAGGCCAGCAGTGCGCCCCAGTCGTGTGCTACGATGAGCACGCGTGGTGCTTTTTGGCTGGCGTCGGAGCTGGGCGGTGCTAGATACGCTTCGCGCATCCGGAGTATGAAGTCGGAGAGCAGTGTGAGCACTTCGTTGGGGCCGTAGTGAGGGAGGCTGTCGGATCCGCCGTAGCCAGGCAGGTCCGCAGCTATGAGAACGGCTTTGCTGGCAATCTGCGCGTTGACGAGGTATTCCTGCCAAAGGTGCCAGCTATCTGGGAAGCCGTGGAAGAAGATGACTAGGCTGGTCTCGCTGGTGATGCCAGATGGAGGTACCGAACGGACATAGTGGAGCTTCGTGTCGCCATCGCCAACATTGCAGAAGTCGTGATCGAGGTTGTAGGGCTTCTTGGAGAGGTTCCAGATCTTATCGCGAGCTATCCGAGGTTAGGCCATAGTCAATCAATTGATCTCAAGGGGCTTACCCAAGGCGAGCTGCTTTTTGTCAGCGGTAGTCAACTTGCGAAGGCCTCGTTTGGCAGTGACAGACACCAGTGACATGGCTACTAGGAAATTAACTCCGATACTGAAGCCAGCGAGACGCAACACGCCCGGCTGAACAGCCGACCATATAGCAGCTGCTACGTCTGTCAGAGCCATGGCGATGGCGTCGTGAGGGAGACAGTGTGAGGGTCAATTGAGGTGGGTTGCAGAACGAAAATAGTGACAATAGCGAAAATAGTAGCTCCGATGAAGGTGAAGCTCTTTGTTCTTTATCCGAAGACGCATTGAGAGCGGAAAGAAAAGTTAGTAATCGCTCCGAAGATACGATGGGCTGTTTGCGGGGAGGTTTTGACCAACAGACCGAGCCAGCATCAAGCTGTCTGGTGGTTCTGAACCCCAGTCCAGTACCTGGAGTAGCTGTTGGCTTTCATTGGTAGCGGAGTGACAGCTTGGAGAAGCTTCCGGGAGCAGTTTGTTCGTGTTCTGGGTGTTTTCGGATTGAGAAGTTCTATTCTGGCCAATGGTGGCATTGTGGCAATTATACGACCATCGACCGACTTCTCACGACGTTACCTCAATGCGTATCTACATCAATAGTATACCAACGCATACCTATATCAATGCACAAGGTACCTTATGTACATCAATAGTATATCCCTCAACCCATTTTGCTCTGTTGCTGTTATTCACGTCATTGCTGCGTATATGCCTTACCGTACACTTCACAACGGCATTGAAAACGAATATGATTCTTTAGTGTCCTTAGATTCATAATCCTATCGTTATCGTCAAGAGATGTGTATCTACATGAAATGAAATCATGAGAAAATGCAATGGAACGCTCAGACGGCTAACCCGGCCTGATCTGGCAATCCATGGCTCCATTTCCCATTCCCAAATGTCTACCAACACAAATCATGAAGTAGAATGAAGCCCTTTCCTCAGACTGTACACGTCAAAGTGAGCCGGAGACATCATTCCGGGCTTTGAAAATTCTAGATTAGAATCTCATACGTATGAAGGGCCTCTGCTCTCTCGAATGTGAAACTCACTAATAAGCACCGACGGGCGTAGTCGCGCTTCTGCTGAACGACGGCGGCGGCCTCCTGTCATCGTAGACGCGCTCACGGCTGCCACGACTCCCACCAGCATACACAACATCCTCATCGCGGAAGCGGCGCGAGTAGGACACGCCGTCGGGGCCGACGAAGCTGTTGCTGTTGGCCTGGGTGGCGCGGATGTAGCCGGGGCCCATCTCGCCGTACAGCTTCTCGCTGTTGCGGCGGCCGTCGTCGCGGTAGTAGTCGCGGTCGAGGTCGCGGGCGCGGTCGCGCTCGCGGTTGCGGCCGCGCTCGCGCTCGCGCTCGTAGCGCCCGCGGTCGTCGCCGCTGCTGACGCGTTCGGGCGAGCGCGAGACGCGGGGGACGGTCCGACTGGAGCTGGACTGGCCCATCATCGGTGGGCGGGCCGTTGATGCGTCGGGATACGCGTATGGTGTCGATCGCGACGCCGATGCTGCATGAGGGCGCGAGCTCGCTAGATGCGCCATTTTTTGCGCCGTGGTTAATATCTTGGCATCTCTTTCGCGCGGTGGCGATTGGCCACGACGGCCACTGATGCCTGGTTCTCGTTCTTCCACGCGATACCCGCCGGGCGTATAGTTCTCAAACTTGTTTCCTGATTCAGCTTTGGGTGTCGTGTTACTGCTGCCGGCATCCTTTGGATACACGTAGGTGGTCCGCGTCGTTTTAGGATTACTTGGCGGTGGCGGATAAAATTTGTACTGTCCGTCTGGTGTCACCGCGCTGGAGTATCCAGAATCAGGACCTGGCGTCGGTTCGTTCGTGCGCTTGTAAGATGTAGAATTCTCAGCGTTCGCATAAGTAGGCTCCGGAACAGTGTTCCAGGTGTGAGCTCGTGGAAGAGAAGTTGTACGCCCACTATCGTCAATACCTTCTTTCCGACGCAAAAACTCTGGCTCTAGAGTATAGCTGCGATGAGGTGTGGACTGGGGTCTCTTCGTTTCCCCAGAGTCCTTTGCCTCAGACGACATGGTCGGGATATTGGATGGCGCGGAGTATTGAGCCGTTGGGTGAGGACGACGCTCATAAGGTTCGACGTTCTCGGGAGACTTCTTCGATGCGGCCTTGTTAGGTGACGTATCTTTTGGAGAGGAAGGTCGTGGAGAACGGTGGTCTTTCTCTGCAGTAGCTCTACGAGCATAAGTATGGATGGTTGGGATCTCGTTGGCAGACGACCTTCGTGGCATGGTAGGCCGCGGCGCTTCCCTAGGTTCTTGTGAAGCCATATAGCGTTGCGCCTCTGCAGTCTTTTGATCCTCTGGATACATCTCTTCTCTGCGCAAAGGAGGTCGTCGAGGAGGTTCGGATCTTCGAGCTTCCTCTTCCTTGTCTCGTTGCCGTCTTTCTGCCTCATACCGTGCAAATTCTTCTTCGACGTATGAATTCTTTCGATCTCGGGATTCTCGAACCTCCGCTTCTCTTCCTCGTCTTCGTTCGGTTCGTTTCCTTTCCGGATCGCTTGCGTGCGCCCGTTCTCGCCTCTCCTCTTTCTCTTTCTCCTTAGGAGAAGGTCGCTTGACATAAGAGAATTCAAACCTTCGTGATGATGCTCGCAGAAAGATATCATCGTCGAACAGACTCGGTCTACGCTCTTCGAACACGCGGGTCGGGCCGCGAGATGCGAAAGATGTGAATTGTGGTGCTGCTGTTCGTGTTTCGTAGCCAGCGTTTCTCACGTCCCTCGATGCGGACTGGTTGCGGGCTTCCATGTTCTGGCGTCGCAGCTCGGCGAGCTTGACTTGGACATCGTATCGTTCTCGTCGTTCTTCATCGCTGAGGATGTCATAGGCTTGCTGGATGCTGTGAAACTTCTCTGTGGCCTCGGCTTTCTTGCTCTCATCGGTGACCTTGTCTGGATGGCACTTGAGAGCGAGTTTCCGGTACGTCGACTTGATTAGCGCCGAGTCCGCATTTTTAGGTACACCTAGCGCTGTGTATGGATCGGGTGGCAATGGTGATTCCATGTTATGTGCTCTCTCGAGAATAACGACTGTTCACCAATCGTGGCCAGACGCAGTAAGCAGTCGAGGTCGAGGTGCTTACCGGAGTGCAGCACAGGCTGGCTCGAGGAGTCACTCGGGCGACAAATATAAGTTGACAACCATCGATGGTGGTGGAGGGTGGTGGATGTTGGACGAAAGAAGTCCGGGTCGGTGAGGAGCGACGGGGAATTGATGTTGGGCAGGCTGAATAATGGAGGTCGCGTTGCTTTTGTAGGAGAAGCACGGGTAGGTGGCAGAGTGGGCGGTAAGATGTTTGAGCCTTGGCAGTGCGAGAGTGGGTGGGTGCCACTAAAAATCTGGCGGCTTCGCTCGGTACCTGTTCTGTTCTTCAACGCCGTCCTCCGGAGCCCAGAGAAAAAGCCAGAACCAAAGTGGCCAGTCGCCTGCGTTATGACGTGGCAAAAGACTTCGAATGTCGGCCGACACAACTAATTAATTCTCTCACTTTCTTTCTCTGCTCTTCTCTTCGCGAGTTGTTTTTGTCAGTGACGGGATGCGGTCCTACCGATCTACCGTACGGTGTCCTGGAATTTCGTGATATCCGCGAGGCAGTGCTTCGGTAGATCTGCCACGTTTCGCCCCGTATTTGAGGCGGTCTGACACCGGCCGGACAGCTAAAATGTTGGGTTTCAGGTATTTGCAATGCGATCCTCTTCCTAATCTTTCCTGTCGCTCCTGTCGCTGCAGCTTCAATTACCCTTCTCAGTCGAAAAGATTGCTTATGTGGGCTGTAATCAGCACTTGGACGTCGGCATGCGAAAAGTCTTCGAGTGAGGAAGAAGAAAGCGGGTCAAGGTTTGGGCCAAACCGTTTATCAGCATCACATCAAAACAACTCAAATGCTCTGTCTACTTTGCTACCTAGCCCTCATGGTTGCGCGTCACTCGCCGTCTCACGAATGGGCAACGGCGTTGAGGCAGTTGGAAGGCCAGCCGCCGTCCGCCGCGAATGGCGACGTTCTAGGTGCATGTAGCTTGCATATGGTCGATTTCACCATGGCAAAACTGCAGCATCGGCAAAACCATGAAGAGCGCTTCGCAGCGTCTGAGCCAATGGCGGCATGCATGGAATTTAGTCTCCAACGCACACTGAGGCGATCCAGTGCCCGTCGCATTCCATCACAAAGTAACGACGTGTGCTTCGGTGTGCATACTCCGCCTCATCTCCATGGCCTTCTGGTCTGTAGATAGCAAGTGATGTGAGTGCGCGCCCTGGATCTGTGTGACAGTGGGCGCCTCGAGCGCTTCCTACCACTCCGCCGGGCACGGTCAACACTGAAATGTGAGACCAGATAGGCCAGAAGATCGTGGAGACAGGTGGAGGTGGTACATGCGGGGCGTAGCTCAGAGTGCCCTGGGCGAAGTGCCAGCCTCAAGGCGTCCTTCGATGAGCATTGCCGTCTGGCATGGCCCATTAGGTAACTACCTTAACACTCTCTTTCGATGTTCGTCCGATGTCTGAACACCGACACGTATTTGCAGTGGTCCATGGTTCCATCCGTATTCTTTCAGCAGAGTCCATCATTCCACCAAAGCGTGAGCCGTTCCGTCCCGTGGCCGCCACCGCATTCACTCTTGGTGGTCGCATCTGACAGGCTACCTATAGGCTCGTGCGCGCGTGAGCAACTAACCACCCGGCTTTGCGGGGATATGCAAAGCCAATGATGGATGGAAGAACGAGTGGCTTCATCGAGAGGTGTTGCGGGGCATTGTCTGGCACCTTCTGCTGCTTACTGCACTTGTATGCCCACTCATGGGCGGTTTCGGAGCCTATCAAGCCGCTTGCATGTAGGATGCATGCAGAGGCTCTGCATCTACCATATCCGAACGCGAGGGCCTTTTGGCTAAGTTTGGCCACTAACACTGCCTTCCCAAGCAAAGTTGGCGCATGATCTTGTTTCGGTTAAACAATCAACGCAACCATCTATTTTGAATCGTGTCGATATGACTTCCAATATGTCTGAAGGCGTCATCGTATAAAGTATTGCAGCTTACACTCTATACTTCAGCTGCCAATACCTAGAACCATGACGTGATGCTACAAGGCTGATCGTGTCATCTGCCAATACTTCAGCCGCGCACCTAGAGGAATTTGGACCCGCCTTCAGCTCAGGCTGGCGATGACTCTTGTACAAGGCTGTACTTTTGGCGCAATTACAGCTGCAAGCCATTGAGCCAAGAGCTGCAAGCTCGAATGTCTGACTTCTAAGACGATGAAAGAATTGAATTGAAACATGTTTACGATTTAATGCTGTCCATTTGCAGTTAGATCATGAAATGTCTCCTTTCACTCTTTCGTCCTCCCCCGATCTGTTATGTGAGGATAGATTCGATATAGTTGGTTCTGACGATCTCCAAGTTCCCTTTTGGGAAATCCTCACAGCAATATTGAGACCTGATAATCCAATTGATGATGTTGCAACACTGATAGAGACGCTCGAGACTATCCGCGCCTGCCTCAGGGGCCATACGAAAGACTTCAAGACAGCAAACTCAGACTACGACATAATCGACACGGATTACGAGTATCTTCGGGAATTTCTGTCAAATTATCTCTCCAAACCTCCTGGTAAAATCAACATCTTCTTCAATGAAACATGGCCGCGACTCGTCCAAATAGCTCTGGAGATGCCGCACCTCTTCCCGGGCCATTCTCTCGACCACACATACTCAACATCCAGAGAATATGTGTTTGCATTCTCCCGCAGACAAATTGCATGTCTCGTCATCCATCAATTTCTCTGTTCGCTCCCATCTCACCCTTGGAGAACGCAAAGTTTCGTGGATCTCAGGGTATGGTATTCCAGCTCGGCAGCTTCATCACACCGATCGGCCATGCACGCTTATCTCGCTGCGCTTTTCACATACTTTGAACGAGTAACTTCATCAGCAGAAGATAGTATTCTCGGTTTTGAATTAAAGGACTGGCCTATCATCTTCACCCTAAAGACGCTACCACCGCAGGACATCGAAGCCGCGAAATCATTAAAGGAACGCCCGTTCTGTTCCGTAGACTTCGTCCAACTTTCTGAATCCAAAACTTCGCCGGAATACTTGGGTTTGAACAATGGCGCCTGCGTCATCGCCGCAAACAAATCTGTTGGACTTGGCCCGGCTGCAACACAGGAGGAGCTACAGGTTGGATCTACACCGGAAGCGTACCCAATAAGCCTGCTTGTGCAACCGCTGGAGGACAACCAAGTCTTGGTAGTACAAGGTGCGGAAGCGATGGTGTCAATAAGAGGATATGGGGTTGAAGCATGGCTGGAGGAAATTCTAGAGCCAGACTACAGTGAACCGGTAAAGAAATCTGGAAAAGGGGATTCGGTAAAGCTGGCTTCGAAGTGGCAGAGTCGCACAATGCTCTTCATGGACGCAATTCAATTCGACTTCGATCCCGCTAGTCCAGAAACGGCGAACATCATACAGGACTTGCAGCTAGGAAACCTGTCTCGAGAACTCTGGAAGGCGTACAATGCGTTTGACTCTACACACGTGATGAGGTCGGAGAACAAGACCACGGTAACTGGGATCCACTCTCGGGGGCCTTATTCGGTGGTCGCTACAGGATTATGGGGCTGTGGGGCCTTCGGAGGTGACAAGCATATCAAGTCGATGATTCAGTGGTGTGCTGCATCTATGGCTCAAGTTCGAAGACTGCAATTCATCACGTCTACAACAGAACAGCACGTATTCGCGGAAGCATTCAAAGGGTTCATTGACCGCATGACTCATATTGTTGACCGGCCACCGCATGTCGCCGACGTATTCAGTATCCTAGTCGAGTTGGAGCGGGAGATGGGTGTAAAGGGGCATGTCGCGGTGAGAGGCAACGAAATCTTCGAATACGTACTCCAAAGCCTCTCGGAGAAGTCCGTACAGTAGTTGTACCAGCATGTCGGTCAGTCGCTTTACATGGTTTCGCGACTACCAGGCCGTGGTCGTTTTTGAAGCCTGCTCCTATTCTCCAGAATAAACATCATCGCTTCACGTAATATCCAGTGAAACGTCTTTGATACTTTCTGCAAATCCATCCCGCTGCAATCAAATTCTGCGTGTGGTCGCATACCACGCCCTAGATCGGTATGGATCAGCCTTGTGGACTAAGGTCAACCATGGCGGCGAATAGAAAATTCAACGTCCCCTCGTCGGTCGTACAACCATAAGCACAATGAATGTCATCGTCTCGAATTGCAACCTGCCGACTAGGGTGAGTCGTGTTCCATGACCGAGAAGATCTTGGCGAAGTGACGAGTGGTAGCGCTTGAGAGATGTTCAAGTCGTGTCACTTGGACATGCAAAAAAAGCCACAGCAAGCAAGGATGTTTTCGAGCTGTAGATCCCTCACCGAGTCTCTTCAACGTCTTCCATCCAATCCTCCCAAACTGGCAGATCCATGCTAACCACGATGGGTTTGTTGAATCTCTTCGGTCCACCCCAGCTATTTGCCATTATCGCAGCATTCACAATACAAGTCTCTCTACGAGCGAGCCTTCCTTCCACGTCGTTCCGCCACCATTCCTGATTTGTTCCAGAAACATTTGCCAAGCCCGCGATCTCGAACTTCTTCCCAGGATTCATGGACGTCGACTTTGATTTTGCCTTCACCACGTCGCCACAAGGCAACGCGTCAACGTCTTTTAATGCCGCACACTCTCTAACCGAAGGCAGAACTCTCTCCGCCTCAGCATCTCCGCCAAAGTGAACGTGTCCTGAACTCTCCGCAAGCCGTTCTTTGCCCTCGCCCTTGCCATCAAGTTCGCCATCGCGCCCGTGCCCATCCCCATCATCGTAGTGATCCAGTCGCCAGCTCCCACGGGGCGTCAAATCCAGCGCCGAGACCCTCCTATTGCCCTGGCCGGCGCCGGGATCGTCCCAGAATCGCGTAGACTCCTCCGCGCCCGGCGGGCCAGCAGCATCGAGGCGCCAGCGCACGAGCTCCGCGCCGCGGCCCTCGTGCAAGTGGCCGCACACCAGCAGCTTGGGGCGGACGCGCCACAGCGCGCGGCGCAGCGCCTCGCAGCCGCCGTGCGCGCCGCTGACCGTCGCGTCGCAGTGCGTGGCCGGCGGCGTGTGCGTCGCCACGATGTCTGTCGCGTTGGGGATGCCCGACCATAGCTGAGCAGCGTGGGCCGACCCGGCCGCGTACCGGAATGCCCAGAGCCCTTTGGTGTCGGGCGAGTACGCCGAGCCGAAGATGCGGAAGTGCGTTTGGGGCCCGGTCGCCGATGTCAGTTTGATGTGCGCCGAGGAGTGGTTCAGGTAGGTTATGCCAGGGGTGTTTTCAAGCAGCTTGATGCATTGTAATGGGTCTTGCGGATGCTGGTTATGGAATGATAGGCCGTGCTCGGTGTAGAATGGTAGATCCAGTGTGATATCGTGGTTGCCTGCGATGACAATCTTCACCTCGTATGGTGCCTTTGATATCCATTCTATTGCTTTCTCAAGTTCGGAGAGAGTGCCCTGATTCGTGAGATCGCCCGCGTGGATGAGAACGTCGCCTTTAGGCAGAGGTGGTGTAGTGTTGTGCGTGTCCGAGACGCAGACGATACGCGTTTTGCGACACTGATAATGAGCCATGGCAATGAAATAGAAGAAAATACCTGGTTGAATCGACTACTTTTTGAATCCACGCTCTTATTGATCTGATGTTGGAGAAGGAGCAACCTGGGAGGCGATATTGTCAGGCAGGCATCGAAACGGATGGTTATATTTCTTCCAACACGGGAGGCTTTTCATCATCTCTGAATGAATACAGATTTACATCAAGATCGTACACGAAAATCTTCGCTGATGTGACAAAGGAGATAGACTCGCGTTGAGAAGGCCGCACTCCTGGGAACACTGCCCTCGGACGTCCCCCGACCTGATTGGTCTGTTACAGTAGAGTACTCCGTATCGTATGGGGTATTGAGTCAGCCCACCCTTTGCACTGTCTGATCAAAGTTGTCAACTCCACGTGCGCCTAGGAGAGCGGTTGAAGACTGCCAACGCAGCATTACCCACCAGAACCTTTTGGAGCATGCCATAGCTGAGCCAAAGCAGAGAAGTGCACCAAGCTGTCAGTGCCTCTAACGAGCAATTATTCGTCTCTTTTTGCCGTAATCCTATGCTCCTCCGGTTTGCTATCAAACGCACATGGACCCCATCAGCGCCTTCTCTCTCGCCTGTAACGTTATACAGGTGGTCGAGTTCTCCATCGAAAGTGCCAAAGTCTGCAAAGAGTTGTACGATAGCGGTTCCATAGATGAGAACAATAGAATAGAAAAGTACACGGCAGACATCACTGCCGCGAACAAAGACTTACAAGCAGCCTTACGAAGCGGCAAGACGGCAGGCAAGCCATCAAGAATCGAGCGAGTCGCTCAAGATGCATCAGTAGCTGCCAATGAGCTCAAAATTGCCCTCAACCGTCTTAAGCTATCCAAGTCCCAAGGCATTCGCAGATTCGGGGGTGCATTCAAAACTACGCTCAAGACACTGATAACCAGCGGGACGATCAAAAAACTGCAACAGAAACTAGAACTTCAAGATACCGCTCTCAGGTCCAGCATTCTGAAAGACTTGTAGTAAGTGGTCATATCTCGTCAACTCCTGAGCAGAATTTGAGCCACCTGCTTCCCTACCCCGGCGACAACAGCGTCCTGCTTACTTCACTCTGACTTCTATATTGGCAATAAATGCCTTGCTAACTCTTGGAAGCATCAAAGCAGGCCAAAGCGATCTGGCCCGAAAAGGGGAATTCCAAAGCCTCTCACAGGGCCAAAAGGACCTTATCACCCGGATCTTGGAAACCCACCGACTGCTTTCGACAGAACTCACCGACTCAATAAAGTCCTCTGAGGCTGAAATCACGGCACGGCTGAGCGCTCAAGATGCACAGCTTGACAATAGTGCTCTACAACATGATCTCCAATTAGAGATTCTTCGTGAAGAAGGGTTCAATGTTTGCAAACGACGTCTTCTTAAGGCTCTTGCCTTCCCTGAGATAAATGAGCGTCGGAACATGATTGAGGGTCGGGTCGATGACTTTGGTAATACCTATAAGTGGATCTTCAATGCTTCCCATGCTGTAACTGCTCAGTCCGATGCGAGTTCACCTAGTAGTCTCGCCTCCGAAGAAGGCGCCAGCTCTGATGATGAAGAAACACTTATGAGCTTCGATGAAGAAAGCCAAACCGTTCCAGAAATGACAACACTTACCTTGCAAACGGATACATGCCCAACTGCTGAAGAACATAATGACGATGACCTAGGACAGGCTACCAAATCGAATCTCCCGCTTAGTGGGCCGGTCAAGAACGAGCAAATCGCACCTAATATGCTAGTTGATAAAGACGGTGGCGACGTCGAGCCGGGGAACATCTCCCATACAATTGATTCGCCTAGTTTTAAGGTGAATGATGCTCGGCAATCCAGTGATGTCCAAAGTACAAGCCCTTCTGAAGCTACCCCCGTCAACTTCGAGGTCTCTGAAGATCAGAAAGAGTTAATGCCAAACACATCTGCTCCGAGACACGCTTTTGTGAATTGGCTAGAGAGCGGAACAAACCTTTTCTGGATTTCTGGCAAACCTGGCTCGGGGAAATCTACCCTCATGGACTACATCTACCACAATATCCAGCCTGAGAAGATAGGATCTAATTTGCTCGGAGCATGGGCCGGGGTTCATTCTGTCGTGATCCTCACATTCTGGTTCTTTCGGCCGGCTTCGACTCCTTTATTGAAGACTCTTCATGGCTTTTGGAGGTCATTGTGCTTCCAAATTCTTGACTCAGACCCGAACTTGACAAAGACCATTCGACAAAACCAAGATGGCACGGCACCTTCAACTCTAAGATCCTGTCTTCTCCCGGGTGGCTCAAATGCCGAGTCGTGGACCGACAGTGAGCTAAGACTTTGGTTCTGGTATATGATTGAGCACTCTAATGTGCGCTATTTTATTCTGATAGACGGCCTGGACGAAATTGAAAGTAACCGAGAGGTTTTGCTAAACACAGTATTGAGCATGTCTGTCAGAAGCGACAAGCTCAAAGTTTGTTGTGCCTGTCGCCCAGAAAACCCGTTCCAGAGCATTCTCAAGCAACACCCACATCTTCGACTTCAAAATTTCAATCAAGGTGATATTGAGGAAGACTGCAAAACGCGACTTAAAGGGACTCGTGCAGAGAAATTCACGGACGAGATTGCACGCCGCGCGGAAGGGGTGTTTCTTTGGGCCCGCCTTATTTCTGAAGACCTAGCGAGAGCCGCCAAAGAGGGTGAGAGTGAAGAGGATTTGGGCCTTCGCCTTAAAGAATGCCCAGATGAGATGACTGAGTTGTTCAGATATATGCTACTAAGGCAAGACAAGCTGTACGCAAAAAGACGTAAACCCTACTTGCAGCTGATAGACTTTGCATCGAGAATAGGGCAACAAGCGACCAGGCTTGAACTACTGATCGCTACTCTGCCACCGACGCGCCGCCCGAAATGGTCAGAAGCGTCTGGAAAGTTTGACGTCGGTTTCTTGTCATACCTGAACGAACATCTCGATGGACTTGGTCAGCGTATCGAAAGTACTTGCACTGGCCTAGTTCAGTGTCTCGCATCACCGCGTCACCGGCGGTACTGGGCTGCACAAAAGTCTAATCCCACCTTTGCGAGACTGGATGACGCTGTGGAAGCACCAGTGGTATTCATTCACCGCAGCGTACAAGACTTTCTGCGTGAGGATGAAGGTGGAGCAGCTTACTACCAAAGCTCCAAACTAACCGACGATGACGCTGCCAGCCTGCTGATGGAGGGTGCCGCCTGCCCTTTGTTCTTTAGTAATGAAAAGCTTGCTGCCACTTTCCGACCCATTCTATTGCACTATGCGGAATCCCTAAGCAAGGACGCTTGGGATACGAAGACGACCGCCGTCGTCGATGCATTTTTCAAGCAATTGGAACTTCGATGCTCGCCTAGCGAAGAAGACAAGAGAATCTCTTATCCTGGTCTATATGCGGTCTCTCCCGACTTGTCTCTCTACGAGAATCTGAGCTTGGGCTTTACCTCTATGCACGCACTCGATACATACGTGCACACCAAAATCCGGGAAGCAGATCCCATGAGACGGCATGTTTTAGCAGCCCACGCACTCTGTACGTATCTCCTGGGATTTTGGAATCGTTTCCAGGGTGAAATGGTCCCGACTCTCTCTCCATACGTGGATGCCCTTCAACTGCACACAATTATGCGCCAAGCGCGTTTGTTTGATCAATTACACCCCGTTTTAGGCATTGTAAGCAGGTGCCCTTTGCTCGCCCACGTGGTTGTGGCTAGGGTAGAAGATATATCTGGATGGCGTACCAATGAGCTGGACTATTTGCAACTACCACCGGGGTTCCTCGGTCCATACGCAGACACGGAGCTGGAATTCGGCTTCGTTGAAGGATGGATAATTATTTCCAAGGATCGCATCTACAGAATTGTCCCGACACCAGAGGATGACAGCACGTACATGAAGGAGGAGTTGGAAAATTCAGTGGTCGCGGTGTTCCAAGTCCGGCCACAAGACATCCTCCAAACGAAAGTCTTTCCTGTAGTGATCGTCAAGTGGTCCCCTGCTGGCACAAAGCGATTCTTTCATATCAACGAGGCTATGCAGCAAAAATTCCGCAAATCCTACTCCCATAGATCGTGGATGGTCCTACGGCAAGAATTCAATAAATCCCTTCTCGACAGTCTCAATTCCTCACTGAAGGACATGGCCAGAGAGGAGCTTGAGAAGATGAGGTTACGCGGCAAGGACTACTTGACGGTGAACGAGGATAATGAGCTCAATATCGATGGCTCTTTCATCCTGGACCAAGCTGTTGGTCAGCTGAAGACTCAATGGTTCCCCTTAGACCTCCCCGATGACTTATTTATGGAAGAGACAGCCAACCTTGATCTACCGTTCATACTGAGAGATGAAGGCGACGAAGGAGACGAGCGGCGTCAAGAGCTGACATTGTGAAGGTACGGTGTCGCGTAATGAGGTGATATCAGTTCCAAAGGTGAGGCTAACGGCAGAATATTGTATTCAAGGGCAGCGGACAGACACTCATGTTTGTCGCTACGTTGTGGGAGAAAGAGATGGGAGGCTTAACAGAGAGCTTCTCCGTACAATCCCTTAACCTGGCCAGTGGCAGAATGTGCAACGTGCCGCAAATGGTGTGACTGCTCTGCAGTCAATCAACGAATTATCTCCTGCATACCTAGGTGTTGCATTTCACATCGGCAAGCCATCTGCTCAACGACTTTCCCCCCGTTACACCATCATCTATCTCCGGCCCCATCACATCCAAAGGCCTTCGTTTAACTGCCCAATCAACATTCTACTGGCGTCTTTGAGTGCATTTCACTGCGAAGTGGGATCTCGGCCAATGGCTCAAAACCCTGGCCAAAATCAGGATGTAAAATTTGGCTCAGAGCATCTCTGGGGACACAATTCGAATACAGTAGCCATATATTACATCCAAATTAAATTTAACGGGAACGATTTCTCTTAATACCATTTCAGGAATGGTACTACTATAGAACCACCGTCTCTGTAGTTGCATTTCTTCTTGTCCCATATAGACTTCTATCTTCATCTTGTATAAATACCGTCGAAGTTTATAGATATGGTATCGATGTCGGAAAGGCTTCTTCATTGTGAACGGAAGGAAGATGAGCTACCTAATCTCACTATATTGACTTGTTTACGTCGATAATAGCTGATGTAGTTATTGGAAAAACATCTGTAGAATGCACAGTCAACTTCGACTTCTCTTCATCAGCTCAGCCTTCGTTCAAAGACGCAGTCATTAGTAAGCCTGTACGGTAGTTGAAGCACGTCACATGCCCTCCCGTTCAAGGAAGAAAAGTTTGTGCAGCGGAAATAAAGCGAAGTGAAGTGTACCATAAATGTTCGCCGAGGCGCGTCAATATGAAAACGGAAATTTGCGCATTGACATCTCGATCATTGCACCTTTATGGAGCTTCAACGCACTCGCGATTTATCTCTACTCACAAGCATCATGCTCAACTTTGCATTCTGAGGCGTTTCGAGACTCTAATACCCAATTTGAGCTTCTAGAAGATGACCACAATTTCCATTCGAGCTTTCATTCCACGACCAGTTGTCCGAACGCGAATCTCCCGTGGACGATGCAGAACGTACGCTGTTCAAGCACCGGGTGCTCCTACAATTGAGATATTCAACAATCACACGAAATGGTTACAGAAAGAGCGGGCTGCGGCAGATACAGAATCTAGTCGGAAGGTCGACTACCTGAGAGATGAAGTAGCTTCGCGACTATGCGAACGGCTGCTTGTATGTTCGCACATGGCCGACGACGGCTCGAATGATGGTTGACCAAAAGTAGGATATCAATCGGCACTTTCCCAAAGTCCTAGATCTTGGTGCGAACGCCTGCAATGTTGCGAAAGCCCTCACGCGACCGAACCCAGACGCCGAATCCTCAAGGCCTGTGTCAGACCCGATGTCTCACCGAGTAGATGAGATTGTGGCAGCAGAGACCTCCCGTACACTTCTTTACCGAGACTCCGACCTGCCGTTCAACAACGAGATCTCTCTCAAGCGCGAAGTGCTCCATTCAGCGGAGACGCTGCCCTACGGCCCGCACACCTTCGACGCAGTGCTGTCCTCGCTCTCGCTGCACTGGATCAACGACCTGCCCTCGGTGCTCTCGCAAATCAACCATGTGCTCAAGCCCGACAGCCCCTTCCTGGGTGCGATGCTAGGCGGCGACTCGCTGTTCGAGCTGCGCACATCGCTGCAGCTGGCGGAGCTCGACCGCCGCGGCGGCATCGCCACGCACACGTCGCCGCTGGCCGACGTGCGCGACGTCGGCGGCCTGCTACAGCGCGCGGGCTTCCGCATCCTGACGGTCGACGTCGACGACCTCGTCGTCGACTACCCAAGCGCGTTCGCGCTGATGCAGGACTTGCAGGCGATGGGCGAGTCGAATGCCGTGCTCGGGCGGGAGCCGGCCGGCATGAGGAGGGACGTGCTGGCGGCGGCCGAGGCCATATACCGCGAGCTGCATGGTAACGAGGATGGGTCGGTGCCGGCGACGTTCCGTCTGATTTACATGATTGGGTGGAAGGCGGGCCCCAATCAGCGGAAGCCGCTTGAACGAGGGAGTGGGATGGTGAGCATCAAGGATATACTTGAGAAGAAGAGTGGGAACGGCGATGGCAATGAAGGCGGCTCCAAGAATGGAGTTTGATCGATTGCAGAAGGCAGCATGAGGACTTTTTGAATGTCTAGAAGTATAATCTAGTCAATATTTTCCTAGCCGCAGGTATCTAGCCAGCGCCTAGAAGAAATCATTCGCGGTCGAGCTCGGGATAGTGGCGGAATAAGCAGTTCGAAAATGGTATCCTTCGCCCACTCTCAATATACTTCTTGATTCCTTCTTCCTCCTTGATACTTGGGTAGAAGGTTCCTATCAAGAGTGGATAATCCTTCTGTCGAGCATTACACTCCTTTGGAAACGCATAGTGAAGTCCATCCACTACATGCCAAAGAGTTGTGTCCGCATACGTCAATTTGCTGCCGACCAGGTACTTGCCACCTCCCTCCTCGTTGCCTTTCAACACTCTCTCAAAATAATTGAAGAACTTTGGGATTCGATGTGCTCGAAAATCTTCCGATTTACGTAGCGATTCCTCCTTCTGGTCTTCGTAGTAGAGCATACCAGCGATAGGGTGGTGTGTGTCATGTGCTTCGTTGGAGAGGTCGAGAGCGGTAAGCGCCAACCCATTGACGTGGTATTTATCGACTTCATCTTCGCCGATGAGACCTAATGTAGGCCCGAGATAGAGGAGAATGTTTGGGGTTTGCGAGATTAAGAGGTTACCGCCGTTTTTGCCTTGACCGGCTACTCTGAGCATTGGCGGTGCGAACATAGGAGGGTTGCCATCCACTCTGGTGGATTTCGGATCAAAAGTGGCGTACACGTCTTTTTTCCCGGCGCTGGACTCGTTTCCTGCGTCAGTGTAGGGGACGCCGGCAGCCTCGAAGGCGAGGCGTACATATTCACCTCTGCCAGGAATGCTAGGGTGGTAGAGCAGCGTGTAGTCTGGGTACGTCTTTTGACGCTTCGAAGCCGGTTCGGACATTTTGACGAATAATTGACGGTTGTTCAAGCCTACTGAACAATATTTAAAGCTTCTAGATGCTCGTGAGAGTAATTGGAGACAAGGCAATTGTAATGTGAGTTGCATTCAAAGGTGTTGCGGTTTCCAAGCCAGTTCGGAGCTTCGGCCTATTCTTGTGTCCACAGCAAAAGCTACTTAATATGCAAGGCTCTCGTCATCACAGGAGCACGTGTTGATCGCTTCGGCAAATGTGAGTGTAGTTCGAGGAATACTACCTTCTGGTCTCTAACGCGCAAGAGGCCAATATCAACGGTCATGTTCACCAAAGAGTCGACGTCGAAGAAACTGCTACTGGAATATTGGCCAATGTGAAATGCGCCCAGATGCGTGCAGTTAGCTGCAACCGACAACCAAACATTTCATTACGAGTAATATCTATTTGGGTAAGACCTTATGTGGTCATGACCACTGCATTTACGTGCATGAAGCCCCAATACATGTCACTATAGGGGCGGATCTGAGAAAGTGCACACTCGACTTAAGAAGCTCAAAAGGAATATCTTTGCATTACGTACTGCCAATCAGAGCACCTATTATGTAGGTTTGATTCGGAAGGGCGCCGGCTTAGCCAATCTTGATGGTTGTGGCGTGGAATGCTGTACGCCGACCACAGCCGCGGGATTAGATTCAAGAAACAAGCTGAACTTTTTGTGCGATTTTCTGCGAGCATGCCGCAAGGCGTTCGGAGGGCGGGAAGCTGCAAATTACTGCCGAATTTACGTTACTTAAGTTGCTGTGAATTGGTGGTACGATGCGTTCCTACACTGCTGATTTGCGCCCGTTGACCCTTCACTTCCACTCCCAAATTAAAGCGCCTCAGGCAGAAGAGTTGCAACATTTTGCACTGCCTCCTTGCGCTCCGCTTTTACTCTTTCTTCCAACTTTTACCGTACGCGATACATGCAACTATTGGACCACCTACCCTCATCTGATAATAGCCTTTACTGCTGAAAACTTATTTCTTTTGTTGGACATCTTGAGACAGCGTCTTCACAAGTGCCACCTGGTAGCGGACAACGGCCGCCTGCCTGTAGGGGACGGCGTGCTAGAAACAAAACTTCGCAACCATGGAGGCTATGCTGATAGAGAAGGAAGACATCAGCAAGAGTGTCGAAAAGAAGCTCAGAGCCTTTCGAGATTCTGATGCTATGCGTGAAGCATTCATAACTGTCAGTAATCCATCCTTGTGTATTGTTTTGTTACGCCCTCAGTGCCATTAATGACAACTCATCGCTGTCACAAATCTTCACCGAAGCTCCCAACCCAAAGGACACCTAAATGACGATATGCAACACATTCGTTTCATATTCACTTCTTCATCTTGTCCAATAATTGCGTTCTGGGCTCGTAGCGGCCTGGTTAAAGCTCTGTTTGCAACCGTTATCTAATACATTCCACAGGATCTCGTCGAGCAGTACCTTCGTCTTAAGGCTCAGTATGAAATTCAAAATGACAACTACGAGAATGAGGCACAATCCCGGCAAGAGTGGCAGAGGAGATGTAGAGAGAAAGAGAGAGAGCTAAGTGCTATGCGCAATACCATAGACACGAAGCCCTTCGTCATTGCCTTGATTGATGGCGACGGTGCTCCCTTCGTAGATGACATATTACGATCGGGCTTAAATGGAGGAGAAATGGCAGCAGGTCGTCTTCACGCGGAGATCAAAAATTACGTCGAACGAGTATTCGAGCATTCAGCTGGGGCAGATTGGTCCATTATGGTGCAGATCTTTGCTAACCTGGACGGCATGTCGAGGAAGTTGTATGCTTGTGGTAAGAGTGATGGAAATGCCGACTTCATGAGACTCATTCAAGAATTCAACTCTACTGCTCCTCTATTTAGCTTCATTGATGTCGGTCAGGGAAAAGAGCGAGCGGACAATCGTATGAGAGGTGAGCAGTAACGAAATCCTATAAACAACAAACATTAACCGTCTTCGATAGAGATGTTTCGGTTTTTCTACGGCAATCCTAGTTGCAAGCATATCATCTTTGGAGGGTGTCACGACACTGGATACAACAACACTCTACGCCAGTACAAGCATGATCCAGCTGCTTTCTCCAAGATCAGTCTGCTAGAGACTATTCCTGCTCATCCGGTTTATCGAGAATTTGATGGATTTAAGATGATTAAATTTCCGTCCGTCTTCAGAACGGATCCTTTGCCAGAGAAGCCGCTGGCGGCTGCACAATCAACCATAGTGGCAACACCTCGCCCTGCACCTTCTCACGTACTGGCGACTCCACATGTACCAACAGCTCCACAAGTCGTACCTGTCAGGGCTCCAGTTCCGTCTGTATCACCAACCATCAAGACCACTACTCCAAATCCAAGGCAAGTTACTCCTGCCACCGCGGATCAGGCCTCAAATCGATCGGCAACTCCACCGGATGGTACATTCACTTCACCTAGCTGGGCAACCGTTGGGAAGAATGGCGCCGTACAAAACAGCTACCCGATCGGGCCTGCTAAAGCTTCAGCTACCACAAGGTTCATTTTCCTTAACGAGCGCGAAGAAAGAATTGACCGACCTCTACCTATCATCCCCAAAGTCGATCAACAAGCTCTGTGGGATCGTATCAACAAAGGAGGCAAGGTCTGCAACGAACACTTCTTAAGAGGTTATTGCGACAAGGGCGGATACTGCCCATTCTCTCATGATGGCAAGCTACCTCCCGGTCAACTCAAAGCCTTAGCCTTCCGAGCAAGAACTCTCGCCTGCGCTAATGGCTCGAGTTGCCGAGATTTTGACTGTTATATGGGACATCATTGTATGATGGACGACTGTGGCAGAGAAAATTGCAACTGGAGCTCCTGGCACAATATGAACAAGCACGTTGCTTACAAATACATGGAAGACGGTAGCATTGTTGATTACACCGAAAAACAGCCGTACCCGGGACACTGATACAAATTTGCGATGGAACTTTCGAATACGTTTTGGTCGAAGTTGACAGGCTTGGTGATGTCGAGGTGAATTTACGGGAGACTGAGTTTTAGTACAATTTAAGGTCAGAGTAAGTATTATTTATTGGAGAAATCTATGTAGTTGAAAATTTCAGTCCTTACCGCATCTTGGTGTTTTGTTTGCTTGATATCGAAATGTGACGTGCAGGTCATTTTGCAGACCTTATTCTGATAACGATGTTGAAACACCAAAAATTTCCAAACATTTTCGGTTAAGGCGCTCTCACAGGTGGCATACCCTCAAAACGAGCCATGTCAGACCTCGACCTCTCCGATCTGGAGCGCTACAAAATCGCCTCGCTCCCAGCATCATTCTACTACATCGCGAACTTCCTCAGCGCGACCGAGAGCACGTCGCTCCTCTCCAAAGCAAGCCCGCAACACCCCACGCCCAGCGCCTCGCACTAACCGCGCACGCAGATCCCGTCGCAGCGCTGGACGACGCTCTCGCACAGGCGGCTGCAAGCGCACCCGTCGACGCTGACGGCGTCCAACACGCTGATCGCGGCGCCGCTGCCGCCGTGGCTGACGTCCGCTCCGCCCATCGCGGCGCGGCTCGAAGCCCTCCGCGTCTTCGCCGCCTCCAAGCACGCCGCGCCCAACCACGTCCTCGTCAACGAGTACACGCCTGGCGACGGCATCATGGCGCATGAGGACGGCCCGGCGTACAGTCCTGTGGTTGCGACGGTGAGCTTGGGCGGTGCGGTGTGTTTGGAGGTCGAGGGGAAGAGGGAGGAGGGGAAGGATGAGGATGATGGTGAGGACGAGGATGGTGGGGAGGGTGAGGGCAAGGATCGCGGTGCGGCGAGTCGCTTTCGCATTCTGCAGGAGCCTGGGTCGCTGTTGGTGACGAGGGGAGAGGCGTATGGCTGCTTGCTGCATGGCATTGCGCCGATTGAGAGAGATGTCGATTTGGGGCCTGAAACGGTAGCGAACTGGGAGCTGCTAGGCGATAAGAGCAAATTTGCTGATGGGATTAACGAGAGGAAGACAAGGGTTAGTCTGACGTATAGGGATGTGCTCAAGGTTTCGAAAGTTGGCATTGGAGTGTTGGGCAAGAGATGAGTAATGCCTGGCGTACAGATACTCGCGGTGTGGTGTTGATGGGAGTAATCTACCTCCAGAATCATTCTATAGATTTCAAAATATCCAATCCATAGAGCCTGAACTTCACTTCGGTGTCGGCTTTCTATCTGTCGCATCGAGCGCAGTGGTAAATAAAGTACGGAGTACGTCATGCAATCGTAGAAGCATGCCATACAATCGTAGAAGTATGCCATACAAGCGTAGAAGTACGCCATACAAGCATAGAAAATATAATCGTATCAAGCAAAAATGATGATATACATACTACAACAAATGACAACCATCATTAGCAGTCAAGCTTGATGCACATTGTAATCCATTAGATTCTATATTCGAACTTTATGAAACTTTTGCGAAGACATGTCGGAGCAGCCATGTTCACGGCATACCATCATAGAATATCTAGAACATAAACTTGCCGTCCATGCTTGCTAGCCGCGTTTCTCGTAAAATCTTCTTGCGATATCGCCACTGTCTTCGGCTTTCGCTCTCCATCAAGCGAAGCCAAGAGCAATCCAACTTGCACCAGCGGCGTAGAGCGTGGAATCATCCTACTTGAATTAGCACCCGCATCACTGAGAAATTCTTGAATACACTTACCCAAGTGTCCAAATGCCACGTAAAACCTTCATTATCAACATCATCGGCATCAACCTGCACTCTTAAGTCTGCATTCCCAGCCATATCCAACATGTTCAGCGATACGAGCACAACAGGAGGTTTCTTGAACCAGCCTTCTTTGAATCGAATTCTCTTCTCATTTCGACTCCTTGGATCATACCATGGTCGCACGTCGGTAGTGGAAATATTTCCGCAGTCGACTTTCCTCTTGTTCTTCGGAAACGCTATCCAACACATTGCGGCGCCATGCAATATCGAATCGCCCCAAGTGTCGATATGAAATGTAGCATTCTTCGTAGTGACATCCGAAACAAAAGCAGCCAGTCTCCAATTGCGACCACCTCCCGAAGCTAAGTCCAGTCTGTTAAGCCAACAAACCACGTCTGGAGGCTCTTCAAAAGTGACAGGAAACCGGAATGACTTGGACCATTCTTGCTGTTTTTGAGATGCTACCCTCATTGGTTCTTCTTTAGAACCATACTCGGTCCCCTTCGTTGAGCCATTGACACTTTCCGATTCCGAGTCGTGAACTCGCAACTTCCTAGGCACTCGCAAGCTTTTCCCACGTCTCAATCCCCCTCCCAGTTGCGGGGGAGGTTCAACGTCGGAAGTGTCGAATTGGCCAAAGTGACATTCTTTGCTTCCAGCTTTATGCTCAATCCACTGAGCGCTCGCGGAGTACAATACGCCTCCATCCCAGGTCTCCAGCGTTACTCGGAACGATTCTGACGTGATATCGGATCCGACTAGATTTGCGCGTACACCAGGCGCACGGTGACCCAGATCCAATGACTTGAAGCCTCCTGCGATATTCGGCGGTTTGTTATAGCGGTGTTTGGGTAGTGCTATGATTCGCGACGTAACCTGCTCGGGCTCATCGCTCGACCTAACCTCTTCGGTGGTGAAAAAGCCATTGTCCGGGCCTGGAATAGACAGATGAGGCATCAGGAAGAGATAATAAGCGTATATAGTATGTCCAGTTAATGGAGGTTGCGAACAATTGCCATAGTTGTTTGGTGATCTCATATATTCAAGGATACGCGGTTGCACGCAACTAAACACGCAAGGGTCGTGTCGGCGCTTCCACACAAGGCTGCACGGCGACAAGGCGGCGAGGCTGAGACTTTTCGCACCTCATCCTTCTCTCAGAATACGAGAAGCAAGGCGAATGAAACATTGTCAAATGCTATTAAGCTAATCATAGTGTAATACATAGCAAAGATAATTCTGGTATCAATTTCGTTCGAGCCGTCACGAACCGATTAAGCGAACAACCAACGCTACAATTCCAATCCAAGTCTTTCCACTGAGTACAGCATTCATGTAATGAATTTGCCTCTTTCACTTGCTTTCCTCTTTCTTTCCACTCCAAATTCCACTGATCTTTTGTCCAGCACCGGAGATATACCCAGCACCTGTCTTCGTCTGGTTGGCAATGGGATCTGCCACTTTGTTGAGCGGACCTGGCGCTGTCTGGCCTTTATCGTCTTTCCCTTTTCTCTCCGCGCGACTAATCCCTTCTTTGCTAAATGCGTCTCCAACAGGCTGAGCAATACCACCTTGACCGAAGACGCTGCCGGCCGTATTGTTAACACCGTCTTGAAGGTTGTCGACTTGCTTCACGCCGGTAACTTTGGTTTTGCTGAGAGTATCTGAGAGTTTTCGTGTCAGTTTCGAGATAAAAACAGTCTCATCATTCGATTCAAGAGCAGATCGAATGAGGGAGAGAAATCTACCTTTGGTGGCGTAGGAGGCCTTGTTGTCCTTCGTGAAGTACTTCAGGAAATTGTCCTCAATCCAGGGCATCCAGCTCTCATATTGCTCGCCGTAATGCCTTTTTGCCCACTATCTCTTCGTCAGACCTAAAACGAGCTCATTTCTAGATCTAAGATCTTCACTTACCTCCATGTAAGTCTCTTTCTCTTTTTGTTGCTCGGGTGTGAGCTTTACGTCCTTCGTTGCATCTGCCATTGTTCGGATTGTATTGCGCGACGGAAGGTGCGATATATTGAAAGTTATCTAGGCTTCAAGCTGGGATTTCGGATTGACGAAATAATTCTGTCTGCCAGTTCGCTCTCTTTTAGGAGATTCGTATGTCTTGTACTCAGGGTCTGCAACCTCTGTGCAAGCATCATACCCCGAAAAGACAGGATTAACAAGGCTGTAAACTGGAGGCAAATGACATCACCCTACGACGCGCGTGTTGCGACATCCCTGCTATATCGATCCACATCACACCAAGCTTTATCTACGCCCTTCATTAGTGAAGAATGAAACCTTTTAGAATGATTCTGGCAGAAAATACAAAACGTGTACAAGACACTCCAGCAAAATTAAGGGTTTGAGAACTAGATTTGATTCATTCTTTCAATACCTAGGAGAACCGCATCATTCTAGCCGCCAAGAAAAGACACCACCAATGCTCCCCTGCCTAGCTGTTTGCCAATGACAACAATCTTAATGAACACCGTTCGTTCCATTCACCTTCACACCGTTCGTACCGTTAATGTTCTTACTCTGAGCGAACTCTTTCCTGTAAAGCGCTTCCATCTCCCTTCTCACAGCGACAACTTGCGACTTATCAGAGTACTCGACATCTTCCCAGCTCAGACCTTGCCCTTGCTTAATATCTTTCTTCAGCTTCAGGCCGTGTGCTAAACCGATGGGCAATCCTTCAACAGCCAAGGAGTCTTCTGCGGTCATAAGCTTGCCATACACCATGAATCCGCCTTCACCATCAAGAACTTCTCCGGCCTTGAGATCACGCTTGGCGGTTGCAACTACATCGCCGGAGAAAGTCTTGGTCTGGCCAGTAGGCTCACCGCGAACCATGATGGTAGCAATTGATACGCCGAGCTCTAGTCCGATCAAATGGTAAGGCTTGTATTGCGCCGCATATCGACCAGTGCTATCCGTCTTCAATCCATACTGCTTGAAGCAGTCTTTCTGGTAGTCTCCTGGAGCTTCGATTATGACGTAAACGCCCCACCGGAGATGATTGAAAACTTCTCGACCGTCAAGTTCCAGACAGGATACGGCTTCTACGGTTCCCTTCTTGTCGAGTTGCCCTCCATCAGACTCAGGCTTCAAGACTTCAGGGAGATCCCACACGCCGCAAGGAGGGAACTTCAGACCGTCCTTAGGAGGGTTGAGGTTGCAGCCGTTCGCAACAGCTGCCATTTCAAGTGCGGATTTGGTGCCATCCAGGAATGAGTTGAACATCTGCGGATTGAAATCACCGGAAGCCAGCTGTTCCTTCGTAAAGCCGTAATGAGACCACACAGTGTCTGGAGTTGAGTGATGGTATTTGGGCAGGTGCTTGGTTCCCTTGCCGGCGCAAACAACGTCGAATCCTGCGGTACGAGCCCAATCAACCATCTCGGCAATGAGAGCCGGCTGGTCACCATATGCCATTGAATAGATGATTCCAGCTTCTTTGGCTTTACGCGCGAGTAGAGGTCCTGCGAGAACATCTGCCTCGACGTTGACCATAACAATGTGCTTCTTGTGTTCACAGCAAAGCAACGCATGTCGTACACCGGCTGCTGGATTGCCCGTGACTTCTAAAATAACATCAATGCCAGGAGTTGCAATGAGTTCCGCAGAATTGGTGGTAACAACGGTCTTGCCAGCCTTGATTCCTTCCTCGAGAGACAAGGTGCCGGCAGCATCATACTTCTCCGACGGAAAGCTAGTTCGCTTGAGGGAAGCATACGCTCTTTCTGCCGAAAGGTCTGCTATACCTGCTAACCTCAAGCCCGTAGTACGATGTGATTGAGAAATGAACATAGATCCAAACTTGCCAGCGCCAATGATGCCAACTTGGATCGGCTTTCCAGCCGCTTCGAGTTCGGCGAGCTTCGTCGAAAGTGATGTCATTTTGGTAGCAATTGAGTCAAGTCTTCAATTAAGGATATGTTTGAATGAGAGAAGGCGAATAAACAAAAGGAAAGCAATCACAAACCTGTTTCATATATAAAGTTCTCACTCCTGTGTTGGATCTCAACGCATGCATCTGCTCCGCCATCGAATCGGGAAATCGGAGGAAATGCCGGTGGTTAGTACCAAATCCGAACCGCACTATGAACGCTCCGGCTGCAAAGTTCGGAAAGGTTCTCGTTATCCAGCTCTAACCATCGTCCAAACCGACGAAAACTGCTGATTCAAGTCACGGCAAGATGCTTCAAAAACAAGTACCCCAGAATTGGCGCCCCGGACTCTCCGATGCGTCCCCGGTGTTCGTTCGTGTGGTGAGACTTGTGTTCGCATATCGGATCTTGTATAAAGTCCCGCTTGTCCTAATGAGCTCCTGTATTTCTGAAGTTTGAATCTGCAAAGCTTTTTCCTCGAGACTTTCTCTTTTGAAGCTGAAGCGACAACAATTACTCTCAGGCCGTATGATCTCATCAGACTACTCCACCAAAGGAGCTGAAACGATGACCGTCGAAGATACCACTGTTGACGTTGGTGTGGCCGATCATCAAACATGGGTTCAACGCGTAGTTGCTTGGTCCCCTGAAGAAAGAGCGGAGAAAGAGAAGAAGCTCATGCGAAAGATTGATCTTCGACTCATGCCAATCTTAGTACGTTGTTACTTGATGCCTCTTGTCTCAATCGATGTTGTCTTCCTGGCTTCGCTTGCAAATTCCCAGTCAACATCTTTTATTATTATCAGTCTAACAGCATTCCAGATTATTATGTATATCATGAACTACATCGATCGCAACGCTCTTCCTCAAGCCCGCTTGCAAGGCCTTGAGAAGGACCTTGGGATGAAGGGTGTGGACTACAACATCGTTCTATCGTTAACCTTCATCGGCTATATTCTCATGCAAATTCCCAGCAGCCTACTGCTTGGCTATTTCCGTCCTTCGCTCTACTTGTCAACCGTAATGGTTGGTTAGGGCATTGTTTCGGCGTGCACGGGAGCAACGCAGAATTTCAGTGGCATCGCAGCCTGCCGATTTTTCCTAGGCATAGCGGAAGCTCCATTCTTCGCTGGTGTTGCTTTCTTGTTCAGCGATTGGTATACCAGGAAGGAACTTGGAAAGAGGCTGGGAAGGAAGAAGAAGAAAATGATGGCGACGACGCAGGTGAGCGTTCCCTCGAGAATGAAGATCCATCTCCACGCTCTGTAGTGACGCATGCCATCCATTTTACCAATGGCGGAAGCTAACAAACCGCCAAAGGCACCGGCCAACATAGGCGCACATTCGCAGCGCGCCGTGAAAATAGCATAATGCTTGTAGGTCCATTCGGTGGCATTCTTGGAAATTTTGAGCGAGAAAGTTCCTCAGTAGCCCGATGCTACCTGATACTAAGGTACCTAGGTAAGTACATTGCCCAACCAACACTTACGATAATCGCTGAGGACCATTTGGCGGTTTGTTTGCCGCTGGCATCGCAGCTGCTTTCAAGCATAATCACATACACAGCTGGAGGTAAGCTCGTGCTTCTGCTATCACGAAGTCTTTTGGCTTACGAAGAAAGATGGCTATTCATTATCGAAGGTGCGGCTACGGTCGTCTTTGCTGTCTGCACAGGTTTCATCATCCCCGACTGGCCGTCAACAACCAAATGGCTTTCGGAAGAAGAGAAGGCACTCGGCATAGTTCGTCTCATGGAAGATGCTGGTGATGAAGAGTCTGAAATCAGATCATGGGCAGCCTTCAAGATGGCAGCTAAGGACTACCGTGTTTGTGAGTAACTCTTTACACTGATCATCACTTCAGTGCCTTCCTAACAACTACTGCTAAGAGCTTTGCATCCTCGGGCAACTTAGCGTACAAGCCGTGGCGTCTTTACGATAACCAATTTCCTTCCAACACTTGTGAAGTCCTTCGGTTTTAGTACCATCAATACGCTCCTTCTCATAGCACCACCATATGTCGTCACGTGTCAAGAGCTATATGTATCGGTACCTGCGAGAGTCGAACTAGATTCGATTATCTTGTCCTTTTGCCCCGTAGTGGGTAGGGTAACAGGTACCGCCCTAACATCACGGCTGCATTCTGTGTCCTTTGTACATGGCTTTCTGATCGCCTTTCCAAGCGATCAACTTTCATGATGATCAACATTACCATTGCTGCGGTCGGCATCATCATAACGCTCGCCACAACTAATGTCCCGGTACGATACTTTGCTCTCTTCCTTATGCTTCCGGGAAGCTACGGTTGTTTCCAAATCAGCAACGCTTGGATGGCCAATATTGGGTCTCGTCCTCAGAAAAAGCGTGCGATTACGCTCGCCATGAACAACGCCTTTGGCAACACATCCTTGGTCTGGACTCCGTACTTGTATCCGAGCAGCGATGGGCCACGATACGTTACAGGTATGTGTTTGTATTGAGAAAGCTTAAGAGGCTTTGTTAACTTTTACATAGCTTGGTCTGTTAACCTCACCCTTTGTGTGGTTGTGTTTGTGTCTTCGTTTGTTCTGAGTCTCTGCCTCAGGAGGAAAAACAAGAAGATGGATGAGGCCGAAGCAATGGGCTTTGCTGAAGAAGAGGCGATTGGTGTAAAGGTTGGAATTGAGAGGTTGAATGAACATGCTACGGTTGGACGTAGACTTGGAGGAGCTAATTCTGGTGCCACTGCTCGATACGACACTTAAGAAGAGTAACAGACTCTACATTTGAAACAACGCAACTCTACGTTTTGGCAATGACTATAATTGTCTTCATGTAGCGATATGATCATCTCATATACTTGTTCATGGACTCCCAATCCAGGCAATAACGAACCAAGTTTTCTTTCCCAACCCATTGCGCCGTTAAATCCAAATCCTTAAGCGTGGCCTTCATAATTAGGCCAAGTTCATCGACATCGTCCACAGTAATATCTGCTGCATCGTTCTCCCACTGTGAGATTCGGATTTCGTAAGATGGTTTCTTCGTCCATACACCATCCCAGTGAAACTCTGATGGGGCATCCCACAACTCCTTTTGTGCCGTAAGACTCAGCTTTTCCACTTTCCCACACACAGGATCCCATCCATCTTTCAAAAACGAATACACTCCCTGAATCATATAACTCGTTAATATCGTTCGTCGAACACTCTCATCAAATACCCAGTTCCGCCAATTAGGCGTCTCCGTCAAACCCAACTCTCCCCCGTAAGGCATGAGCTGATCGGTAGCCATGTCTAGTGACTTCAGAGGTCGGAAATACTTCAATAACTCCACAGTCCATCTAACCTGAACAGTCGCATCGATCTCCGCCTCGGCTCTCAGTCTGATATCCCCGTCAAACAGTCTGATAATTTGATACAACAGCAAGGACTGTAGCGATGCAAGCAACTCTCCTGGCTCTTTCCACTTCCTTTCTCCCCTTTCAGTAGTAAGCCTCCTCGCCTTACGTCTGACATATTCAAATACGGCACGGCTGTTCTCTTTATTCTTTGCCGCATACAGCGCACATGCACTCAGTGCATCGAGCGTCATATCCGCCGATCCCTCAACTCCAGAGAATAAGCTGCGGTGGATGAATGGTGTAGTGCTTCTCTGCGTAAACATTGCGGTCCACGTTTTGATTCGAGAAACTACGTAGTGAACGCGGGGCATGTAGATCTCTCCGGTCATCACCGTAGTATCTTCTTCAATCTGCTTCGCAAGAGACGAACAGTCAACGAATTCGTCTACGTCCAGAGATGGAGACGTCATGATATTGCCAAACCAATCGATGGATGTGTCAAAGTTGGAGATGGGCGTTAGATCCATGGCAAATGCGCTATCGCCATTCGAGGCAGCTGTAAAGCCTTGAAGTGTTGTGGCGGACGGCCATAATGAAGAGCTCGTCTCAACCGTAGGTTCTTTTTCGGCACTGCGTGCTGCAGACGAAGTAATTACTTGGACATTAGCCGTAGGATCAACTTCATAGACGCATGGAATGTCCTTTTCTGTGCATCTATGACAGCGCGGCTGGCCGAGATTACATCTACGCTTTGCTTTGACGCAGTTGGCGCATGACACCCTCTTCGGATATGGCATGGTTGAGACTCCAAAGTATTTTAAATAAACAAGGCGAAATGAGGGTAGAATTGATCTGTAGACATCATAAGCCTTGCCACATGATAGAGGTCATTGTAACGGGGAAATTTGACGTAGGTGGAAGGGAGACGGAGCAAAAAGTTGAGAGATCCTTGCGTTCAGGAAATTCCCGCAGTCAGCACTACCCGAGTAACGCTATGTCCTGGGACCTTTGCCGCTGTTTTTGGAGGGTTTTGCAGCGGCACCCAGGGATCCCCTGCTCAGCGCGCTTGCTAAAGGGCTTTGACTGGCCTGGCTGACCGCGGTCGTTGGACGCTGGCAACCAACCAGGCCAGCACCGAACCGACCATCTTTTTGGCTGCTCTCATCTCTTCCATAAAAGGATCCCAAAACTGGTACCCCTCTACTTCTGTCTTCATTCCGGTTTAAATCCACTATGGCGGCCATTCACCCAAAGCGAAAAGTACGCAGTGTCTTGCCATCCACTGTGCAGTGGCGTGATTTCGGACTCCAGTTCCGCCTGGCCTTAATTGTGTTCGCTTTGCCTCGATCGTTTCTCCTTTCGCGCCTCCTACCAGTCTTCATTCACCATTAGGATGCCTCCACTGCTGCCACGCAATCCAAGTTTGCAGCGCGCTCAGCGCCAAAGCGCACATGCCTAGGACAACGGCGAAAATGACCCCGATCAGCGTCGCCAGCATCACATATCTAGCGCCGCTTCTGCGCTGCAGCCACTTCTCGACCAATCCACGCGGCCTTGGATCCTGCAGTTCGGCGCGGAGATCTAACAGTCGAGCTCCAAAGTAGCAGTACTTAATGCTTCTTTCTTCCGGTCTGCGTATGCTGCTCGAGTCGAATCGTAGGGTGTCTGGATCGAAGCCTGCCATCGACACAAGAGATTGCAGGAGCTCTCGTGATTTGCCATCTGTGAGCGGGAAGAGTACCTTTTGGATAGAGTCGATAGCTTCCAGGCAGAGTTGTCGCGGAAGGATCACTGCTGAGGTATGGCTGGTTTCTTTCTCGTTTGTCTTGGTGGATTGGTAATATGTCGAACGAAGGTGCTCTTTGAGGAATGCCAGATGGTGAAATACCTGCACGGTTCCCGCTCTGCGGTCGAGCTTCAGGTGGTTTTGCAGGCTGTCCGTAGGCTCGAATTCCAGGCCGGAATGTTTCTTGAGCTGCACGGCACTCAAAGATGTAGTGAGATCGCTAAAAAGGCTCTCGTGATCGTTCAGTGCGAGATTGTCACTGAGTGGAAAGGAAGCGTCTAAGAAAGCTCTGAACGAGACGTCGTCTCTCCATGTGATGTGGTGGCTTCCGGTTTCTAATAATACTACCGTGTGGGGAAGACTCACACTGGTAGAGCCGCCGCTGCTCACCATGCAAAGAGCCTTTACTGCCAGACTAATTGCCATGTCGACGTCCCCTTGCTGATACTGCTGGTCCGGGAACATGACTCCTGCGAGCTGCGATCGTAGAATGTTTGGGTTCTCTTTCAAGGTTTGTATGATTCGGATCAAATCAACATGGGAGGACAACGCTGGTAAGCTTCCAGTTTCAACTGCGGGCTCGTAGGCCGATGTCAGTCGCCTGTAGAAGTCCAAGTATCTCCTTAGCCGGCCCATTCTATCTGCGCGATCCACCTCTTCTGAGCAATGGCACAACTTGTCATTGCATGTGCATGATTCCCATACCCAGATACACTGACAGAGACTATACAGCTCCGAGTCAGTTGCTTTGACAAGAGGATATTGCACAGTCATGATAGCGATGCTAATAAATTGATCTAAAGCTGGAAGGGAGGAAATGAATAGGCGTCGTTTGCATCTTAAACCCCCCTCCGGATTGAGGCTGTGTTTCCAAACGTTTCGTCAGACGACTAATACCTTGTATGGGGAGCTTCAGCCTTATGACGCTCCTTTAACGATGTAGAAAATCCGTGGGATGACCCCAGCCTCCCAAACACCATGAATTCCACACCAGCTCGCAGCCTCGCGGATACTCGAAACATGAAAGCCTCTTAGCTCAGCTCCAGCTGGCCTGTTTCAGGATGTCCAAGGCGGTGGTGTGGCCAACACGAGCATGATTGGTCATCTGAACTGCGCCGAATAAATTGGTGTTCGGTTTGTTCTTGGATGGGGAGTTCGGTCGCGCGGTTCTTGAAACACTGCCTGAAACTCTTCAGCGTCGCCGGCTGTGCTCCGCTACCTTCTCCTTGCTTCCGCCCCTTTGCTAGTCACAATACGGTGACCCGCTAAGGGTGGTCTGTTATATGAGAGTTTATGGTTTCAATTTCTCGGAAACATTACCACTATCTTCGGCAATATCCTAGTTGCTGTGCGTAGTTTATTCACGCGATCCTGGTGATTGCACAATCTAGTTGCTCGTTTGAAACCACAATTGTTGATCATGAACCATAAACTCATTTGCGATACTTCTGTTGTCGATAAACCTCTGCCACCTCTCCCAGGCCTATCATCCTCGGCGACGAGAAAGACTTACAGCCTTGATTCAGGATATGCGTCCGCGTCCAGCACTCCGAGCAGGTTCTCAGCAGTTAGCAGCCTCCCGGGAACCAAGTTTAAAATTTTTGGAATAGATGCGTCTGATCATGAGAGAAAAAGATTTGCCGACATCAAGGAGTTCGTGGAGAAAGACCTCCGCGACATTTACGCCTCCGCAAGGCTAGTCTCGGCCGGACCGATCTCAATGAGACTGGCGCTTCTGGGAGAGACCAAAGAGACTGCCAGAACCCGGATCGTTGTCTTTTGCGACAAGTCGCTGGTAAAAAAGGTGCGGGGGTACTTTCAACAGCCCCAAATCGCGGAGCAAAGTCACATTGCCTGCGCGAGCAACACCAATCGATGTTTCGATGTCATTGTCAGCGAGCGACAGCTGAACTATCTTGCCGGATCGACCGTACGAGAGGACCAGACGCTATTCGTGCGAGGCTCTGACAACAGTCGTAAAACAGAACGAACGACGCTTTGTGGAACTCCAGCACGATTTGGTGACGTGGATACCGGACCTCTAACAACCATCGGCGGCTTGATCAGTTTGGTGAAAGGTCACAGCGCTGATATCTGCGCCCTGACCGTTGGGCACATCGTGCCTCAAGCGACCATAAAGCGATGGTCGTCACAAAGCCAAGAGTCGCTTGAGCTTGGCGTAGGCGATGGCGGCTACGAGCCCGATGCCGAGATTGAATTCATGGATGGCCCAGAGGAACAATACTACGGAAGTGAGGTCAAAAGACGTCTTGAAGCTCTGCAACAGCCACCGTACAACAAGGCGTTTGGGAAGCTACTCCTATCATCTTACTCCGGATGCGACATTGAACGACAAGGGGCATCGGATTGGGCCATTTTCAACGTCCCCGATGACGATTACTATGTCAATCGGCTACAACAGGAGCACAAGTCTGGGTTGACAGGATCCTCTGGGCTGTGCAGAGGCGCAACATCAATTGGGGTTTTTGTCAGCAGCTCAATCGCCCATACTCTGCCACCAGATCATTGGAATGGCTCCCGCGATGTGCTTATCCCTAGTGGACAGAGCGGTCTTGTACGGGGCACACTGTCTGCGGACTGTGCTTATATTCCTTTGGGCCCGCTGAGCTTGCTCCAGCGATGCTTCCTATTCATGCCCAGCCCTAGTCACTCTGGTCACTCCAGTACGAGTGGAACACCACCGTTTCAGCACAACTTGCCCCCACGGTTTGTACGCGGCGACTGTGGGTCGTGGGTTATCGATGCCAACACTTTCGAAGTCTATGGGCACGTTGTTGCTTCAGATGGCTTTGGAGACTCGTACGTTGTACCAATCGTCGACGTTTTCCGCGATATCAGCGCAGTTCAAGCTGTAGACAGAGTCGAGTTTCCCTCTGAAGAGAAGATCGCGAAATGGAGAAGCCAGCAACAGCAATCGTCACATCAGAAATGGAAGACGTCAAAACCACGTCCGCAACAGCTCAGCCTGTCCTCAGAAGCACTGCGAGACGACCCGCTGCTGTCGCCTGTAGTCGACTCGGGATATGCTTCGGCATCGTCCATCACAAGTAATCCCGACGCGGTTTTGGCCTCTGATGACGAGATAAGTCCATCAAAAGCCGCCGCCAAAGCATCCAGTTTGATATTAAAACGGATCCATGCCACGTCTACTACAAATTCGCCAGCGCAGAAGTGATGGAGGATTCCATATTTCCCTACGAGGTTTGTTTGACTAGGTCTCGGCGACGAAGGCAGATGCGGTAATGGACGCGGATAAGACAAAGATAATATTTTAGAAGGCTCCTCAAGCATACGAATTGTTGAAAGGGAACAACTCGGAGAAGAAGTTCGAATTCAGTGGTTTTCGATGAATGTTTGCATGTAATACACGGACCGGTGACTCGAGAAGATCTAAATGGCGCAGTAGTCGTAGTCATACCAGCACAATGGCGATATGTGCCGCTGGGTTTTGGATCAGCGCAGAGTGTAAAGTTCGTGCGTGCCACTACATGCGGATGATCCTCCTCACAGTCAATGGATTTTACCCATAGGCGTGTATTGTGTGCGCGAAGTGCTATCATGGCAATGCTAACGATTCGTAGTGCTACTAGCAGTATTACTGGTCCTCGCACTTTCCGCATTACATCAATTGAGCAGTGGTCTCCTAGGTGTGAAGCAGTAAGGTCCCGCTGGTTCACAGTCATCCATCCTCCTCTTTCGTTGCCTATGCCAGCCATGTTGGATACTATCTCGGATGAGTGAGGCGCTCTCGATAATCGGCTGTGTGGCAGAAATGAATTAGCGGCATCTGAGATAATGTGGATCGACGTATTTTAGGCTAACGAGATAGGGTCATGTAATTACAATCCGGAAGGCGTTGCGAACCTTGTAAATAGTAAACGCATATCCGTGGTATCTAAAATCTCCGTACTATCCACTCTACCTTGTGTCTAATATTGGTACCACCTACTAGTTTGGGCACCAACTTCGGTTGTTGGCGCCATTTTCTGCAAACAAAGGCTGTAAGTCGATGGTGTGAAAAGTTGCTAGAGGTAGAGTATTCGTACGGAGTATGGTGAGCGGAGATGTCTAAGCCGCCCCGGATCGTGAGGTCGAAACCGCGACACTCAGCTTCATTATGTAATAACTGAACATCTGAACCTCGAACATTAATGTTTCTATGTAAAAGTGTGTATAGGCTATCGCTTCGCCCCTTTATTACTCCTAGAGGCCATCAGGCCATCCACTGAGACGCATTGTCAACATATCTTTCTTGACAATCACATCTTTCCTTTCCACCAACTCATCCACGTCCCAATTCGCCCACACGAATTTTCCCTTCAAAAAGTTTGCTTCATCGCTTGCCAGCCACACGCAAAAGGCACCTGGAAGATCTTCTAGCTGTCAGTTCAGTGTACATACTGCACTTTCAGAGCAAACCTACTGATGTCATCACAAGGTGTCAAATCGCGGGCTTTCTTCGCCATATCCGTCTCAATACTCCCAGGTTGTATGCTGAACACCCGCAACTCTTGATTCTCACCCTGAACGTACTCGCAGATCCGTGCGAATGCCATCTTACTTGATGAATACGCTGAATAGTTGTGAATACGTGAGATATGTGACGCTCCCGAGGAGACATTGATGAATGTCGCGCCTGGTTCAGCAATCTTAAGGAATTCTTGGACCACGATGATCCCGGCTTTGACGTTAACTTCATAGCAACGCCAGTAGTCTTCCAGATCTGAGGCTGAAATCGGCTTGTGAGCATCGAGGTAGCCGGCGTTGTTGACCATGATATCGATTCGCCCAAACCTTTCCACAGCAGTCGCTATGGCAGACTTCACGGCTTCTTGATCGCTGGTATCTGCTGCTTGACAGCCGAACTGAGGTTTTGTTGTGGTAGGAGACGAGGATGACTGCTCTGAAAGCTCAACCATGGTGTCTCGGAGGCTGGCTTCGTTACGCCCGATTATGAATACGTTCGCACCTGCAATTGCGAAGTTTGTAGCGATTGCCCGACCTATTCCTCGACCACCTCCTGTTATGACAACTACCTTCCCATTGCAAGACAGACGCGGTTGCGAAGGGGAGATACGCGGATAAGGGGCATTATGGAACGTCGGGGTGAACTTTGGGTGAGGCATGCTGATGATACTATAATGTGAAATGAAATTTGATTCTGTCCCACTACAAAGAGAATGTCATCTAATTTATACATCGTACTGAATAGAATGACTATTGGGCATCCTCAGCAGCAACGGAACTGCTGTGGAAGCTCAAATCTAACATCCGTTTCGTTCTTTGGATGATCTCTATTCCTTATCATATATTTTGCCTTCGCATACGAAGACAAAAAGACGTTATTGGATACAGACTTCTCTACTGATAATCTCAGCGGAGGATCGTGGTGGAAGCGGCGGAGTTTGATAATCCTGAACGGAGCTCACACGCTCCAAAGGCCAACCGCCAATGAGATCTGCAGCCGCAATGGAAGCTAACTTTTTCGAGCAAATACGATACGAGGCGGAAGCTCATCGCTAGCGGCTCTGTGCTGAGTCTGCCATTCCGTATTATGGCCTTCATCATATGACCTCAATCCTGAGCTCTTTGAGTTATTAGTAATGCGAAGGGCTTTTCATCATAAGTAAGGGCGCAAAGATGTCATTGGCACAAGTCGTGGCTCTTTGGCGTCCGCTCTGAATTCGCCGACATTCGAGGACGGACAGAAGACCGCGAACCGGCTTGCAATTCCCAGTGGCTATCGCTAGTGCAAGGGATAGTTGTAACGACCATCGAATTCGAAAGTGGTAAAAACGCAGAAATCGGGAGACAGCCGACGGTGAGAACCGCGTTTTGCGGATTTCGATATCCTAGGGCGCTTCCTTTTGCCGATGCCATAATTATGGCCATGGAGACCCGCAACCAGCAACAGTCCGCACGTATGCCGGAAACTGCGACATGGAACCAGCAGTCTCCGGAGGTGCCGCTACAGACCACATGCGAAGTCCTCAGGCAACAATTCAGCAAGTAACTGGACAAAGCACCAAAATTACTCACGATCGAAATGCTTCCCATGATGGACATGGGCATGAGGAGCCGCTCAACGGCGATGGCAAAGTCCCAGCAGGTGTTGGAGGCCCTGGGAGGAAGAGCAAGGCATGTCAAGAATGCAAACGGTTAAAGATGAAATGCGAAGTGCTTCCTGGTAGCAGAACGTGTAATAGATGCATCAAGCGCAAACTGCAATGCATTCAGACTCGAGTATCATGGGGATCTACTGGCCATGCCGCTCTAAACGGGCAGTACGAGAGAAAGATCGATGCGATGCAAGATCAAATTCAACAGCTGCAGCAGACCCTCAACACTCTGGTGCAGCAAGGCCTTCGAACAACACCACTTCAATCCGTTGCTAGTCCGGTATCTGTGAGATCAGAGCCTGTAGTTGTACTGGCTAGCCCCCTCACGACAAGTAGCAATATCTCCGACTCTCTTCATTCGGCCAGATCTGTGGACAATACTCGCATGGATATGACGAGAGAGAACTCTCCAGAGCCAATGGAAACTAGCGATAACCACAAACTTGTATCAGTTATTGAGCCAATGGGAAGTCTCTACGAAGTTACGCGACTACGAAATATCCGCAGCGACCAGTCAAAGACATTCCGCTCTGAAGCTGAAGAAGAGTCTCACATAGACGACTTTATCAGCAGAGGTCTGATGAGCGAGGGAGAAGCCCAGGAGCTGTACAAGATGTTCCACGCAACGCTAAACCACTATCTATGGGTCGGTCTAGAAGAGATTCATAGAGACCTGAATTCTATTCGAAGATCCTCTCAGCTTCTGACGGCAACGATTTTAACGGTAGCGGCGTTGCACGTTCCGACGAGTACAGAAACTTTTGACAGGTGCTACAAGGAGTTTCTCTCTTTGATATCGTCGTCCATGTTTTCACGCTATCACTCCATTGACGACGTTCGCGGGCTTTGTATCGCGGCTTTCTGGCTCTCAGACGTGTCTTGGAAACTTTCAGGTCATGCAATTCGGATCGCTACTGAGTTGAACATCCACCACTCATTCTACAAAGCCCTGGAAGGCGACGGCGAACATTTCTTACGAGCACGGCTGTGGTACATGTTGTACGTTTGTGACCATCATTTTAGCGTTGCGTATGGCCGTCCACCGATGATAAGCGAAAGTGTACAAATTCGAGAGCATGATCTATTTCTCCGACTGCCTCAAGCTAATGCCCTCGATGAACGCATACTCTCACAAGTCGCGCTTATGCAGATACTCACACGAGTTCAAGACGTGTTTGCTGAGCGAAGACTGCCGCAGCATGATACCAGTCAAGCTTTGCTCTCCGAGGCTGATTTTCCTTTGATGCGTAATTTCAACCTCGAAATCGATCAGTGGAGGATCAAGTGGCATGCTCGCCAGCGCGACAATCCTTTCATAGGAACCTTCCCACCTAAAGGTATAATCCTCTACTCTTACTTCGCTAAGCTTCAGCTCAATGCGTACGCCATTCGAGGCATAAGTGTCCGCCACGGGAGACTCTCAACGGAGCGAAAGGAATTCGCAAACATGGCGATTTCCGCGGCAGCGAGTGTGCTCACGTTTGTGCTCGAAGAAGATGATCTTCGACGAGCTCTTGTGGGAACACCGCTTTATGTTCACACAATGATTGCTTTTGCCTCTGTTTTCTTGATGAAGGTCACAACCAAGTGGAATCGTATTCTTGGGTTGAACGTAGAACAAGCTTTCGTCTGGGGTCTTCTCGAGCGAATGATACATTTACTGAAGAGCTCTGTCACATCTGCACGCCATTTACTCTATCATATAGCCGCTGGCTTGGAGCAAATGCTTAAGCAGCATGACATGTCCCAACAGCCAAGCGGAGATACGTCCAGAAGCTCCAGTAATCCTGTACGGCCTGATGGAGAGAATATGACGATGCGACCGGCGGAGTATCAACTAGGAGAGAACGCTGGAATTGGCACATGGGATCCGTTTGGGACACCTTCAATGCTCGCGACAGACTTTAATCTTATGAATGGTGATCTCATTTGGGAGTCGTTTGACTCGGATTCAGTACATGATGTGTACAACCTTCTAAGTAGTCAATTCACACAATGAACCCCCGATTCATTTTCTATGAATGCACAGCTCGCGGGTCAAATCGTTCCACGACTTCCAGAAGCGTCTTCTCAGAGCCCACATTTCCTGGAAATACAACGTACGGTAAACCTGGCCATTTGCTTGTCTTCTCCTCGCATCTCCACAGCGGGACACCTGGGGCGGCTTGACCGACAACTAGAGCCCTTCGCATTTGTAAACTCTTACTGGCGCAGTCGGAAGAGGTGATTCCACCCTTCGCTATGATGTAACGCGGCCTGGAGTCTAGTCTCTCTACAAAAGAGACCAACGTCTTTGCAACTATAGAACCTATATCCAAACTTGACCTTTCGTCTGATCCTGTGATGAGTTTGCGACTGGTCATGACCAAAACGTCCTGACCACCAGTGATCTCTCGTTCCGCGTGTGCCAATGATTGCTTCAGAGTTTCTTCAGCGCTAGTAGGTGAAGCTAGAAGCTTCTCCACATCAATTACGATGGTGGTTAGTTTTGAACCGCGGCCACATATCAGGGATTCGAGTTGCGCGGTGGTTTTGGGAACATAAGAGCCAGCGACAATCAAGCCGCCAACTTCTCGTGAGAGTGATAGTGTCGAAGCGGAAATCGGTGGAATTGGTGATATTCCTAGCCGAGCAGACACGAATGCGGCACCGGTGCGGAAAAGGAAATGTTTTCCTCGTTCGGCAGCTAGATTCACGAGTAAGCCATACCATTTCAATGAAGTCTCCTCTTTGGAAGCAAAACCAACCTTCCAGAAGACCTAGCACAACCACATCCACATCCTCCTCGCAAGCAGCATTCACGATAACGACACTACCCTTATCAAAGCCCATCAAAGCCTCACAAACCGCCTTACTCCCACCACCTCTAATCATCTCCAAGCCCAAACTCTTCACTCGATCCGGCCCAATCTCCCCATTACTCTTCTCCACGACCCACTCCCTCAAATCGCTACTGCGATACCCAAAAGCCGCATCCCTCGCAAACGGCGTCTCGCCAGCCGGAACGAGCCTGCCCCCCTCCGCAACATAGTGCACATCGGCAATGGTGTACCTGCCGCCCTGGAGAAAGAACGGCGCGAGCACCCACGCATCCGCAGCGCCCAGCACACTCTCGACAGCGCGCGGCTCGGCGGGGAAGTGCCCGCGCAGGGTAGAATCGCCGCGCAGCACGACCTCGAAGCGCGCGCCCGCCACCGCCGCAGCGTCGCGCAGCGCCGCGCAGATGTGCGCGACCAGCGCGGCCGCCGCGGCCCCGTGCAGCGCGCGGCTGTTCGTCAGGATGAAGAAGCCGGCGCCGGGCCGCGTCGCGCGGAACTCAGCCGCCAGCGACGCCGCGTCCCAGGCCGTGAGCACGGCGACGCCGTGGCAGGTTTGCGTGCCGGTGGGGTCGTCGTCGAGGATGACGAGGGTGGGGGGTGGGGACGCGGCTTGGAGCAGTTTGCGGGTGTGGGCGCGCAGGGTGGACGGCGGTGGTGTGGGCAGCGAGGAGAGTGTTTGGTCCAGGTCGAGGGCGCGTGGCGGTGTGCTGGGCGCTTTGGCGGCCATTTTCGTTCGCCGTGAGATGTTACGTTGGGTGGTGGATTGCTTGGATGGACGCGGAGGCCATTTTCAACATTCCTGGCTCTTTCACTTGGCAAGGCTATTCGCTGCCGTGGATCAAATGCCGTTGATGAGGTGAGTTGGCGAGGAGCTGAAGTCGGATTTCCGGGCGAGAGGGGATCGGACAATCGTCCGATTCATGTGCGAGATTGAATATGCTCTTTATCTCATTGGGTAATTACATCTGGAGAACTACCAGTTCCTTGGCTTTCTGGTAGTGTCGGATGGCTAAAGCCGTCCAAGTTGAGGCTTCCCGGCATCGTTTACCGTTGTTTGGTGGGAAGAAGTTGGAGGCGTCAACTTTACTAACTGCCGTACCGACTTTCGGCACCGACATGCACTTAGTTTTATATCGCCGCAATTCGCTACTAACTCGTTGAATGTAAACCGCTGTACAGTATGACTGAGTACGGAGTTCCATGATTTGGTCTAGTGGTGATCAACTTAACCCTGTGGTACAAATGACAGGTGCTAGGGAGGAAGTATCAGTTTTGATAAACGAATGCCCTTAGGAAAAAGTTAAGTACGGTAATGATACTGAGTATATTCTAGCTGCTAATCCATGCTAGCTACAATGTGAAGCCGACAATTTCCTCTGCGCCATCGCTGCCAAATGCATTGGACACATTTTCTTCATAAGACGTTCTCGCCATCAGAAATGCATCACGAATCAAGCAAGACCAGTTCAGCCTATATGAT